>PR_CR_10_Liq_1_inCRDRAFT_1002020_pt1 | contig 10726 bp, 7 predicted proteins | sample PRCRCaboRojoPR_3_FD_10241 | JGI IMG/M metagenome (IMG submission 10241) | reverse complement strand
TACAGTTTTAGTTCATCTTAAATTAGAAGCAAAAAATTTTGAATCTTATCATTGTCCTAACAAATTAATATTAGGTGTTAATATGTTAAATTTTTTTAAATTAATTAAAACTATGAGTAATAATGATACTCTTACTTTATTTGTAGAAGAAGAAGATACTAATCATTTAGGTATTAAAATTGAAAATGGTGAAAAAAATACTATTACTACTTATAAATTAAATCTTATGGATTTAAATGATGAAAATATTGAAATACCACCCGCTCAATTCTCTTCTGTTATTACTATGCCTTCTAGTGATTTTCAAAAAATATGTAGAGATATGTATAATTTAGCGGAAACTATTGAAATTAAAAGTTATGGTAATACTTTACATTTTGCTTGTAAAGGTGATTTCGCACAACAAGAAACTATTATTGGTGAAAGTTCTTCTAATGGTATGTCATTCTTAAAAAAATCTGACGAAGAAGAAGAAATAGTTCAAGGTATTTTTGCTCTTAAACATTTAGTATTATTTACCAAATGTACTAATCTATGTAACTCTATTGAAATGTATCTTAAAAATGATTATCCTCTTATTATTCAATATAGTGTTGCTAGTTTAGGAAGTATTAAATTATGTCTTGCTCCTCAAGTTAATACTGAAAATTATCAATAAAATATAAATTTGTTATTTTATTATTTTTAATTATATTTATAAATAAAAAATATATTATTTTAATTAATATATTTTTATATTTATTTTCCTTTTCTATCTGTTTTAACTCATTAATGATAGATTTTTAGTCCCTGCTAATCCTAATATTGAATACATTGTATATATATCTAATAAGATATTTGTTATTATACATAATATAGATTTTTAACTTATAATTATATGTATATTAAATACAAAAAGTTAAAGATTATATATGATTATTCAATAATATCTATTCAAATCTAAGTTAAATGATACTTTTTTAATCGTTTTAAAATGTTCTTTTTTGTTTTTTTTATTTGATAGATTATAATAATAAAATAATATTATAATAGTTATACATAATAGAATAGATAGAATAATATAATTATACATTTGTTATATATTAACGAAAAAAAATTAAAAATTTGAATTTTTGTTTTTCATCTAAATATATCTAATCAAAATTGTAGATTATCATACTATTTTCTATAAATGAAATACTTTGAGGAATATCAATTATTAAATAATGATAATTGTTTTAATGGTATCTATCATAGTATAAAACATAACTTAGGTTATGTATTGTTAGATAATCAAGAAGATATTGTTTTAATTGAAGATTTTATCCTTATTAATAGAGCAATTCATAAAGATAAAGTTCAAGTAGATATAATTGAAATTAATAAATATAAAAATGACTATCAATCTATTCTATACTTATCACAAAAATATAATATATTAGGAAATGGAAAAATCAATTATATTTATCAAAGAAATATTAAAACTATTTCAGGTATATTACATATACAATCTAAAATAAATTATGGTTATAATAAAAAAAATATTCCTATCTATTTATTTACATCTACTAATTATAAATATCCTAATTTCTTAGTAACTTCTAATTATAAAAAAACAAATAAACATAGTAATCAAGATATTTATGTAGTAATTGAATTAAAAGAATGGAATTCTAATCAAAAATTACCGTTAGGTATTTGTAATCAAGTTATTGGAGAGGTCGGTATTATTGAAAATGAATATCTAAATTTATTATATAATCATCAATTATATCAACCTAATTATAAATCAAAATTAATAAATCAAATTCAAAATGATATAAATAACAGTTACAACTTAGATAACAAAAATAGAAAAGATTTTACTGATTTAAATGTATTTAGTATAGATCCAGTTGGTTGTTTAGATATAGATGATGCCACACATTTAAAAGAATATAATGATTATTATGAAATAGGTATTCATATAGCAGATGTTTCTAATTTTGTAATAGAAAATACCGAATTAGATACGGAAGCACAAAAAAGATTATTTACTATTTATTCACCTCATAAAAATTATAATATGTTACCTGATATTTTATCTGAAAATATATGTTCTTTATTACCGAATCAAAATAGAAAAGCGGTTTCGTTAATCTTAAAAATAGATAAAAATAGTTATGATATAATTGATTATCAATTTTACTTATCTACTATCTATAATCATAAAGCATATTCTTATGAAGAAGCACAAAATATTATAAATTTAAATAAAAATAATAATATGAATAATATAGATAATATAGACAATGTTAATAATGATAGTCAATTAGAGTTAGATTTAATAAATCTATATACTATTATCAAAAATATTAATTTTCATTATCATAGTAATACAAATATATATGATACTCATCAAATGATAGAAAAATTAATGATTATTACTAATTATTATGTATCAAAAAAGATATATAATATATATCCTGATTTATGTATATTAAGAACTCATCAAAATAATAATAATAATATTGATAATATTAATGCTAATATTATAACTAAATATAATTTAGAAAATGATAAATTAAATCAATATTTAAATATTATTCAAATGAAATCAGCTAAATATAAATTGATAGATAAATATAATAATCAAAATAGTCATGATGGATTAGGAATAGATTTATATACACATTTTACAAGTCCTATTAGAAGATATATAGATATTATAAATCATCGTATCATTAAAGATATTATTAATAATAATACTATTTCTAAAAATAATGATATTGAAAAAATTAAAAATATTTGTAATGATTCTAATATAATACAACAAAATATCAAAAAATATCAAAGAGATATAGATAAAATTATATTTATATCTTATCAATTAGATAATCAAATTATCAATGCTTATATTATAAATATAAAACCAAAAAACAATCAAATTCAAATCTATTTAACTGATTATAATTTATCCTTTTTGATATATATCATACAACCAAATTTATCTCATTTATTAGAGATAAACTATTCATCTAATTTAGAATATTTTGATATTATAAATAAACAAAATAAAGATANATATAGATATAATTTATATCAAGAAATATATATCTTAATTTCTACTGATATTAAAGAAAAAAATTATAATAAAAAATGTATGATTACATTATTAGATAATGATAAAAATAAATTAATAGATTTATAAAAATATATATATATTGTTTATATTATAAATGAAAAGTAATAAAAATATAAATAGAAAAAATACAAAACATAAATCTAGAAAAATAAATAAACAACAAAAACATAACCAAAAACAATTAAGGGGAGGTAGTATAAGATATGATAGTGTAAAACAACAATTTTACGGTGTAAATAAACCTGGAGAAAATGATGCTGAATTATTAAATTATTTAGAAATAAAATGGTATGGAGAAGGTCCAATTAACCTAATTGATTTTTATAAATATCCACATATTAGAATAAATGGTTTTAATTTTAGTTTATTAGAATCTATTGATAATAAACCCCAAAGACCTGATATTAGAGATATTTTATCTATAATTACTGATATCATTTCTAGTAGAAGTATTGACGCAGAAGAACATTATAAAGAAAATAATAGACTTAGACCTGGTCATGCTTATGTTTATGCTGTGATGTTATGGTTAAATCAATTTATTACAGATTTATATATATATCATAGACCTTTAAATAATTTATTAAGAGAAAGAGATAGATATATTGAAATATATAAACAAGAGTTTTTTAATCTATTCACACAAGAAAGACAAAAAAGAACAAGACAAGTTAAATCATATCGTACTCTAGATGATGGAGGAGAATTAGTAGAAGAAACCTTTGTAACCAGAGTTTAAGTTTATATTTGTTTAGTATAAATATTTGTGTTTTTTTTTATCTTAGATAAGATAATATCTATTTTCATAAACAGCTAATTGTTGTTTTATCAATTCTTTATATCTGCCTAATTTAATAATTTCTTCAATACTTAAATCATTTATACTTGTTTTGAGTTTTGTTTCTATTTTTTTTAGTTTTTCTTTTAATCTATCAATCTCATGTCTTAAATTTTGACTATCTTTTTTTTTATAATCATCATTTTATTTTTTAAAAATATCATCATCTTCTTTTTTTTTAGAATCATCATCTTCTTTTTTTATAAATGTTTTAAAATATTCATTTATTTCATTCATTATTTTAGTGTGTTCTTTTTTTAATGTATCTTCATCTTGAGATTTTCTCTGTTTATCATGTATATTAACAAGTTCATTTATCAATGTATCTAATTTATTATCTTTAATCTCTTTATTATCTTTATCTGTTTTTTTTTGTGCTCTTTTATATATATAATTATGTATCTTATTCATAATTTCGTCTTCATGTTTCATAATTCCTTCTTCATATTCTTTTTTTGATTTTATTATAGTTCTTGCGTATAATAAACCATGTATTTTATTCATTAATTTATCATGTTCTTTCATTAAAGGATCTCTATTTTCTTTATCAGTGTTATTAATTTTTTGTTTTAATTCACTCAATTTTTTTATCAGTTCATCTAATTTATTATCTTTATTATCTTTATTTTGTGCCCTCTCATATATATAATTATGTATTTCTTTCATAATTTCATCATCTTTAGGATAACCTCCTATTTTATTACTAATCTTCATTTTTTTTTTACTATTTTTTCTTTTATTATTTCTTTTTGTTTTTTTATTTGTGTATTTTTTTTTCTTATATTGTCTACCTCCTTTTGATTGATTTTCTAATTGTTTTTTACGTTCTTCTTCTTGTTTTTTACGTTTTTCTTCTTGTTTTTTAAGTTTTTCTTGTTCTCCGTATCTTCTTAATTCCATTACCTTATTGATTATATCCTCTTCTAAATTGTCTCTTAAATTACCATGATTTCTTAACATAAGTCTGCGTTGTCTTAATAAATAATCGATAAAGGGTATATATTTATATACTACATGTTCACTCATATTTTGTTCTACATTCCTTAATAGCATATTAATATAATCAAATAATTCTTGTGGTGTCATTTGTTGTTCTTCACAACAATGATTCCCATTTTCATCATATACAGGATAAGTATCATTCTTACAACCCAAAGAATTAAGTTTATTATAATTTTCTATTATTTTACTAAAAGGTACATCTTCTTTTCCAAATGTTGGTTTTCCATGTTGACATTTAACATCTTTATATGTTATACTTTTTCGTGTAAAATTTACTTTTCTTAATTTAGAATTTGGAAATGGAAATTCTTCCATAACTATATTTTTTTTATAATATATCAATATATTTTTTTATAATATATCAATATATTTTTTATTTATCTTATTGTTGAGAACATTGAACTTGAGGGTTATCTTCTTCTGGTTCATCTGTATAAAAATCATTATTTGTAATTTTTATAATATCCTTGTTTTTTATATTATCTTTTGTCCTCAATAAGAAATGATTATGAAATTCTTTTTTTATATAATTAATTTGAGTATCAGTTAATTTATTATCTGGATATTCAATATTAAAATGTATAATTAGATTTCCTCTTCTATTTCTTCTTTTATCATAAAATCCATAATTAGATAAGATTTTAACAGTATCATTTTTTATCATTTCATCTATATCTATTTGTAACATATTTCCTGATAAATGAGGTATAAAAATAGTAGGATTAATCAGTGTTTCAAATATAGATATATTTACTTGATAAATTAAATCATAATGTTTTCTTTTAAATAAATGGTGTGGTTTTTGTTTAATTATTACTACTAATTCGTCAAAATCTTTATTTTTTATATTATAATCACCTTCTTTTATAATAATGATTGGTTCTTTTTCAGTAATACCCTTAGATACATTTATATTAATTTCTTTTTCTACTTTTTTTAGTTGATATCCATTTTTTAATACCCATCCTTTATAATTACAATAATTGCATTTAGTTTGATTTTTTGTAAATAAACCAGGTCCTATTTGTATAGTTTGATTTATTATTTTATTACCATTACATTTATTACATATTTCAGTTCCATTTATAAAATCAATATTACTATTAGTATCTATAACTACTTCTTTATTTATCTTTATTTTAGTAGATGTTCCTTTAAATATTTCTTCTAATGTTAAATGTAATTCATGTATTACAGGTGTATGTCGTTTTCTATGGTCCATATTTCCACGCATATTAAACATTTCAAATATATCGGTTGGGTCAAATCCTCCACCTCCATTATTATCTAACCCTTTTTTTCCAAATTTATCATATAAATCTCGTTTTTTAGTATCAGATAATACTTCGTATGCTTCTGATATTTCTTTAAATTTTTTTTCTGCTTCTTCTTTGTTATTTTGATTTCTATCAGGATGCCATTTTAATGCTAATTTACGATATGCTTTTTTGATAGTTTCAAGAGTTGCTGTTTTTTCTACGCCTAATATTTTATAATATTCTGTATTATCTACATTTGATGATTTTGACATATTATGAAAAGGAAAATTGAAATTCATTTAATAAAGATTAATTATATATTTAAATATGTAAATTCTATTTAAATAATAATTTAGTAAAATTCAATTATTTTTATATACTTAATTAATATATTTAGATTTAACATTTATTGATATGAAAAAATATTTAATTATAAAAAAAGATAAAAATTGAATTTAGATTACTTAAAGATTATAATTTATACTATTTAAAGATTATTTATATATCAACCAAAAATCACCAAAATTATTAATTAATTCAATACATAAAAAGAAAAAATAAAATAAATAAAATGAATTCTATTTATAATAGTAATAAAGATTTAGATGATATATTTAAAGAATTTAATACTGAATTAGATGAAGATATTTTAGAAGATGATTTACAATATCCTGAACCTTCCTCTTTAAGAATATCAACCATGACAATTACTTGTGAAACAAAATTACAGATAAATTTAAATACTATTTATGAGTATGTCAATGTAATAGATTATCATGATAAAAATAAAGAAGGTATTTTAAAAATATCATATGGTAATAATGAACCAAAAGGTATTAATAAAAAAGATATAGGTAATAAAAAAAAGAAAAATAAAAAAGTATTTTATAATCAATCTACTATTATTATTCGTGTTCCATTAGATGAAGAAGAAGAACATAAAGAAGTTAATTTAAAATTATTTACTAATGGAAGTATTCAAATGACTGGTCTTAAAAGTATTGAAATGGGTAAAAAAACTGTTGATATTTTATATCGTGAGTGTCTTAAAATGAATCAAGATTATAAAACAAGAAATCCAGAAGGAGATAAATTAGCAATTACAAATCCAGAAGAATATCAAATTTCTAATATAAATATAGTATTGATTAATAGTGATTTCTCTACATATTTTAATATTAAAAGAGATGTATTACATGAAATATTAAGTAAACAATATAATCTTCGTTCTAGTTATGAACCTTGTATTTACCCAGGTATTAATTGTAAATATTATTGGAATAGTCTATATAATAGAGAAGAAAAAAAAGGTGTATGTCATTGTAATCAAAAATGTTTAGGTAAAGGTAATGGTGATAAAGTTGGAGAATGTAGAAGAATCACTATTGCTATTTTTCAAAGTGGTAATATTATTATTACTGGTGCTAGAAGTTATCAACAATTACAAGATACATACCATTATATAAACCATATCTTAAAAGAAAATTATTTAGAAATTAAAAGAAATATATTACCTATCATTGAAGATGATGAACCTAGTAGTGATAATGAAACAAAGGAAACAAAACAAAAAATCAAAAAAACTAAGAGAAAAAGAAAAATAGTATTAATTAATGTAGATGATATTAAATATTAATTATTTCCAGAATTTACTTTGATATTATTTTTTTTCTCTAACTCCTCCATAATATTATTTAATAATTCATATTTATCTTTGATTGTATCCGTATCTAATTTATGAGTTGGTTCGTCTTCTTCATCACTATCATCACTATCACTATCCCAAGTAGCATCTATAATGTCTTTTTTAGATATTTTTAAATTATCATTTTCTATTAAACTAGAAATTAAATTATTAATATCTCCATCTTTATCATCTATATTTAAATCTTTTAATAAATTAGAAAAATTATCTATTTTTTTATCTACTATTTTGATAATTGTAGTAAATATCTTTTGTCTTTGCCATAAATTTAATTGTGGTGTTATTTTACCTATCACATCTTTAGAATTCTTTAAAATTAAATCTAATAATGTTTGTATAACTTTATCTTTTTCATTCGTTTCTAATTTTTTTTTATTAGTATTTTCTTTATCATCTTCCAAATCTTCATTTGTTTCTAATATTTGTTCTACTTTCTTAAATTCTAATGTTTTAAGTTTATCTTTGTTTTTTAATATTTCTGTTAATACTTCTTTTAAATCTTTTTTCTCATTTTCTATTTGTTTATGATTATTTGTTATCATATTATTTAATCCATCTTGTATTTTGATTAATTTATTTTGTTCTATTGATATTTTAGCAGTTAAAGCATTATTTTTTTGTAAATCTTCGTAGATATTATCATTTTTTTTAGAAGTATTAGATAATAATTCTAATGAATTTGCTAAAGATTCTAAACAACAATTTATTTTATCATTTAATAACTGATAATCTTTTTTAGATTCTTCTAATTGAGTAGTTAATAATTCTATCTTTCTCTCTAAATTATTATTAGTATTATTATTATTAGTATTATTATTAGTATTATCAATATTATTATTATTATTAGTATTATTATCAATATTATTATTATTATTAGTATTATTATCAATATTAGTATTATTATTATCAGTATTATTAATGATATTTTTATTATTTACATCTAAAATAGTTTTAGATAGTCTATTACAATCATTTAATTTAGTATTTACTAAATTTAAATTACGTGTCAAATAATTTTCTATCAAATGTTTATTATCTATTGTGATATTTGATAAATTATGACTACAAATTTCAATTAAATCTTTTAATTGATTACATTTTAATATTATTTCTAATTTATTATCTAGATTTAATTCAATATTACGAAGATCTGTTAAATACTTATTTATTTGTGTGAGTTGTGTTTCTAATTGTTTTTGTTCTAAATAATTATTATCATTATTTCTTGATTTATTATGATAATGATTATTAGATTGATTATATATTCTTTGATACATTTATATTATTATATTAATAATATTTAATTCTATATTTTTTTACATAATAAACGAAATATTATTATTTAATAAAATAAAAAATTGAGTATATAAATATTTATTAAGTTAGTCGTATATATAGATACAATTCTTTTAATTTAACAAATAAATATGAAGTCACATATGACAAATGTAGATATTTTATATATGATACACGAATTAACAAAAAATATTATTGATAATCGTGTAGATAATATCTATGAAATTAATCATAAACAATATGTTATTAAATTTGTAGATAAAGATAAAAATAAAACTTTTATTAAAATTAATTCAGGGCATTATTTTTATGCTACAAAAGAAAAACCTGATAATTGTATTGATATTCCTAATAGTTTTTGTATGAAATTAAGAAAACATATTAATAACAAAAAATGTCTTTATCTTAAACAAATTGGAAGTGATAGAATTATTATAATATCTTTTGGATTTGATACTATATTATATCATATTATTATTGAATTTTATGCTGATGGTAATATTATTTTATGTGATGAAAATTATAAAATTATTGCTAATGTAAGAAATTATAAAAATAATGAAATTGATATTAAAGTTGGTAATATTTATCCAGTTCAATATTTTGATAATACATCTCAATTAAAAAAAATAAATAAATCTATCTTATATCAATATTATGAAACTCATAGAAACATTATGAATAATATGTATCATACTTTTAAAGATTGTGAGTTAATTATTAAATTAGGATTGACTATTATTAAACATTGTTCTATTCAATCAAATAATAATTTTGATTTATTTTATCAATATATTGAAGATTTTATTAACATGTTCTGTTATGATACTATTCAATTATCTGAAAATGATAATAATAATAATGATGATAATAATGAGAATTACTCCTATTATATTTATGATGAAAATAACAAATTAATAGATGTTTGTCCTATATTATATTCATTTTATAAAAATAATAAACATATTAAGATAAATAGTTTATCAAAAGCATATCATCAACATTTTCAAGAATTAAATACGGATAAAAAACAGAAAACCATTAAAAAAAAGAAAGATAAAAATAGAATAGATAATATTGATAAAAGTAATCAAAGTAGAATTAGACATTTAGATAATAAAATTGATAATATAGATAAAGTTATAGAATGGATATACGAAAATTTAAAACCATTAGAAAATTTATTACGATTCATAAAAAATAATAGTAAATGTAATACAATTGATTATTTACAATCTAANTATATGATATATCATTTTCATGATATTCAAATTAAAAAAATAGATTATAACTTAAATCATATTATCTTATTTGATAAATTTATAAAATTAGAGATAACTTTAAATNATNTATTATCAATTCATAATAATATTAATGATTTATATGATATCAAAAANAAATTAACCTATAAAAAAGATAAAACTATNATTGAAAATCAAAAAATTATTGATAAAATTAAAAAAGAAATGATTAAAAAATACAAATCAACTAAATAATACAAATAATACAATAGAATATCAATT
>PR_CR_10_Liq_1_inCRDRAFT_1002019_pt1 | contig 10727 bp, 12 predicted proteins | sample PRCRCaboRojoPR_3_FD_10241 | JGI IMG/M metagenome (IMG submission 10241) | reverse complement strand
GTTTTCGAGTTTAACTTTGATCACAGACAAAGGGCACTGAATAGTGATGGCCATGGTCCTTCCAAGCATTGAAGACATACTGTCTGTAAAGAAAGACTTAACTCCTTTGTCTCCACTTCCAATATAGTTCCTTATCGTTTCGTACCAAAAAAACGTAAACCCTCCGCCCACTACTGAGCGAGCAAAAGAAGCTGAGTAGCCTTTCCAAAAGCCCTTCAGTCCAAAGTTCTTATTGATGTGTTTTACGCACCCAGAAATAGTGCTGACTTCGTGCTGGTACAAGTAAAAAGTTTTGATCACGTCTAGTGGCTGCATGCAGAAAGCTGTGCCTATAGTGGAACACGACCCCGAAACAAAATACCTAATGTCCATTTATAAGTTAGGTTTACAGTTTGTTGGGTTGCTTCTCTTAGAAGCTATGGATTTAGAAGAGGACCGGTTAGAAATCTTGATGGGCTTTTTAAGTCTATGGAAGTACTGGCCAGGTTCAGGGATGATTTCTCTGTAAGGCTGGTACTCAGAATGGACACTCAGTCTTTTTTGGTTCAAAGCATTTGTTTTGTTCTTTTTGGGCTTTTTTGAGTGAATGATTCTGTTCCCAATAGGTGTTTTGGAGAAGTGCAGGTTGTTGAGGATAAACCGCTTTAAACTTTTTTCAGTTTGTTTTTTGTAGGTTTGGAATCTGCTTACGTCGAGTTTAGGCAGGTTTAAGCACTTTTGGATAGCTTTGATGCTGACGTTGGACTTCAACTTAGTTTTTCTAGGTTGTTTTTTGAGTTTTTCTTTATTGAAACTGTGGATCTCTTTGGACTCCTGCATAAGGTGAGCTCTGAGTTCTCTAGACTTGTTCAAGAACTCCTGTAGACCTCCTTTCTCTTGCATTAAAATTATATTAGTTAACACTTTTCTCGTCTTCAAAATGCTGGTAGCTCATAGGTTTTTGGAAGTCCGACTCTAGATGTTCGTCGTCTGACAGTCTTTCTAGTTCTACTTCTTCTTCTTTGTGCAGTTGGCACTTGTAAAGCCTGCCCAAGGCACCTACTCCTATGGCGTAAGCTACTGAGTACAGCAAAACTACTACTCCGAACACTGCAGTTGAGTCTTCAAACCCAAGTTTGGCCGTTAAAAACCCTGCTGAAAAAGGAGCTAGGAACTCACCTAAGTAATGGCAAGTTCCCATTATACTTGACAAGCAGTCAGTGAGTACATCTTTGTTTTGGATCTCCATGTCCCTAGAAGCTGTTTCTATCATGTGGGGGAGAGAAGGCAAGTAAGCCAAAGCACTTCCAAAACCCAACAAAACCAACCCTGTAACTATGACATAGGGGTTGTCTCGGATGCCTAGTCCTTCCCAGGGGCCCACTAACACAAAAGACACTCCTTCAATTGTCAGCCCAAGCAACAGAATAAACACTCTGTCTACTGACTTAGGAATCATGCTTTGAATCCTCACTGCAGCAGTGTACCCAATTGTTGGCAAAGCAAAAAGAACTGCTATGACTTCACTTTTCATCGAAAGGTGGTCGTTCAGGTGTGAAGCTAAAATGGGTTCTAAAAAGGCTGGTCCAGCCATTCCCAGAACAACGATTCCGAGGTCAACAGTAATTTTGGGGTGGAATGCAAGTTTGGACAAGCTCAGTTGGTTATCCTTGTCTTGGTCTGAGCCAGTAGCTTCAGGCAAGTAGGAGTAAGTTGTGAACGAAAGCCACAAAAACAAAACAGCGTAACTCAGGAACACAAAAGTGTATCCTCCAACGAAGTAAAGAAAAGCACCTATCAAAGGACCTACAATCAACCCTACTCCTCCACAAGTCTCCATGATTCCAATCTTAGTCTCAACTTCGTCTGAGTAAATATTTGAAAGCACTGCAAAGCAACTAGTCAGCAAAGCCGAACCCCCCACACCCATCAGAAACCTCCCTATAAAGCTCACTGCCACAAAAGCAGTTCCTTCCAAGTACACTACCCAAGCGAAGATAAAGACCCCTACACACTCGATGATACTCCCAACCAGCATAACTTTTTTTCTGCCCACCTTCAGCATTAGTTTTCCAGTGATTGGCGAAAAAACAAAAGCTATCAGGGCAAACATACTGAACAAAAAACCAGTCATTTCCTGACTCATGCCTCTTTGTTCAGCTTCTGTAGGGTAAAAAGGCGCCAGCACAGAGTACACTGAACAAGCCCAAAAGTAAAGCAAGCAAATAAACACAAACACTTTATCCATTTCTATTTAATGGCGATTAAATCCAAAAAAAGCCGAAAACATACTTTCTTCGCCTTCTTGTCTGAATTCTGACAGGGACTTCTCTGCCAGGAGTTCTTTTGGAGCACTGAAAGGCTTAGGTTCTTCTTCTCCTAGAGAAAAAGGGTTACTTGTGGGTTTAAACAACTTTTTGAAAGGACTCTGCGGTTCGTAAGACCTGGCTTCTTCAGGGTTCTGCAAAAAAGGAATTGAGTTGGAGTTCTCAGGTAAAAGGTTCACTACTGACTGGTAGGTTTGTTCTCGGGACTCTCTTAAAGGACCCCCTAAAGGTTTCCAGTAGTAGTAAAGCTGCCAAGGCACTGGGTTCTCTAAACTTAAAAAAATATCCCCTACTGTGAACTTTTCTTGGTTTACTGTGAATTCTATGATCTTTCCGTCCCAAAGGGCCATTAGTCCTATGTTGAATTCTTGCCCTGAGTTTTCTAAGTAAGTAGGACTCCACTTGTTGTTCAGGTGCTCCAGCACCTCTGCTAGGAGTTTGTTGGACCTCATGTAAATTTCAAGTCGGGGGTTGAATCCGTGCCTAACTAAGGTTTTGTGGTAGTACTGGTTCATAGGCAAAAGCTGCAAACTTAAAATCTCAGGAACGCCTCTAAGTAGCACTTACTGCATAGGAAAGGTGCTTTCTGCTTTGCGTCTAGGCTTTGCACAGTAAGGACACACGACTTCACAGTCATGTTGGGTCTCAAGTGGAGGGATGCCTAAAGTGAATTTTTGTGGGTGTTTTTGTTTAGCTTTTACTGCTTCCGCAAAAGCTTTCATGCAGTTCTAAGTAAGTCTTACTGAAAACAACTCTGGGTACTTGCTGATTGACTTGATCTGGGACTTGAGGTTTTGGCCTGTGCCTAGTGCTGTTAGGTCGAAGTTGCTGAATTCAAAGAACTTAGACTCAGGAAGGGTGCTTTCTAAGGAGTAACCTGCAGCTTTACAGAGTTGCTTTATTGTGATTAAACCGCGATAGTATAGCTTCCTGATTTTCTCAACAGAACTCCTTCCGAGTTTTTTGTTGAGTTGTTGGAAGTAGTTCATGAGACTTTTGTAGTTAGCTTCTATTTCTAGACTTTCGTAAAATGCTTGTTTTTCTTTTTCGCTCCAATTTTTCCATAAGTCTGCCATTATAGTAAATGCTAGATGCATTACTACCCTCACTTTAAAAGCAACAACTTCACTGTTGTCAAGGAGCCCCAAACTCCAACAACTCCGGCTTTCACTGACTTTTTGGCTACGAAACTCACTCTAACTACCCCTTTACTAAGGAACCACCCAGAGCTCCAAGGACCCTCCCCCACACTTTTAGTTACTCCTTCTAGAGTGTACTGGAAAACTCCTTTTGGGTTGAGGAGTGTCCAGTACACCTACTCTGAGTCCCAAGTAAGTTTTGGCGGTTGTGAGGATCTGCCTATACTAGGAGTTAAAAAGTTAAGTCAACTTGAAGATAAAATACTTGTTTTAAGTGAAGAGTCACTTTTAAGTTTAGACACTGAAGGCACCACTACTGTGCTGGGAAGTTCTGCAGGCGAGTTGCAAGTAAACCCTTACATTCCTAGGAGTTTTGCTACTCTGGACAAAGACCACTTGTCTACTTTTGGAGTCAGAACACAACAAATAAACTTCGGAAGTGAGTACTTAGGCTTTGACTACTTCATGAGTCCTTTAGTGCTTATACTCTACAAGTCAGATTCTGTTTACTTGTACGACTTCAGAGAAGACACCCAGCACAGAATTCTAGACATTCCCCAAACCAAGCAAGTTCTTCCTTCAGACGAAACATACCAACTAGCAGTGTTGTCGCAACAAGTCCAAATTTACGACTGCAGGTTTTGGAAAGTATCAGATACTTTCAACCACTCAATAGAGTCTCCTCCTCCTGAGTTTTTGTTTTCGCTGCCAGACAGAGCAAGTTTTTACCGCGAAAGAACTCACCAACAAGTATTTGGAATAAGTCCGAGTTATGTAGAAGAGTACCCTTTTCAAAAGCCTTCTTTCAACATGCACGGCTTGATGAAGTTAGTTTCTCCCACAGTGAACCTTCCTGAACTCAAGAACTCTATTAGTTTCCACTTTGAATTAAGTTCTTTGCAGTGGGCAGGTAAAATTGAAGACGTGTGGGTGCAAGCTTGTGTCCAAGGAGGACTATACGTAGAGTCTTCTACAGCGTGCAACTTCCACCCTTTTTTAGACCTGCACAACCCAGCTTTTAAAGAACCCCCTAAAAAAAGAACTTTTTATGTAGTTGACAAAAGAGACTTTTTTGAAGAAATCACTCAAAAACCCCAGCTGGAGCAGTCTTCGCCTCCTAAGTTGAACATAGAAGAAGAGCAAGACTTTGAGGACTTTGAAGACTTCTAAATAATTATGGTAGACCCTAAATTTGACTTAGGTGAACTTTTTGTTTCTAGGTTCCTTTATTACTTCGAAATGAACACAAAAACAGTTACAAAGCTAGACCTAGAAGCAAAAGAACTCCTAACAATAGATTTAGGCGTTTCACAAGAATTAGGCCCTTACTCTGCCCAGTGCAAAATACCTAACGAAAGAGTGTTTATGTGTGGAGGAAACACTGGAATTAGCTATTCTGGAGCTACACTGATTTTTAACCCAGAAACCGACCAAGTCCAAGAACTAGTTCCTCTCGAGCTTCCTAGACAGTTTGCTTGCTGTGTATACTTCGAAAACAAAGTCTACTTGTTTGGAGGGTACAACGATGACCAAGCACAAGGCGAACTTGAAGACTGCGCTAAACTTGATTTAACTTCAAACTCTTGGATAAGAATTGCCAATTTGCCCACTAAATGTAAGCACACTACTTCAGTTGTATTCAAAGGACTCATATTTGTGACTGGTTACGAAGCAAGCGGCATCTGGGTGTATGATCCCTACAGAGACTTTTTTGATTTAGTCATGCATTTGTGCAAAGGGTTCAAAGTTCTGTGCAGGAGTCAAAGCAAGCTTTTTTGCTTAACAGAAAAGTGTCTGTACGAGATGCAGGAGAACGGTGTCTTTTTCAAGGTTCTGAAAAGAAGGTTTGCACTCAGCAGTTTAGTTACTCATCCATTTTGCTATGGAAGTAGCATTTACTTTATTGATTCAGATGAGAACTTATGTTTTCTAAACCATAGTTCTTACTGCTTTGAAATCCAAAAGGTCCGTCCAAGCACTCTGATTACTGAATAAGTTAACTTAAAACGGATAAATGTCTTTTTCAACAGCTAAGTACAACAACTCAGAAGACTTCATAGAAACACAAAGTTTACTAGAACCCCAGCAACAAAACTTTGAAGTCCAACTACACTACGACATTGTCCAAGAAAGGGCTGAAAGGATCTCTAAAATTTCACACGCATTCCAAACTGTGAACGGACTTTTAAAGGACCTCAGTGAAATGGTAGTAGGCCAAGAAGAAGTACTTGGGTCCATTGAAAACAACGTAAGCGAGTCCTCTGAAAAAAGCAAACAAGCCTTAGCTGAACTTTCACAAGCTTCCAAAAACACTAAGTCTGGCAGGCAGAGGTACTGCTTAGTTTGCCTTTTAGTTTCAGTTTTGCTGTTCTTAGTGAGTCTTATAGGAGTTAGTTTTATCAAATTTAAATAATTCATAAATGTTTTCTTGTCGAAAAGCACGAAGAAGCCCTAGAAAGCACTAAGCTTTTTCTAGGGTAAAGTTTAGGTTTTTCCGGAGGTTTTTTTGAAGAACTTGTGAACTTCCGGTTGCTTATGTCTGCAAGAGTTCCGTTGCACTTGCCCTCTATCAATCTTAAGTTAGTGATTCTGCTTGCTGAGCTGAATGAGTTAAGTCGCACTCCCAAACCTGTGAACTTTTTAAGCATAGAACTAGTTGAACCTTCGATGCTTTTGATTTGGGAAGCAAAGTTAGTGGCGGGCGAAGGAGTTCTAGTAGCTTCCCTGGGCTTAGCAGAGTTAGGTCTGCTAGAAGAGACTTTTTCGTATTTGAGTGCGTTTTGGTACAATGAGTTTTTCTTAAGGTGCTTATCTAGTTTAGACCCAGGAACTCTGGAGTTCTTGTAGGTAGGGGGCAGGTTACTAGTCATTATAATATTTGATTTTTAGAAGTCGTTGAAATAAGTAAATGGAAATGGAGCAGAGCTCAACAAGCAAACTAAGACTTGGAAAAGCCACTTCGAAGTCAATAATATGTTATGATTATTAGTATTATTAAGTACACTCAGTTTTCTGAAGAAGCCAAGAAATCCTCATAATTTATTTTGTCGGGCAAGTGGCTTATGATGTAATTCAAGTTTTTAGAAGCCTTCAACTCTTGGATTCGCACTCCTGGAAGCTCGAAGTCGTACTTGAGTCTTTCAGCTTGGCTCATTTTGCGGTAAGAGTGTATGAAAGAAGACAGCTCGCTCTCGTACCTTCCTAAGGTTTTTTCTGTCTTCCCAACTTCCTCTTTTAGGTCGTTCGGAAGCAGTTCTTTCAGTTCATCAAGACTTTTGCACAACTCCTCAGGCCCAGTTACTTCTTCCAGAAGCCCAGAAACCTTTGACTCAACTTTTCTTAGCTGGCGCTGAAGCACCTTCCACAAATCAGCTAAACTACTGACTGACCTGCGGAGTAACCTTAGTTTGTAAAGTTTGCTGTGAAGGAGGTCCTGGACCTTTTCCGACCCGAGCTGCAAGCACTCGTCTTTTCTGTGCTCGAACACGCAGCGGCCACACAGGAGTTTAAAGTGCTGCAGACAGAACCCAACTATCTCAAGTCCGTGGTCTTCGCACTTGTCAGTTTTTTGGGCTTCAAGAAGGGCAAGGTTGACAGGGATGAACTCCGAAACACTCAGGTAGTCTTTGCGATCAAAAGGACAGAGACCTCGGGCTACGTTTGTCTGGCAGGAGTACACACAAGCTTTGCAGAGAGTGTGCCCACAAGGAAGGCAAAGAGGCTTTCTGTCTGTAATGTTATAGAGAGATGTGCATACTGGACACCGATAAATTACAGTTTGGGAAGACTCTAGAGGCCTAGGGCACTGAGAGTGTGACAAGAAGTCTGTCGTGGAGTTTATGTCTTCTTTTATATCTTTTCGGAGAGCTGGTTTTACTCGTAAATTTATGTTAGTGAGGTTACTTTGTGAGCTTGTTCTTTTAGAAGTTCGATTTTTTACCATTTTTAGGTGTTTGAACGATAATAAATTATAAACTCCAAGAGTTCCATCTTAGAGCACTCACAGTGCAATTATAGTAAATGGGGTGCTCCGATAGCAGGCCAACTCCAAGTAAAAGCCAAGAAGAAACTTACATCCAAAGAGCTGAGGCTGTTTTGGGTTACTCCAAACTTACTACAGAAGAGTTAGTTCTAGCTGTGCAGGAGAAAAACCTAGCAAAAACCCTCCTCCCCACCCAGCTCATTGAGATTTCAAACAGACTAGGAATCCAAATCGAAGGGTTCGAGTCTGAAGTAACTGCTTTGTGTAGGTTTTACAAAAACTTTTTAGTAGAAAGTAGGTACTGCTCCAGGAAACTAGTTACTTTAGGAATACTGTGCGGAAAGGGTCCTGTTTTGCAAAAAGCTGAGTTTTTGTTTAAGAACTACGACCTTGACTTGTCGAACACAATAAGTCAGGACGAACTCGAAGAAGCCATTCAAGAAGTCCTGGACATTGCCCTTGAGTACATTGTTAAATTTGCCCTCCAAACAGAAACTTCAGCTGAGTTACTGCTGAAAAAATACTCAGAGAAACTACTGAAAGTTAAACCTTTGCTTTTAAAGTACTATAGGTGGATTCTTAACTCTGACAAAAAACCCGAAATAACTTATGAAGGCTTTATGGAGTTGTTTGCTAAAGGCACTAAAAGCGTCAGGGGTTTGGTGGACTCTTCTGTGCTCAGAGAAGTTGCTGTGGAGAAGTACATTGCAGTTATAGCTTCAGCTCCTCTAGTTAAAACTTACATTGATTCTTACTTAGAAGAATAACTAGTAATTAATGGAAGGCATTTTTAAGCGGGATGGAAAACCTATGCTGTTTTATATGGAAAATTGCGCCGAAAAACAAACTACCGAGTTTTTGGTCAACTCAAACGGAGGCAAGTTCCTTAAGCGCCCTTCTTACCTATGCATTCACCTGTACCCAGTCAACAAGAACTACTGCATCAAAGGCACTATCAAATTCACCAAGACTCCTGTTTCATACAAATTCGTGCACGACAGCACTGCTTTAAAAAAACTACTTGACTTAACTAATTACCAACTAAAAGCTTCTGTGGAAGAAAAATTGAACCTTAACGACTCAGAAAAAAGGGCAGTCCTCCAGTACGCACAGTCCCAAAGAGAAGTATACAACACAGTGGAGTTCTGGCAAAAAGCCCTTGAGTCGGGCTTAGAAGTTGACTCGCCTCCTAGTGCTATTAAGGAGTTCTATGAGTCTGCTTCTCCACAAAAACGCAAAAAAGCAATAAATCCAGAACCCCCTTTTAAAAAGCCAAAACAAGCAACTATCCTAGGAGGGCGTGTCCAAGCTGAGCCTAGTAGCAATAGTCCTGGAAGGCTTTCGCAGTTGTTTGATGAGCCAAGTGAGCTTTTAATAACTGTTGAGCAAAATGAAAGGGTAGTTAGGAATATGAGTTTCTTGCAAAAGAAGTGCCAAGAACTGAATGTTATCGAGCAGTTCAAAACCTTGCAGAAAAAGTGCACTCAGGGCTGCGGAACTGACCTAGAACCTAAACTGATACTAGACGCTTTGTCTAACTACGAAGGAGACACTGAAAAAGTTTTAACTTATTTTAGTAAGTTTAAACCTGCATAAAGAGTTTAATTAATATTATCCCTAAAACTTTTCCGGTGCGCTTAATTATAAATGGAAGACTCTGTTTTGCTTTCAGCAACTTCTTCAATTGATTCTATTCTGAACCGGATTGGTTTTGGGTGGTACCAAGTCCGAGTGTTTATTCATCAAAGTTGGATTACTTACTCAGACGGAGCCGAGATCATGGTGATTGCGCTACTCACCAAAATACTGCAAAACGAGTGGAACTTAAGTGACGCCGAGGTTGAATTAATGGGTGGAATACTGTTTTTTGGCATGATTCTGGGGACTTTTTGTTCAGGGCCTCTGGGGGACAAGTACGGCCGTAGAATAACTCTTTTATTCGCTACTCTTACACTATTTTTATTTGGATTTGCTTCGGCTCTAATGCCGGGCTTTTGGAGTTTTGTGGTCATGAGAGCAGTAGTTGGCATGAGCATAGGGTTTTTAATTCCTATTCAAACTGCTTATGAGGTTGAAGTCAATACTGAAAAGTCAAGGGCAGGTTTTGTAATCGGAACCTTTTTGTGTTTCCAGTTAGGAATGTTGTCGATTGTTTTGCTTGCATTCTGGTTGATCCCTGACTTGGATTCAGGTAACTGGAGGATGATGGTTATTATTGCGTCCATTCCTTCAGGGGTCTCTTTTGTGCTGCAGTTATTTTGGATGGATGAAAGTCCAAGGTACTTAGCTTTGAATCAGGAATTTGAAAAAGCTAACTTAATTCTCAATAAAATTGCGAGACTCAATAAAGCTTCCTCTTTGACTGAGGAAGAACAAGTTGTTGTAAAAGCTACCGTGAAACCTGAAGCAGAGTCTGTGCTAAAAAGAATTAGCAGGTTGTTCAGTTCAAAGTACTTGAAAGTTAGCTTGCAGTTATTTTACTTATGGTTTGGAGCGGGGTTTGTGTATTACGGGTTGAACTTCATACTACCTAGGACTTTATCTTCGGGGTCTTCTGACTCAGAAGCTTTGGTTGAGTTAGCTATTATAAACACTTTGTTGATTCCTGCAGCCATACTTCCGTGCTTTCTCATAGAAAACCCTTCTATAGGCAGAAGGAAGACTTTGCTTGTGTGCTTGTTGTTCCAAACTATAGGCTGTGTGATATGTTCTTTTTTTGCGAACCAAGTTGTATTTGTGTCTTCTGTAAGCATCATGTTGTTTCTGGACTTAGTGTACTTTGACGTTATTTACCCTTACACAAGTGAGGTTTATGACACCAGCATTAGAAGCACCGGACTTAGTATATGTAGTGCTTGGGCCCGGTTTGCAGGATTTGTTTCCCCTTTTGTGCTGCTGTCTTTGCACGAGATAGACCCTACGTACCCCTATATCGCTTTTTCGGTAACGAGTCTGGTTGGGCTGATTACTTGTTACATGCTCAAGTATGAGTCTAGAGGACAGAACTTAGACAACTTCATCGATAACTCGGATAAACTTTAATTCTTTGAGGTAGTATTCAGCATAAATGGATGACTCCGCTTTGGTTTCGAACTTATCCCTAGATGATATTTTGAACAGGATGGGTTTTGGCTGGTTCCAGGTTAGAATATTTCTTTATCTGAGTTGGATCACTTTTTCAGACGGTGCTGAGATTACTGTGATTTCACTGATAACGAAGATACTTAAGAAGCAGTGGAACCTAGACGACTGGGAGGAGGAACTTATGGGAGCTGTGCTGTTCCTAGGCATGATCATTGG
>PR_CR_10_Liq_1_inCRDRAFT_1002018_pt1 | contig 10728 bp, 6 predicted proteins | sample PRCRCaboRojoPR_3_FD_10241 | JGI IMG/M metagenome (IMG submission 10241) | reverse complement strand
TCATTGGCATTCCGCTGGGCATGTTCGCCGCCCGCCGCCCCCGTTTTTATCGCTTCATCCAGCCGATCATGGACTTCATGCAAACCATGCCCGCCTTCGTTTTCATGGTGCCGGTCATCGCCTTTTTCGGCGTCGGCAAACCGGCGGCGGTGATTGTCACCATGATCTTTGGCGGCACGCCGGTGGTGCGCCTGACGGTGCTGGGCCTGCGCGGTGTGCCCGAAAGCGTGCGCGAGGCGGCGATCAGTTTTGGCGCCAACAAGTGGTACCTGCTGACCAAGGTGGACCTGCCGCTGGCCGCGCCCTCGATCCGAGCCGGGATCAACCAGACGATCATGCTGTCGCTGGCGATGGTGGTTGTCGCCTCACTGATCGGGGCCAAGGGGCTGGGCGAGGACGTGCTGGAAGCGCTGCAATACGCCAACGTGGGCCAAGGTATTCTGGCCGGGTTCTCGATCCTCTTCTGCGCCATGATTCTTGACCGCATCGTGCAGGGCGGACGCAGATGACGCCTTTGGTTTTCGTGCATGGCTTCATGGGCGGCAGCCGCCAATGGGCGGATCAATGCGCGGCTCTCGGTCATAATTTCGAGGTCATCGCGCTGGACCTGCCCGGATATGGCGAGAACGCGCATTTGCAGGCCCCCGACAGTATCGCGGGTTTTGCCGCATGGGCCTTGGACGAACTGAGCAAGCAGGGGGTCGAGCAGTTTCACCTGCTGGGCCATTCCATGGGCGGTATGATCGTTCAGGAGATGGTCGTGCAAGCCCCCGACCGGGTAGAGCGCTTGGTCCTTTACGGCACCGGGGCAGCCGGTGTGCTGCCGGGCCGCTTTGAAAGCATCGACACCTCGAAACAAAGAGCCAGTGCGGATGGCCCCCGCGCCACCGCCCGGCGCATCGCCGCCACTTGGTTTTTGCACTGCGAGGCGGCCTCGGCCTATGAGGACTGCGCCGCGATTGCCGAATGCACCAGCCTACAGGCCATTCTGGCGGGCCTCGATGCGATGCACGGCTGGAACGGGGTGGATCACCTGCCCGCCATTCGCGCGAAAACGCTTGTTCTCTGGGGCGACCACGACCGCACGTACCCCTGGAGTCAGACCGAACAGCTTTGGCAAAGCATCAAGGGCGCAAGCCTTGCCGTCCTGCCCGATTGCGCCCATGCGGTACATTTGGAAAAGCCGGGTCTATTCAATAAAATGCTGGATGAATTCTTGAGAAATTAGGTTAATTGAGGCGGACCCCGAGCTTTTTCTTGGTCCCGCATCTTACCTGTTGGTGGTCCACGCGGTGACGGTTGGCTGGGTTACATTGTCTAGCTATGGCTCGTGCCACCGCGCTGCACGCCAGCTTCGAGCCCTAGCTGGACAGTCTCATCCTTTGGCGCAGGCTTGCCTAAAGCGTTTCTTGGATTCAATTGTCCAGCGCAACGGTTAGTGTTTCATCCTTGAATACCTGATTTGGAGTTCTGGACCCAAGGCATTTTTTGCGGCGGTTGCATCCAAAAGGTCGATCAAAGCCCCCCACTTTGCAAACCCGCACTCCTGCGCAATGCTGGCATTCGCGCCCCGCGCGGAGGCAAGGCCGCAGGCCCGCCGCGCATCGTCATGCTGGAAGCATGCCTTTGGCATGACGCCGCCCGTCGCCCCAAAGGGGCACCGACTATGAACGGCACGCCTCCGGCGTGATGGCATGGCGATTGGGTTGGGCGTGGTACCTTGCTTGGGGGTACGCGCCAGTTCCGGGATAAACTGCGTTAGCCCGGACGGTTGATCGCCGTACCGTGGTCCACCTCTCGGCGATTGCGCGCAATCGCCTGCCGGTCAGTGGTCGATGCGGCGTTGCATAAAGGTGCGCATGAATGCGCACCCTACGGCTTAGGGTTGCGGGGCTGGCCGCACCCAATCCCCCCAACGAAAAAGGCCCCGCGCATGGCGGGGCCTTCGTTGTCCGAAAATCCCCGGATCAGTTGGGGATCTCGCCGGTCAGGCCTTCGACATAGAAATCCATGCCCAGAAGGGTGCCGTCGTCGGCTGTCTCACCCTCGGCCAGCCAGTCGGAGCCGTCCTGCTTTTTCAGCGGGCCGGTGAAGGGGTGATACTCACCTTTGGCCATGGCCTCTTTCAGGGCCAGCGCCTCGGCCTTGACGTCGGCGGGCACGGCATCGGTGATCTCACCGATTTTCACCATGCCTTCGTCGATGCCGTGCCAGATCTGCTGGCTTTCCCATGTGCCGTCCATGACCGCTTGGGTGCGGGCGATGTAGTAGGGCGCCCAATCGTCGATGATGGAGCTGACGCGCGGCAGGGGCGCATATTCAGCCATATCGGACGCCTGCCCGAAGGTGATGACGCCCCCGGCTTTCTCGGCCGCCGCTTGCGGTGCGGTCGAGTCGGTGTGTTGCAGGATCACGTCGGCGCCCTGTTCGATGAGGGCGGTGGCGGCGTCGGCCTCTTTTGCCGGGTCGAACCATGTGTAGGCCCAGATGATCTTGAACTCGACATCGGGGTTCACTTTCTTGGCGTGAATATAGGCGGAGTTGATGCCGCGGATCACCTCGGGGATGGGGTAGGAGGCGATATAGCCGATGATGTTTGATTCAGTCATCTTGCCCGCGATATGGCCCTGCACCGCGCGGCCTTCGTAGAAGCGGGCGCTATAGGTCGAGACATTGGGCAGGGTCTTGAAGCCGGTGGCGTGTTCGAATTTCACGTCGGGGAACTGTTTGGCCACGGCCAGCGTGGGTTCCATGAAGCCGAAGGAGGTGGTGAAGATCAGGTCAGCGCCGTCGAGCGCCATGTTGCGGATCGCGCGTTCGGCCTCGGGGCCTTCTTTCACGCTTTCCTGAAAGACGGTTTCGACCTTGTCGCCGAAGTGCTCTTCAACCGCGAGGCGGCCTTGGTCGTGTTCATAGGTCCAGCCGCCGTCGCCCACGGGGCCGACGTAGATGAAGCCGACCTTGGTGGTGTCTTGGGCCATGGCCGAGGTGGCCATGCCAAGCGCCACGGCGGCACTTGCCAGTTTCTTGAGAAGGGTCATTTTTGCTTGCTCTCCCAGGTGGTTGGATCGTTTCGGTTTTGCTGCCCCTTATTGCGAGGCGTGGAATATGCGGCCCAGCGAGGCGGGCGCGCGGGATTTGTCGGCCGACATGATGACCAGCACGAGGATGGTGATCAAGTAGGGCGACATCGACAGGTATTCGACCTTGAACGGCACGCGGATGCCCTGGGTCAGCAGGGCGAAGGCGAGGCTGGCGGTGAAAAGCGTGCCGACGGTCCAGAGTTGCTTGGTCGTCATGGGGGAATTCGTGGCCGCCTTGACCACGCCGAAAATCATGAGGCCTAGGATCACCGCCCAGCCCAGCGCCGGGATCGGCAATTGCGCGCCGGCGGCTTGCAGGTTGAGTTGCAGCACGGTGATGCCGCCGAAGAGCCAAGCGCCCAGAAGGACGCGGCCTGCTTTCCAACTGGCGAATACCACCAGCGCAAGGGCGATCCAGCCGGCCCCGGCGGTCATGCCTTCGGTCCATTGCGGCACGCGGATGAGGCTGATGTAGGCGCCGCCGAGCCCCGCGCAAGCGCCGCCGAACATGATCGCCAGCATCCGCACCCGCACCACCTTGTAGCCCAGCGCATGCGCGGCATCGTGGTTTTCGCCCACCGCCCGCAGGATCAGGCCCGCGCGGGTGTATTTCAGCACCGCCCAAACCGCGGCGCAAAGCGCGAGGCCCAGGTAAACCATGATGTCGTGGTTGAAGAGGATCGGGCCAAGGATGGGGAGATCGGCCAGCAGTGGGATGTCCAGCTTGCCCGTAGGGGGCGGTTTGATGCCTTGGTAGCCTTGCCCCAGCAGCGCGCTGAGCCCGAGGCCGAAAAGCGTCAGGCCAAGGCCGGAGGCCACTTGGTTGGCCAGCGCCACTTGTGTCAGGAAGGCAAAGAGCAGCGAAAGCCCCGCCCCGCCCGCGGCTGCCGCGACAAAGCCGATGAGCGGCGAGCCGGTGTTGACCGCCGTGGCAAAGCCGCAGATTGCGCCGGTGATCATCATCCCCTCGACCCCGAGGTTCAGAACACCCGTGCGTTCCACCACCAGTTCGCCAAGGGCGGCGATCAGGATGGGCGTCGCCGCCACCATGAGCGAGGCCAGGAGAAGGACGGGGTTGATCGAGCCGAAATCCATCACGCGGCCTCCGCGGTTTTCAAACGCAGGCGGTAATTGGTCAGCAAATCCACGGCGAGCAACACAAAGAGCAGCATGCCCTGGAACAGTTGAATGGCCGCGGCGGGCAGGCCGAGACTGGACTGCGCGATTTCACCGCCGATGTAAGTGAGCGCCATCAGCAGCCCGGCGAGGGCGATGCCGACCGGGTGCAGGCGGCCGAGGAAGGCGACGATGATCGCGGTGAAGCCGTAGCCGACGTTGAAGTCGATGCTGACCTGGCCGGAGGGGCCCGAAACCTCGAACATGCCCGCCAGACCGGCCAGCGCGCCGGAGGTGCCGAGGCAAAAGAGAACCAGCCGCGCGGGTGAGACCCCTGCGAAACGTGCCGCACGAGGGGCTTGGCCGGTGAGGCGGATCTGGTAGCCAAGGATGTGACGGCCCAGCAGGATATAAGCGAAGATCACCGCGATGAGGGCGGCCACAACGCCCCAATGCATGCCGCTGCCGGCGAAAAGCTCGGCGTTATGGGCCGATGGATACTCCTGAAAATTGCGGCTGCCGGGAAAGCCGTAGCCATCGGGGTTCTTCATTGGTCCAAGCGCCATGGCCGCCAGTAGTTGTTCGGCCACGTAGACCAGCATGAGCGAGACGAGAATTTCATTGGTGCCGAACTGCACGCGCAGAAGCGCCGGGATCATCGCCCAGAGCCAGCCGCCCAAGGCCCCCGCCAGCACCATGAGCGGGAAGATGTACCACGCCTCCAGCGGGTAGAAGGCCAGCCCCACGGCGGCCCCGGTGAGCGCGCCGATGATATACTGGCCCTCGGCCCCGATGTTCCAGATGCCCGCCTTGAAGCCGAGCGCCAGGCCAATGGCAATGAGCACCAAGGGCGCGCCTTTGACCAGAAGTTGCGGGCGGTAATAGAAGGCGTGTTCGCCAAAGAGCGGCTGCCAGAAGATCGTGGCGATGGCCTCGACCGGGTCCTTGCCAAGCGCGGCGAAGAGCACGCCGCCCAAGAGCATGGTCAACACCACCGCGAGAAGCGGCGCGGCCCATGTCCAGAAGCGCGAGGGTTGGGGGCGTTTTTCAAGTTTCAGCATGGGCGCGTCTCATCGACGTGGTTGGGGGGCGCTGCCCCCGACGTTGAAACCCTGCGGCTTTCAACGCCTCCCCCGGGATATTTATGAACAGAAGAAGACTGAAGCGGCCCCTTCTTCTGTTCAGAAATATCCCCGCCGGAGGCATGAAATCTTTGTTGGACGCGATCAGCCATGCGCCACCTCCATGCCATGGGCACCGCCCATCATCAGGCCAATTTCCTCGAGGCTGAGCTCTTGCGTGGGCATGGCCGCGGAGAGTCGGCCTTCGTTGAGCGCGGCGAAGCGGTCGGAGATTTCCATCAGCTCGTCGAGGTCCTGGCTGATGCAGAGGATGGCGCTGCCGTGGGCGGCGAGGTCGAGCAGGGCTTGGCGGATCGCGGCGGCGGCGGCGGCATCGACGCCCCATGTGGGTTGGTTGACGACCAGCACCTCGGGGCGTTGCAGCACCTCGCGCCCGATGACGAATTTTTGCAGGTTGCCNCCCGAAAGCGCGCGGGCGGCGGTCTCGGGCCCCGGNGTGCGCACGTCGAANCGGTCGATCACCCGGGTGGCGAAACTGCGGGTGGCGGGCCAGCGGATGAAGCCACGGCTCAGCAGGTTTTCACGGTCTGCCCCGGTGAGCAGGGCGTTTTCCGTCAGGCTCATGTCCGGGGCGGCGGCGTGGCCCAGCCGTTCCTCGGGGGCGGTNAGCAGGCCCATGCGGCGGCGCGCGGCGGGCCCTTTTCGCCCGATGGCGTGGCCGCGCAGGGTTATGGCGCGCGCGGCGCTGCGCGTCTCGCCGGAGAGCGCGGCCAGCAACTCATCCTGCCCATTACCCGCGACGCCGCCGATTCCAAGGATTTCGCCCTCGCGCACGGCGAAGTGAATGTTGCGAAGTGGCGTGCCGAAGGCCGAGGGCGCGGGCAGCGACAGCCCGGTGACGTCAAGCGCCACGCCCCCGGGCGTGCGCCCTTCGCGGTCGGGGGCCTCGAAGCTGCTGCCGACCATCATTTGCGCCATGTCGCGCGCCGAGGTGTCGCGCGGCACGCAGGTGCCGACGTTGCGCCCTTGGCGCAGGATGGTCGCGCGGTCGCAAAGCGCGCGAATCTCTTCCAGCTTGTGGGAGATATAGAGGATCGCCACCCCTTCGGCGGTGAGTTTGCGCAGGGTCTCGAACAGGATTTCGACCTCTTGCGGGGTGAGAACCGAGGTGGGTTCGTCCATGATCAGCAGGCGTGGATCTTGCAGCAGGCAGCGGATGATTTCCACCCGTTGCCGTTCCCCTGCTGAAAGATCGCCCACCATGCGGTGCGGGTCGAGCGGCAGTCCGTAGGTTTCCGAGACCCGGCGGATTTGGCCCGCAAGGTCGCGCAGGCGGGGCGGGTTTTCCATGCCGAGCGCCACGTTTTCCGCCACGCTGAGCGCATCGAAAAGCGAAAAGTGTTGGAACACCATGGCGACGCCCGCGGCGCGCGCCGCGCGCGGCTCGGGCGGAGCAAAGGCTTTGCCGTGCAGGGTCATTTGGCCGCTGTCGGGTTTGACGAGGCCGTAGATCATCTTGACCAGCGTGGATTTGCCCGCGCCGTTTTCGCCCAGAAGGGCGTGCACCTCACCGGGGGCGATGTCAAAAGACACGTCGTCGTTTGCCACGACCCCGGGATAGGCCTTGGTCAGTCCCGAGATGGTAAGCAAAGTCGTGGTCACGCGGTGATATTCCGATGGTGGCTTGCGGCAGTTGCCATTGACTAGCGCAGGGGCGGGCCGGGGGGCAATGGGGCTTTGGCGCTTTTATGCACGGTACGGGCGCATTTGCCCGGTTTTTCGGCAGCGCGACCCGAGGCCTCTTTTGCAGGCGGGCGGCTCGGGCTAGGGTCGGGGCATGAGCAGTGATCCCCGATTCATTCATCTTCGTGTCCATACCGAATACTCCCTTCTGGAAGGGGCGGTGCGGTTGAAAAAGCTGCCCGGTCTGTGTGCCGATGCGGGGATGCCCGCCGTGGCGGTGACCGATACAAACAACATGTTCGCCGCCCTTGAATTCTCGGTGACGGCCCAAGGCGCAGGGGTGCAGCCGATCATGGGCTGTCAGGTGGATGTGGAATATGTGCAGGCGCAGCCGGGTGAGCGTGTGAAGCTACCTGCGCCGGTGGTTCTTCTGGCGCAGAACGAGGAGGGATATGAGCATCTGATGAAGCTCAATTCATGCCTTTATCTGCGGGGCGATGGGCAATTGCCGCATGTCACGGTGGAGGAGTTGGAGCGCTATGCCGGGTCGGTCATTTGCTTGACCGGTGGGCCGGACGGGCCGGTGGGGCGGCTGTTGCAGGCCGGTCAGCGGCCTGCGGCGCAGGCGCTGATGGAGCGGCTGAAGGCAGCGTTTGGGGATCGGCTTTACGTGGAGTTGCAGCGCCACCCCGGCGAGGACGGTGCGCCCGAGGCTGAGCGCCTGACCGAGCGGGGCTTTGTCGAGATGGCCTATGCCATGGACCTGCCGCTGGTCGCGACCAATGATGTCTATTTCCCTGAAGAGAAGATGTACGAGGCGCATGACGCGATGATCTGTGTGGCCGAGGGGGCCTATGTGGATCAGTCCGCGCCACGCCGCCGGTTGACCCCGCAGCATTACTTCAAGACGCCCGGCGAGATGGCGACGCTGTTTGCCGATCTGCCGGAGGCGATCGACAACACCGTGGAGATTGCCAAGCGCTGTGCCTTCGGGGCCTATCGGCGTGATCCGATCCTGCCAAGGTTCGCCGATGACGAGGTGGAGGAATTGCGTCGTCAGGCCAAGGAAGGGCTTGAGGCGCGGCTGGCCGTGATCCCGCATGCGACCAGCGTCGAGGACTATCACAAGCGGCTCGATTTCGAGCTGGATATCATCGAGGGGATGGGCTTTCCGGGGTATTTCCTGATCGTGGCCGATTTCATCAAATGGGCCAAGGAGCATGACATCCCGGTGGGGCCGGGGCGGGGGTCTGGGGCAGGCTCACTGGTGGCCTATGCCCTGACAATCACCGACCTTGACCCGCTGCGCTACAGCCTGCTGTTCGAGCGGTTCCTGAACCCCGAACGGGTTTCCATGCCCGACTTCGATATCGACTTTTGCATGGATCGCCGCGAGGAGGTGATCCAGTACGTTCAGGAAAAATATGGCCGCGACAAGGTGGGGCAGATCATCACCTTCGGTGCGCTTCTATCGAAGGCGGCGGTTCGCGATATTGGCCGGGTTTTGCAGATGCCATATGGGCAGGTGGACCGCCTGTCGAAGATGATCCCCGTGGAGGGGGTGAAGCCGGTGTCCATCGAAAAGGCCCTCAAGGACGAGCCGCGCCTGAGCGAGGAGGCGCGAAGCGAAGAGGTGGTCGACCGCCTGCTGAAATACGGGATGCAGGTGGAGGGGCTGCTTAGGAATGCCTCGACCCACGCCGCGGGGGTTGTGATCGGTGACCGGCCCTTGGACGCGTTGGTGCCCTTGTATCAAGACCCACGATCCGACATGCCGGCCACGCAGTTCAACATGAAATGGGTGGAACAAGCAGGGCTTGTGAAGTTCGACTTTCTGGGTCTGAAAACCCTGACCGTTATTCAGAATGCCATTGAACAGATCCACGCCGAGGGGCGCGATCTGCATATCGCGCAAGACGGCAGCACGATTTACGAGCCTTTCGAGGGGGCCGAGAACGACATCGGGCAAATCCCGCTGGATGATGAAAAGACCTATGAGCTTTACGCCCGCGCCAAGACGGTGGCGGTGTTCCAGGTGGAAAGTTCGGGCATGATGGATGCCCTCAAACGCATGAAACCCACCTGCATCGAGGATATCGTGGCGCTTGTGGCGCTGTACCGTCCCGGCCCGATGGAAAACATTCCCAAGTATTGCGAGGTGAAGAACGGACTGAGCGAGCGCGATTACCTGCACAAATCGGTGGATCATATCCTAGACGAGACGCAGGGCATCATCGTTTACCAGGAACAGGTGATGCAGATTGCGCAGGAGATGGCGGGGTATTCGCTGGGCGGAGCCGATCTGTTGCGCCGCGCCATGGGCAAGAAGATCCAGGAGGCGATGGACGCCGAACGCCCCAAGTTCATCGAGGGCGCCAAGGCCAACGGTGTGGATGACCAGAAGGCGCTGGAGGTCTGGAACCTTCTCGACAAGTTCGCCAACTACGGTTTCAACAAGTCGCACGCGGCGGCCTATGCGGTGGTCAGTTACCAGACCGCATGGCTCAAGGCCAATCACCCGGTGGAGTTCATGGCCGGGGTGATGAACTGCGATATTCACCTGACCGATAAGCTGGCCGTGTATTTCGAAGAGGTGAAAAAGGGGCTGAAGCTGCCCTATGCGCCGCCCTGCGTGAACCGCTCGGACGCGGTATTCAAGGTGAAGGGCGGCGTGCTGCACTATGCGCTGGGCGCGTTGAAAAACGTCGGCGTGGAGGCGATGCGCCTGATCGTGGAGGGGCGCGGCGAGAAACCTTTTGCGACGCTTTATGATTTTGCCCGCCGGGTGGATTTGAAGAAGATCGGCAAGCGGCCGCTTGAGATGCTGGCCCGTGCCGGGGGCTTTGACGAGTTGGACAGCAACCGCCGCCGCGTCTTCGACAGTATCGAGGCGCTGATGAATTACTCCGCCGCCATTCACGAGCAAAAGAACTCCAACCAGGTGTCCCTGTTTGGCGAGGCGGGTGACGACCTGCCTGAACCGCGCTTGAGCCCGGTGCAAGACTGGCTTCCGGCGGAGCGGCTGACCGAGGAGTTCAAGGCGGTGGGCTTTTACCTGTCGGGCCATCCGCTGGATGACTACATGGGCGCGCTCAAGCGCAAGGAGGTCAAGACGCTGGACGAGGTGACCGCACTGGCCGAACAAAAGGGTGCGGTTGTGGTCAAGATGGCGGGGGTCGTGGCCGGACGGCAGGAGCGCAAATCGGCGCGCGGCAACCGTTTTGCCTTCGCACAGCTGTCCGACACCACGGGGGGCTATGAGATCACGCTGTTCTCGGAAACGCTGGAGAAATCGCGCGAGTATCTGGAGACCGGATCGCAGGTGGTGGTGACCGCCGAAGCGACCATGGAGAGCGACCAGTTGAAATTGCTGGGACGGTCGGTGTCGCCGATTGACGGGGTTGTGGCCGATGCTGGCGTCATGGGCCTGCGGATTTTCGTGGATACCGAAACCGCGATCACCTCGGTCGCGCAGGTTTTGCAGAACGCAAAAACCGCGGCCAAGGGGGCGCGTGGGCCGGTGCAGTTCTGCCTGATGGCGCAGGGGTTGCCCGGCGAGGTGGAGATCGACGCGGGCGACGAATTTCCCGTCAACCCGCAGATCAAGGGCGCGATCAAGAGCCTGACCGGCGTGGTGACGGTCGAGGAGTTTTAGGGCGCGCTGTGCCTAACCCGCATTATGCATGAGGGGTTGGTGAGGGTGGCATAACCTTTTGAAATGCTGTACTTTTTGGTTATTCCGACCGAAAACTACAGTTTCCAAG
>PR_CR_10_Liq_1_inCRDRAFT_1002017_pt1 | contig 10734 bp, 8 predicted proteins | sample PRCRCaboRojoPR_3_FD_10241 | JGI IMG/M metagenome (IMG submission 10241) | reverse complement strand
TGCGTAAAGCCGACGTCGTAGAGCTTTTTTGAGTCCTCAAGCAACTTTTTATAGTTCTCAACGTCTCTCGGACTGAGCCGCTCGATTTCTGCGAGCGTATCTTCCATGCTCCCGCCGTAATCAAAGTGTTCGCCGTCATTGAAGCGAAAACGGTACCAAGGCTTGAGCGGGACTAAGGTGATGTAGTCGCTGAGCTTTCGATCAAAAAGCTCAAACAGCTCCTCAAAGAGAAACGGTGCGGTAATGACGGTGGGGCCGGCATCGTGACGATAGCCAGAGCGCTCAAAAACCTGCGCGCGACCACCCAACCTGGGGCATCTATCAACTAGGGTCACTTCGTAGCCTTTGGCGCGCGCTCTCAACGCTGCCCCAATGCCGCCGAAGCCCCCACCAATCACGACGAGATGACTCATGAATTTTATGTCTCTTCCACTTCCTGGAATTGCGCCATCAGCTGTTGAGCTTTTTGTACCATCAGCTCGCCGCAGTCGTTCGGCAGCACACGAGCTTGGTCAATTGCATGCTGACACTGTATCTGACCTTCTGTGATGGCGGCATGCAAGGGGCTGTTTCGTCTACATTGGAGGAGGGCATGAACGATGTTGAAGCAATCATGCCTGGCGTCGGCCTCAAGGTCGCTGAGGTCATCAGAGATCTGATAAGCAATGGCAAAGGCTTCACCCGCATTTCGAGCCAAAGCCACGGCTTGAGTGTGTCCAGAGGCGATCAGGGCGAGCTCCAATGGCATGGCAAGCAAAGCGCCCGATTTGGCCGAGACAATCTGGCGATAGGTTTCTAGGGAAAACCTCTCCAGCGTCTCACCGTGACTAAGATCAAGTGCTTGTCCAAAGATGAGATCCGCGCTTCTTTTTTGAAAATGTTGGATCAAAGTCGGTGCTTGGCGTGTGCAGTGTGCAAGTTGACCAAAGGCGGTCGCGAGTAGATAGTCTCCGGCGAGAATGGCCACGTCGGAGCCATAGGCACTCCAGACAGCAGGCTGACCTCGCCGCACCGGATCTTGATCTTGTAAGTCATCATGAATCAATGAGGCGTTATGAAGCAGTTCGGTCGCCAGCGCAAGGTGGTGCCGGTCACTGCTTGGTAGACCCAAGCGTCGGCCCGCATCCAAGGCCAGAGCCATTCTGACCCGCCCACCGCCTGCATTGAAATGGTGGTGCAAAGCTTCGTTTAGTTGCGTATTGGCACCGAATTCATGATCGAGCGTCTGAAGTAAAGCATGATTGGCTTGTTCAAACTCCGATTCCAAGCCAGAGATGGGTTGCCCATTCTGATTGGGCATAAAAAAATCCCCGGCCACATGCATTGACCGGGGATTGTTCTTCATCACAGCAGTGATGTCTCCGTTAGATCCTTAAAGGATCCTTACGCAGCACCACGTGACTTGCGGACAGCGATGTTGAAGATCAACACACCGAAGGCCGCTTTAGCGATGATATCAGCAGCGGTGTAGCCCACTTCGATCACAGTCTTGGCTGTACCACCGTCCATTGGAATAGCAAATGGCAGGAAGTAAACAACCGGATAGAAAGACCAGGCCAGGACCACAATCCAGCGTGCTGTGCTCACCATGCCACGGACTTCTGCTGGCTGGCTGTTGATAGAATCAGACAGGCCAACAAACAGGCTGTAGACGATGTAGAGGAACGGAATCATCGACAAGACGCCCCACAGCATGCGAGTGCCGTCGATGCCACCGGATACCTCACCTGGGTAGCCCAGGATGATCATCAGGGCAGCTGCGCCACCGAGCGCGAAGCTCTTACGGACTGTCTCTGATTTCGACAAGCCCATGACCAAGATCAACTCGATCAGCAGCAACGGTACTGTCAACAGCCAATCGACATAACGATAGGCCACGTTAAATGCGACGCCGGTCGCTTCAACGGTTCCATTGACAGCTGTGTAGGCATCGCCCCAGCTACCAAAAATTCTCCAGTAGTGGTAACCAGCGATGAAGGTCACGAGACCCGTGATGACAACGGCGGTCTTGTATTCCTTAGCGACTTGTGACAAACCAAGCCAGAAAAACAAGGTCGCAGCAAAGAACGTCGCTACACCGAATGAAAACGAGTTGTAGATCAGTTCATATTGACCGAAAGTAAGTTCCATATATCAATCTCCCATTGACAGGCTTTATGTAGGCTGGGGATTCCGGATCACTTACCCCGAAGCGGGAATCGCCAGTCGTCCACTTCGGCATGCACGAGTTTTCAGATTGACATGCCTTGGTCCGACACACTACGCCCGCCATGTCTGGATGTCAAGGCTGGGGGTTTGAGCAAATTCGCCGATTTAGGCCCAAAAAAATCAAACATTTAGGTCGCTGGGGACGAATTTTGTCGAAATCATGTGAAAATTTCGGTCAAAAACCCGACAAATTCAGGCGTTTTGAGAGGAATTTGGCCACCATGATCGGTATGACGAGTACACTGGCACCTCTGATTTTTCTTGTTTGGAATACATCATGGAATTCACGGCCACAAAAAACCTGTTGGATGATTTGGAGCGCAGGGTAGACGCGCTGAGGGGGTATCTTTGACTACGATGGCAAAAAGGAAAAATTAGAAGAGCTCACCCGTGAACTCGAGCAGCCCGGGATTTGGGATCAGCCAGAACATGCTCAAAAGCTTGGCAAAGAACGGGCGGACTTAGAAAAGTCAGTCAGCGCCCAAACGGAGGTGATACAGGGAGTAGCGGAAGCGGCAGAGCTACTCGAATTGGCCGCTGCTGAAGATGACGATGAGACACTGCAGTCCGTTGTATCTGATCTGATGGCCATCGAAAAATCAGTTGCTCAACTTGAATTTCAACGAATGTTTTCTGGCGAGATGGACCAACGCCCGTGCTTTATTGATATTCAAGCGGGCTCCGGTGGCACGGAGGCTCAGGATTGGGCAGAGATGTTGCTTCGAATGTATTTGCGCTGGGCGGAGCATAGAGGTTGGCAAGTCGAGCTCGTCGAGGTGTCTGCAGGTGAGGTGGCCGGCATCAAAAGTGCAACCATTCGAGTCGAGGGCGAGTTCGCCTACGGCTGGTGTCGAACGGAAATCGGTGTGCATCGCTTGGTCAGAAAGTCGCCTTTTGACTCAGGCAATCGACGCCACACCTCATTCGCCAGTGTTTTTGTCTCGCCTGAGATTGATGACAGCATCGAGATTGACATCGATCCCTCTGATCTCCGCATCGATGTGTATCGCGCATCAGGTGCGGGTGGTCAGCACGTCAACCGAACCGAATCGGCGGTGCGCATCACGCATGAGCCCACCGGTGTGGTGGTTCAGTGCCAAACCGATCGGTCGCAGCACAAAAACAAAGACCGGGCCATGGCTCAACTGCGTGCCAAGCTCTATGAGTTGGAGTTACTTAAACAAAGAGAGGCGGCTCAAGCCACCGAGGCGGAAAAGGCTGACATTGGCTGGGGCTCGCAAATCAGAAACTATGTGCTGGATCAGTCCCGCATCAAAGACATCCGAACCGGTGTTGAGCGAACCGATACGCAAAAGGTCTTGGATGGGGATTTGGATGAGTTTGTGGCTGCTTCTCTACAGATGGGGTTGCAGTAAGTACAGTGATCATCTGGGACGCTAGAATGGACAATCTAAGGCAATTGGTGGTGTTGGCCACCCTTGCATATACTTTGTTGGCCTCAGACGGCCAGAATTGGAGCTTCACCCCATGACAGATGACGTCAGTTCAAATGATTCCGAGACACCGATGGATGAGAATCGGCTGATCGCAGAGCGTCGCGCTAAGTTGAGTCGGTTGCGTGAGCAGCGGGCAGACAGCTCTGCTTTCCCAAACGATTGGCGGATCACCCACGAGGCCCGTGAGCTGATTGAAGCCTACGGTGATGCTGAGGCTTTTGATGCCAGTCGTCTTGAGCAAGTTGAACAAGAGTTTAGTCTGGCCGGTCGGATGATGACCCGTCGAGTGATGGGTAAAGCCAGCTTCTTCCATATTCAAGATGGCTCTGGCCAGCGGATTCAAGTCTATGCTCGGCGTGACGATTTGGCTGAGGGTCTCTATGCCGAGTTCAAGCAATGGGACATTGGTGACATCGTTGGCGTGCGTGGGCGCCTCATGAGAACCCAGACGGGTGAGTTGAGCATCCATGCATCAGATATTGCCTTGCTGACCAAGTCTCTTCGACCGTTGCCTGAGAAATGGCATGGCTTGTCGGATCAGCAGACGCGGTACCGCCAACGGTATGTCGACTTGATCGTCAATCCAGAAGTCAGAGAGACCTTTGAAACGCGCTCTTTGGTGGTCCGAGGGATCCGACGATACTTAGACGAGCATGGGTTTCTTGAGGTCGAGACGCCCATGATGCACTACATTCCCGGAGGAGCAACCGCCAAACCCTTCGTGACTCACCACAATGCATTGGACCTTGATTTATACCTGCGTGTTGCGCCCGAGCTGTATCTCAAGCGCTTGGTGGTGGGCGGGCTGAACAAGGTCTATGAAATCAACCGAAATTTCCGCAATGAGGGTGTTTCCACGCGGCACAATCCAGAATTCACCATGCTCGAGTTTTACTGGGCTCATGCCGACTTTAACGATCTGATGGACCTCACCGAGTCTCTGCTCAGCACTGTGATCCATGAGATCGGCGCGGGCGAGGCTGGGGTGGTGTCTTACCAGGGTGAATTGATTGACTTTAACGGACCGTATCGTCGCATCAGCGTCGAGGAGGCCGTGATGGAGCATCTGCCAGCTCTCAAAGCAGATCAATGTCGAGATGAAGCCACGCTTAAAGGTCTGTGTGCCGAGTTAAACATTCATGCGGACAAAGACTGGGGTTGGGGTCGCTTGTTAATGGAGTTATTTGACGCCGTGGTCGAGCCCACTCTTATTCAGCCGACATTCGTTACGGGCTATCCCATCGAGGTGTCGCCTTTGTCCCGGCGAAATGACGCAGATCCTGGGTTGGCTGACCGGTTTGAGCTCTTTGTGGCGGGGCGTGAAATTGCCAATGGCTTCTCCGAGCTCAATGATCCCGAAGATCAAGAGGCCCGTTTTAGGGCTCAGGTGCAGGCCAAAGATGCAGGCGACGATGAGGCCATGCATTTTGATCATGACTACATTCGGGCACTGGAGTACGGTTTGCCACCGACTGCGGGTGAGGGCATTGGTATCGACCGCCTGGTGATGCTTCTCACTGACTCTCCCTCAATTCGAGACGTGTTGCTGTTTCCTTATCTGCGACCAGAAGCCAGCAGCCAAGAATGACCAAAGAGCATTCGGACGTGCTCGTCGTGGGTGCCGGCTGGGCGGGACTCGCTGCAGCAGATGCTTTGCAAGGGGCAGGGCGTTCGGTTGTTGTCCTTGAAAAAGCCAGAGGGCCGGGCGGACGCTCAGCGACTCGACGTCACGGCGATTGGTCCTTTGATCATGGCGCGCAGTACTTCACCGCCTACACCGAGGATTTCCAGCTGGCGATCAGACAGTGGTCAGAGCAAGGTCTGGTGAGTCCATGGGCTGAGCCAATTCATGTCTTTGGCCAGCGTCCCAATCACATCTCGCGGGCTGAGAGAGAAGGATCTCTTACGCGCTGGGTGGGGGTTCCGGGGAACAATGCGGTTCTCAAAGCGCTGTCTGATCGGCTCTCGGTCCGTTATCAACATAAACTGACCGAGCTCAGGTCAACAAACGAAGGTTGGCGGGTTGAGGTGGAGGCAGGGGATCAGCGCCAGGCATTTTATGCTGGGGATCTCATTATCACTGCACCCCCTGCGCAAGCGGCTGAGCTGCTGGGTGAGGCTCACCCATTGTTCGAGGTGCTCAATGACCACCCAATGACACCCACATTGGCTTTGATGATGGGTTTTGATCAACCATTGGCGTTAGATGTCTCGGCCGCTTTTGTGAATGAGGGACCGCTGTCTTGGTTCTGTCGACAAAGCACAAAGCCAGGTCGGGATGGGGAGGCTTGGGTGCTACACGCCACACCCGAGTGGTCACAGGCTTGGTTAGATAAGCCCCAAGATGCGGCCGCCTCAGCGCTCTACCGAGCATGGGCTGAGCTACTCGGCGTGATTGGATCGCAGCCCACGTTCATGCAGATGCATCGCTGGCGTTATGCGCAGAGTGACTCGCCTCTCGATCGGGGGTTTTTGGCTGATCCCCACAGCCACGTGTGGGTTGCAGGAGATTGGTGCAATGGAAACCGTGTTGAAGGTGCTTGGCTTAGTGGGCGAGCGCTTGCAGAGGCTCTGACCAAGTCATCGTTTTCTCGGGCGTGACGCTGATCCCGTGAAGGGTCAGTCCTGACTCGGTCAGGATCAGAACAGACCCGGCATGGTCATGCCAATCACCCAAGACCCAGCGTTCGGTTTCTGGCCCGTTGACGTTGACATGGATGCCAAGACGGTGGGTGTGGCCATGCACCAGACGCGTGAGTGAGTGCTCTGTCATGAGGCGATTGACGGCCTCGGAGGTCACATCGCCCATTTGCGGGGCTTGTTTGATGTTTTCTTGCCCATGTTGCTGGCTGCGCCATCTGGCGAACTGTCCCAACCACCGTCGGGCAAACCGAGGCAGGTTCAATACTCGCCGTTGCCAAGCACGTGAGCGTGATTTTTTACGAAAACGCTGAAACTTCTCATCGGCAGTACACAAGCAATCACCATGAACGAAGCCGGTGGTGGGGCTTGCATTTGTTACGAGGATGGGTTCATCGAGCAAGGTCATGCCCGCAGATTTCGCGAACTGATCGCCAATTAAGAAGTCGCGATTGCCATGAACAAAGAAAATCTCCGTTCCAGTCTGGCTCAAGCGATTGAGTCTGCCGGCGACCCGACTTGCCAGCGAGGATTGGATATCATCACCCGTCCAGACCTCGAACAGATCGCCCAAAATAAGAAGTGAGTTGTCTTCAGGCTCTAAGCTGTCGAGAAGCAAGTTGAAGAGTGTCTCAGTGGCGGCGGCGCCACCACCGAGATGTAAATCAGCGATCACATATAGCGGGAGATGGGGCTTGAGTGTGCTCAATTAGTTCCCAGCTTTGATTTCCACACGCTCAATGATGACCGGATCAACAGGGACGTCTTGATGGCCTGACCGACGGCCTGTGGGCACTTGGCGGATTGCGTCAACCACCTCCATTCCCCGGGTCACTTGCCCAAAGACAGCATAGCCCCACGCTTGACCGGAGTACGTGCCTTGATGGTCCAAGAAGGTGTTGTCTTGGACATTGACGAAGAATTGGGATGTTGCAGAATGAGGTGACATGGTGCGCGCCATGGCGAGCGTACCCCGAGTGTTGCTCAGTCCATTGTCCGCTTCGTTGACGATGGGCTCCTGGGTTGGCTTTTGCTGGAAGTCGAGATCAAAACCGCCGCCCTGGATCATGAAATTCGGGATTACCCGATGAAACAGGGTGTCGTCATAGTGCCCAGATTCTACGTAGGCAATGAAGTTTTCTACAGATCTGGGCGCTTTGTCAGCAAATAGCTCAAGTTCTATCTCGCCAAAATTGGTGTGTAAGATCACAGTCGGGTTTTCCTCTAATTGGATGGTCGATGGTGTGGCATTGGCATCTTCTTCAATGGGAACCTGTGCCAAAACGCTCAGGGGAAACGCCAAGGCAAGGCAACTCAAAAAGCTTCGAATTGATGTCATGTTTTAGCTTCCTCTGGCCATGTTTCAGTCGGGGTTGATATAGACAGCCACATGATACTTGAGTTTCGGCTACGGGTGTCGGTGGTGGCTGTGTGAGGCTGACTGTTGGCTACTGTTTTTGCCTGAAATATGATAAAATTTTCATCACAATTTGACCCAGCTTTGTCATGGTTTTTCTAGGGCTGGAAAGATAATAAAAACCTATAAGTTTCAAGTGTTTATAGCGATATTCTCGGCTTAAAATAGGATCCCCCAAATGGCAGAAATGGCACGGGAAGTGCTCCAGGTTAACCTGGAAGACGAAATGCGGCAATCTTATCTCGACTACGCGATGAGCGTCATCGTGGGTCGGGCGTTGCCGGATGTCAGAGATGGGCTTAAACCTGTCCATCGACGTGTGCTGTATGCAATGCACGAATTGGGCAATGACTATAACAAGCCTTACAAGAAATCGGCGCGTGTGGTCGGTGATGTGATCGGTAAATATCATCCCCATGGCGATACCGCGGTCTACGACACCATCGTTCGAATGGCTCAACCGTTTTCCATGCGCTACATGCTGGTGGATGGCCAAGGTAACTTCGGGTCAATCGATGGGGACTCACCTGCGGCCATGCGCTACACCGAGGTGCGCATGGACCGGCTGGCTCACGAGATGTTGGCCGATATTGACAAGCAAACCGTTAATTTCAGCCCAAACTATGACGAGTCTGAAAATGAACCCGTGGTCTTGCCGACGCGGGTGCCCAATCTCCTAGTCAATGGAGCGTCTGGCATCGCGGTGGGGATGGCCACCAATATTCCGCCGCATAACTTAACTGAGGTCATTGCCGCCTTGCTGGCCATGATCGATGATCCTGATTTGGATATCGACGGCATCATGGGCTATCTGCCTGGGCCAGACTTCCCGACAGCTGGCATCATCAACGGTGTGGCTGGGATTCATGAGGCTTACCGAACGGGTCGAGGTCGGGTTTACATGCGGGCCAAATCGCATGTTGAGACTGAGGACAATGGACGATCTCGCATCGTGGTCACCGAGCTTCCTTATCAAGTTAACAAAGCGAGACTGCTTGAGAAGATCGCTGACTTGGTGCGCTCAAAACGCTTGGAGGGCATCTCTGAGCTTCGTGACGAGTCCGACAAAGACGGTATGCGGATGGTGATCGAGCTCAAGCGCGGAGAAGTGGCTGAGGTGATCTTAAATAATCTCTATCAGTTGACGCCGTTACAGAGCGTATTCGGGATCAACATGGTGGCCCTGGTTGATGGCCAGCCGAAGCTTCTGAACATTCAGCAAATGCTGCAGGCCTTTTTGGCGCATCGTCGCGATGTGGTCACTAAGCGCAGTTTGTATGAGCTGCGGAAAGCCAGGGAGCGGGCGCACATCTTGGAAGGGCTCACCGTCGCGTTGGCGAACCTCGACGAGATCATTGCGCTCATCAAAGGTTCTCCAACACCCGTTGAAGCGCGCGAAGGGTTGCAAGCACGACGCTGGGATGGCTCGATCGTCCAGTCATTGCTGGGAAGAGCCGGTGCGGAGCTGTCACGACCCGAGGATTTGGCGCCAGAGTTTGGGTTGAGTGAGGCAGGCTATCAGCTTTCACCCGCTCAAGCGCAAGCGATTCTGGATCTTCGCCTCCAAAAGCTCACCGGCCTAGAGCAAGAAAAGCTTTCGGATGAATACCAAGAGATTTTGGGCCAAATTCAGGAGCTGATGCGGATTCTGTCAGAGCCCGATGCGTTGATGCAAGTGATTCGTGAGGAGCTCAATGCCCTCAAGGATCAATTTGGGGATGAGAGACGCTCAGAGATCATCGAAACTCAGCTCGATCTGACCATGGAAGACCTGATTACGCCAGAGGACGTCGTGGTGACCTTGTCGCATGCAGGGTATGCCAAGTACCAACCACTGGACCGTTACCGAGCCCAGCGGCGCGGTGGTCGCGGTCGCAGCGCCACCAAGACAAAAGACGAAGATTTTGTTGAGCGTTTTTGGGTGACCAATACCCATGACACGCTCTTGATCTTCACCAGTGCTGGAAAGGTATATAAAACCAAAGTCTATGAGTTGCCCCAAGCGGGCCCACAGAGCCGGGGCCGTCCAATGGTGAATCTATTACCACTGGATGAGGGCGAACGAATCAATGCCATTTTGCCGACTCGCGAATTCCCTGAAGACTGGTTTGTGTTTTTTGCCACCCAGTCGGGTCGCGTGAAAAAGACCGCGCTCAGTGACTTTGCCAATATTCGAGCGAATGGAATTTGGGCGATTTTGCTGGATGAAGGTGATGAGCTGGTAAACGTGTCATTCACCGATGGCCAGCGAGATATTTTGCTCTTTTCCTCGTCAGGCAAAACCATTCGCTTCAATGAACAGGATGTCAGAGCCATGGGCCGGCAGACTCGAGGGGTTGTGGGCATCAAACTCAAAGACGACCAGCACGTCGTATCCATGCTAGTGACGGACGATGAAGCCCGCGATGTCTTATTGGCCACAGCCAATGGGTATGGCAAACGGACGCGGCTGGAAGATTTCCCAGTCATCAAGCGCGGTGGTCAGGGAGTCATCGGGATCCAAACCTCAGACCGCAATGGTGCCTTGGTTGCCGCATTGTCTGTCAATGACGATGATGATGTCATGCTGACGTCCAACGGAGGCACTTTGGTTCGGACATCGGTGGCGGAGATATCAACGCTGGGTCGTAATACGCAAGGCGTCACTTTGATTCGTCTGGCAGAAGATGAGGCGCTCATTGGTTTGGCACGAATCGCCGCGTCCGATGATGAAGAAGACGAGGGTGGAGCAGAGCTCGAGTAAGCTACTGGCTCATCGCTAGCGAGCTGGTTTCTTCTTGGTCCAGACCTGAGAGAATTTCTCAGGCCTGGACTCCAGGGTCAGCTTGCTTTTAGATAGGTTTCCATCGGTGGGCAGGTGCAAATCAGGTGGCGGTCACCGTGCACATTGTCCACTCTTCCCACTGAGGCAAAGAACTTGTTGGCGCGCAAACTCTCAACAGGCCATCCAGCTTGCGCTCTCGAGTAAGGGTGAGTCCACTCGTCTGCGCTCAGCTCATGAAGCGTGTGCGG
>PR_CR_10_Liq_1_inCRDRAFT_1002016_pt1 | contig 10736 bp, 9 predicted proteins | sample PRCRCaboRojoPR_3_FD_10241 | JGI IMG/M metagenome (IMG submission 10241) | reverse complement strand
AGAACGGAGGACTCTAGCTAGCTCTGTATAGGTTTCAGCTTCATGCACGCCTGAACTCTATTACCTGAGGACCCCTCACATCCGCCTCTGGCAAGTTAATACTCACATTGTCTCCACTTCGACTAACTGCAACCGAATTTCCTGATGCGAGCAACTTAGCACTGCCCTCGTCCACCACTCCTGCAGTTAGGTTGAATGAGACATCTCCCTTGCCATTGATGTGAGCGAAGACCCGATCGGAAGTCCCCGTGAAGCGAACCCATGCCGAGTCGCTGTCTAGGTTAGATGCACTAAGTTCGCTAACTTTGCTGGTCTCGTAAATCGCGCTGGAATTAACTTCCATCCAGTCACCCATTCCCTCCAGAACCTTGCGCTGAATGTCTGGTATCTGGCCACTGGCGGTCGGACCAACATTTAGTAGCAAGTTGCCGCCACGAGAAACGATGTCGACGAAGTGCTCCAGAGCCGACTCCACTGTGAGAGAGTGCTCTTCAGTTTCGTACTGGTTATAACCAAAGCTCATCCCAATGCCTCTGCAGTTTTCCCAAACCTCGGCATCCTCTGATTCTTGCAACGCCTGGTATTCACTTGTTGCAAAGTCATGATGGGTTTCCCCCCAGCGGTCATTGACCAGACCGTGTGGAACTTTGTCGTAGTAGTACCTGAATAGCTTTGCAAGGGTGTAGTCAACACTTTCATCGTTCAGCTTTGAAAAATCAGGCCATTCGATATCGTTCCACAAGATATCCGGCTGATAGCGGTCAATCAAATCCTTGACGTGCTCGTATGCATAAACCGAGTAGGCAGCATCATTAGGCCTGAGGTCATAAACATCGTCAAAAGTTTCTATTTGTCGAAAATTGTCCAGCCCCCAATCCAGTCCGCCGGAATAGTAGACCGCGAACCGAATGTCGTTGGCCCGAGCGGCATCGGCAATTGCCTGCATGATGTCTAGTTTCGGCCCTCGATGCACAGTATTGCGTGTTCCAGTTCCGGGTGCATCCCAAAGAGTAACACCATCGTGATGCTTGGATAGTGGCAATACATAACGAGCACCAGCACGGCGAAACAGTTTGCACCATGCATCTGGGTCGAAATCTGGGATTTGCCAGTTGTCTAAGAAATCATCGTAGGGCGCGTCACCGTAATGCTCTTTGTGGTGAAGTTGCGCACCAGAGCCCTCAATCCTCATGGTGTTGTAATACCACTCGGCGTATGGGTTGGTTTTGAACCAGATTTTTTCATCAACGGTTCCGAGCTCGCCAACTGGCTCTCCGTACGCCGGAACCGAAAACGGTCCCCACGATACAAAGATTCCTAGCTTAGCGTCGGTGTACCAGCTGGGAACCTCTCGAGCGAAGTTATCCCAGAAATCTTTTCTGGGAAGACCAATTTTTTTCAGTGACATCTTGTATCCCTTCCTGCTTGTTGTTTTTTGCTTTGTCCTTATTAAAAATTCGTTAGTACGACATCTTTGGGGTCACCGCTGATGTCAACAACTAAAACTGGAATCAACCCTGAGACGCTGCCATTGGAGGTGTCGATGATGATTTCACCTTCGGGATCCGTTGCACCGGTGTCGTTAATAGCCGCCCTTCGAATGAATTCGAACTCCTCGCCGGTGGCTAAGCTTTTTACCGAGCGCACTCGACGGATATTAATTCCACGAACAACTACAGACTCTCCGGGTGTGGCGAAGTTATGCAAATAGACATGATCACCTCTCCTAGTGGTTGGCCCATAAAACTGCCAGGGCTCAAGTCCTGGCTGAGCCGAAATTACACTTTCTCCATTTGCCTGCATCCACCCAGCAAGCTCCTCAAGAATAGTCCGCTCTTCATCCACTAGATCGCCATCACCCTTTGGGCCAATGTTTAGAAGCAGGTTGCCACCTCGAGAGACAACCTCAATCAGTGTGCGAAGAATCTCATACGTGCTCTTAAAGCTGTGGTCATCTGGCACGTATCCCCATGAATAATTCATAGTCATGCAACATTCCCACGGTTCCTCCAAAGGTTGAGCGGGTATCCATTGCTCGGGGGTGCGATAGTCACCTTGGCTAAAAAGACGGTCGTTTATGAGGGTATTGGGGCTGAGCTTGTGGATGTGCTGCTCAATGTCAGCAGTGTCCCACTGATCCTCGCTACGCTCCCATCCGCCATCAAACCAGAGCAGGTCAATCGTTCCATAGTTGGTCAAGATCTCCTCGAGTTGCCCCTTGAGGTATTTCCTATAACTTGCCCATTGTTCTGGGGTGCCTATTGGCGAGTCAAAACCGAATTTGTAAGGACGATACTCATCTTTCCAAGGTAGGTAATTTTCTTCACTCCAGTCTGATAGCGAATAGTAGACACCAATCTTTATTCCCTCGGAGCGGAAAGCTTCCACGTAGCTTCTTAGGATGTCCCCGCCTGCTTTTCCGAAGGGAGAGCTGGTGACGTTGTGGTTCCCATATTTTGATGGCCAACTGGCCCAGCCACTATGATGCTTGGCTGTAAAAACGGCATAGGTCACGCTCGCTTCTTTAGCAAGACGAGCCAACTCACCGGGATTCCAATTCACTGGATTAAAGGTGGTGTGGCTGGAGTGATATTGCTCGGCTGGGACTCCCTTGCCGGGCAATGCAAACACCCCACCAACCAGCGGCCAGCTAAGCTCCAAGCCTTGCTGACTAGCGTGATCCCAGTGTATAAACATTCCTAACCCAGCACCATCAAACCAATCCGAGACCCTTTTCTGGTAACCGGGTCTTAGTGGATAGGCATCTTGCATCCGCGAATCAAATAAATCTTTGTCGGGTATTGAAGGGTTTTCTGACATCTTTGTCCTCTGTGTTGTGGTGTTGGGGCTGCTGTTACTTACTGATTCCTCCGAGTGCAATGCCTTTAGTTACATATCGGCTGAAGATTATGTAAATTATCAGGATTGGCACGCTTGCTAGCGTCAGGCCCGCGAACATTGGTCCGTAGTCTGCTGAGAAGTCGCCAATGAAGGACAAAAGTCCAACAGAAATTGGCTGGGACTCTCTGGAAGTCAACAACACAATTGAAATTTGATAGTCAGTCCAGGCGAATACCAAATTAAGAATCCCAACTGCGACTATTTGACCTTTAGAGAGAGGGAGAACCAACTTCGTGAGGGTTCGAATGGGCCCCAAACCGTCTATCAGCCCAGCCTCCAACATTTCACGCGGAAAGTCGATGAAGAAACGATTCATCAGCAAAAATGCCGTAGGGATGTTCAGCGCACCGTAAACAACCCCTGTGGCCCAGGGGTTATTCAGCAACCCCAGAGAGTTGAAAGCGCGGAAATATGGGATTACCAGCATAATGATGGGCACCACAGTGCCGACAATCACAAATAACAGGATCCTTTGGTTCCATTTCCTGGTCAGAAACGAAGTGAAATATCCTCCAGGGATTGATAAACCTAGACTGACAACGAGTGCTGTTATGGCTATGATTCCTGAGTTGACGAAGAATACTCCAATTGTGGCATCGGAGCTCGGTCCTGCATTCCATGCGATTACATAATTTTCCCAAATTGGAACGAAGTCAAAAAGCCCCAGCGGGTTGGAGAAAATAGCGGTGTTGCTTTTTAGCCCAAACACGGAGACGGAAATAAACGGCAGTAAGACAAGAAGGGTCCATAAAGTGACCGCAATGTAAACGATGATTCTTCCGAATGATATTTTCATCAATCTAGCTGCCTCGATCTACTCAGTCGGATTCCGACCCACCCAATGGCCGCTAAGAAGATGCCGGCAATCACTGCTGCGGCGGATGCCGGACCGAACCGACCATACCTAAAGGCCTCTACATAGGTAAATATGGGGAGGATTTCTGAAGAGCGCCCGGGTCCTCCCTCGGTCATGGCGTAAACCAAGTTGAATCCGTTGAAATTGAAAATTAGCTGCAGGGTTAGAACTGTAAACATCACAGGTGCAATCAGTGGGATGATGATCTGGAAAAGTTGTTGTCTCTGTGAAGCCCCGTCAATTGTGGCGGCTTCCTTGACGCTTACATCCACGCCTTCGACGGCTCCAAGCAGAATCAGAAACGAAAAGCCGACGCCGACCCAGATACCAACAAAAATTACCGGAAACATAACAGTGCTCGATTGCGCGAGCCATTGGTTGTCGCTTGGAAGTCCCAGTCGACCAAGTATTGCGTTTACTACACCAAATTCAGGCTGGAAACCAAGGCTCCAAAAGATAGCCACTGCACTCGGCGGAGCCACACCTGGAAAAAACCAGACAACCCTAAAAAATTTGCTTCCTTTGAGGTTAGAACTCACCGCTACCGAAAGTAAAAGCGCAATAGCAACAATGAAAAAAGAGGCAACGATGGAGTAAAGCAAGGTTATTCTGATGCTGTCTGCAAGTTGTCCACCTTGAAAAAGGCTCACATAGTTTGCAGTACCTACATACTCGAGTGGTCCAATCCCTGGCCACTTATTAAAGCTTAGCCAAATGGAATTTAGGGCAGGTAAGGCCAAGAACAGAAATAGCATTCCAAACACGGGCAGCAGGCTCAGAATCGCCCATTTCTTATTTGCGGCTGCCAACCCGATTTTTGAAGAGCCAAGTTTCGAGGGAGATGCAGGGCGCACTCTTGGCCTGCTAATTAGGTTTGCCATTCACATCTCCCTCGAAACTTAGTCTTTGTTCACTTGATCAGAGCGGGGCGCTTAACCCTGTGCTCTATAGTTTTCCAGCTCTTGCTGTTGTATTTCAGCGATTTCCTCGGCCGTTATTAGACCTTCTTGTAGCTGCTGTAAGTATGGAGCTATGAAGGTTTGCCCAAACGCACCAGGCACCTCAGAGGTCCAACCAGAGTTTGAGCCATTTTCGGCCACATACTCAACGATGTCTTTCACCAGTGTGGGGAAAGTCTCAACGTCGTCAACGGACACTGTTGTCACAGCCGGTAGGAAGCCACCGACTTCGACAGCACCTAGTCTCTGACCTTCATCGCTGAGGTAATACTGCAATAGCTTCTTTCCCCAATCAGGGTTCTCAGCTTGCTTGGGCACACCGTAGGCGTTTCCATAGTAAGGGGTCAAACGAGAGGGTGCTCCGCTATCACCGACAGGAGGTAGCAAAGCGAAGTCTGCCTCGAAAGTCATCTCTCCGCTTTCGGTTGCATCAGCAAAGGTGCCTCCTGGCATCCAAGAGCCACCGATCATCAAGCAAGCGCCTCCAGTTGTGAACAGTGCTTCAGCCGCTGGACCATCCTGGCCTAGGTACCCGTCTTGGTGAATACCTGCAGCGGCATAGCGTCCAATAGTGTCAATTGCCTCAACTACGCCTGGGTCGGTGTAGTTTGCTGTGACATCCACGTTTGACTTCCAACTAGCCAAAAGGTTGTTGAAATCTGCAGCCGGAACCGCCGTAGGTAGATGAGCATCCAACATCCAACCTGCCATGTAGTTTGTCGATCCACCAATAGCCAAGCCTGCATAACCTGCGTCGTTACACTTCTGGCTTGCTTCAATGAGAGCCTCAGGGCTTTCGAAAACACGATCCTCGGGAACGGTCACTCCTGCATCTGCAAGTGCATCAGGGTTGGTCCAAAGAATGTTGTAATAAGCAACGGTGTTGGGACCTGCGTAATAATTTCCATCGGCCTGCAGCAACGCTGCTGACGCTGGTCCTAGACGCTCAGGAAAATTATCCTCTTCGAAAATATCGTTTAGGGCTACCAGCTCGTTAGCTCGAACCATTTGTGTGTACACATTTGAATTGAGAGGAATCAGAGCAATGTCTGGGGCCTCAGATGAAGTTAGAACCTGAAGGTTCGGTCCTCCCTTGGCCTCATTTGTGATTCCCTGCAATTCGACAGTCACGTTGGGGTACTCTGCTTCAAAAGCGTCTGCAACCGCACGCCAAGCGCGGGCGTCAGGTCCGTCTTCTGGAACCTCATACTGAACACTCACGGTTACTGGATCTTCGGTTAATTCAGTTGTGCCTCCACCATCTGATGAGGAGCCTTCTGATGTGGTGTCAGTTTCTGCAGCGCAACCAGTCAGCACCATTGCTGTGATTGGAATCGATGCGCCAACCGTCCACCACCTTGATTTGGACTTGTTTGTCATGCACTTCTCCTTACGGGCTAAAGAGTTTCTCCCTAATTTCTCATCAGAGAGTGAACTCAACATCGAAACCTATATCCGATGTGATTTTTACCTTAGTGCCAAAAATTCCTTTTTGCCAAACACTTCATGAAGTTATACAAATTTGTTATAACCCTCACCACAGCGATACGTTAGTGTAACCCTATAGGATATCGGCAAGCAATAGAATCCCGTAGTAACAAAAGAAAAACGAGGACAAGATGGATTGGTCGCAATTTCAACGTGAGGTTCCGCAGTGGTACGCAGACGCCAAGTTCGGAATCTTTATTCACTGGGGCGCCTATTCGGTGCCAGCCTGGGCATTGCCAATTGGTGAGCTGGGAGCGGTTGAGGAAGAAACCTGGTTCGCCAACAATCCCTACGCAGAATGGTATTTCAACACAGTTCGGATTGAGGGGAGTCCAACTTGGAAACATCATCAGGAGGTTTATGGTGGTGCGCCCTACGATGATTTCCTCGACAGTTGGAAAGCCGAGAACTTTGATCCAGACAGTTGGGTGGATTTATTTGAGCGGGCTGGTGCGAGGTATGTGGTGCCGACCTCAAAACACCATGACGGAATTACACTCTGGGATGCGCCCGGCACTGGAACCCGAAACACCGTGCACCGCGGGCCGAAAAGGGACCTAATTGGAGATATCGCACGGGCAACCAAAAATCGCGGCTTACACTTCGGTGTTTATTACTCTGGAGGCCTCGACTGGAGCATCACAAATCTTCCTCCGTTGACCAATCATCACGAGGTGTCCAATGTGCGCCCTCAGGACGCTGCTTATTCAATGTATGCCTACGAACATTGCATGGACCTTATTCGCAAGCATGAACCCGAGGTTCTTTGGAACGATATTGAGTGGCCTGATTTCTCAAAACAGGGGGGACCGGAGGTTCCATACTCTCTTGCGTCACTTTTTAAAAATTACTATGACGCAGTGCCGACAGGTGTGGTTGATGACCGCTGGGGTGACACCCACCAAGACTTCATCACCAGTGAATACCAGCTGAAGACGGATCTCGAGGGTCAAGGCCTGTTTGAAAACTGCAGAGGGATAGGTTATAGCTTTGGCTACAACCAGGTGGAAACCGAAGAGCACTACATGTCTGTTTCTCAGCTACTCAGTCACTTGGTCGACATCGTCAGTCGCGGTGGTAATTTCTTGTTAAACGTCGGCCCGACCGCAAGTGGCGAGATTCCAGCGATTCAGCGTCAGATTCTGGAGGGGACTGCTGAGTGGATGGCCATCAATAGCGATGCGATTCATGGCACCCGGGCGATTTCTGAGCTTCAGCCAAGCGATGAGCCATGGGTTCGATTCACTGCTAAGGGCGAGTCCATATTCGCATTCATCAAGGGAACGGGAGAGACGAGCCTCAACTTGCCTGCCTCTCTAATTCAGGATGAAAGTGCGCAGCAAATGGGTGGTGGAGCGGTCGCGGTGAGCCGCAGTGGTGATGCAATACACCTCTCGCTTTCATCATCCAACCCCGAGCTTCCAACCGTTGTTCGATTCAGCAGAAAGTGAAGATGCAATTTGGCTACCAACGCAGAGCTAAAAAAAATAGCCTCTGATTTTTTTGAACAAATATGGAACCAAGGCGATGAATCTGCAATTGATCGATTCATCGCCGAGAATGCCGCTGGCAATGATCCGCAGTTCGGAATTGGTCGTGAGAGCTTTCGCGAACAGTGGCGGGGTTGGAGGTCAGCGTTTCCGGATGTCAATTTCGAAATTAAGGAATTGATCGCCGACAGCGAGACAGACACTGTAGTCACTCGCTGGGTACTCACCGGCACTCATACCGGTGAGTTCTGGGGGGCGCCACCGAGTGGTAACCAAATTGAAGTTGATGGAGTTTCCATAGATAGGGTAAAAGACGGCATGGTTGTGTCGGGTTTTGATGCCTGGGATTCCAGCGTGCTTCGAAAGCAGATTGGCCTTAGCAATAGCGACTAGGTTCAAAAAGCAAAGGAGCAACGATGGACTGGAGTCAATTTAAAAGAGCAACACCACAGTGGTATTTGGATGCAAAGTTTGGAATTTTCATTCACTGGGGAGCTTATTCGGTGCCTGCCTGGGCCGAGCCAATTGGTGAACTGGGAACCATCGAGGGCGAAACTTGGTTTGCCCACAACCCTTATGCGGAGTGGTATTTCAACACGATTCGCATTGAGGGAAGCCCCGCTTGGAAGCATCATCAGGATGTTTATGGAGGTGCTCCATACGATGATTTTTTGGATAACTGGAAGGCAGAGAGATTCGATGCTTCGAGTTGGGCCAAACTGTTTAGGTCGGTTGGAGCCAAGTATGTGATTCCGGTCACCAAGCACCATGACGGAATTGCTTTGTGGGATGCTCCCGGCACAGGCACTCGCAACACCGTGCATCGGGGCCCCAGGCGAGACTTGATTGGTGAGATTGCCGAGGCTGTTCGGGCAGAGGGCCTAAGGTTTGGAACTTATTACTCGGGTGGGCTTGACTGGAGTGTAACCAACCTTCCCCCTCACAGTGAATTTGAGGCCACCGGTGGAGAGCGTCCAAACGATGCCGCCTACTCCATGTATGCATTTGAGCACTGCGCAGACCTGATTCGTCGTTACCAGCCAGATATTCTTTGGGATGACATCAATTGGCCTGATTTTTCTAAACAGGGTGGACCAGAGATTCCTTATTCGCTGGCTGCACTTTTTGATCTTTATTATTCGAAGGTGCCAGAGGGTCTAGTGAACGATCGCTGGGGCGTTGAGCATCACGATTACATCACTAGCGAGTATCAGATGAATGTCGAGCATGAGGATCGCGGCCTGTTTGAGAATAACCGCGGAATCGGCTATAGCTTTGGTTATAACCGTGTCGAAACNTCAGAGCACTACATGAGCGTTGAGCAGTCGGTTAGCCACCTTGTGGATGTGGTCTCACGCGGCGGCAATTTCTTGCTAAACGTGGGCCCAATGGCCAACGGTGAGCTTCCGCCAATTCAAGTTGAAATACTTAGCGGAATCGCGGCATGGATGGATGTCAACGCTGAATCAATTCACGGTAGTCAGCCAGTTCCTGAGCTGAATTCAGTAGGCGATAAATCAGAAGGTGAAACTCCCTGGGTTCGCTTCACTGGTTTCGAGGACCGACTCTATGTTTTCCTAAAGTCAAAACAACCAATCGAATTTGATCTTCCCTCGAGCTTGGTTCGGGATGACTCAGCTAGATTGCTAGGTGGCGCTGAAGTTGCAATTGAGCGGATAGGCAATAAAGTCCGATTGGATTCCGTTGGCTCCGAGAGCAAGCTTCCTCAGGTAATTTCGTTTATGAGAAGCTAGTCAACAAAAGCTGCGACTGACTCCGGCCTAACTATTGAGGCATCTCGGAGGTCTTTCCAGAGATCGACTGGAATATCAACATCGAAAAGCTGCACATTTCGAGCGACTTGTTCAGAGTTACGTGCGCCTAGGCAGATGTTAGAAACCGTCTCGTGACCCAGGGGGAATTGAGCAGCGACAGCCGGTAGGCTCACCCCGTGTGCCTCGCAGATATCCGCAATCTCATTGACTTTGTCTATCAGCTCAGCCGGTGCCTGAGCGTAGTTATATGAGGCATCAGCGGCGGGACGGTCTTTTGATAAGAGTCCAGAGTTGAACACCCCCGCGGCAACAATGCTGACCTCGCGCTCGTGAGCCAGAGGCAACAGGTTATCCAATGAGTGCTGTTCAATCAATGTGTAGCGTCCGGCTAACATGATCACATCAAGATCCGTGTAGCGGACAAAGTCGGTCAGCATCTCAGCTTGATTCATGCCTGATCCGAAGGACTGAATCACGCCCTCATCGCGAAGTTGAGATAATGCTGGAAATGCCCCATCCAGAGCCTCTTGGTAGTGATCATCTGGATCATGAACGAACACAATATCTATCTGGTCGGTGTTCAATCGGTGCAAGGATTCCTCGATTGAACGCTTTATGGCGTCTCCAGAGTAGTCATAGTCCCTAACAAAATCCTTCGGCACCATAAAGCCATCAGCAAGGTCATTTTCCCCTGGGTAGTCATCTGTGGGCTGTAACAGTCGACCCACCTTTGTTGAAATCAGGTACTCATCTCTTGGATATTGCGAGAGAGCTTCGCCTAAACGACGCTCGGCAAGTCCAAGACCGTAGTGCGGAGCTGTGTCAAAGTATCTAACGCCACCTTCCCAGGCTGCCTCAATCGCCCCATGGGCCTCAGCGTCACTAACTTCGCGAAATAAATTTCCTATCGGGGCTGACCCAAAAGACAGTATTGGAGCCTCCAGACCAAACCTGCCAATTTTTTTAATTTGCATTATCCATCTCTCCATTCTGAACCGGCTGGAAATTCAAATCCGGTTCTTGATTTCGGGTAAATCTCATTGCTTGCTCCTGGCAGTTCAGGGGCTTGATAGCGACCCTTCCTAATGACAACTGGGTCTAGGAAATGCTCGTGCAGGTGATCGACATACTCAATCATGCGACCCTCCATGGTTCCAGAAAGGGCAACGTAGTCAAACATCGATAAATGCTGCACCGCCTCGCATAGACCGACACCTCCAGCGTGCGGGCAAACAGGCAGATTCATCTTGCGCGCCATCAACATGAT
>PR_CR_10_Liq_1_inCRDRAFT_1002015_pt1 | contig 10736 bp, 10 predicted proteins | sample PRCRCaboRojoPR_3_FD_10241 | JGI IMG/M metagenome (IMG submission 10241) | reverse complement strand
TGGGCATCGAAGATGCATCCGGTGGGTACCGGCCCGGCGGCGCCTACGGCGGGCGGCCCGGCGGCGCCGCGGCGGCGGCGGCACTGGCGTTCCAACGGCCGGCGCCATCTGCGCAGGCGGCGGCTGCGACGGCGCCGCAGCCGGGCGCCGACCGGCCGCCCCTGGGCTTTGCCATCGGCCAGCTGAACGGCATTTATGTGCTGGCCGAGACCGAGGAGGGGCTCATCATCGTGGATATGCATGCGGCGCACGAGCGCATTGGCTACGAGCGCCTGAAACAGGCTACATGGCAAGGCGCTCGTGCGCCAGGCGCTCCTGATGCCGGTATCCGTGCGGGTCAGCCAGGCGGAAGCGGACCTCGCCGAGACGCACGCGGCCTTGCTCGAGCGCCTTGGCCTCGTGGTCGGCCGTCTCGGGGAGACGCAGCTGGTGGTACGCGAGCTTCCGGCCCTGCTGGCGCAGGCCCACGCCGAGCAATTGCTGCGCGACGTGCTCGCCGATCTCGGCACCGAAGGCCGCAGCGAGCGCATCGAGGCCGCCGTGGATGCGCTGCTCGCCACGATGGCCTGCCATGGTGCCGTGCGCGCGAACCGCCGCCTGACACTCGCCGAGATGAACGCCCTGCTGCGGGAGATGGAGCGCACCGAGCGCGCCGATCAGTGTAACCACGGCCGTCCCACCTGGACGCGACTGACCCAGCGCGAGCTGGATGCGCTCTTTTTGCGCGGGCGCTGAGTGACTCCGGCGGGGGCGGGGGCGGTGCCAGCAGTGGGGCGGGGCGCAGGCGGCGCAGGCCAGGCCTGGCCACTGGTGCTGATCATGGGCCCCACGGCGGCGGGCAAGACCGAACTGGCGCTCGCGCTCGTGGACGCGCTGGCTCCGGTGCTGCCCTGCGAGATCGTGAGCGTCGACTCGGCGCTGGTCTACCGTGGCATGGATATCGGCACCGCCAAGCCCTCGCCGGCGCTGCGGGCACGCTACCCGCACCGGCTCGTGGATATCTGCGACCCGGCGGAGACTTACTCCGCGGCGCGCTTTCGCGCGGACGCCCTGGCCGCCATCGCAGACATTCGCGCCCGCGGTGCGCTGGCGCTGTTGGTCGGCGGCACCATGCTGTACTTCCGGGCACTGCTGCGCGGGCTCGCGCCGATGCCGGCGGCGCATCCTGCGCTGCGCGAACGGCTCGCGCAGGAGGCGCGCGCGCGCGGGCCCGCGGGGATGCACCGTTGGCTGGCGGACGTGGACCCCGCCGCCGCCGCACGCATCCATCCCCACGACCCACAGCGGGTGCAACGGGCCCTGGAAGTCTACCTGGCCAGCGGGCAGCCCATGAGCAGCCTCTGGCACGCCGCCGATACGGGCCTGGATCTGCCCACCATCAAGCTGGTGCGCGCGCCGCGCGAGCGCTCGATACTGCATGCGCGCATCGAGCGGCGCTTCGATGCCATGCTCGCAGCAGGCTTCCTCGACGAAGTGCGCGCCCTGATGGGCCGCGCTGATCTGTCGGCGGAGCTGCCTTCCATGCGCGCCGTGGGCTATCGCCAGGCCTGGGCGCATCTCGCCGGCGCCTTTGATGCGGCGCAGCTGCGCACGCGCGCGCTCGCAGCCACCCGCCAGCTCGCCAAGCGGCAATACACCTGGCTGCGCAGTGAGCCCGACTGCGCCTGGCTCCGGGACGATGCGGCGGCGCTCACCCAGGCACTGGCGATTCTCAAGCGCCACGCGGTGCCGATGGCTTGAGCGAAAGCCTGCGCGTCCCGGCGAACGATGCGAGATCCGCGCTCGGCGGTGGCGTTTTTCCCGCGCCGCCAACGGGGCGGATATGGTATTTTCGACTCTTTGATGCGCCTGATACTCAAGCAACACCGGCTGCGGAACAACCGACCGGTGCGAAACAATATGGAGTCATAACAATGTCCAAGGGCCAGAGCCTGCAAGATCCGTTTCTCAACGCCCTGCGCAAGGAGCGGGTCCCGGTCTCCATCTTCCTGGTGAACGGCATCAAGCTGCAGGGCCAAATCGAGTCTTTCGATCAATTCGTGGTGCTACTGAAGAACAACGTCAGTCAAATGATCTATAAGCACGCCATCTCGACGGTGGTGCCCGCGCGCAACGTCAAGCTGCCCCCGGCACAGGACGCGGAAGCCGAGGAGGGCAACAGCTGATCAGTCACGCGACCAAGTGTGCCATCGTGTTTGAGCGTCCCACCTCCGGCGAGCGCGCCGTCCTGGTCCAGCTGGCCATCGGCGGCGAGCTGGCCGGCGACGCCCGCGAAGAGCTCGAGCAGCTGGCCGAAGCGGCCGGCGCCACGGTGGTCGGCTTCGCCGGCGGCGCGCGGGCGACACCGGATCCCAAATACTTCATCGGCAGTGGCAAAGCCGAGGCACTGAAGGCGCTGGTGGCCGCCACCGAAGCCGAGCTGGTGATCGTCGATCACGGCTTGAGTCCGGCTCAGGAGCGTAACCTTGAGCGCCTGCTGCAGTGCCGGGTGGTGGACCGCAGTGGCCTGATCCTCGACATCTTCGCCCAGCGTGCGCGCTCCTTCGAGGGCAAGCTGCAAGTGGAGCTCGCACAACTGCGCCATCTCTCCACCCGCCTGGTGCGGGGCTGGACTCACCTCGAGCGCCAGAAGGGCGGCATCGGTCTGCGCGGGCCCGGCGAGACGCAGCTGGAGACCGACCGCCGGCTGCTCGGCAAGCGCATCGCCCTGCTGAAAGCGCGCCTGGCGCGCATCGAGGTACAACGCGAGCAAGGGCGCCGCGCCCGCGAGCGCCACGAGGTGCCGACGGTGGCCCTGGTGGGCTACACCAACGTCGGTAAATCCACGCTGTTCAACCGGCTCACCGATGCGGGAGTGCTGCAGGCCGACCAGCTCTTCGCCACCCTGGACCCGACCCTACGGCGACTGCCGTTACCGGGTGCCCAGACCGCAGTGCTGGCGGACACCGTCGGCTTCATCAGTCAGTTGCCCCACGAGCTGGTGGCGGCCTTCCGCGCCACGCTCGAGGAGACACGCTCGGCGGATCTGCTGCTGCACGTCGTCGATGCGGAACCATCCGAGCGCGCCCGTCACATTCAGGACGTGGAAGGCGTGCTCGCCGACATCGGCGCGGGCGACGTGCCGCGCATCATGGTCTACAACAAAATCGATGCCCTGGACGGCAGGGGCATCGATACCAGCGCGCGGGTGGACCGTGATGCGCACGGCGCGGTTGAACGGGTGTGGCTATCGGCTGTCACAGGGGCAGGCATTGCATTGCTGCTGGGAGCCATCGCCGAGCGGCTGGCGAGTGCGACGGTGCACCAGCGTCTGTTGCTGGGCCCGGAGGACGGCGAGCTGCACGCCTGGCTCTTCCGCCATGCCGGTGTCGAACGGGACAGTCCAACGGAGCGCGGCGGTTGGGACATGCAAATCAGCATGCCGAAGGCGCGCTGGGAGCGCATCTTGCAAGGCAAAGACGCGCTGAGCCGGCGCATCTGCTCCCTCGCCGTGCCTTGTGCGCCACCCGCGCCTGCGACTGCGCAAGCCCTTGCGCGCATACACTGAAGATGCACGTGCCCGGCACCACCAGCGCCGGGGCCTTGCGGCGGCGGCGGCGGTCAGGCCTCGAGACCGCGCCGCCCGCCACCGCCGGCCGGGGAAGTGTGCATCCCCGATGATGGCCGGCGTCTTGATATCATCGGCGGCGACCGGCACTTCGCGGCGTTCGTGAAAGGCGCCGGCAGCGGCGCCGGCGGCCGGCACCCGATTACCCATACTGAGAAGTTGCGGAGACACTATGGCTTGGAACGAGCCCGGAGGCGGCGGTAAAGACCCCTGGGGCGGTGGGCCCAACAGTTCCGGACCGCCGGATCTCGATCAAATCGTGCGCAAGCTGCAGGAGCGCGTCAGCGGCTTCCTGGGTGGCGGCAAAGGCGGCGGCGGCGGTGGCGGTGCGGACATCAGCAAGCGCACCATCGGCATCATCGCCGCCGTGCTGCTCGTCATCTGGCTGTTCACCGGTATCTACATCGTCGATCCCGCCGAGCGCGGCGTCGTCATGCGCTTTGGCGCCTATGCCAAAACCACGGAGCCCGGCCCGCATTGGCACATCCCATACCCCGTCGAGTCGGTGCAACTGGTGAACGTCGACGAAATCTCGTCGTTCACGCACAAGGCGGCCATGCTCACCAAGGACGAGAACATCGTCGATGTGGAACTGACGGTACAGTCGCGCATCCAGGATGCGGCGAACTATTTGTTCCAGGACCAAACGCCCGAGAAGACACTGCGCGACGCCACCGAAACAGTGGTGCGCAAGACCATCGGCGGCAGCAGGCTCGACTTCATCCTGACCGAGGGTCGAAGCGCCATCGCCGCCATGATCCAGGAGCGGGTGCAAAGCCTGATGAACGAGTACAAAACGGGCCTGCTCGTCACTTCGGTGAACATGCAGCCGGCGAAACCGCCTGAGCCCGTGAAGGAAGCATTCGATGACGCCATCAAGGCGCGCGAGGACAAGGAGCGCCTCGAGAACCAAGCCGAAGCCTACGCCAACGAGATCCTGCCCCAGGCCCGTGGTGAAGCGGCGCGTGCCATCGCCGATGCCAAGGCCTATCGTGACCGGGTAGTCGCCGAGGCGCAGGGTCAGACCTCGCGCTTCACCGCCGTGCTCAACGAGTACGCCAAGGCGCCTGAGGTCACCCGCGAGCGCCTCTACCTGGAAACCATCGAGAACGTGCTCGGCGCCAACAATACGGTATTGCTGGACGTGCCCGGCGGCGACAGCCTGATGTACCTGCCGCTCGACCAGCTGATGAACAGATCAAAGCGCGACCAAGCCGGCATGAACGACGGGCGCCGGGATCTGTCGCAGCCGACGACGGCGAGCACGCGCGTGCCAGATCCGCGCAACCGTAGCACTTCACGCGAACGGAGCACCCGCTGATGGACGATCTGAAAAAAGTCATGCTGCCGGCGGCCGTCGTGCTGCTGGCCCTGTTGATCTACGCCTCGACGTTCATCGTCAAGGAGTACGAAACGGCCATCAAGCTGCGTCTCGGTGAAATCATCGGCAGCGACTACGACCCCGGTCTGCACCTGAAGGTGCCATTGCTGAACAATATCATCACGTTCGATGCCCGCATCCAGACGCTGGATTCCCGTCCCGAGCGCTTCCTGACCATCGAGAAAAAGGATGTGATCGTCGACTCCTACACCAAGTGGCGCATCAGCAATGCCGCCCAGTTCTTCCGCTCCACCGGTGGTGACTCGGCGCGCACGGCCAGGCTGCTGTCCGAGCGTATCAACACCAGCCTGCGCGACGAGTTCGGTAAGCGCACCATCCAGGAAGTGGTCTCCGAAGAGCGTCTGGCGCTCATGAAGGAGCTGACCAAGCAGATCGACACCCAGGCCACCGAGCTCGGTGTGGACGTGGTGGACGTGCGCGTCAAGAAGATCGATCTGCCGCCGGAGGTCAGCGAGTCCGTCTACAACCGCATGCGCGCCGAGCGTGAGCGTGTCGCCCGTGACCTGCGCGCCAAAGGCTCCGAAGCGGCCGAGCGTATCCGCGCCGATGCGGATCGACAACGCACGGTCATCCTCGCAGATGCGTACAAAGAGGCGGAGGAGACCCGCGGCCAGGGCGATGGCCGGGCGGCGGAGATCTATGCCAATGCTTACACGGCGGACCCGGAGTTCTACGCCTTCTACCGCAGTCTCAACGCTTATCGCACGTCCCTCGGTGCCGGCGACAGCACACTGGTGCTCGCACCCGATTCGGATTTCTTCAAATTCTTCGGCAACATGCACGGGGCGCCCGAAGCGTCGGCCGCACCGCCGGAGCCGCCACAGGCGTCTGTGCCGATGCCAATGCCGATGCCGGGCTACAGCTCGCGCATGCGCTGACCGCGATCCCCGCCGGGGCCGGTCACTGGCCCCGGCGATGCCAATCCGCGGAAGGTTCCTGGTAGACCCGGCGGATGTCGATGTCCGGCGCAGGCGTCTGCGGGCTGGGTTGCGGCCGGCGGGGGTCTCGACAGCAGGGATGCTGTCGTGAAGCCTACAGGGACGTATTCACGGCGTCCCCCGCCAGCTGCAACCCAGCCCGTAGAAAGCGAAAACCGAGATGCGACGGGTATAAAAACACCCATCCTGAGTGCCCGCGTCCCCACAGGCATTAGACATTATCCGCGGCATCTGCAATGATTTCGCCCCCGAGCCAAAAGCAGCTGCCCAGGCGGCATCGCAGAAGGTCCCACCGCCAGTAAACGTTGTCTGGGTCGTTGCATGTGGCATGAGCTTCTGGTGGCGTTGGCGCTGCTCCTGGTGATCGAGGGGGTACTGCCTTTTCTAACGCCGAGCCTGATGCGTCGTGTGCTGTTGGAGGCAGCCCAGCAGAGTAACCAGAGCTTGCGCCTGAGCGGACTGTTCAGCATGCTCGCCGGTGTCGCCCTGCTTTACCTGATCAACTGAATCGATGTTCCCTAGGCCTGGCTGATGACTGACGCACGCTGGCGACTGCCAGACGGCATCGATGAGGTGCTGCCTCCCGAGGCCGCACAGTTGGAGCACCTGCGCCGCGCGCTGCTGGACCTCTACGCGAGCTGGGGCTATGAGCTGGTGATCCCGCCGTTCATCGATTACCTCGAGAGCCTGCTCACCGGCACCGGCAGCGACCTGGACCTGAAAACCTTCAAGCTCACCGATCAGCTGAGCGGGCGCCTGCTGGGGGTGCGCGCCGACATGACGCCGCAGGTGGCGCGCATGGATGCCCATCGGCTGCGTCGCGCTGCACCGACGCGGCTGTGCTATCTCGGCACGGTGCTGCACACCCGCTCCGACGGCTTCGCCGGCACCCGGGCACCCTTGCAGATCGGCGCCGAGGTCTTCGGCCATGATGGCGTCGAGAGCGACGTCGAGATGCTGCGTCTGCTGGTGGCGACCCTGACCACCGCAGGCATCGACAACGCCTATCTCGATCTGGGGCATGTGGGTATCTACCGTGCACTGGCGGCCCAGGCGCAGCTCGACCGAGGACAGGAGCTGGCGCTGTTCGACGCCATGCAGCGCAAAGCGATTCCGGAAATTCATACGTTCATCGAGCGCGCCGGCGTCCCGGCCGCGGTCGGAGACATGCTCCTGGCGCTGCCGGAGCTGAACGGGGATGACGCGCTGACCCGCGCAGAGACGGCACTGGCCCGGGCGGATGCTCCCGTGCAACGGGCCCTGGAGCGCCTGCGGGCGGTGGCCGATGAGCTGTCGCGCTGGCTGCCCGCGCTCTCGGTGCATTTCGACCTGGGCGAGCTGCGTGGCTACAACTACAAAACGGGCATCGTGTTCGCGGCCTTCGTTCCCGGGTGGGGACTGGAGATCGGCCGCGGCGGGCGCTACGACGACATCGGCCAGGTGTTCGGGCGCTCACGCCCGGCGGTGGGCTTCAGCACGGATCTGAAGGGTCTCATCGCGCAAGCGCCGACGCCGGCAACCGGGCAGCAACCGCCGGTCGTGGCGCCCTGGAGCGCCGATCCCACCCTGCAAGCCACGATTGCGCGCCTGCGACGTGCCGGGCGCCGGGTGGTCTATCGCTTGCCGGGGGCGGCGGATGCCAACGATCCCGACGCCGAAGTGTTGGTGGCGGACGGCGACGGCTGGACGCTCAGGCCCGCCGCCGAGGCCTGAAGGAGCGGGTACGGGCGCCGGGGCAACCGGATGGCGCCACCGGCGCGCGGGCTTGCCCCGCGCGCATGAACATCATGTTAACGTATCGGCCAACGAGGCAAGCGGCCGCCAGCGGAGAGCGAACCGAGATGGGCAAGAGTGTTGTTGTCATCGGTACCCAGTGGGGCGATGAGGGCAAGGGCAAGATCGTGGACCTGCTCACCGAGCGCGCCGACGCCGTCGTGCGCTTCCAGGGCGGCCATAATGCCGGCCATACGCTGGTCATCGGCGGCGAGCAGACCATTTTGCACCTGATTCCATCGGGCATCCTGCACCAGGGCGTGACCTGCCTCATCGGCAATGGCGTGGTGCTCTCGCCCGAGGCCCTGCTGGAGGAGGCGGCGACGCTGGAGGCGCGCGGCGTGCCGGTGCGCGAGCGACTCGGCATCAGTCCCGCCTGCGCCCTCATCCTGCCCTATCACAAGGCCCTGGACATCGCCCGCGAGCGCGCCCGGGGCGCCAAGGCCATCGGCACCACCGGCCGCGGCATCGGGCCGGCATACGAAGACAAAATTGCCCGCCGCGGCATCCGTCTCGGCGAGTTGCTGGAGCCCTCGCACTTCGAGGAACGCCTGCGCGAAGTTCTGGAGTACCACAATTTCACCCTCCAGCACTTCCTGCACGCCGAGCCGGTGGATTTCTCCGAGGTGCTGGACGCCACGCTCACCTACGGCGAGCAGCTGGCGCCGATGGTGGACGACGTGGTGGGACGCCTCGCGCGCATGCGCCGCGACGGTGCCAATATCCTCTTCGAGGGTGCCCAGGGCGCGCTGCTGGACATCGACCACGGCACCTATCCCTTCGTGACCTCGTCCACCACCACGGCGGGCGGTGCCGCCAGTGGCAGCGGTGTTGGCCCCCGGGACCTCGACGATGTGCTCGGCATCGTCAAGGCCTACACCACCCGCGTGGGTGGCGGCCCCTTCCCGACGGAGCTGTTCGACGCCGATGGCGCGCGTCTCGGCGAGCAGGGCCATGAGTTCGGCGCCACCACCGGGCGCAAGCGCCGCTGTGGCTGGCTGGATATGGTGGCGCTGAAGCGCGCCTTCATCGTCAACAGCATTTCCGGACTCTGCATCACCAAGCTCGACGTGCTCGACGGCATGGACAGCATCCGTATCTGTACCGCCTACGAGCTGGACGGCGAGCTCCTCGATGCTCCCCCGGTGGGGGCCGACGCACTCGCGCGCTGCAAGCCGCATTTCATCGAGCTGCCGGGGTGGCAGGCATCCACCGTGGGCGTGGAGTCACTCGACGAGCTGCCGGCGGCGGCGCGCGCCTATCTGGACAAGATCGAAGCGCTGGGTGGCACGCCCATCGACATCGTCTCCACCGGCGCTGATCGTGCGCAGACCCTCATCGTGCGCCACCCCTTCGACGCCCGCTGAGTCAGATCCCGGCCACCGCCATCTCAGGCCCCGCCGGGACCGGCGGCACCGATGCCCGCCCGACGCTCCGCACCTCCGAGCAATTGCGCACAGGTCTCCGTAGCCCATGAGCGAAATGACCCTGCTAACCGAAAGCCTGCGCCTGTTGCTGATTGGCATGGGCATCGTTTTCAGCTTTCTGTTGTTGCTGGTGGGCATTTTGCGCTTGATGTCCTGGCTGGCGCTACGCTTGGCACCCGTGCCGCAGACGGGACCATTATCGCCGCCGGCCGCCGACCCCGACGGGCCGCCCATCGCCGCCATTGCCGCCGCCATCGCCCGCTATCGCGCCGGGCGGCGGCGCTGAGACGGCACGGCCTGCAACCCCCTTTCTGTATCCGCGCCCACTGGGCCAGGGATTCGACATGACAGAACAGAAGCCGCTAGGGATCACCGATGTCGTGCTGCGCGACGCGCATCAGTCGTTGCTCGCCACACGCATGCGCCTCGAAGACATGCTGCCCATCGCCGGAAAGCTGGACCAGGTGGGCTATTGGTCCCTCGAGAGCTGGGGCGGCGCAACCTTCGACGCCTGTATCCGTTACCTCGGCGAAGATCCCTGGGAACGTCTGCGCCAGCTGCACGCGGCCATGCCCAACACGCCGCAGCAGATGCTGCTGCGCGGTCAGAATCTGCTCGGCTACCGGCACTATGCCGACGATGTGGTGGACAAGTTCGTCGAGCGGGCGGCGGTGAACGGCATCGGCGTGTTCCGTATTTTCGACGCCATGAATGACCTGCGGAATCTGGAGCAGGCGGTGCGCTCGGCACTCACCACCGATGCCCACGCCCAGGGCACCCTGGCCTACACGGTGAGTCCGGTGCACAACATGGACTACTGGGTCGATCTCGGTCGACGCCTCGAGGATATGGGCTGCCACTCCATGTTCATCAAGGACATGGCCGGGCTGCTCCGGCCCTACGTCGCCGAGGAACTGGTCTCGCGGCTCAAGGAGCACTGCAGCATCCCCCTCGCCATGCAGTGTCATGCCACCACCGGTCTCAGCACGGCCACCATCGTCAAGGCCGCCGAGGCCGGCATTGACCTGGTGGACACCGCCATTTCCTCCATGAGCATGACCTACGGTCACTCACCCACGGAGTCGGTGGTGGCGATCATGCAGGGCACGCCGCGGGATACCGGCCTCGACCTGAAGCTCCTGGAAGAAATCGCCGCGTACTTTCGGCAGGTACGGAAGAAGTACGCGCGCTTCGAGGGCTCGCTGCGCGGCGTGGACTCCCGCATCCTGGTGGCGCAGGTGCCGGGGGGCATGCTCACCAACATGGAGAACCAGTTGCGCGAGCAGGGCGCCAGCGACCGCCTGGACGAGGTGCTGGAGGAGATCCCGAAGGTCCGCGAGGATCTGGGATTCATTCCCCTGGTGACCCCCACCAGCCAGATCGTCGGCAGCCAGGCGGTGCTGAACGTGCTCATGGGCGAGCGCTACAAGTCCATCACCACCGAAACCGCCGGCGTCCTCAAGGGTGCATACGGCAAGACACCGGCGCCGGTGGACCAGGCGCTGCAGGCGCGGGTGCTCGCCGACGGCGAGGCGCCCATCACCTGCCGGCCCGCCGATACCCTCAGCCCGGAACTGGAGCGGCTCACC
>PR_CR_10_Liq_1_inCRDRAFT_1002014_pt1 | contig 10743 bp, 10 predicted proteins | sample PRCRCaboRojoPR_3_FD_10241 | JGI IMG/M metagenome (IMG submission 10241) | reverse complement strand
GCCAGGCCGATCTCGACCCGGCCGCGCCGGCGCGGATGCGGCTCGCCTATGACGAGCTGTTCTCGCATCAGCTGACGCTGGCCGTTGCGCGCGCCCGGCTGCGGCGTGCCAAGGGACAGGTGACCGAGGGCACGGGCGCGCTTCAGGCCCTGATCCGCGCCGCGCTGCCCTACACGCCGACCGGCGCCCAGCAGCGCGCCATGCAGGAGATCAACGCCGACATGGCCGCGCCGCTGCGCATGAACCGGCTGCTGCAGGGCGATGTCGGGGCCGGCAAGACGCTGGTTGCGCTGATGGCGCTCGCCACGGCGGTGGAGGCCGGCGGGCAGGGGGTGATGATGGCGCCGACCGAGATCCTCGCGCGCCAGCACCTCGGCAGCATCCGCCCGCTGGCCGAGGCCGCCGGCATCGTGGTGGAGATCCTCACGGGCCGCGACAAGGGGCGCGAGCGCGCGGCGAAGCTGGCCGCGCTGGCCGAGGGGCGCATACAGGTGCTGATCGGCACCCACGCCGTGTTCCAGAAGGACGTGGCGTTCCGGGACCTGCGCCTCGCCGTCATCGACGAGCAGCACCGCTTCGGCGTCTCGCAGCGGATGGAACTGGGCGCCAAGGGGCAAGCGGTGGACATCCTGGTGATGACGGCCACGCCGATCCCGCGCAGCCTCGCGCTGGCGCAATACGGTGACATGGATGTCTCGGTCCTGGACGAGAAGCCGCCGGGGCGCAAACCCGTGAAAACGGCGCTGGTCTCCGCGGGCCGCCTGGACGAGGTGGTCGCCCATCTCGGCGGGGCGACGGGGGCCGGGCGCCAGGCCTACTGGGTCTGTCCCCTTGTCGACGAGAGCGAGAGCGTCGACCTCGCCGCCGCGGAGGCCCGCTTCCAGGCGCTGCGCGCGGCGCTCGGCGAGGGCGCGGTCGGGCTGGTGCACGGCCAGATGCCGCCGGCCGAGAAGGACGCCGCCATGGCCGCCTTCCAGCGCGGCGAGACGCGGGTCCTGGTCGCGACCACGGTGATCGAGGTGGGCGTCGACGTGCCCAACGCCTCGATCATGGTGATCGAGGGGGCGGAGCATTTCGGGCTGGCCCAGCTCCACCAGCTGCGCGGCCGGGTGGGGCGGGGCGCGGCCGAGTCGACCTGCCTGCTGATGTACACGCCGCCCCTGACCGAGGGCGGCGAGAAGCGCCTCGCGATCATGCGCGAGACCGAGGACGGCTTCCGCATCGCCGAGGAAGACCTGCGGCTGCGCGGGGCGGGCGACGTGCTGGGCGTGGCGCAATCCGGGCTGCCGCGTTTCCGCGTCGCCGACCTCGAGCGCCAGTCCGGGCTCATGGCGCTGGCGCAGTCCGACGCCCGCGCGCTGCTGGCCGCGGATCCCGCGCTCGAGAGCGATCGCGGACGCGCCGCGCGGCTACTGCTCTGGCTGATGGAGCGCGATCGCGCGATCCGTCTGATTTCCGTGGGATAGGCCGAAAATCACGTTCCGTACACGAATGTTCCTAAAAAGTTCTTTACAGGGCGCNCGNTTTTTGAGAACAAAGGAGAAACACGCGTCCAGCGGAACGGAGATGTCGTCATGATCGGAGATATTCGCAAGATCCTCACGCGGTCCCCCGGCGCCGTCATGGAAGATGCCGCCGGCTGTGCGGCCCTTGCCGTGCTGGTGATGCTGGGGCTGTACCTGCCCGGACTCGTCTGAGACCTGCCTGCGGTCTGTCGGGCGCCCGCGCTTCCCCCAACCCGTGCCGGCGCCCTTTCCTCATCGGACGGACCCTTACCTGACCGCCGCGCGCCTTGGCCCGCGGCGGTTTTTTTGGATATTTGGACCACTTGGACGGGCCGCGCGACGCCCCCCTCCAAGTGGTGGAAATATCCCCGCCGGAGGCATGGATCCTGCGCCTTGGCCCGCCCGTGCGCTCAGGCGCAGGCCGCTTCCTGGGCCTTGTCGAAGGCCTCGAGCGTCGCCTCGAGCGCCAGCATGATCGAGGCATGCCGGTTCTTGTAGTCGCGCGCGGGTTCCAGGACCGCGAGATCCTGGAAAGGCGGCCCGGGGGGCGGGGCGCCGTCTTTCAGCATGGCCCTGAGCCCGTCGCGCGCGGCCACGATCTCGTCGCGGGTCCGGCCGATGACATGGGCGCCGACGACCGCCGCGGCGGCCTGGCCAAGCGCGCAGGCCTTGACGTCCTGGCCGAAGCGGGCCACGCGCCCGTCGGCCACGTCGAGATCGACCGTCACGGTGGATCCGCAGAGCGGCGAGCGCTTCTTGACGGTGGCGGCGGGGGCCTCCAGCCGGTCGGTCAGGGGGATGTCCGCGGCCAGCGCGAGGATGCGCTGCGAGTAGAGCTTGATCAGATCGGTTTCGGCGCTCATGGGCTCCGGCTTTCGTCTCGTTCCTGGTTGCAATAGATAGGCCGGGACGTGGCCGAAGAAAAGGACAGGATATGGCATTCGATCCCGCCTCGCTGAACTATGACGCCGCCGGGCTGATCCCGGCCATCGCCCAGGATGCGACGACGGGCGAGGTGCTGATGATGGCCTGGATGACCGCGGGCGCGGTGGCGCGCACGCTCGAGACCGGGCGCGTCACCTACTGGTCGCGGTCGCGCCAGGCTTACTGGGTCAAGGGCGAGACGAGCGGCCATGTCCAGACGCTCGTGGATTTCCGCGTCGACTGCGACCGGGACTGCCTGCTGGTGCTGGTCGAGCAGGCGGGTCCGGCCTGCCATACCAATCGCCGCAGCTGTTTCTACACCGCCGTGCGCGCGGGCAAGGAGGTGGAGCTGATGACGCCCATGGCCGGCTGAGCCTCAACCCAGGCCGACGCGCCGGCGGAGCGCGCCCGGCGTCTCGCCGGCCGCGCGGTAGGCGCGGATCGCGCGCGCGTCGTCGCGCTTGGCCAGCCGCCGCCCGGCCTCGTCCCGGATCAGCCGGTGATGGTGCCAGGCGGGCACGGGCAGGGCCAGCAGCGCCTGCAGCAGCCGGTGGATCGGCGTCGCATCGACGAGGTCCATCCCGCGCACCACCTCGGTGATGCCCTGTTCGGCGTCGTCGACCACCACGGCCAGGTGGTAGGAGGTGCCGATATCCCTGCGCGCCAGCACGATGTCCCCGATCTGCGCGGTCAGGATGTCCGCGTCGAGCGCATGGGCGCCCTGCCGTGCCGCGCCGGTCTCGATCCATGTCAGCCCCGCCAGCCCGTCGCGCCCGCCGAGCCGGCCGATCGCGGCGTGCATGTCGAGGCGCAACGCGTCGTCCGGCCCGGCCTCGGCCAGGGACCGTCCCCGGCAGGTGCCGGGATAGACGGCCTCGGCGGGGGCGGGTCCGGCCGTTTCCTGCGGGGCGGCCAGCGCCGCGCGGATGTCGCGCCGGGTGCAGCGGCAGGGATAGAGCAGCCCCGCCGCCGCCAGCCGGTCGAGCGCCGCGCGATAGGCCGGCATCCGTTCGGACTGGCGCATCACGGGATCCGGCCATGCGAGCCCGAGCCAGCCGAGGTCTTCGTAGATCGCCGTCTCGAACGCGGCCCGGCAGCGCGGGCGATCGATATCCTCGATCCGCAGCAGGAACGTGCCACCCGCGGCCTGGGCGCGGTCCCAGGCCGTCAGCGCCGAGAAGGCATGTCCGAGATGCAGCAGCCCCGTGGGCGAGGGGGCAAAGCGCGTGCGCATCCGGCTCAGCGTTTGCGCAGCACGTAGACCACGGCGCCCAGGTCGATCCCGGGGATATGCGCCCCATGCTCGCGAAAGAGCACCTCGGCGGCGCCGGTATCGACGTATTCGGCGATCCGGCCCTCGAATCCCGGATCCTCGAGCGTGTGATCGTTGAAGGAGAAGACGAAAAGCCCGCCGGGCTTCAGCACCTCCATCAAGGTGTCGATCACGGTGGCCGGGGCCGCCCCGGCCCCGATCACGCCGACGGCGGCGGCGTGGTCGTAGAACCCCGCGGGGACGGGCAGCGGGTCGCCGGGCGCGGTTTCGCGCAGGTCGCGGTAGACGCCGCGGGCGCGGGCCTTCTCGAGCATGCCGCCGGACATGTCGATCCCGTCGATCGCGGTGAAACCGGCGGCGGCGAAGGCCGCGCCGGAGGCCCCTGTGCCGCAGCCGAAATCGAGCAGCGGCGCGTCCTGGTTCTCGCTGAACTCGGCCAGCGCGGCTGCGCAGCGGGCCGGTGTCGCGTAACCCTGCGACTCCAGCTCCGCGTCGTAACTGTCTGCCCAGGCGTCATAAAGTTTTTCCATCGCCTCGGGCGATTCGACGCTATACACGTCTTTCAGGTAGTCTTTCTGTTCCGGCATCTTGTCCCCTTTGCTGCGCACAGGGTAACAACAGCCGTCAGGCAAGGTCCAGTGCGGCCGGCTGGCCGAGCCAGCCGCTCCAGGCGGCCTTGGCCCGATCCGTGTAGGCGCGGTAGCGGTCCCGGCGGTTGCGCCGGCCGCCCTTGGCCTCCACCGGCGGGAAGAGGCCGAAATTGACGTTCATGGGCTGGAAGGTCTTGGCCTCGGCGCCGCCGGTGATGTGGTTGAGCAGCGCGCCGATGGCGGTCTCGGGTGGCGGGGTGGCGACGGTCTCTCCCAGGATCTCGGCCGCGGCGAGGCGGCCGGCGAGAAGCCCCATCGCCGCCGATTCCACGTAGCCCTCGACGCCGGTGATCTGGCCGGCGAAGCGGATATGCGGCTGCGATTTCAGGCGCATCTGTGAATCCAGCAAGCGCGGCGCGTTGATGAAGGTGTTGCGGTGGATGCCGCCCAGCCGTGCGAAACGCGCCTCTTCCAGGCCGGGAATCATCCGGAAAACATCCGCTTGCGCGCCGTATTTCATCTTCGTCTGGAAGCCGACGATGTTGAAGAGCGTGCCCAGTTTGTTGTCACGGCGCAGCTGCACCACCGCCCAGGGCTTGACCTCGGGCTGGTGCGGGTTCGTCAGCCCGACCGGCTTCATCGGGCCGTGGCGCAGGGTCTCGCGGCCGCGCTCGGCCATGACCTCGATCGGCAGGCAGCCGTCGAAATAGCCGGCCGTCTCGCCCTCGTGGAACGTGGTCTTGGGCGCGGCGATCAGCGCGTCGATGAAGGCCTCGTAGGTGTCGCGGTCCATCGGGCAGTTGAGATAGGCGGTGCGCTCTTCCTCGGTGTCGCCCTTGTCGTAGCGCGACTGGAACCACGCCTTCTCGAGATCGATGCTCTCGGCATAGACGATCGGCGCGATGGCGTCGAAGAAGGCCAGCGCGTCCTCGCCGGTCTCGGCGCGGATCGCCTGGCCGAGCGCCGAGGAGGTCAGCGGGCCGGTGGCGATGATGGTGGGGCCCCAGTCCGCCGGCGGCAACGCCGTGATCTCGCCGGTCTCGACGCTGACCAGCGGGTGCGCGCGAAGCCGTTCGGTCACGCCGGCGGAGAACCTGTCCCGATCCACGGCCAGCGCGCCGCCCGCGGGCAATGCGTGGCGGTCGGCCATTTCCATGATCAGCCCGCCCGCTTGCCGCATCTCCCAGTGCAGGAGCCCGACCGCGTTCGACTCGTCGTCGTCCGAGCGGAAGGAGTTGGAACACACCATCTCCGCCAGGTCGCCGGTCTTGTGGGCGAAGGTGCCCTGCTCGGGGCGCATCTCGTGAATGATCACGGGAACGCCCATATGCACGGCCTGCCAGGCGGCTTCCGCGCCTGCCATGCCGCCGCCGATGATGTGAACGGGTTTGACCATGCCCGCGATTTAGGCCAGCCGCGGGCAAAAGAAAAGGGTGCGACGTCAGGCGCTGGCACGGGCCTCGGCGGCGGCGTCGCGCTTGCGCGCCCGGCGCAGCCGGCTGAACGCGTCGCCACGCTCCGGTTTGCGCGGCATGGGGGCCGCGGCCTCGCGTTCGGACAGCAGGCCGTCGATCATCAGCAGCGTCCGTTCGCAGGTCGCCACCATCAGCAGCCCGCCCACCATGGCCAGATCGCGCCAGAAATGGCTGATGGCGGCCGCGTCGCCGGGGACGTAGGTGAAGATGAAGGCCGTCCAGAAGACGTGCAGCGCAAGGACGGAGGCCGCGATCCGCGTCTGGAAGCCGACCATCACCATGAAGGCGGCGGTGAATTCGAAGATCACGCTGGCGATGACGAAGAACCCGGGCACCATGCCCGCGCTGAAGGCCTCGGCCACGCCGTTCGGATCGACGATCAGGCCGCAGGACTTGGCCACGAAGTAGGACCCGATCACGATCCGGCCGAGGGCCGAAAACAGGATCTCGGCCGACAGGGCCTTTGCGAATGTCCGACTCATGGGTGTCCCCTTTCCCGTCAAGGTGGTGGCAGCGGGAGTCCCTGCCGCCCAGGGTTTTATTCGAGCCGTGAATTCTGGCCAGAATTTGAAATTCCCATGGTGGTTTGAAGGGGTGCAATATTATCGCGTGGGTTGTGGTCCTGCGCCGCGGCCAGGAAAAAGGCCCCCGGCCGCAACGGCGGCGGGGGCCTTTCGGCAGGCGGGTGGCCGGCGCTCAGCCCTCTTCCGGGGGCTCCGCGGTATCCTCGTCGTCGTCCTCGCCGCGTTCGGCGATCCACGCGACCGAGACGACCTCCTCGCCCTTGGCGGTGTTGAAGACCCGCACGCCCGACGAGCCGCGCCCCTGGCGCGAGATGTCCTCGACCGGGCACCGGATCGACTGGCCGTTGGAGGTCGCCAGCATGATCTGGTCCTCGTCCTCGACCGTGAAGGCGGCGACGATGCGATCGCCGCGCCGGCCCAGATTGGCCGCGGTCACACCCTGGCCGCCGCGCCCGGTGATGCGGTACTCGTAGGCCGAGGAGCGCTTGCCGTAGCCGCTGGAGGTGATGGTGAGAATCCATTGCTCCAGCGCCGAAAGCTCGGCGTATCGCTCGGGCGAGAGCGCGACGTCTGCGGCGCTCTCTTCCTCGCTGCCGGCCTCGTCGCCGGTGACCGCGCGCCGCATCTTGAAATAGGCGGCCCGTTCCTCGGGGCTGACCTCGACGTGACGGATCACCGCCATCGACACAACGCTGTCGCCCGCTGCCAGGCGGATGCCGCGCACCCCGGTCGAGTCGCGGCCCTTGAAGACCCGCACATCGGTCACGGGGAAACGGATCGCCTTGCCGAGTTCCGTCGTCAGCAGCATGTCATCGGTCTGGCTGCAGATGCGCGCGTTCACGAGGCTGACCCCCTCGGGCAGCTTCATCGCGATCTTGCCGTTGGACTTCACGTTGGTGAAATCCGAAAGCGCGTTGCGCCGGACCGTGCCTTCCGAAGTGGCGAAGACGATCTGCAGGTCGTCCCAGTCCTCTTCGGCGGCTTCGACCGGCATGATCGCCGCGATCGAGACCTCCTGCGAGATGGGCAGGATGTTCACGATCGCCTTGCCGCGGGCGTTGCGCCCGCCGGGCGGCAGGCGCCAGGTCTTGAGCTTGTAGACCATCCCATCGGTGGTGAAGAACAACAGCGGCGTGTGGGTGTTGGCCACGAAGAGCGTCGTGACGACGTCGTCTTCCTTGGTGGCCATCCCCGAGAGCCCCTTGCCGCCGCGTTTCTGGGCGCGGTAGTCCATCAGCGGCGTGCGCTTGATGTAGCCGGACTGGGTGACGGTGACGACCATGTCCTCGCGCTCGATCAGGTCCTCGTCGTCCATGTCCGCGACATGCTCGACGATCTCGGTCCGGCGCGGGACGGCGAACTGTTCCTTCACCTCGCGCAGCTCGTCGGAGATGATCGCCATGATCCGCTCGCGCGAGCGGAGGATGTCGAGGTAATCCTTGATCTTCCCGGCCAGCGCCTCGAGCTCGTCGGTCACCTCCTTGACGCCGAGCTGGGTCAGGCGCTGAAGCCGAAGCTCCAGGATCGCGCGCGCCTGCGCCTCGGACAGGTTGTAGGTGCCGTCCTCGTTCATGGTGTGGGTCGGATCGTCGATCAGGCGGATGTAGTCGGCGATGTCGGCCGCGGGCCAGCGCCGGGTCATCAGCTTCTCGCGGGCTTCCGCGGCGTCGGCCGAGGCGCGGATGGTCGCGACCACCTCGTCCACATTGGTGACCGCCACCGCCAGGCCACAGAGCACGTGGCTGCGTTCGCGGGCCTTGCGCAATTCGAAGGCGGTACGCCGCGCGACGACCTCTTCGCGGAACGACACGAAGGCGGTGAGGAACTTGCGCAGATCCAGCTGTTCGGGCTTGCCGCCGTTCAGCGCCAGCATGTTGCAGCCGAAACTCGTCTGCATCGGCGTGAAGCGGTAGAGCTGGTTCAGAACCACCTCGGGCGTGGCGTCGCGCTTGAGCTCGATCACGACCCGGATGCCGACGCGGTCGGACTCGTCCTGGACATGGGCGATGCCCTCGATCTTCTTGTCGCGGACCATCTCGGCGATGCGCTCGATCATCGCCGCCTTGTTCACCTGGTAGGGGATCTCGTCGAGCACGATGGCGTAGCGGTCCTTGCGGATCTCCTCGATCCGGCTCTTGGCGCGGATGATGACGCTGCCGCGGCCCTCGAGATAGGCCTTGCGTGCCCCGGACCGGCCGAGGATCAGGCCGCCGGTCGGGAAATCGGGGGCCGGGATGTAGTCGATCAGCTGTTCCGAGGAGAGATCGGGGCTCTCGATCAGCGCCAGCGTGGCGTCCACCACCTCGCCCAGGTTATGGGGCGGGATGTTGGTGGCCATGCCGACGGCGATGCCGCCGGCGCCGTTGACCAGCATGTTCGGGAACCGCGCGGGCAGGACGGTGGGCTCCAGGTCCTTGCCGTCGTAATTGTCCTGCCAGTCGACGGTCTCCTTCTCGATGTCGGCCAGCAGGGACTGCGCGGCCTTGTCCATGCGAACCTCGGTATAGCGCATGGCCGCCGGGTTATCGCCGTCCATCGAGCCAAAATTGCCCTGGCCGTCCAGCAGCGGCAGCGACATCGAGAAATCCTGTGCCATGCGCACCAGTGCGTCGTAGATCGCCGAGTCCCCGTGCGGGTGATACTTGCCCATCACGTCGCCCACGGGCCGGGCGGACTTGCGGTAGGGCTTGTCATGGGTGTTGCCGGTCTCGTGCATCGCATAGAGGATGCGCCGGTGGACCGGCTTCAGGCCGTCGCGCAGGTCCGGGATCGCGCGGCTGACGATCACGCTCATCGCGTAATCGAGATAGGCCGATTTCATCTCCTCTTCGATGGAGATGCTGGGCCCACCGTATTCCGGCCGCTCCGGCAGGGTTTCGTCCGTGTTTTCAGGAGGTTCGGGGGTATCGCTCACGTGAGGTGCGCCTGTTTGCCGGGGATCAATATCTTGTTGTCGGCACTATACCCGAACCGAAATGGGGGATGCAATCAATGCCTTGCGCCCCTGGTGGCAGCCATGCCGGGTGAGTGCCAACATACTGATATTGAACGATTTTGAAGGATCAGACGCTTGACCGCGGGCAGGGGGCTTGGCAAGCTTTCCGAATAACAAGAAAAGGAGGTACCCGCATGGGCAGATCCGAGACCGAGCTGATGCTCGAGGGCTACGGCCTGACGACGGCCGAATTCTTCTATGGCATGCCCGATTACACCCGCGTCCTGAACAGCTTCACCTGGCAGGATTACGACCTTGCGCCGGATTATCCGCGGCTGTTCCGCTTCATCGAGTTCTGGCAGGACCGGATCGAGGGGCCGCTGCACTCGGTCCGTTTCACGCATCGCAAGCTGGTCGCGCCGGGCGCCTGGCAGAACGTCACGGGCGAGTTTACGCTGCACTGAACGGCGCTGCGCCGGGGGCAGGCCCTGAAAGGGGTGGCGCGCGCCCTGCGCGGGCGCGCCCCGGCCTCAGAACGGGATTTCGTCGTCGAGATCGCCCGCGGGGCCCGAGCCATAGCCGCCGCCACCGCCGCCGCCCGACGGCGCGTCGCCCTGGTCGTAGCCGCCGCCGAAATTGCCGCCGCCACCGCCACCACCGCCGCCTTCGCCGCGGCCGTCCAGCATGGTCAACTCGCCCTTGTAGGGGCGCAGCACCACCTCGGTCGAGTAGCGGTCCTGGCCGGACTGGTCCTGCCATTTCCGGGTCTCGAGCTGGCCCTCGAGATAGACCTTCGAGCCCTTGCGCAGGTATTGCTCGGCGATGCGCACCAGCGGTTCCGAGAAGATCGCGACCGAGTGCCACTCGGTCTTTTCGCGGTTCTCGCCGGTGTTGCGGTCGCGCCAGCGCTCCGACGTGGCGATGCGCAGGTTGCAGACCTTGCCGCCGTTCTGGAAGGTCCGCACCTCGGGATCGCGGCCGAGATTGCCGATGAGAATGACCTTGTTGACCGAGCCTGCCATGCGTTCCTCCGCCGAATCCGCTGTTAACCTTGTTCGTTACACCACCCCGGCAGGGTTAAGAAAAGGCAAAAATCGCCGCGTGCCGGGCGCCGGGGCAGGCGCGTGGCGGCCGGCGGGCCGGCCGGGCGGCCGCGCCCGTTCTTTCGGAGGGCTAGAGTTCTTAACCTTTCCGCACTAATCTGCGCGGCGAAAACCGGGGACAGGACAGATGCGAATACTCGTTGCCGTCATTCTCGCCGCGACCCTGCCCGCCGCCGCCGCGGCGCAGGGGCTTTCGGGCTCCACCAAGAACCGGACCGATCTCTTCCAGTCGCAGACGCGCCTGCTCGACGGGCGGCTCGCCCGGCAGTACGAGGGCTCCAGCCGGCTGCTGCCCAGGCCCGAGTCCGGCGGCATCCCGGCCTATCGCGGCGCCTATCGCGGACCCTTCTACCAGATGGCCCGCGCCGCGGCGGCGCGGCATGGGATCCCCGCCGATCTGTTCCTGCGGCTGGG
>PR_CR_10_Liq_1_inCRDRAFT_1002013_pt1 | contig 10753 bp, 12 predicted proteins | sample PRCRCaboRojoPR_3_FD_10241 | JGI IMG/M metagenome (IMG submission 10241) | reverse complement strand
TGGCTTATGAAATGGGGGGGTGAGTACTTTTACATTTACATTTGGGGGTTCTTAACAGTGTTTATATTTGTGCTGTCCCATTTGTACCACGACTTCATTGCGCCTTTGTTCAACGAGTTCAAAGAACTTGAGCAAAACAAACTTAGGTCTTCAATAGAAGCCTTAGCCCAGAAACTCAAGTTCCCTCTCAAACAAATATACGTGATAGACGGGTCCCGGAGATCTGAGCACTCCAATGCTTACTTTTTTGGGTTTTGGAAGAACAAACGAATAGTGATTTTTGACACTTTGCTAGACCCAAAAAAGGATATGGCAGAAGAAGAGATACTTGCAGTGGTTGGACACGAACTGGGCCACTGGCAAGAGAGTCACTTTTTCAAAAGACTCTGCGTTCTTGAGGTCTACATTTTTGTTTTGTTTTTCTTGTTTGGAAAAGTAATGTACTCCCCTGAATTGTACTCAGCCTTCGGGTTCAGGCAAAACAACTTTGTAGGGTTGCTGATCTTTTCTTACTTGTTTGCTCCAGTGAGTTTCTTGTTGGGTCTTGCTACAGTGTATATGTCCCGTTCTCACGAGTTCCAAGCAGACGACTTCGCTAAGAAACTAGACATGGGAGGTGCACTCAAAGAAGCACTTGTAAAACTCCACACCAAAAACTCAGGAAACATGGACCCTGACCCGCTTTACGCTGCAGTTAACTTTTCTCATCCGGCTTTATTAGAAAGAGTAAAACCTTTAACTTAGTAGTAAAAATGCTGGGCTGTTTGTGTTGTGCAGGTCAAGCCTGCTGTGGTTGCTTGTGCGGGTGCTGCATTAAAGCTTTTGGAACTACAATGGGTCAGAACGTAAGAATGGGCTTCATAGTGCTCACAGCAATGATGCTTGGAATAGGAGTGTTTGCTGTAGCCATAGGGCCAACCATTTCGGATCAAGTTGATCATATAGGGTTGGTGGACTGCTCAGGGGAAGGAACAGAGTGCATTGGAGTAAGTACTGTTTACAGAATTAGTTTTGCTCTAGGAGTGTTCTTTTTATTGATGGTTTTGGTGTGCCTTGTGGGTGGTTCTTTCCAAAAGATGATTGAGGGAGGTTGTTGGTTCTTTAAGGTCCTAGTGATTCTTTCTATATTTGGGCTTAGTTACTTTATTCCTAGAGACGACTTTGTAAGGTTTATGTAGGACTACATTTTTTACGTGTTTTTAGCGTTTGGAATTGCGTTTGTGCTGACTGAAATTCTGTTGTTGCTGGACTTTGGGTACACTTGGAACGAAACTTGGGTAGGGAACTACGAAAACTCAGGAAGTAAGTTTTGGTTTGTAGTTTTGGTGATTTTCACAGTGTTGTTTTGGGGAGGCATAGTGGGGTTGTCAATAGCAAGTTATGTGCAGTTCAGTTGTGGAGTAGGAATAGCCACAACTACTGCTCTGCTGGTTGTTTCTTTAGCCCTGACTATAATAAATGCCACTGACTGGATAGAAAAGGGTTCTATCTTAACTAGTTCTTTTATGAGTTTTATACTGGTGTACTTGAACTTTGGTGCACTTGCAGCGCAACCTGAAGGAATCTGCGACTCTTGGCAGGTCGGAGACGAAAAATACCTTTTGGTGGTTTTGGATCTTATTCTTGCAATAGTGGCTTTGACCTACTTCGCCTTTAAGTTCAGTGACCAAGATGAAGAAGAAACTGAACCTGAAGAAAAGAACTTGTGGGGTGCAGAAACTATGAAGTACAAACCTGACCAAAAAAACTCAGTGTACTTCCACCTGCTTATGATGACTTACGGTATGAGTGTAGCACTTTACTTAAGTAACTGGGGACTAGAGGGTGGCTGGCAGAGTTACTTGAGTTTCTTTGTGAGAGAAGCTCAAGTGGTGTTGCTCCTAATAGCCTTTATTTGGACAATGATAGCTCCCAAAGTACTTTCGAACAGAGAGTTTTAATGTAAGTCTAACATAACGATTTTTAAAATGCACTGCAGCAACAAAGTTTACTCGCTTGACATTTCAAAATTCAAAGGCACGTCCTGGAACTTCAAAGTAACTTCGCCGAAAGAAAAGTACAAAGCAAGCGAAAGACTTTCTAAAAGAAGAAACGAAAGACAACTAGTATTCTTTACATAGCTCCAACTAAGGTCACAACAACCCTTTTCAGGCCAAGTAACTGCTACCAACTCTAACACTTTTCCTAGAACTCCTAAGAAGAACCAGTGGCGCTTACCCAATAAGCTTGGATCTAACTTGTGGAACCAACACGAACTCGAAAAAGTACCTGACAAACAACTTGGACTTCTTTTTTCGGAAAAAGTACTTCTAGAAGACCACAGAGCTGCTAGTAAGTTATTTAGAGAAAACTTAGAACACCAAGAACGCAAGCAACTAGAACTCCACCAAAAACTCAGATCCCGAGTAGAACTTTCGCGCAACCAACTAGAAAAAAGGCACATTGAAGTAGAGAAACTAGAAAACAAGTCAGGAATCAAAAAAATCAGAGTCCAAACTCCAGATGTCAAAAGAGTCCACCAAACCTACGGGTTCTCTTTAATAAGTGACTGTCCAGATAAGTTCCAGAAACTAAGCAGACCCAGTACCAGAGCAAAGTCTCCTCAGTGCTTCGAGTTCAAAGACTACAGAGGATACCTGTGCACAGACTACTACGATACAATGGAAAGACTCCAAAAGTCCACTAAGTCCAAAATGTCCCAGCGCATTAACTTTAGTTCTTCAAGTGCTAGATACTCAGCTAAGACTACTAAAAATGAATATCTTTAAGTTAAATTAACTGCGAGCTACACTATTTAGTACACTCGTTAGGCGATTTCCACAAAAGACTACTAGTAATAGTAGAAGTCCTACTATCAGTTGGCTTCAAGTTAGTTTTACTTCTGATTTTGACCATGGTTGGGTGTTTGGACTCAGTGCACGAAAAGTGTTTAGAACTGTCCCGTGAGTAAAGGTTCCCTAACCTTTTGCCGGGAGTTGGAGTGATGTTGTAGTTCTTTTTTGAGGAAACTACTTCTGACATCCTTTCATATTGTAAAAAAGGAGTTGGTTTTTGTTCCTGAGGTTTGTAGTTCTTTTGGTTAAGTACTTTTAAGCTCTGGATTTCTGGCTGATTTTTTCTGTTAGAAAAACTCGAGCGGGTGCTGATAGTGCTTAGCTGTGGGTCCTGTGACTTGGTTTGTTCGAAGCACTCAGGTCTATTCGAATCAAGTGAAGGTTTAACATTAGAACTGCTTTGGGGCTTTTTTATTTGGTTTTTTTTGGGGAGTTGATTTATGTTTAGCCGAGTAATGTTGTCTTCTTTGGGTTTGACAGGAAGTGGAATGTTCTGAGATAAGCGCCTAGTTTTCCGAAAAGCAAGATTGCTTTGGTACAATTTAGACAGGTTTTTTTCTGGCTGACAAGAGCTTTCTTCCAGAAGATCTTTTTGAGGTATAGTGGTTTCCTTAGGGGTGTTGCACCGGATTCTGAAGAATTTGGTGTTGGTTTTTGAATTATTATTTCTCATCATAAGTTAATTTATTGTAATTTACGCAATATGTGTAGTGAGTGGCATTAATAAATGGGAAAAGACTCTCAACAGAAAAACAAAAAACACAGGAAGAAAAAAGACAGAAAAGGAAAACGAGAAAGGTCAATTGAAGAACACATGAAGCGCAAGCAAAAGAAACTCGAAAAAAAGAAAAAAGAAGAGTACGAAGAAACTCGGTACAGCTTCGATCCGCACAGTCTGGACAAACTCTTCAGAACTATCAAAGAGATGCTTGAGTACAGCACTGAAACCCATGAAGCACTTCCTCAAGTCTTCAGTATGCTCGACTCAGGGTATGAAGTTGACTTGACTGACATCCAAGACGGCTTTGTGAGGGAAAAGCTTGAAAAAGTCCTAGACGTGTTTTCTAAACAAGTGGACAAACAAGAAAACGAAGAAGGGCACTACGTGTACACTAAAGCTGGAAACAAAAACTTAGAAAACCAAATAACTGAATTTTTAGCTAAGTCTGGAAACAAAAGGGAAGAATGGATGCAAGGAATGAGTTGTTTCTTAGAAGGAAAACTTACTCAACAACCAAAGCAATCAGAAGAACCAGAAGAAGTCCAACCCAGAGCTAAGTCCTTGATGGAACTCCACCTAGAAAAAAAACCACCTAAAAAAAGGGGGAACCAAAAACCTGAAACTTACATGTATGGACACAAAACACTCCAAAAAAGGTTTAAGCAAGGTAAAATGTTTAACAGTCTGGTTTAAATATTATAAGTAAAAACCAAAGTTTTTAGGGGTAGAAAATATATCCCTAGGAAATTTAGATTTTCTTGAAGGGCGTTGGTTCATAGGAGTTAAGGGATCTTTAGGGTCTTTTTTGGCCAACTTATGTATTAAATGGTCCTGGTTTTTAAGCTTCTCTTTTAAAAGTTTCTGTTGTTCAAATAATTGCTTGCATACCATATTTAAATACCCGATTTGGTCAGCGTCGTAGTCAAAACTTTTGTACTTTCTAGTTGGAACTTGATTTCGAAGCCTTCTGTTTTTTCTGTAGGCTTCTTTTAGGACTGAAGTTTGCTTCCACCAAGCACGTTCAGGACTGTCGGGCAAATTCACAGGAAAACTCAGCCTGCCTTTTCGCTTCTCGTTACTAAATGACCTTCTGGAGTAGGATCTGTTTTCGTCGTTGAGTGCAGGAAAACACCCTGTTTTTTCCAGTTGTTCGCATGAGGTGTTAAAAACGGGAGTTTGGGGAGTTCTCGAAATAGAGTTTCCGTGGGAAGACTGTCTTGAAAATGATTTTTTGCTGTAGTTTACTTTCTGGCCACTGCTGGAGTATGATCTACCGCCACGTCTGGTTGTCATCGACTCAAAGTACCTTGATGAGAAGCATCCAAAGTTTCCTTGGTTTTTCACTCCATCATTAACAATCATTTTTATTTAGCGTAAGCTTCAATATGATTCCTAACTAACCCTGCTACTTCCGAGACCTTGACTGAGCCAATGTCTTCTAGAACAAACCGTGCTTCCCACAAAAAGTCTTCTGTGTCTTCTTCAGTAAAGTGCCACCCGTAGTCGTTGAAGAACTGCTTAAGTTCTTCTAAAGAAACATCTTCCATTTGTCTTCCTCTTTGTTCTTCAAAGTAAGTGTTCAGGATCTTACTCACTATCAAATGTGGCCTTAGTCTGGCGCTCTTTAAGTATTCACTCACTGCGTACTGAAAGCCTTCTAGGGTGATGCACTTGTTTTCGTCTGGACAGCACTCTTTGGCAAACAGTCTTAACTCGTCGTCTTCTAAGTAGATTCCGCACAGTGCAATTAAGGTTTCTAAGTCCTCGATTGAAACAAGTCCTGAGTCCTCCACAAAAGAAAAAACTTCTTCAGTAAACGTTTTAATGTGCTCTTCTAGTTTTTGCCTTCCTGGACCTTCTTCGTACCTGTCTCTGTAAATCATCTTAAACTGCCTGTAGATTCGCACCATCGTTTGGGCTTTTTGGTGCTTTTCGTTTATGATAACGCTTTGGATTGCTGTCCTGTCTTTTTTCATTTCGATCTTAGTAGTTAGCATAAACAAACGCAGAGTCTCTGGAAGCAGGTAACAAGCCATGAACATCCAAATCAGCACTGCAGCTGCAGTAGCTAGTATTCCCAGCCACTTCCACTCGTCGTTTAGCAAAGGCACGTAGTGCAGAATGATCACTGTAATCCAAAGTGTCAGTACAACTGAAACCGCCTGCATTACTCCAGTCATAAAGCAGACTCCTTGCTTGTCGAACCAAAACAACAACTCATGTCTGTTAGGGAAGCTTCCTGAAAGTATGTAGGCAGAAGTTAACTTAAGTGGGTGGACTCTTAAACACAAGAACCTTACAAAGTAAAACTCTTGGTCTTTAGGAGGCAAGTTGCCTTTTAAGTACTCAGGGATAGGAACTATTTCATCGTTCATTTCTGGAGTCCTTCCGAAGTTGTCCCTAGGCAAGTTAGCTATTACTTCTTCAGTGGGTTCAGGCACTAACTTAGTGTAGGCTTTTCTAAGTTTATTTTTGCAAAGCAAACAAGTCCCTATTATCACCACAGGAACCAACCATAAGCAAACTAACTGAAAGTCTTCCGAGTAACTCACTATAACTCTCCAAGCCACTGCTGCCAGTATTATAAGTATGTAGCCCACCCAATTAAGCAAAAAAACACTTTCTAGCACACTAGCCATGCATCTGCTTAAGTAGTCTGCGAAGTCAAAGTCAGTTCTTAGGTAGATTTCAGTCACAGGAGGCAAAATAGTTGGGAATATAAACAACTGTCTCATTATGGCGTAGTGGAAGTTATGCTTGGCCTGTCTCAGTCTTCTAGAGTCAGAGTTGTCTGCTTCAATTTGGGCTTCTTGGAACTGCTGAGTAAGGGCCCGCATGTCTTGGCAAGCCCTTTCTTGTTTAATCCAAGTAGTGGCAAAACTTTGAGCAGCTACTATCAACCAAAGACCCAACACTAGCCAGAAGAAGGTAAAAAAAGCCACTCCTGCAAGCATCACGGTATAGTCTAAGTACTCATCGTAGAACTCAGAATAAAAAGCAATAGCAACTATTGTGCAAATAACTAACAAAATGCTAACATCTACAAAAAGAGTGTAAAGAGCAGGTGTAAGGAAGTTGTCCACTTGGAAGCCCACAACTAACCTAGTTGCATGCAAGAGGAAAAACAAAAACCCCAGTCCTAGCACAAAAACCATTGCACTCGAAGCTTCCAAGTCATGCAGGTCTTCTCCTTCTTCAAGTTCGTCTTCAACAATGTCTTTTGCAATTCCTTTGTTGTAGTTAGTCAGCATAGTAACTTCAGTGTCAAATTTTTCCTTTTTGCTTTGTTCGTCCAGTCTGTAGGCATTTGCTTTTTCTAGAGCTCCTTGGAGTTGTGACTCCAGCAGTTCTAAGTCACTTTTTATCTGATCGTTTTGAGCAGTAATGATGTCGTTTTGAATGGACTCTTCAAGCAAAAGCTCAGTGTAACTACTTGCAGAGCCTTTTTGGTTGGTTTGGTAAACTATGGTGTCGAAACTCTCAGGAACTTCTAGGTTTTCAGCTTTTTTTCGTAAGTCTCCGCCTGATAAGTTGGAGTCTCCTAAGTTTAAGTACTCAAAAATACTTCCAGAGCTTTCTTCAGAGTTAACTAAGTTGACTAAGTACAGAACAACCAACTTCTTCATATTCGTTATTTATTACATCCTGCCTAAGTTATGTAAGTATTGAAGGACTGGAGAAGCCTTTTCTTTGTCCAGTACTATGACTCTTCTTTCTTTGTCGTCCCACAAGTAAGCTCCTGAAGCCTTTGCTTGGTTTAAAGTAGAACTATACAGTGACATGTCCACAAAGTCGTCCAGCATTATGGAGTCAAAAGCCTCTATCCTTTTGCGTTCGTTTTCCCACAGTGCAAGTTGCTCCACTATGTTTTGGGGAAGGGGACTCTTGGAGTGCATTTCCAAAAAGTTCACAATTTGTTCTGAACCAAGTCCTGATGCCAAAGCAGTGCAAATACTTCCTCTTGTGACAGAGCCTATCACTAAGTTAGGGAGTCTCGTTTCTAAGTGCATAAAGTAACTCAGCAAAACTATGTGTAAGTCAGAAGAAGTGTAAGCGTACACTCTAAAGTTGGTTTCAATTGTTAAGAACTTTTCAGTGTCTGGATAACTTTTAGGGGTGTTGGTGAGCAAACCTATCATGTAAGGGGAGACGTAGAACCTTTTGGACTTAGTTTTCTTTTTGTAAACAAGTCCTAACTCGTAGAGGTCTGATATTGTGTTGGAGTTGACTTGTTTCATTGAATACTCTTGTCCAAGAACTGCAACTGACAAATTGTACAGCAGCACTGCTGTTTTAACTTTGTCGCCACAGTCCAATAAGAGTTGCTTCAGTAAGTAGCACATCTGAGCTTCTTTTGACTTGAGTAAGAACCTAAAGCATTCAGAAGTCTTTTTAAAGTCTCTGGCTTCCTGTGATAGAATTCCAGCTCTGGTGAAGAGTCTTAAAATGCTTATGCTTGGGTTCTTTCCTTTATCAATCAAAAAGTCAATGATGCTTTTCCAAGCTGCTTCACTTTGGGACTTTATTTGGTCAATAGAAGGTTTGTCTTTGTCCTGTTTTCGAGAGGTTTTAAGTCCACACGATACTTCTCTGAGCAAAGAACTTCTCACTTGGAAGTTGAACTCTTTCTGGACTTTGACAAAGCCCTCTTCTGAGATAAAGATCCCCATAGCTTTGAGTTCGTTTAAGGCTTGCTTGGCTTTGTGTTCAGATTCACAAAAGGTAGAACAGTGCTTTTCTTCTAGCTTTTCCATGAACAAGAAAGTCATCACTAAGTGCTGAGCTGTTTCAGAAAGCTGTCGGAAGACCCCTAACACCACTGCTTGGTTCGAATAGGCCCCTGAACACTCAGGGTACACTTGGAAGCAAGATGCCACTAAAGCCATCTTAGTACAAGTTATTTAAACTATATGGGAAAAGTCTTTGCTGTTGTCTTGAGTCAAGCAGTAAGGCATCATCCAGCAAACCAACCACTTGTTTTTGCCCAGAATCATCTCCCAGTTCTTTTTTCTTCCTAAATTGTGTTCTTCAAGTTGTCCTTTCATCCTAGATTTAGTTCCACTTGAGTAGTACTCTATTGTGGTCTTGTTGGTAATGATCAAGTATGTATGGAAAGCTGCCAACAACCCCACTCCAAAACTAACTGAAACACACACTACAAAGGCTATAAGTATTTTCCTCCTTTCGGGCTTCAGAACCAGTTCTGTTACTTGTGGGTCTTTTTTAAAGATCCCGATAAACGTTGGGAAACTAACTGCAACTACAAAAACGCACCCCAAAATGATCCAAACCATAAACAGGTAAAAGTACTTGTGGTTGTTCAGCCCAACGCAGTTATTGATCCAAGGACAGTGGTGGTCCATTCTCAAAACGCACTTGTTGCAAATAGAGCAGTGGTGGGTGCGAGGAGGTTTTAGGTACTCGCACTTATCACAGTACGTTTTGGTGGCCTCTGCCAGAGTTTTGTCAAAAGAAGGGTAGGAGTCTTTGGGGTTGCCTGGGTCGCTGAAAGTGACTTTGTAGTAGTTGTAAAGTATGTTTCCCAGAATAAACAACCCAAGAGCTGTGCAAAGAAACCAAGACAAGCTAAAAGCTTGGAAGACCACCGGACACAAAGTGAAGAAGTAAGTGTAACTCACCCACCCAATCAAACACACTGCTGAAACACAACAACCTAGTCCTACTAGTTTGCAGAAACTTGAACACAGCTTAGAAACCATATTATGTCTAAACCCAAGGGGTATTTTGCTATTCCTATGTCAAAGTTCCTCAACTGGCTAGAGTCCAAACTCATAGCTCAGTACTCTGCTTCTTTGGAAGGCATTGAAAAAAGGTTCATTACCATGTTTTCTTTGTTCAGAGTGATTCTCGAAAGCATAGTAGAACTCAACTTGATTTTCGAAAGCACTACAGAAAGCCTAAGTGCCAAGCCTTTAATCGACAACATTGTGTAAGAGTTACCTAGACTAGTAGTCAACGAAGTAGTTTCGGAGTACCCCCCAATCCTAGACTACGAGTATGTCGAGAACTTTGTGGAGTCAATTGACAAAAGACTAGAAGTCATCTACACAAACTTCCACCCACTAAGTCACTTCACGGCCACAGACATAAGCATGTCTAACAAAATAGCTTCTTTAAACCAAACAATAGCTTCTGCCCTGTACAAAGCTCCTTCTTACCTAAAAGACATTAAAGAAAGAGCTGAACTTGCTTTGCCTTTGCTTAAAAAGATCGAAAAGAGTCTTAAGCAGTTCAGGAGTTCTGTCAAGTTAGTTCTTTCAGAAGCAAGTAACTTCAAAGACAAAGAAAAACTAAAAGAAGAACTTGAATTCACTAAAAAACAACTACTGAGGTTCCCCAAGCTAGGCGAACCCCACCCCAAACTGCAACTTATGGGAGATAAACTCACTGTTTTCACAGAGTGCCAAATAGAGCTAGAAGCTTTGTTTGACCCTATAGTCAAGATGTGTTTGCTTATCAAAAACAAAGGAAAAAAACTACTTAAAGACTACTCGCGTGAAGACTACAGAGACTTACTAACTTACGTTGACTTGTTAGTGAAAAGTGACTTTTTGTGTAAGTACTTGCCAGACCTACACAACGTAGAGGACCTAGTCAACGCAGTTATGCACATACAAAGCCAAAAAAGCTTATACAAAGAACTTAAAAAACAACAACCCTACTCTTCAGAGTTAGAAACTATAAGGAACGTAGAACCCGAGGAGCTCAAAAGGTGCATTCGCAGGTGGAAAGACCTTAAAAATGACATTGAAGAACTTGAAGGCAATGAAGAGTTTAAGGTGTCTTTCCAAAGCTTCCTCACAAACGGAAACGTTCCTATCAGCGATTTAAAGAACTACCAAGCAAAACTATTTAAGTTCAAAAAAGAACTAGCACACTATTTCAAAGTAAGTGCTTGGTTCAAAAAGCTTCGCTTTAGGGTGGCTAAGTTCTGTTTAGAAGAGTTTGACATGCGGGTAGAGTTAACTTGGGAAGGTTAAGTCATAGTTATAAATGGAGGCTAATTGTTTTCAGAAATGCCAGGCTATGTATATATGTGAGTGTAGGGAGTTTCTGTGTTCCCACAACTTTGCTGAGCATGCTATGAAAGGCCATAATAGTTACCCCATTAACCAGGAGATAAAAGCCCAGAAGATGCTTGGAGTGATTTCCAAGAGGAAGCAAGAAGTCATCAGGG
>PR_CR_10_Liq_1_inCRDRAFT_1002012_pt1 | contig 10763 bp, 9 predicted proteins | sample PRCRCaboRojoPR_3_FD_10241 | JGI IMG/M metagenome (IMG submission 10241) | reverse complement strand
TTGTGCGCCCCGTCTTGCCCGCCACAGCAACGGCTGCCGGCGGCACCGGAGTCGGCTTGCCAGGCGTGTGTGGGCGGGCGCGGTCTGCGGTGGTGGGCGGACAGACCTGGCGGATCACACCGTCGATGAGCTCGTGGTAGAGAGAGCGCCCGTCATGACGGACCTTGGCCGTCTCCATGCTGAGCACGTCATAGCAGATATGATGGAACAGCATGTCGCCAGCACGGGCTTTGCCACTGCCGCTGGCGAGGATCTTGGCGATGGCGATGCCGGCGCGCAGCGTTGGCTGGGATTTGTTTTCGTTGTTGCCGCGCAGCTCACGAACAATGTCCACCACGTATCCGGCTTCGCGCTCGCTGAGACCGGACTTGGCTTTTGTGATGGCGAGCTCGGTGTTGCGGTCCGGCGGGTTGAGACGGATGGTGATCATCCGGTCCAGCAGGGCATCCTGCGTCTTGTGTGTGCCGGCATATTCCTCCGGGTTGGAGGTAAAGATGGCGCGAAAGCCCTCATCCACGTCGAGGTAGCCTTCGCCTGCCGTCCGCAGGCCGGGCAGGTTCAGGATGCCCTCGGAGAGCACCGATAGCAGCACGTTGTTGGCCTCTGGCCGCGAGCGATTGAATTCGTCGTAAATCAGGGTGTCGCCGTTGCGACAGGCCGTAGTCAGCCGATCATCGACCCAGACCTGACGCATCTCTTCTTCGGTACGCAGCACCGAGTGAATGTAGTTGTCCACCACCTTGCTACGGCGGTAGCCGGCGTCGTTGGTGCCGATCAGGTCGGAGACTTCAAACTCATCGTTGCCGTGGATCAGCGTGACCGGCTGACCCCACAGGGCCGCCAGGTGAAATGCAAGCGTGGTCTTGCCGGTGCCGGATGGGCCGGCGAGGTGTACCGGGTAGCCGGCGCGAAGGTAGGACAGCGCGCGTTGAGCGACGGCATCGATGTGACCGGTGGTGACGAAGGAATCGCTCGCCTCCGGTACCACAGTATCGCCGGGCGAAGCGGCGGCTGCGTGGTTGCTGGGAGCAGTCATTGGTTGAGTCCTCATGTGTGCGCGTGCCGCTCGGCTCCCGGTTATAACGGGGGGTGATGACCGCGGGGTTATGACGGGGGACACGAGGTGCGCCGCGAGACTGTCGATACGGGCGCCGGGTGATGCTGGCGCCGGGCGCACACCCGATCATCATCGGCGCAGAAAAGAGGCGGAGCCGTGATCTTTTGAATCGCGGCCCGCTGTACATGCACGACACACTCTGCGTTTAAGGCGTTGGCGCACCACGCGGATGCTTTCGAAACCACCGATTCGAGGCGGACCGCTCGCATCGAGACGCGCAGCGCTTCACCAAGCGTCCAGGGCAGAGCGCGACCCGGCATTTCTCTTTAGCTGTCAGGCTTGCCACCCGGCCTTTTGAACATCCGTCGACCGCCTTTATCGCTGTCCCCGGTACTCTCCGTGGTGGACTGGGCTGTCATTTTGGCTGCATCATCACCGCCACCGCTTGCGGGTGTCTTATTTTCGGGTGCAGGCTGGGGCGTCGGCGATGACTGGGCTGCCACAGGTGCTGTCTTCGGCTCGGCGAGCTTGGTCGCCGCCGCACTGGGCTTTGGCTTCGCGGCTGGAGCAGATGGGATCTTTGCGCCGCCGCTGAAGAGTGTCCGGATGCCGGCGAGGTCTGCCGCCACATCTCCTTGCAACGCTCGCACATGCGAGCCGACGGCCCCGAGAAAATCGCGGCGACCGGCGGCATCGGCCTGTGTCTGCTCCGCGAAGGACTTGCGGAAATCGCCGAGCGTATCTGCGACCTCCCGCGCTTTGCCGGCCACGAAATCCATTCGTACCCGAGCGTCTTCTTTGGACGCAGCCGCGAACTCGTCGCGGAAGGCCTCCATCTGCCCGCGGAAGTCGGTCATTGTCGCACGCAGCGCTTCGGCGCGGTCGGCGACGGCCTGTTGTCTCGCCGCGCCATCCGTACGGGCTGCATCGACGCGGTCGTCGTGGAAGCGCTGCACCATCGCCCCGACGTCTTGACTCAAGCCCCGCACCCGTTGCCCGATGTTATTGACGAAATCGGCCCGTGCGTTCTGGTCCTTGGTGAACTGTGCGTGCCGCTCGGTGGCGAAGCTCCCTACCATATCGGCCACGCTGCTGGCGCGCTCGGTCGTTGCTTGAGCACGAGCTTCGCCGGCGGCGCGCCGCGCTTGGTGCCCGCGGTCGATATCGTCACGCAGACGTGTCATGTCATCTAGGATTTTGCCCATCTTCTGCTCCCCTGCGCTATGAAAAGCCCCTGTGCCACCGCTTTGCGGATAGCACAGGAGCCGTCGTGGCGCCTAAAGCTGGAAGTCAGCTTCAGGCAGGCGCCTCGTCAGCCTCAGGCGGGCGCCGCGGCGCTGGAGGTCAGGCCGATGGCCTCGGCGTACTTGAGGTAGGTCTCGACGGAGGCCACCACGACGCGGGCTTCGACCGACAGCAGCTCGATGCCGACCAGGGAGACCTTCGCCCAGGCGTCGATCACGATGCCCTTGTCGAGCACGCGGTCAACGACTTCGGCCAGGCTCGAGGAATCGGTCGAGTTTGCAACTTTTGCCATGATTGAGCTCCTACGCTACTTGGGTTGCTTGTTGACTTGGAGCGACGCGCGGTGCGCCGCACTCCACTCGGAGCAAATTTGATGCCAAGCTTATGCGCGGCCACCGAGGCCCAGAAACGCCGCGGAGACGTGCGCTGCGCAAGCGGATGATCATTGACACCATTCCGCATCTATGAGCAGTCGCTTAAATACTGTCAAACCAACCATGGAAGGGCATCCATACCCATGGAAGCTCATCCATGGTTCGGGGTGGCGTCCAGCACCCAGCGCATCACTTCGGCGTGAGTGAAGGGCTTGGGGATGAAGCCGTCGATATGCGCGTCGGCGAGTGCCCGGGCGATCGTCGGGTCATTGCGATAGTAGAAGCCGGAGATCAGCACCACCACCGCCGTGGGGTTGCGCGCGCGGGCTGCCGCCGCCAGCGTCAGTCCGTCCATGTCCTGGAGCTTGGCATCCAGCAAGATATGCGTCAGTGACCGTTCGGAGAGCTTTGTCAAGGCCTCGGCACCGGTGTGCACCGCGCTGACACGGTAACCTTGCAGCGTGAAAAGCTGGGTCAGCGCCCAACAAACCGCGGGCTCGTCGTCCACCACCAAGATATCCGGTATCGTTGACATGGCAGATATTTCTGCGGCGTCGATGATTTCTTAGCGTGTCGTGACGGGCGCACCTGATGATCCGCCCGGACAGGGCTCCCCAACCTAGAGCAGGGGGAGCCCGACAGTGAAACAACTGCCTTCGCCAACCTTGCTACGGGCGCTGATACGCCCGAGATGTCGCTGCACGATGGAGTAACTGATGGACAGCCCGAGCCCCGTGCCCCAGCCCGGGCTCGAGCCCCGATGGAACGGATCGAAAATGTGCTCCAGCTCGGATTCCGGGATGCCGACACCGGTATCCGTCACCTGGACCTCGATCTCACTCTCAGCCAAGGTCAAAGCGACGCTGAGGTCGCCACCGCTCGGCATGGCGTTGATCGCATTGAGCGCCAGGTTCATGAAAACCTGCTGCAGTAATGACGCGACGCCGCGCACAGACACCGGCGGCTCGGGCAGTTGTCTGTGCACACAGATTTTCTGAACCCGTGCCTGATTTTCGATCAGATCGATGGTGTCGTGCAGCACCGCCACCAGATCGACTTCTCCCATATCCTCATCGACGGACGGACGCGCGAAACGCAGCAGATTCTCGATGATCTCAGACGCTTTCAGCAGACCTGTCTGGACCTTTTCGGCACAATCGCGACGGAAATCGTCCGGCAGGTCATCTTCCATCAGAAACTGCGCCGCCGACGAGCACACCGCCAGGGGATTACGTATCTCATGAGCGATACCGCCGGCCATCACACCCAGGGCCGCCAGCTTTTGAGATTGGCGCAGTTGCTGCTCGAGCTTGCGCCGCTCGGTGAGATCGCGGCCCACCGCCACCGCACCGATGACGGCACCGCGATCATCCTTCATGGGCGAGAACATCCAGGATACGAGGACGGAAGCCCCCGTGGGTGGCGTCAGACGGCACTCGCAGGCGCGGGCGCCAGCACCGGCGCTGAGTGTGCCCAACAGCACTTCACACACCTCGGCGCGGGCGGAGCAATTGCAAATCTCCCACAAGTAACGCCCGAGCACATCGGCGAGGCCGAGGCCGGTGAGGCTCTCGGCGGCGCTGTTCCAGGTCAGGATATGCCCGCTGATATTCACAGAAAGCACAAGGTCGCTGGCGCTCTCCACCACCGAGGCCAGATGGTCCTCCACCCGGCGCACTTCCTCGGCCAAGCGCACTTGCTCGGTCACATCTTCGAGGAACAGCATCACCGTCTCGATACTGGAGGCGTCCGCCAGCGGCGCCAGCGAGTAATAGTAGATGCGCAACGGGATACCCGGCGCCCGGTAAGCGATGCGGCGCCCGCGCAGCGTCTGCCCATCACGGAACACCTTGCGAATGCGCACAGCCATGTCTGTGCGCTCAAGGATCACCGTCGGAAAGACTTCCGCCAGGTGCCGGCCGATGGTTTGCGCCTCGGTGCGCCGGCTCTTGGTCAGGAAATTCCGGTTGGCACAAACGACGCGCAGACGCTGGTCCACCAGCAGCACCGACGATGGCAGCGCGTTCAGCAACTGGCGGAATGCATGTCCATTTTCGCAGGGTGTGCTCATGATTTCCGCACTGCATCCGTCGTCGCCGTGGCATCGACCGCAAAGCTGTGGGGCGGCCAGGGTCCGCTGGTGAGTGGCGCCAGGCCCGCCGTGTGCGCCGGTTCCGCCGCCAGCGCGGCCGCGAGCCGGCGCCGGAACAGGGCGAGCTGCGCCCGCGGCACCAGATAGTGTGCCGAGAGCCGCCGACAACCCGCGAGCCAGCCCTGCTCACGTCGTGTCTGCCGGTATAACCCGGCAAGGGCACCGTCAATGCGCGTCAGTGCTGCCTCGGCATCCGCCACCGTGCGCAGCTGTTGGCGGCGGCGCAACAAGTAGCTCCGCCCGGTGACGACGTCGGTGCCGGACGTTGTATCGGCGGATGCCGGCGGCTCGGGCAGGGCCAGACGCACACTCAGTTCCACACAGTCCGCCAGCACGGCGAGAAGCGCCTGGTAGCGTTCCACCTCGGCGTGAAGATGCGCGATCACGGCGTCCGCATCTGCCAGCCGGCTCCCCCAACGCATGGGCACGAGGTTCACATGGGCGTGGTAGTGGGCGATGACTTCAGCGAAGGCGAGCAGGGTATCGACGTCTGCGCCCGCTGGCGCGTCTGCGACGAGCGCCACCAGCGGATCGGCCGTGAGCCATTGCAGGGACGCCGGCGCTTGCGGCGGCGGTGCCACGTCAATGCGTCGCAGTTCAGCGGCGGCGCCAATGCAGTAGAGCATCAGACTCAAGAGCTTAGAGAGCTGAAGCTGTAGCCGGGCCAGGGACCCTTACAGGTCAGATGCAGACCGTCGGCCGCCAGCGCTGGGGTATGCGCGGCGATGGTCTCGTTCAGGCGAGCGGCGTTGACATCGGGCACCAACAAGGCCCAATTCAGCGCGAGCCCTTGCCCCACAGGCAGGCGCCGCTCGACGAAGTCCCGACAGTGCTCCTGTAACGCCGCGGCCAGTGCTGCGACGCGGCGCGCAACCCAAGTCTGGGTCTCGCGCGCCAGCGCCCGCCGCAAGCGCTGCTCTTCCAGGTGTCGACGACCGGCGGCGGCCGGCGGCACGAAGCGCCCGTCAGCGATGGCCCCTCGCACCTGCGCATCGAGTGCGGCGGCGTGATCCAGCCGCGCCTGCAGCGCCCACTCTGAGCACCCGGTGAGCCGCCGAAGCAAGGCTCGGATCGTGTCACCGCGGCGCACCATCTCGGCATCCAGGGCGGCGATGGATGAAAATAAGGTCGCAAAGGGCAGCGGCACGATGGTGGTCGTCTGCCTCGCGGCATCCAGCACGGCTTGGTGGCGCAGCGCGCGCGGGCCGACCCAGCCGATGTCGGCGAGATGCGCCTCGCCACGCTCCCCTTCGTAGCTCGCCCGCGGCACCGCGCTCACCAGCGCCGCAAGATCTGCATGCCGGTGGACCGTGAGCGTGCCGTCGTCGACGGCGGGCATCGCCGGCGGCAGCCCGGCGGCGGCCGCCGGCGCGAAACCATACAGGTAGATGGCCGTTGCCGGCCCGGCATCGGTCGTAAGCTGATCCTGCGGCTGATTCACCGGCGCACCCCGGGCCTTGGTCACGGCCGCTCCAGCCCCATGACTTCGGACAGCGCCTGCTCGAAATCTGCGCCCGCCAGGCGCACCGCCGGCGTCGCCCCGCTATCGAAGACCTGGGGCTTGTCATCGGCCCCGGCCACGACACGGCGGATCGCGAACAAGGCAGCACGGTTACAAATGGCGGCCAGATCCGCACCGCTGGCACCCTCGGTGCGCGTGGCGAGCTCGGTGGCATCGATCACCTCGGCACCGGGCTTGCCACGTAGGTGCACCGCGAGGATTTCGGCACGGTCCTGCGCATTGGGCAAGGGCAGCTGAATGACCTCGTCGAAGCGTCCGGGCCGCAGCATCGCCGCATCGATGAGATCGGCACGGTTGGTGGCGCCGAGCACGAAAACACCCTTTAGCTCCTCAAGGCCGTCCATCTCGGCGAGAAACTGACTCAGTACCCGCGCGGCGACGTGGGAGTCGCTGGCACCGGCCGAGCGCGCGGGCACCACGGCATCGACCTCATCGAGAAAAATGATGCAGGGCGCCGCCTGTCGGGCCTTGTGGAAGACCTCGCGCACGCCCGCCTCGGATTCGCCGACGAAGCGTGACATCAGCTCCGGACCCTTGACGGCGATGACATTGACGCCGCTTTCGTTGGCCACGGCCTTGGCGATCAGCGTCTTGCCGATGCCCGGTGGCCCGGCGAGCAACAGCCCCTTGGGCGGCTGGATACCCGCTTGCTCGAAGAGCTGTGGGTATTTGAGCGGCCACTCCACGGCCTCCACCAGGCGTTCGCGCACGCCGGAGAGACCGCCAACATCGTGCCAGCCGACATCCGGCACCTCCACGAACACTTCGCGAATGGCGGACGGCTCCACCTCCCTGAGCGCAGTGCGAAAGTCCGCCATCAGCACGGTCACGCTGGCGAGACGATCGAAGGGCAAGTCGTCCAACGCCATACCCACATCGGGCAGCAGCCGCCGCAGGGTGCCCATGGCCGCCTCACGACACAGGGCCTCCAGATCGGCACCGACGAAGCCGTGGGTGATCTCCGCCAGATGATCCAGTGAAACATCCTCATCGAGGGGCATGCCGCGGCTATGGATGTCCAGAATCTCGCGGCGCCCGTCGCGGTCGGGGATGGGGATGGCAATCTCGCGGTCGAAACGGCCTGGACGACGCAGCGCCGGGTCGAGCGCGTTCGGCAGGTTGGTGGCGGCGATGACAATCAGGTTCTGCCGCCGGGTCAGGCCGTCCATCAGCGCCAGCAACTGGGCCACCACACGCTTCTCGACATCGCCGACAACCTTGTCCCGGCGCGGCGCAATGGCGTCGATCTCGTCCAGGAAGATGATGCTCGGGCCCTTGCGCGCAGCCTCCTCGAAGATCTTGCGCAGATGCGCCTCGCTCTCGCCGTAGAACTTGTGAATAATCTCGGGGCCCGAGACGGTGTAGAAGGCGGCGTCCGCTTCTTGGGCGATGATGCGCGCGATGAGTGTTTTACCGCAGCCGGGCGGGCCGTGCAGCAAGACCCCTTTCGGCGCATCGATCCCGAGACGCTCGAACACCTGCGGGTGGCGCAGCGGCAGCTCGATCATTTCCCGGATGCGCTGCACCTGGTGGCGCAGGCCGCCGACATCCTCATAGGTGATGGTGGCGCCGCCGCGCTGCGCCCCCCCATTGCCTGCATCTTGCCGCTGACTGATGACCAAGGCTGTCGTCGGATTGATGACCACGGCCCCGCCGGGGCTGGTGTCCTCCACCCGGAAATCTGCGCTGCGACTGCCGAACAGCGACGCGCGCACCAGATCACCTCGCATGACGGGCACACCATCGAGCAAGCTGCCGATGTACGCCAGATCCCGCTTGCCGGGCGTCACCGTCGTTGGTGCAAGCGTGATGCGCTCAGCGGGCGCGTATGCGCAGGGCGTGACGTCGGTGCGCTCGTCCACGGCGATGCCGGCGTTCTTCCGCGTAATGCCGTCGAGCTGGACGCAACTTTTCCCGCGCATGTCCTGATAGGCGGGCATGACCTTGGCAACACTCGTGCGCTTGCCACGCACCTGCACCAGGTCGCCGAGCGTGAGCCCCAAGCGCTGGATGTCCGCCGGATCGAGCCGAGCGTAGCCACGGCCCGCATCCTTGGCCAAGCCTTCGGCGACTTTGAGCTTGAGGGTTTGCTGCTCCGACATCGTTGGCCTCCGCGTGCTCAGCGCAGCGTCACTTCGAGGATACCGTTACGGCAGCTGTATGCCATGCCATCGGCGCCAAAGCTGCGCGGCAGCAAGAGCTCTTTGCGGTATTTCTTGTCACCGCGCTCGGCCCGAATGTCCAGGACATCGCCGTGCAGCTCCAGTTGCACGTCTTCCTTGGAGATACCGGGCATCTCCGCCACGACTTGCACATGGGCATCTTCATCGAAGACATCCACCATGGGCTCGGTGAACTCTTGCACCGTGGAGGCCCCTGTTTCCTCGTCGCGACGGATGTTGCCGAAGGGCTCGACCTTCGGCTTGGATTCGCCATCCTCGCCAAGCCCAACCTTGACGGTGAAGCCGTAGACGCCTTTGACATCTCGACCGCCACTGGTCTTCGATTCGATGACACCCTCGCGCTTGAGCTGCTCGCCCGTCTCGGCGAGATCACCGAGCTTCTCCACCAGGTCGCCGAGTCCCCGCAGGATGCCCTCGATACCACCGCTGTCAGTCTTTTTATCGACCACCGCCGATCTCCTCTTGAGAAATGTTTAACCGTTTGAGCTTGTTGTAGATGGTTTTGTAGTCCACCTTCAACAACCTGGCCGCCTCCGCCTTGTTGCCGTGGGCATGGCGCAGGGCTTTGATCAGCATCGTGCGTTCCACGCGTGCGATATTGTCGTTGACGATCTGGCTCAGCGACAGCTCACCCAGGGGCAGCTCCTGAGCCTCTTGTCTGCCGTCGCCGACGACATGCCGCGGGCGCTGGCGCAGCCGCAGGTCATCCGCTTCGATTTCGGGCGTCTCCAGTAAGCAGGTGCGCCGAACCACACTGCGGAGCTCACGCACGTTGCCAGGCCAGTCGAAAGCCAGCAGACGCGCCTGTGCCGCGGCAGAGAATGGCGGCAGTGAGCGGCCCAGCTCTTGCGCGAGCTGCCGACGGAACAGCTCGACGAGGTAGAGGATATCGTCGCGTCGCTCGCGCAGCGGAGGCAGGTGCACGTGGAACTCGTTCAGGCGATACCAGAGGTCTTCGCGGAAATCACCGTGGGCGACGCGCGCCTCGAAGTGCTCGTTGCTCGCGGCCACCACACGTACGTCGACTGGAACAGGAACGGTGCCGCCGACGCGGGTGATGACACGTTCCTGCAGCGCCCGCAGCAGTGCGGCCTGCGCCTTGAGTGGCATGTTGCCAATCTCATCGAGGAACAGGGTGCCGCCGGCCGCCGCCTCGAATTTGCCGATCTCGCGGCGATCGGCGCCGGTGAAGGCGCCGCGCTCGTGGCCGAACAGCTCGTTCTCCAGCAGGTTCTCAGCGATTGCACCGCAGTCCACGGCCACGAAGGGCCCGCGTGCGCGCTGGCTGTGGCGATGAAGACTGCGGGCGACGAGTTCCTTACCAGTACCGGTCTCGCCCTGGATGACGACAGAAAAATCCGTATCGACGACGGTCTCGAGCTCAGTCGCGAGGGTGGTCACCGCGGCACTCGGCCCCATCGTTTTGGCCAGGGCTTGGGCCAAGCCCGTGTCGCGACACCCGTCGCCCTGTCCGCTGCCCTGGTGCCACGCCTGCCGCGCCACCGCCATGCGCACGAGGGGCACGACCTTGCGGTTGTCGAAGGGCTTGGGCAGATAGTCCACGGCGCCGATCTTCATGGCCTCGACGGCCTCGGTCACGCCGGCGAAGGCGGTCATCATCACCACGGCCAGCTGCGGATGGGTGCGGCGGATGCGCCGAAGCACCTCCATGCCGTCGGTATCCGGCATCTTGACATCCAGCAGCAGCACATCCGGATCGACCTCGTCGACGAGCTCGAGCGCGGCCGTCCCATTATGAGCCGTCGCCACGGAGATGCCTTCGCGCTCGAACAGACGCTTGAGCAGATCACAGACATCATGATCGTCATCGACGATGAGTGCTTGCGCACTTTTAACAGGCCGCATGGGCTCAGCGACCGGCGGGCTGTACTCGCCCCGCGGGGTGTACAACCCGGATGTCTGATGGCAGGCATGGCTCCAGGTTGTGCACCAAACCGAGGAAAAGTATCCCGTTCTCCCCCGGCTTCAAGGTGACGTCGATGCGGTTGGCGATAAAGCGATCGCGCCGCTTCAGAATCGCCGCCGCCAGGCGCTCGCTTTCTGTTCGGGATGAGCCGTCAGCGCTTTGCGCCAACAACTGTTTCTGCAGCTGATATTCCTCGACCAGGAGCTCGGGGGACTCCGTGCCCATGAGCATTGCGCCGCGTGCCATGAGTTGCTGAACCAGCCGGTGGTTTCGGCTACCGCCGGCGGCGAGATCGGCTAAAAA
>PR_CR_10_Liq_1_inCRDRAFT_1002011_pt1 | contig 10770 bp, 12 predicted proteins | sample PRCRCaboRojoPR_3_FD_10241 | JGI IMG/M metagenome (IMG submission 10241) | reverse complement strand
GTGCGACACGTCTGGCGCTGCGCCGCAGGCGCGCCGATCCGATGCAGGAATACGATCGGCTGCCGCGCGCCCTGCGGCTTTGGTTGTCCAACGCGCACCGACCTTGGTCGCCCCGTTCTTGCCGCGCAATCTGGCAGGCCACGCTTGCGCAGGGCGGCGATACACAAGATGCGCTGGACCGGTTGGACCAGATCGAGGCCGCGACCATGGCGCGCGACAGCGGCTAAGCGACCCGGCCGGAACTGTTCCCTTTCATTTCGGGGCTTTTTGATATATGCGCGCGGCATCTGAGACGTGACGCTTTGACCCCGGCGCATGAGATGATGGAGGGGTCGGCGGCAATGGGGCCGCCATGCAAACGGGAGACCCGGCAGGGGCTGGGAGTGCTCCCAATCAGGATACGCTAGATGTTCAACGTGACTACGAAAACCATGCAGTGGGGCGATGAAACGCTCACACTGGAAACGGGCAAGGTTGCCCGCCAGGCCGACGGCACCGTGATCGCCACCCTGGGCGAGACCAGCGTCATGGCCAACGTGACTTTTGCCAAGGAGCAGAAGCCCGGTCAGGATTTCTTTCCGCTGACCGTTCACTACCAGGAAAAATACTATGCCGCGGGCAAGGTGCCCGGCGGCTTTTTCAAGCGCGAGGCGCGGCCCACCGAAAAGGAAACGCTGACCGCGCGCCTGATCGACCGTCCGATCCGCCCGCTGTTCGTGCCGGGCTTCAAGAACGAAGTGCTGGTGATGTGCACCGTGCTGTCCCACGACCTGGTCAACGACCCGGATATCGTGGCGATGATCGCCGCCTCGGCCGCGCTGACCCTGTCGGGTGCGCCCTTCATGGGGCCGATCGCGGGCTGCCGCGTGGGCTATGTGGATGGCGAGTACGTCCTCAACCCCGATGTGGAGGATATGGACCAGCTGCGCACCAAGCCCGATCAGCGCCTCGACCTGGTCGTGGCCGGCACCAAGGATGCGGTGATGATGGTCGAATCCGAAGCCTACGAGCTGTCGGAAGACGAGATGCTGGGCGCGGTGACCTTTGCGCATGAGCAGATCCAGCCGGTCATCGACCTGATCATCTCGCTGGCCGAAGAGGCGGCGAAAGAGCCGTTCGACTTTACCCCGCCGGATTATTCGGCGCTTTACGAGACCGTGAAGGGCCTGGGCGAGGAGCAGATGCGCGCCGCCTATGCCATCACCGACAAGCAGGAACGTGTTGCCGCCGTGGCCGCCGCGAAAGAGGCGATCAAGGCCCAGCTGAGCGAAGAGCAGCTGGAAGACGAGAACCTGGGCTCGGCCATCAAGAAGCTGGAATCGACCGTCCTGCGCGGTGACGTCGTCAAGAACGGCCGGCGGATCGACGGTCGCGCGCTTGACGAAGTTCGCCCGATCGTCTGCGAAACCGGCCTTCTGCCGCGGACGCACGGCTCGGCTCTGTTCACCCGTGGCGAAACCCAGGGTCTGGTGGTGACCACGCTGGGCACCGGCGACGACGAACAGATCATCGACGCGCTGCACGGGAACTTCCGCTCGAACTTCCTGTTGCATTACAACTTCCCGCCCTATTCGGTTGGTGAAGTCGGCCGTGTCGGCCCTCCGGGACGGCGCGAGGTCGGCCATGGCAAGCTGGCCTGGCGCGCGCTGCAGGCGGTTCTGCCCGCACCCACCGATTTCCCCTACACCATCCGCGTGGTGTCCGAGATCACGGAATCGAACGGCTCGTCCTCGATGGCGTCAGTCTGTGGCGGGTCGCTGTCGATGATGGATGCGGGCGTTCCGCTCAAGGCACCGGTGGCCGGTGTGGCCATGGGTCTTGTTCTGGAAGAGGACGGATCCTTTGGCATCCTGACCGACATTCTGGGTGACGAGGATCACCTGGGCGACATGGACTTCAAGGTGGCGGGTACCGAGAACGGCATCACGTCGCTGCAGATGGACATCAAGGTTGCGGGCATCACGCCCGAGATCATGAAGCAGGCATTGGCCCAGGCCAAGGACGGCCGGATGCACATCCTGAACGAGATGTCCAAGGCCCTGACCGAAGCCGGTGAGTTCAGCGTTCATGCCCCGCGCATCGAGACGATGAACATCCCCACCGACAAGATCCGCGAAGTGATCGGGTCCGGCGGCAAGGTCATCCGCGAAATCGTCGAAGTGTCGGGCGCCAAGGTCGATATCAACGACGAGGGCGTGATCAAGATTGCCTCGCCCAACGGCGAAGCCATCCAGAAGGCCTATGACATGATCCACGCCATTGTGGCCGAACCCGAAGAGGGCGCTGTTTACAAAGGCACCGTGGTCAAGATCGTCGATTTCGGCGCCTTTGTGAACTTCTTTGGCAAGCGTGACGGCCTGGTGCATGTCAGCCAGATCGAGAACCGCCGGCTGAACCATCCGTCGGATGTGCTGAAGGAAGGCCAGGAGGTCTGGGTCAAGCTCTTGGGCTTCGACGACCGCGGCAAGGTCCGCCTGTCGATGAAGGTCGTCGACCAGGAGACCGGCGAAGAGATCAAGAAGGAAGAGGAAGACGCGGAGTGATCCGCGCCCTTCCATGAAAACGGAAAGCCCCGGCCAAGCGCCGGGGCTTTTTTTCTTTCAGGTCACCGTTTGTGACCTCAGATGATCTCGTCTTCGTCGAAGAGTGGCGCGGCCTCGCGTTCGCCGGCGATATGCTCGACCGCGGCCTCGGCCTGGACCCGGCGCGGGATGACCGCGATGTGGAACAGCGCGTCGCCTTCGTAGACCGCGGGAAAGATCGACCGGCCGATGATGATACCGGATTCCTCGGCCAGCACCTCGGTTTCGCTTTCGCCGAACGGGTCCGCGATCAGGCCCAGAACCGTGCTTTCCTCGACCAGGTCTCCGGTCGCCTTGAGCGTCCGCAGCAGCCCGCCCGACGGCGCCCGCACCCAGGACGACCGGCTGCAGAGCAACGGCGTCGACCGCGGTTTGGGCACGCCGCGGGGCGAGATCATGCCCAAATGGGCCATCACCCGCAGGATGCCGGACACCCCGGCCCGCGCGGCGTATTCGTCGAACCGCAGACCTTCGCCTGCCTCGTACAAAAGCACATCCACCCCTTGCGCCTCGGCCGCTTCGCGCAAGGAGCCTTCGCGCAGGCCCGAGGTCAGCATGACCGGGGCGGCAAAGGCCTCGCCCAGCGCACGCAGGCGGTCGTTGCCCGGGGTCAGTCGGATCTGCGGCAGGTTGGTGCGCCGGATCGCGGCGGAATGCAGGTCGATACCGATATCGGAGCGGTGCACGATCTCGTTCATGAAGAGATTGGCCAGACGCGATGCCAGAGACCCCGAGGCATGACCGGGAAAACAGCGGTTCAGATCGCGGCGATCGGGCAGGTATCGGGAATGGTTGACGAAGCCAAAGCTGTTCACGATGGGCACCGCCAGCAGCGTGCCCTCGAGACGAGACAGGGGGCGCGCCCGCAACAGGCGTCGCACGATCTCGACCCCGATCACCTCGTCGCCGTGAATGGCGGCCGAGACGAACATCACCGGCCCGGGCCTTTTGCCATGCACTACGTGCACGGACATGGTCACTGGCGTGTGGTCTGACAGGACCGAAACGGGCAGATCCACGGTTTTTCGGCTGCCGGGGGCGATGGTTTCGCCTGCCATGTGAAACGGGCTGCGGGTCTCCGGCATTTCAGCCTCCGTCTGAATTGCTTCGGGATAGGCCGTGGGCAGCGGCCTGTCCACAGCCGAACGCAAAAGGCCCCGCGCAGGGCGGGGCCTTTCGAATACCACGATCGGGCCGTGTCAGGCGCTATGCTTGGTCGTGCGCAGATAGGGCAGTTTGACGTCGATCTCGCCGAATTTCTCGCGCGCCTCGTCGTCCGAGAGCGTCAGCGCGACGATCACGTCTTGGCCCACGGTCCAGTTGGCGCCGGTGGCGATGGGGTTGCCGAAGGTCGCCTGAAGCGCATCGAGCGCGCGCAACACCTCGGCAAAGTTGCGGCCCACGGACATCGGGTAGGTCATGATCAGCTGCACCTTTTTGTCGGGCGAGATGATGAAGACCGACCGCACGCTGGCCGAATCCGCGGCTGTCCGGCCATCGGGCAGATAAGCCTCGGCGGGCAGCATGTCGAAGGCCTTGGACACCTCGAGCGAGGTATCGGCGATGATCGGGAACCCGGCCTTGGCATCGGCATAGCCTTCGATGTCGGATTTCCACTGAACGTGCTCGTCCACGCCGTCGACCGACAGGCCGATCACCTTTGTGTTGCGCTTTTCCCATTCGTCGGCCAGCTGGGCGACGGCACCGAATTCGGTGGTGCAGACGGGGGTGAAATCCTTGGGGTGAGAGAACAGGATCGCCCAGCTGTCACCGATCCAGTCATGAAAGGTGATGGTGCCCTGATCGGTTTCGGCGGTGAAGTTCGGGACGATGTCGTTGATGCGCAGACCCATGGTCGCTTCCTTTCCTTTGTAAATCCGTCGGAAAACAAATTCCGACTTTTAGATATATTCTAAAGTCAGGTTGTACACCCCTCGGCTTGCACCGATGTGGGCAGAGTGACAGAGTGTCGCGAAAGCACCGACCAAGCGGTCGGAAATTCTGCGAAACCGGGGAGAGATCGCATGATCGAAAAGCGTCAATTCTATATCAACGGCCAGTGGGCCGATCCGCAGGACGGAACCGATCACCATGTCATCGACCCGTCGACAGAAGACCCCTGCGCGGTCATCTCGCTGGGCGGTCAGGCCGATACCGATGCGGCCGTCGCCGCGGCCAAGACGGCCTTTCCCGCCTGGATGGCCACCCCGCCGGAAGAGCGGATTGCGGCGGTCGAGCGTCTGCTCGAGGCCTATAATGCCCGGACCGAGGATCTGGCCCAGGCCATGAGCCGTGAAATGGGGGCTCCCATCGACATGGCGCGGTCGTCCCAGGCCGGGGCGGGGTCGTGGCACCTGAAGAACTTCATTCGCGCCGCCAAGGGTTTTGCCTTCGACCAGCCCCTTGGCGACCATGCGCCCAATGACCGGATCATCTACGAAGCCGTGGGGGTGACCGCGCTCATCACGCCGTGGAACTGGCCCATGAACCAGATCACGCTCAAGGTCGGCGCGGCCGCGGTGGCGGGCTGCACCATGGTGTTGAAACCCTCCGAGGAAAGCCCGCTGAGCGCGATGATCTTTGCCGAGATCGTGGATGCGGCCGGGTTCCCGCCGGGCGTTTTCAACCTGATCAACGGCGATGGTGCCGGCGTGGGCAGTCAGCTGTCGGGTCACCCCGACGTCGATATGGTGAGCTTCACGGGATCGACCCGAGCGGGGCGGCTGATTTCCATCAATGCCGCCGACACGCTCAAGCGTGTGCACCTGGAGCTGGGCGGCAAAGGGGCCAATATCCTGTTCGCCGATGCCGACGAGAAAGCTGTCAAGCGCGGCGTGCTCCACATGATGAACAACACCGGCCAGTCCTGCAACGCGCCCAGCCGCATGCTGGTGCAGCGCGAGATCTATGACCGGACCGTGGAAGAGGCCGCCGCCATCGCCCAGAAGGTCGAGGTCGGGCCCGCCAGCGCCGAGGGGCGCCATATCGGCCCTGTGGTGAACCAGACCCAGTACGACAAGATCCAGGCCCTGATCGAAAAAGGCATCGAGGAAGGCGCGCGTCTGGTTGCCGGTGGGCCCGGGCGGCCCGAGGGCTTCAACCGCGGTTTCTTTGTCCGGCCCACGGTCTTTGCCGACGTGACCAACGACATGACCATCGCGCGCGAAGAGATCTTTGGCCCCGTCCTGTCGATTTTGCCCTTCGAGACCGAGGAAGAGGCGGTGCAGATCGCCAATGACACGCCCTATGGCCTGACCAACTATGTCCAGACCCAGGATGGTGCACGGGCTAACCGCCTGGCGCGGCAGCTGCGGTCGGGCATGGTCGAGATGAACGGCACGTCGCGCGCGGCCGGATCGCCCTTTGGCGGGATGAAACAGTCCGGCAACGGGCGCGAGGGCGGCGTCTGGGGTATCGAGGATTTCCTCGAGGTGAAGGCCGTGAGCGGCTGGACACCGGAATAAGCGTCCGGCGGGACCGGAAACTTTGAAGGTTTCCGGCCCGATTTCTTTTGAAGAAGTCGGCACCGCTCAGCGATCGAGGGTGTCCGCGAGCCAGCCAACGCTGTCTCTTGCGGCCGTCAACGCGGCTTCTGCGGTCTCGAACTCCCGGTCGCCATGGTGTCCGATGCTGTACCAGCCGCGCCCGTCCTCGGGATCTCGGCGGAACTCGTCGAAACCGAAGCTGCCATCGGGACGCTTGAAGATGTCGACGCAGATGGTCTCGCCATCAAGATTGATCGACCGGATCACCGTGTTCACATGGGCCATGGCATAGCCTCTCACCATGCCGCGCAAAAAAGAAGCCCCGCCAATCAGGCGGGGCAGTTGCATGTCCGCGGGCGGGTCCGGGACATGCGGCGGTGTCCGAAAAACTTAGCTGGGGTTTTCGCGCATCTCGGCGCGGATCTGCTGGCGCAGTAGGTCGATGGGGATCTGCCGACCGTCGCGCTTGAAATGCCAATAGGTCCAGCCGTTGCAGCTGGGCGCGCCTTCCAGGGCGGCACCGACCTGGTGGATGGACCCCTTCACATCGTCCGCGATCAGCGTGCCATCTGCGCGGACCTTGGCCATCTGTCCCTTGGGCGACACCAGCATCTCGCCCGGGCGCAGCATCCCGCGCTCGACCAGCTGGCCGAAGGGCACGCGCGGCTCGGCCCGTTTGCCGGTGCTGACCTCAAGGGCGGTGCTGTCAAAACGGCGGGTGTCGGCGAGACGTTTCTGGGCGATGGCGCGGTAGCTTTCCTCGCGTTCGATCCCGACCCAGTCGCGGCCCAGCATCTTGGCCACGGCGCCGGTGGTGCCGGTGCCAAAGAACGGGTCCAGCACCACGTCGCCCGGGTTGGTCGACGCCACCAGCACCCGGTGCAGGAGTGACTGGGGTTTCTGCGTCGGATGCGCCTTGTCGCCCTGGGCGTCTTTCAGCCGTTCGTGACCGGTACAGATAGGCAGTGCCCAGTCCGACCGCATCTGGATGCCGTCGTTCAGCTGTTTGAGAGCTTCGTAGTTGAAGGTGTATTTCGCGCCTTCGGACTTAGAGGCCCAGATCATCGTCTCATGGGCGTTGGTCAGGCGCTTGCCCCGGAAATTCGGCATCGGGTTCGATTTGCGCCAGACCACATCGTTCAGGATCCAATAGCCCGCGTTCTGCAACGCGGCGCCCACCCGAAAGATGTTGTGATAAGAGCCGATTACCCAAATCGCCCCGTGGGGTTTGAGCAATCGGCGCGCCGCGGTAAGCCAGTCTTGGGTGAACCTGTCATAGGCGGCGAAACTGTCGAACGCGTCCCAGTGGTCATCCACCGCATCGACGCGCGAATTGTCCGGGCGGTGTAGATCGCCCCGAAGCTGCAGATTGTAGGGGGGATCGGCAAAGATCAGGTCGACCGACGCCTCGGGCAGACTGTTCATCACCTCGATGCAGTCGCCACCCAGAATCTTGTTGAGAGGGAGCGCCTGCGCGCTCGTCGCTTTGGTCATCGTCGTCATTCTCTGCCTCTGTCCCCGGCGCTTTGGTGCGCTCTTGGTTACAAGCAAAAGATGAGTCAAAGCTGATTCGCGGTCAATTTCTTTTTTGAATCAGTCACTTACAGATTTTTCTTGATACAAGATATTGTGTACCGGTTTAAAGGATCGTCTATGGTGTGGGCTGACACCGATATTTCGAAGCGCCTCGAGATGGGATTTTGACGGATAGCCTGCGTTCGTCTCCCAGCCGTAGCCGGGAAACTGTTGCGCCAAATCCCGCATGTGCTTGTCACGCCATGTTTTTGCCACAATTGAGGCCGCTGAAATCGACAGGCAGCGGGCGTCGCCCTTAACCACGGCCTGGGCCGGGCAGGGCAGATCCCGGGGCAGGCGGTTGCCGTCGATCAGCAGGTGATCGGGCGGCTGGGGCAGACCGTCGATGGCGCGACGCATGGCCAGAAGACTGGCCTGGAGAATGTTGAGCCGGTCGATTTCTTCCACGCTGGCCTGCGCGATCGAGACCTGAGCCATGTCCATCAGAGCATCGGTCAGCGCGTCGCGGCGCGCACCGGTCAGCCGCTTGGAATCGTTAAGGCCCTCGGGGATCTGTGTCGGGTCCAGCACCACCGCAGCGGCCACGACAGGCCCGGCGAGGGGCCCGCGTCCGACCTCGTCCACACCGGCGATGCGTGTGGCACCGGCCTGGCGGGCGGTAGTTTCGAAGGTGAAATCCGGGGTTGTCATGGCCTTGGTATGACAAATCGGGCGGGAAAGGGCCATGTCCCCCTCCCCCGCCCGCCGTGGCGCGGCCCTGCCCGGCCGCGCCCTGCTCGGGCCGGTGCTTAGCGGCCAGCCAGATAGTAGCCATTCTGTCGCAGGCAGTAGGCGCTGTAGCCGCGGCGCGGGCCGTTGTGGCTCCGGATTTCGCGTTTGCAGTGCTGCGGCAGGCGATGGGCATGATCATAGTTCCGCTGCAGACAGCGCGCGTTAAAGATGCGCACCGGCCCATCCCGCGTGTCCAGCCGGGTCATGCAGTAGCCCGGCAGGGCCTTGCTGACGCGGTGGTGACGCTGGACCTGGTGACCATGGCGGTGCTGCCGATACTGCTGCTTGGGCGGATGATAGACATGCACCTGCTTGTTGTTGTTGTCGGATTTGCCGTTCTTGGCCAGCGCGGAGCCGATCACGATCAGCGCGGTGGTGCCGACAAGCAGCTTGGCAAGGTCGTCGTCGCCCGCGCGGGCGGGGCTGGCGGGTATCGCGGTGAGGGCGATGGCCCCGGCAAGGACCGTGGCGGTGAGGCGTTTCAGCATGGGAGGTCTCCTGTCATGCGGGTCTGGGTCAGTATCCGGACGGGATGGCCCGGGTGGCGTGACCCGACCGTCGACCGACCTGCGCCTGACAGGCAATTTCACCGAGCCGTTATGGGATAACAGCCGGGTTTGACGCCGTGGATATTGCATGACCGTGCCCGCAGGCTCAGGGTAGAGCGCATGAAAAAGATGCTCCTTTCCCTGGCCCTGGTGGCCTTTGCCGGCACCGCGCAGGCGGCCTGCTATGCCGATTACAAGGCCAAGCAGGACGATCCACTGCGCCTGCATTACGGTGTGGCCGAGATTGGCGGGACGTGCTCTGCCGAGGCCGCCGCGCAGGAATTGCGCAGCCGTCTGGCGCGGGCGGGTTGGACGCTGCTGAACGTGGTGTCGGTCTTTGACGAACGCGGGCTTGATGAAAGGCAGGACAGTGCAGGTCCCTACTTCCTCCGCTTCTGACATGCGCCGCTCGGGCGGACGGGTCGTGATCTTCGGCATCGTCGCCATCGTGGCGATCCTGCTGGTCGCGGCGGTTCTGTTGTTCCTGACTCTGCCCGACGCCAACGCGTTCAATGCCCGGGTGGAGCGGATCTTTGTCGAAAACGACGATCTGACCGGCCAGGCCGAGATCAAGTTGCTTGAGATCCTTGCCCAGTCCGGCACGGCCTTTTCCGACACGCTGGCCAGCTACCGGGTGGTGATTTTCGTTCTGCTGGTCTTTGCCACGGCCATGCTGATTGCCGCGCTGGTGTTCCTGGTGATGCTGGTCACGCTTAACCGCCGCATGGCGCAGATCGAGCGGTCGGGCATCCAGGTATCGTCGCTTCTCATCTCGCGGGATGAGAACACGGTCTATCTGAACAATATGGGGTTCACGCTCACCGCCGCGGCGATGGAGACGCTGGCGGTGCTGGCAGAGGCGCGGATGGATGATGACGTGCTGTCCGGTGCACAGATCGAGGCGATGATCTCGGGCAAGGGCGAGGCCGAGTGCGACGAGGCCGCGGGCGCCACACGCATCAAGCGGCTGCGCGACACGCTGGGCAACCAGTTGGTGTCGGAGCTGATGGTCAAGACCGTGGCGCGCAAGGGCTACATGCTGGCCATCGACAAGGATGTGATCCGGGTGTTGTGAGTGGTGGTGGGTTGGAAACCACCCTACGGATCGAGGCCCGCCATGGCGCAGACGATCTGCCACTCCTCTTTGGTCACGGGCTGGACCGACAGGCGCGAGTTCTTGACCAGCACCATGTCGGCCAGACGTTCATCGGCCTTGATGTCATCAAGCGTGACGGGGGTTTTCGCTGTCTCAAGCGCCTTGATATCCACGCACTCCCACCGGTCGTCATCGGTCGTGCTGTCGGGATGCGCCTCGGCGATGACCTCGACCGTGCCGACCACCGCCTTTTCCTTTTGCGAGTGGTAGAAAAAGCCCCGGTCGCCCACCGCCATCTCGCGCATGAAATTGCGCGCCTGGTAGTTGCGAACGCCATCCCATTCCTCGCCTGCGTCGCCCTTGGCGACCTGGTCGTCCCAGCTCCAGGTCGAGGGTTCCGATTTAAAAAGCCAATACCGCATCAGCCGATCACCTTTTTCCATTGGATCAGCTCGACACTGTCGAAAAGCCCCGCCTTGGCATAGGGGTCAAGCTCGGCCCAGGCGCGGGCGGCGTCCATATCGACCACGTCGAGGATCACGAGCGAGCCGCACATCTCGCCCGCGTCGTCGAGAAGCGGGCCGGCCTGGGCCACGACGCCCGTCGCCTCAATATAGGCCAGGTGTGCGTCGCGGTTGGCCTTGCGGATGTCCAAAGCACCGGGTTTGTCCCGGGCGATCAGTGCGATGAGCATGTCATTCCTCCTTGAGCGGGCGGGACAGAAGCGCCCCGATGGCGTCGGCCACGTTGGT
>PR_CR_10_Liq_1_inCRDRAFT_1002010_pt1 | contig 10774 bp, 7 predicted proteins | sample PRCRCaboRojoPR_3_FD_10241 | JGI IMG/M metagenome (IMG submission 10241) | reverse complement strand
AGCCTACCCCACGGTTCAAGCCTCCAAACCAAGATTTACCACCCAAGGGAGTGAATTTACCCTCTACTGGACACCCTCTGATCAGGAGACAGCAAGCTCTCCTAAAGAAGCAGCGATTTCACTCCCCATACTTGGAGAGCATGCTGTATTGAATTTTACACTTGCAGCTGCTGCGGCTCTACAGCTAGGAATCCGGCTAGAAACGATCGCCTCTGCGGCATCAACCATTCCTGAAGTGGAACATCGACTCCAGCGGCGACCCATGGGAGATCTCCTTGTGTTGGATGATGCGTTTAATTCTAATCCTGTGGGTGCAAAACATGCCCTCGATGTCCTCGTACGAATGGATGGACATCAAAAATGGATCATAACTCCTGGATTTATAGAAATGGGGGATGAACAAGAAGTATTGCAGCATGCCTTTGGGGAACAACTTGGAAACGCTGCTTTGGATGGGTATTTACTCATTGGGCCCAAGCAAACCGCGTCGATACGAAAAGGAATTTTATCCGTAGCTCCAGAAATGGAACCCCGTGTCCATACGTTTCGCTCTACGTCGGAAGCTCAGACTTGGTTGGCAAGCCATCAAAAACCTGGGGATATCGTTCTTTATGAAAATGACCTTCCCGACACTTACAACGAGTGAAGTGCCTGAATCGGCTTTTGATTCATTGCGCGGCGACTTGGTAGAATCGTCGCAGCCATACACAAAAGGGTGGTCCCAAAAAGTACAGTGAATACATCACCCCACTGCAATTTCACAGGATAGGCATCCAGCAGGAAGTCTGTCGATAATCGAAGCAATCCAAATTCTCCCTGCAGCCAAACCAATCCAACACCCAACAGTGTCCCGATCCCTGCTCCTACGATTCCCATTGATATCCCATGTAGCCAAAACAACGATCGTAATTCCTCTGTAGTAAGGCCCATGGTTCGTAGTATGGCAATCTCTTTTCGTTTTTGTATCACCATCATGGTCAAGGAGCCAACAATATTGAGTAAGGCTACCAAGACAATCATAAAAAGAATGATGGTTGCACCCCGTTTTTCAAGCTGCATCACATCATAAAGAGACTTTTGTTGGTCATACCAGGTTTGAAGACGCCACGTGTCTGAGGGCCATGCTCCAGACTCAGCCATATCTTTCACAAATGAGTCGGCGTCGCGATAATCATGAAGACGTATATCTAGGGACGTTCCTCCTACGGGCACCCGTAATAGACGGCGCGCGAGCCCCATATCTAGAGTAGCAGTGGGTTCGCCGGTAATGGGGTGAGAGGCGGTGAAGCCTCGAACATCGACCATGAGGGGGCGAGTGGGGCGGACGGTTGTCAGGGCTTGTTGGAGTCGAGGGGCGGATATGAGGCCGATGGGATCTCCAATAGACCACCCTTGCTGATTAGCCTGATTCAGAGAAATCAATACACCTGGTTTGCCATCCCGAATAGATACATCTGAGTCACCATAAAGCACCCTATCGGTTCGGTCAGGGGCTTTGGAGTCATCTGAGAACTCTTTCACACCTTCTTCTGATTGGGATAAATACAACTCAGATTCTGCAAAGACTGTTAAAAGTTTTGGTTCTCCTCGCGACCCCTGTTCACCCATTAGGATGGCCTTACCCTCCACGCGAAGGAGTAATTGAGAGGATTGTTCATTTTCTAACAGCCATGCAAGCTGATCCTCCGTGGGGACCATTTGTGGGGCGCCTACTGCTGTAACTCGTACATGAGGGTCTTCAGATAGAAGCATCGTTTGAACCTCTTCATAGAAGCCATTAAACACAGAGAGAATAGCAATGAGCAAGGATGTACCTAGCGCAATCCCTAGGATGGATAGAAACGATAAGGTAGATCGAACATCACGTGGCCACCGAACTGCAAACAATTTGTAGGCCAAAAACCATTTTGATCGGAACCGAAGCATGGGGGTCAACCTTGTAGGGTTAAAAAATTCATACCTTTATGTTTCAAATCACTTCATGAAATACCCCCTTTAAATGAGAAAGGCGGTCATGAAATCTACTGAATTAAACATCGAAGAACTGGAGGCGATTTCCAACGGTTCTTCCTCGAATCCTTTTTCGATTTTTGGCCTACATCCCAAACGGTCTGGAAAGGGGTATGTTGTTCGTACGTTTCAACCGGAAGCCAAGTCTGTGGTTGTAATCCCCACTCGGGGAAAATCTGTAGAGGCTGTTAAAGTTACACCTGAGGGGCTCTTTGAAGCATCCTTTCCGTCAAGAACCAAACGTTTTGAGTATACGCTTGACGTCCTATATGCTAGAAAAAGGAAGGCCGTAACCATAGAAGACCCGTACCGTTTTGGATCGCTTATCGAGGACTTGGATATCCATTTATGGGCTGAAGGAACCCATACTCAAGCGTGGAAATTCATGGGCTCTCACCCAAAAACAGTCGGAGGTGTAGAGGGTACACACTTTGTCGTTTGGGCTCCAAATGCACATCGAGTGAGTGTTGTGGGCGACTTTAACCAGTGGGATGGACGTCGTCACGGAATGCGCCTACTCTATGATATTGGGGTTTGGGAGCTATTCATTCCAGGTGTTACGTCCGGAGCCACCTATAAGTATGAATTACAGTCGAGTCCCTTTGACGCTCCTTTTTTGAAAACAGATCCCTATGGACAGTACGCGGAGGTGAGGCCTAATACCGCTTCTGCTGTATGGAAGAGTGAGTTTGAGTGGGAGGATAAGGTGTGGATTCAGGCACGACAAGATACACCCCATCATGAATCACCTATATCGATTTATGAGGTTCATTTAGGGTCCTGGCAACGCGATCCATCCGATCCAGACCGCCTGTTGAGTTACCAGGAGGTAACCGATCGCTTGATTCCGTATGTCAAAGAACTGGGATTCACACATATCGAATTGATGCCTCTTACGGAGTACCCCTATGACCCCTCGTGGGGATACCAAGTCACAGGTTTTTTTGCTCCAACCAGTCGCTATGGCTCACCTGATGATCTAAAGCACTTTGTCAATGAATGTCACAAGGCTGGAATCGGAGTGATTTTGGACTGGGTTCCTGCTCATTTTACAAAAGACGACCACGGATTGCGCAGATTTGATGGGACAGCGCTTTACGAACATGAGGATCCAAGACTTGGGGAACATAAAGACTGGGGGACAGCCATCTTTAATTATGGTCGTTCGGAAGTGCTCAATTTTTTGCTTTCAAGTGCAAATTATTGGATACAAGAGTTTCATATGGANGGTTTGCGTGTGGATGCCGTCGCTTCCATGCTTTATCTCGACTACTCTCGTGAGGAAGGTGAATGGATTCCCAATAAACATGGAGGACGAGAAAATTTGGAGGCTATAAGCTTTCTCCAACGCTTCAACACCATNCTTCACGAACAAACCCCTGGTGTTTGCACATTTGCGGAAGAATCTACGTCTTGGCAGGGTGTGACGAGGCCTGTCCACTATGGTGGGTTAGGGTTTGATTTTAAGTGGAATATGGGGTGGATGAATGACACGCTCTCATACATGGAGAGAGATGCTGTGTACCGTAAGTTTCACCACAATGACCTCACGTTTTCATTGATATATGCCTTCTCCGAACAGTTTGTGCTCCCCTTTTCCCATGATGAGGTGGTCCATGGCAAACAATCCTTGGCTGCAAAGATGCCTGGTGATGATTGGCAACAATTGGCGAATTTGAGGCTCCTTCTCTCCTATCAATTTGGCCACCCTGGAAAGAAACTCCTTTTCATGGGTCAAGAGTTTGGGCAGTGGGATGAATGGTCAGAAGCACGATCCCTTGATTGGCATCTTACACAATGGGATCGTCATCAAGGTATCCAACAGATGGTCAAAGACCTTAACAAGCTGCTCCAAGATGAGCCTGCACTACATAAAATGGATCATCATTGGGAAGGGTTTGAGTGGGTCGATTTCCAAGACCATGACCGAAGCCTACTCACCTTTTTACGTAAAACTCACGACCCCGCTGACTCGCTTCTATGCGTATGCAACTTTACACCGACCGTCGTAGAAAATTACACCGTAGGTGCTCCCCAAGGTGGGGCTTATGAGGTGCTCTTCAATAGTGACTCTTCGTTTTACGGGGGATCCAATGTTGGGACCACATCTCAAGATGCCTCCCCCATGCCATGGCAAGGTCAACCTTGTAGTTTATCACTAACGTTGCCTCCTCTGGCAATGATGATTTTAAAACCCTTNTCGTCATAACCCATGCGTTTTCCACGTTCATGCGGCATCCTTGCGCATCCCACGAGTTTTCCCTCTCCATTTGGCACTGGAGATTTTGGGCCGGGCGCAGATCAATTCCTTGACCTCTTAGCGCAAACCAATCAAAGTATCTGGCAGGTGTTGCCGTTAACTCCCATTGGGTATGGGGACTCACCCTATGCAAGCTATTCTGCGTTTGCAGGGAACACCCTGCTCATCAGCCCTGAACGTTTGCGTGAACAAGGGTGGCTCACAGAACAGGAGATCTCAGCTCAAACAGTGCCTAGTGGGTGGCAGGCAGATTATGATGCAAGTCGATCGATTCGTGAGCCGTTATTTCGGCTAGCTTATGAGCGATGGGCTGCCCAAAAAGGGAGTGCCAAAAAAGCCTTTGGAGAACAAATCAATCGCTTTGTCGAGGCAAATCTCCACTGGCTTCCTGATTATGCGCTATTCATATCCATTGCGCAGGAAACCACGTATTCCCCATGGACAACGTGGGATAGCGGGCTTCGAAAACGAACCAAAACAGCGCTCGAGAAGGCTAGGAGACATTATGCTGAAGAAATTGACTACCAAATATGGTTACAGTGGGTGTTCTCCGATCAATGGACGTCCCTTAAACAACGAGCCAATGCAAAAGGGATTCGTATTATAGGCGACATTCCCATTTTTGTAGATCACAATAGTGCCGATGTTTGGGTGCATCGCAAACAATTTGCACTTGACAAAGAGGGTCACCCCACACACGTTGCAGGAGTCCCTCCTGATTATTTCAGCACCACTGGACAGCGGTGGGGTAACCCTCATTATCGATGGGCGGCCATGCAAAAAGATGGGTATACATGGTGGGTTCAACGTTTTGCTCAAATGTTTCACTTGTTTGATGCGATTCGAGTCGATCACTTTCGGGGGTTTGACGAGTATTGGGAGATACCGGCTGAAGAGCCTACAGCAATTAAAGGGAGATGGGTCGAAGGGCCTCGCCATGCCCTATTTGAGACAATCCGGGAAAGGTTGGGTGAGCTCCCAATTATTGCCGAGGATTTAGGTCTTACCACACCCACCGTCGATCAATTGCGTGACGATTTCTCCTTCCCTGGGATGAAAATCATTCAATTTGCCTTTGATGGTGACGAATCAAATAGCTTTTTACCGCATAATTATCCCCAGAATTGTGTGGTATACACTGGGACGCATGACAATGACACCTCTGTTGGGTGGTACGAGAAGGCTTCAGAGGCAGAGCGACATCTCATGCGGGTCTACACACGAAGCTCTGGTGAAGATGTGGCATGGGAGTTGATTCGACTTGCGATGTTTTCAACGGCGGATCAAGCGATTATCCCGTTACAGGACTACATGTCGTTACCCGGTGATCATCGCATGAATTTCCCTGGTACTGTCGGATCGAATTGGCGCTGGAGATACACGCAGCAAATGTTGGAGAGCTTGGATCAAGAACGTATGAGAGAGATGGTCTCCTTGAGCTATCGTGGAAGAGAAAAGGGGCCTCGTGTCGCTTCCGCATCAAACCCTTCCATTGGGTGATAAACCTAAGATTTGACAAGGTTTACAATCGTTGCTCAATTTTGTAACTTAATAGTTTACGCGGAATAGCCAAAAAAATTCATTCCGATGCTCTCTAATCTACCGAATCGTGCTGAAAAGCCACGTAGCGCAGGCGTTACGATGGTTCTAGACAAAGGATATAGCGTTCGCCAGGCAGAAGATCTTTGCGAAGTTGCGGCTCCTTATACAGACGTTGTTAAGCTCGGATGGGGCACAAGCCTTGTCACGCAGAATGTTGAAGAAAAGATAGCCGCATATAGAAACTATGATATCCCTGTATACCTGGGAGGGACGTTATTTGAAGCATATGTGCTTAGAAATCAGCTTGATGACTACGTTGACTTGCTCAAATCTCACAACATCTGCACCCTAGAGGTTTCAAATGGAACCATTTGGCTGTCAGATCAACGAAAGTGCGATATCATCAAAGAACTCAGCCAGGAGTTTAACGTTCTTTCAGAAATTGGCTCAAAGAACCCTAATGAAATCATCCCTCCATATAAGTGGGTGCGCATGATTAACCGGGAACTTGAAGCTGGGGCATCTAAGATTATTTGTGAGGCAAGAGAGAGTGGAACCGTTGGGGTATTTAGGCCAAATGGCGAGGTTCGATCGGGGCTTATTGATGAAATAACCGATCAAATCCCTCAGAAGTACTTGATTTTTGAAGCACCACAAAAAGAACAACAGGTGTGGTTTATCCGAAAGTTTGGGAGTGATGTAAACCTTGGAAATATTGCTCCTGCTGATGTGATTTCTGTAGAAACACTCCGTTTAGGACTACGAAGCGATACTCTGTTTGATTTCTTCAATGTCGACAATGAGCCTCTAATGAGCCGCTCCAAGCCGGAAAAAAGTCACCGAAAAGCTTAAGTGTTACACACACAGGGCATTCTATTATGAATATTCTCTACGCTGCTGCCGAAATCGCCCCCTTTGCTCGTATGAGCAATACTGCTGATTTACTCCGTTTTCTTCCTGCATCATTGCAAGACCGCGGGTTCCAAATTCGTATTACACTGCCTAAATATGGATCGATTGTGGATCGTCGAAACCGCCTTCATGAAGTCATACGTCTTGCGGGGATTGAGGTCGATCTCGCGGGGAAGAGTGAGAGCATGAAGATCAAGGTGGCAAGTATACCTAATGCCAAGCTGCAGGTATACTTCCTAGACAATGACACCTATTTCAAGCGCAAAGCACTTTTTAAAGACCCAAAAACCGATCAATTTTATGACGATCATGATGAACGCCTTTTGTTTTATAACAAGGGAATCATCGAAACCGTCATCCGTTGGGGGTGGAAACCAGATATCATTCACTGCCATGACTGGCCTGCAGGGTTAGTGCCGCTTCTAGTTAGAACCGTTTACAAGGATCATGAGTTGTTCAAAGACACTAAGATCGTGTACAATTTGCACCACCCTGTCAACGAAGGCTTCCTTGAAGGGGCGAGTATTTTAGAAAAGGCAGGACTTCCTGACGATGTGGATATTAGCTCCTATGTCCAGGATGGAAACGTAGATGTCTTGGCGGCCGGGTTGCGTCATAGTGATGTTGTCGTGACTGGTAATGAGCTCAAAGATGAGTTTGACCATTACTTTAAAACGTTCAATCACACACCCGTTAAAATCCAAGGGTCTCCAGAGGATGTCAGTGCCTCGTTTTCAGACTTCTACCGACAACTAAGACCTGATGTCGACTAAGGAGTTTTTTCATCGCCTATGCAATCCAGCAGACCTAGCATCCGTTATTCTTTTATGATGCCAAATAGAACCTTTCGAGTCAATTCCTTTGCCCAAGCGGCAAGTATGCTTGCTTTTGCCCTCCTCTTATTTGTGGGGTGTGAAGAGCCAGGGGTCGTAGGAGGGGCCTTTATTGACGATGAAGGAAACCTTGTGACCAATGAGTTTCCAGTGAAGGAGATGACGCCAACATCATCAGTGAGTTATTCTGGTCGACTTGATGTCGTTCCCATGGGTCATTATAACGATCCCCTCTTTGGTGAAATCACCAGTGTTGGGCTTATTCGTCCAGACCTTAACTCCATTACATTAAATCGAATCGATTCTACAGAGACGGTTGCGCTTAAGCTTGTCTTTAATGGGACAGAATATGGAGACACCCTCTCAACTGCGTTTTTTGATGTCTATGAAGTAGCGGAACCTTGGCGTGGAAAACAGTTGCGATATGGCGACCAAATCTCTTACGATCCGACCAAAAAGATTGGCTCCTTTGCCATTGCACAGGCAGATACTGCGCTGATTCCTATGCCTGAGGATTGGATTTTCCGCTATAATGGATTTATATCGGACACGACGACCGCAACCGATTCAACCTATGTATTTGACATGCCTGGATTTGCAATAGTCCCAGATGTGTCAAGGTCTCAAAAGATGGTATTTCTTGATTTAGGTACAGATGCCTCTGGAACCGTGGAGAGCGAAACTACGCGACTTTTTTCTGAAGACACGACAGGTACGTTTCAATACCAGCGCATGGCCGATTGGGGGGCTGCTGTTCAGCGCGAAGCATCTATCCTTCAGCCGACGACTAGCTATAAGGCGATGAATACGTTTGAGGCATTTCAGAAGATCGACTATGAATTCACTCGAGAAAGTCTTGTATCCCAGAATTTGGCTAGGGTAGAGATGATTTTTTACGAAGACACTGAGCTTTTAGAGGGTTCGTTGCCTGGCGGTCACGTACGCCCTGCTGTCACTCGTGCAAATATTCACATTGTAGACGAAGGGGATGTAGGGGAAGAAGTCTTTGCTGGATCTCCCGTATTCACTACTGTGAAGGATACCTCAATCAATGGATTTCGATTCAATCTGACCAGCACAGCGAATCTGTTTTTGTTTGATACCCTTCAGACGCACAAGTATTACCTCACCGTCGAGACCAATAATGGCTCATTTCAGCAAACGGTGCTTCACGGCCCTGATTCACCAAATGAATCCAAAAGGCCTCACATTATAGTCACGGCGATTGAATAAGATGAGCGTCGAAAGCTTCCATAGAATGTACTCTATCCTAAAAAAGATAGCCCGCCGAGAGGTCGCTTCATATGCAACGTTGTTCGTTTTGGCAGTCTCGCTATATGTAGCGCCGAATCAAGCATTTGCACAAAATGATGACACCCAAGTAGCAAAAAGTGGATCGATTTACTCCTACCCTGGATTTGGAATGCCCACCGATGTAATTGGTGCCACGACCGTGACCACAGGACTGGCTGGTATAGGGATGTATGATCCAACTACCTCAAATTTATCCAATCCAGGCATCTGGGCGCTTTATCAGTATAGTGTTGGTAGTTTTCAATTTGGGTTAACCAACCATCAAGCAGAAGACACGTTTGGGTCTGCCAAAAACTCGTTATTCAGTCTGGATCAATTTCACTTTGTTGCCCCTCTAGTTAAGGGGCGATTAGGTCTTTCTGTCTCTATGAGCCCAGTCACTCGTTCTAATTTCCGCCTTTACCAGGAGGGGACCTTCACGGCGGGACCAGATAATATAACCTTTGGAGTTGACGAGCAGGGAGCAGGGGGTATGAGCCGACTTGAAGTGGGGCTTGGGTATCGCATTACTCGGGGCCTGTCTGTTGGGGCTGCGATCGGTTCCTATGTTACCTCTTTAGACAATGAAACGTTTATCTATTTTTCCTCCCTACGATATACGCCTGTTGTGTTTTCTGAATCGTTTCGAGGTACTGACCTAGGAGCAAGATTCGGTCTATTTTATCGCACACAGCCAAAAGAGGGTCGTCCGTATGACCTTGAAGTAGGGCTCACGTATCAACCCTCGCTTGAGATGGAGCTTGAAAGAAGCAAAGAGGGGTTCAAGTCAATTGGGGGGCAGACTCAATTGGTCAATCTAGATGTTGATCAAAGCAACCAATTTGGCATCATTAAAACTGCACCGGAGTTCGCGGTGGGTGGCACTGTTACAATGAATCGCGCAACCATGATTTCTGCAGAATGGATGCAACAACAGTGGGGTGAGGCCAAGTTTGAGTTAGATGCAGAAGAAGAGGCGATGTACTCCAACCGTTCAAAGGTTGGTTTTGGAATACAGTATCATCCGTTTAGACGAGTTACGCGAAATGGATTCTTTCACAACATGAAATATGCTGTAGGTGTCTCACATGACTCTGGGCATCTAACGATCTCAGGAAACGATATTGTCACAAATAAGCTTGTTTTAGGACTTGGACTTCCTGGAAGAAGGTCAACGTCTAGTGTCGACTTCACGTTTACCGTCGGTTCACGGGGCGTAGATAGAGATAATTTGCCAGTTGAAACGATCTGGGGTGTTGGCGTTTCGTTAAATTTGGCAGAAATCATGTTTGTAAGACCAAAATTTCAGTAAGTTCGAGATTCTAAAAAAAGTAGTGACTAAACGTTCAGTAAGTAAACAAACACAATCATCATGATTCGACTCAATCTCAATCGATTCTTGACTTTGGGCTTTTTCGCAGCCCTTATCATAGGTATTGCCGTCCCTTTACAGGCTCAAGACGAAGATGCTGGAACTCCACCCTATGGCATGGAGCCTCTGCAGGCATACTCTTTGTTTTATGAGAATTTCCGGATAAAGGATTATCAAATGGCAGAAATGTACGGTGAATGGATGCTGGTATCTCAGCCCCGTGAACTCGAAGGGAACCCGCGATTTGAGCTCGATACGCAGTATCGTCGTATGATACAGGTTTATGCAGGTCGGGCGGAACAAGAGAGCGACCCTGCTGTTCGTGCAGAGTACTACGACAAAGCTGTCGCACTATTTGAAGATGCTTATGCTCTTTTCAGTGCTGAAGAGGTTGATTTATTTGAATGGAAAGTTTTTGAAGGTCAGTTTTTCCAACAAAACTATGCCAACATTCGCAATGCTCTCGACAGAACCTATGATGCCTACCAAGAAGCATTTGACCTAGACTATCAACGATTGACTGAGATTAGTGATGGGTATTATGTACGAATC
>PR_CR_10_Liq_1_inCRDRAFT_1002009_pt1 | contig 10774 bp, 7 predicted proteins | sample PRCRCaboRojoPR_3_FD_10241 | JGI IMG/M metagenome (IMG submission 10241) | reverse complement strand
GGACCCCATGGCGCGGGATAGCGACGGGGACGGTGTAGACGATGCCTATGACGATTACCCCAACGATGCCGGGGCCAGCGATGGCGGCGTGGATAGCGACGGCGATGGTGTGCCGGACGGCGAAGAGCGCGCCAATGGCACCGATCCAACGAAAACGGACAGCGACGGCGACGGAGTGCCTGACAGTGAGGACGTCTTCCCGAACGACCCGGGCGAGAGCCATGACAGCGACGGTGACGGCGTGGGCGACAATGAAGACGCCTTTCCGTTCAATCCGCGCGAGGACACCGACACCGACGGCGACGGGGTTGGTGACGGCACGGAGGGGGCGGCTGGGACTGATCCGGGTAACCCTGATAGCGATGGTGACGGTGTGACCGATGCCGAGGAGCGTGCAGCGGGCACCAATCCACTGGTCACGGATAGTGACGGGGACGGGGTTGATGACGCAACAGAGCTGGCCAATGGCACTGATCCGAACAACCCCGATACGACCAAACCGACGGTGACGGTGGAAGGGCCGACCGATGTGGTGGTTGAGGACTTCACGGTCACGCTGACCTTTTCGGAGGATGTAACGGGCTTAGCGCTTGGCGATATGGTTGTGAACAATGCCCAGGCATCCAACCTGACGGGCAGTGGTGCGGTCTACACGTTGACCATCTCGCCCGATCTGGGTCAGACGGTCACGGTAGAGGTGCCGGCGGGGTCGGTCCGAGACGAGGCGGGCAACCAGAACGTGGGGTCGAACAGCTACTCGATACTTGCGGGCTCGCCTGCCTCGGAGTTCGAGTCGCATCGCGACGAGATCCGGGAAATCGTGACTACGCAGGCGCAAAAGACGTTGCGCAGCCAAGTGGCTGCCAATGTGGGGCTTGTGCGGGACGCCCGGGACCGATTCATGCTCAGCCGCCGGCAGATGCGTAACCCTGAGAGTGGCTCAGGGTTGGCTTCACGCAACAAGATCGGCTTCGACATCAGTGGCCGGGCGGAAGTGCGCGGGCAGACCTTTGTGGCCGATGGGACGTTCTTTGAGCAAGATGGTAACTACGCGGGCACGCACCGGCGCATATTCTTCGGGGACTTTGATATCCAGCGCGACGAGGATGGCAACACATCCGGCACGCTCTCGGGTAAGGTGGTGTGGGAGCATATGCTCGATACCGACCGTATGCTGGGCTACTATGTGGGCGCTGATTTGAGCACGGCCACGCTTGAGGGCAGCTTTGAAGGCGTGCAGGACAGCTTCGGTGTCAATCTCGGCGGCTACGGGGTCGTGGCGCTCTCAGAGACGCTTTTTGCCAGTGGGTTCGCCTCGATTGGTGTCGGCCGGAACGATATTGTGCTGAGTAATGGCGTACTGGATCTACAAAGTGACTATACGACGCGGACGCTGACGCTTGGCGGGTCTGTGACCGGTGTGATCGCGCGTGAGCGCTATGAGATCTGGCCTGAGTTGGCCTTCACGCATGGTTATACTGAGATCGGGGAGATGAATTTCACGGCGGATGCCTATGAGTTGACCGATGAGCTGAGCCTGGATGCCGGTCATGTGAGCCTGACCACGCTGACTCTTACACCGCAGTTGAGAGTGCCGATGGACGGTCGTCCGATCGCCACGAGCCGCGAGACCGCGACCGTCTCCCCACGCCTGATCTGCGAGCGCACGGTTGCCGATCAGATCACCGAGAGCTGCGGGGGGGGGCTCGATCTGGGCTTCACCTTGAACTCCGAAGATGGCCTGAGCCGGTTGAATACCATCTTCAGCGTCGACCGTGTGGGCGATACAACCCGCACAGGCGTCCAGTTCAAGATCGAACACCAGTTCTAGAAACAAACAGGAAGGGGGGCAGCCAAAGCGTTGGCCCCCACGTCCCCCCCCAAAAAAAGCCTGAACCGCCTGCCATGGCCGTAAAGATCTTGCCCCTTCTGTCAATGATCCTGTGGCAAAGCCAAATTGTTATGTTATAACAAGCCATGTAAGGTCTGCCTGCCAACGAGTTGAACTTGTCTGAGCGCTACTCATTCTTTGATGACGAACATGAGCGTGCCTTTGAGATCGGGCGTGCGCGGGTCAAGCGTGGAGCGCCGGCCGCGCCGATCTGTGGCGCTCGAACCCGGCAGGGGGGGCTTTGCAAGAATATTCCTATCCGTGAGGGTAAGGGGCGCTGCCTGCGCCATGCGGGGCCGCACGCGGCCCGTGCCCACCGAGAGCGCCAGCTGAAGGGGCTGGAGACAGGCCGGGTCAGCCCCGAGGAATGGTGCCGCTCGGAGGCGCGCCGAGCGGCCAACAGGCTGTCCCGTGCATGGCGCAAGAACCCATGGTTGCCGGGCACCACGATAGACCTTCAGGAGCATGAGGACAGATTGCAGGCGGACCTAATAGCACGTGGCGTCCCTTATGACCTTCGCAGTCTCGCTCCGGCCGTCGCGGACTGGTTGCGGTGGAGGTTCCGCCGTTTCCAAATCGACAGGACGGACGTCGCGCGTTGGGAAAGGGTGCTGAGCCACGATTTGCCGCTTCGCGTGCGGAGCGCTGGCGCTCCTCCGGACTCGCATCAGGTAGAGACGCAGGATCCAGTTGTAGCCCCGGCAAAAGGGTACCTGTGGACGCCGGGCGATAACGCCGCGACGGCCTCGTCCAAGCGACAGCAGCCGGATAGGGCCAAAGCTCCTCTCAAAACCCGAGGAAAGGGATACCGTCGTCCCGGACGGCCGCGGACGCAGACGGCGGACGTGGATGAGATGGCGGATTTGATGACCGTCTACCGTGACTGCCGTGAGACTGTCGCACCGATGTTGGAACGCTGCCGCACGTCCGGGGATCAGGTTGCCCTGTTGCGTGCCCTTCGGGATGTTGTTCGGCATCCTGCCGATTGCGCAGCTCAGAACCGGTGGGTCGAGACTGTCGGACGGTTCAGTCCCCGCTGAATGGTGCGGGAGTCATGCGGGACTTCTCGTCTGAAACCGGTGACACGAGCGTAAGAATTTTCTTCTTTTGGCAGGGGGCATAGCTTTTTTGGAATCCCCCATATTTTGCTGCGGTGCGGGAGCTGCTGCCTAATAGGTAACGGTGGTCCCGCACCCCCGCGCTTTGGGCGCGTGGGGTGCGTTGTACCTCCCTTCCCCTGTTGCCCGCGTGCGGGACTCTGCGGGAGTTTTGCGGGAGTTTTGCGGGAGTTGCGAACTTCATGATCGAATATGGAACGGCCCGCTACCGGACCGTTCCAAGGGTGTATCGCGGCGCGTGCTGCGCCTATTCAGCGTCAGCTGCGTCCAGCACGTCGCCTGGGACCGGTTCGTCCCCTGCCGCGATATGCGGGGCGTATTTGCGGTCAGGAGCCTTTTCTGTGGTCTCGCACAGCCACCCATCCTGCAAGCCCGTTTTGATCACCGCGGACACCTTGCGGCGATTTTGGAGGTGATCAGCTTCGCGCAGCTCAGCGTTGAGGCCATGCGGCCCGAGATCCAGCCCCAGTTCTTCTGCGATCCGGTACCCAATCCAGCCTCCCGCTGCCTCCTTTGCGCGGCGCTGCGTCGCCGGTGCCGCTGCAACAGCATTATGGATCTGGAGAGCCTCCTGGTGGGTGACGTTGCCACGCGGACGCGGGGGACCCACCGTTCGACGGTTTGGACATCGTCGCCCTTCGGATAGTCTTGGGTGCGATTCCGGAGATTGACGGAAACCAAGTGCAACCACCGTGCGTCGTCAATCGGGGCGAGGTTAGCCTTTCCGTTGTCGACCCGGATATAGAACCCGCGCGCGCCGGAGGGGATCCCGAGCTCTTTGGCGTCATTCACCGTAGCAGGGCGTAGCTGGCGCACAACGCGCGCGCCATCAACAAGCGCGGAGGCGCCACGTGCTGCGCCAGCGCCTGCGGCATCCATGTCCCGAGCGGCAGCCTTGCTTGCATGGTGAACAAGACAGATCGCCACTCCAGTCCGCTCTGCGATCTCGCGGAGCGCCCCCATGAGCAGATTTGCGGCCTCGTTCGAGTTTTCAGGCAGCGTGTGCATGGCACCGAGCGGATCAAGGATCAGCACCTCGATCCCGACCTTTTCCACCTCCGCTATCAGGGTTTCTAAAGCCTCCTGGTTAATCGTGATCCCGTCGCGGCCGTCGCTTGCGAGCTTCAGGGGTAAATCCCGCCCTGAGGTCAGAATAAGCCGCCTGCCGAGGTCCAAATGAGTGATGCCATGATGCTCCATCGTGGCTGCGAGACGCCGCAACTGCTCGTTCTTGTCGTCCTCTGCGTTGTGATACCAGACGCGCAAAGCATGGTGTGGCGGGTCACCACCAATGAGGGTCTTGCCGGAAGCCATTGCGACAGCCTCCGCAATCACGAGCGCAGACTTGCCCGTTCCGCCAGGTGCGACCAGAACCGAAACATATCCAGCGATGTAGGCGCGGCCGTAGAGCCACTGCCGCGGTTGAAGGCCTGATACATTGAAGGGTAGGACCGGTTGCAATTGGAAAGCGGAGGGGATGGGTGGAAAAGCACTCTTGGCTTCCGCCGCCTTAAACCGTTCCTTCCCCGCCGGGTTGTGCTGTTCAAGCAGGCGCATCAGCGTTCCCCAGCCCGTATGCGACTGCTTGATACCGTCCCACATTGCCGCGTCCGCAGCTGGGTCAGCATGGCTGGACCACTTCTCGCACCATTTCAGCCAGATCTCCCGACCTTCAGCCTCCATTCCGCCGGCCATGGCAGCGCCCTTCACAGCATGGGCGAGAGAGCACCAGTCGCCACGGTCATCAAAAGGGCCGTCGTTGGGCATTTCCTTCATTGCCAGGCGTAAGAGGTCAACACTCGGTGCGGCCCAGCCGGTCTTTGTACCTGCCCGGTCCACCATGGACGTGCCGCCAGACTGCCGATCCGGCAGGGCCAGGCGATGTGCCACGTCCCTAAAGGCATCTGAAATCTCAGAGACCGAACGCGGCGGATTCAACAAAGGCTCGCTCTGCTGCGCAGGACGGGCCAAGACGGGGATAGCGCCACGAGCGCGTTTGCTCTTAGTGGGCAGGTTCACCGTGTAGGGCAGGCGGGCAATGCGGGGCAGGTCAGAGACGTTGTCTGACCCCAGCGCTGCCATTGCGCCCGCCAGCGGCGCAACGGATGCCTCAAGGTCTTCACCGGCGACTTCTTCTACAGCGTAATGAGCATGAAACCCATTGCCAGTCTCTACCAAGAGGATCGGGCCCAGATTTTCCAATTCCGCACGCGTCCGTGTCCAGTCTACGTCACTGTCTGGAGCGTCCTTCATGTCAATGTCCACAAAGGCCGTCCGGCGGCGCACGACATCCTTTGCCTGAGCTGCCTGGTTCGTCCCCGCCAGTTCGATGGAGCGCGGGTTGACGCCGAAATACAGATTGCGGCGCCCGTTATGCGCCTGAATGAACGGGATCAGCTCGCATTGACCTTTCTCCGAGAACAGGTCCGCGCAAAGGATTTCTGGCGGGCCGCCTTCGGGTTCCAAAGCAGTGAGCTGCACCACGTCACCGGGGCGGAACAAGGGTTTGATTGACGCCAGAACCTTCTCTGCGACCTCTGGGCCAGCAAGCGCGCTGACGATTGCCTCCTGCGCCTTGTCAACGAAACCAACCGCCAACCACGCTTTCAATTTGGTGGTCAGACTTTCCGGGACCAGATTGGACTTCACAGCGTCCTCGCCGACCTTCAACCAAGCGCTGGCGTCGTCTTTCGGGAAGGCAATGATGTTGTCGGTTTCGGCAATGTGGGATTGCACATGCTGATGGAGCATGTTATTGATTTCATTAGACATAGCTTATCTCCACGGCTCGTCTCTTGCAGGAGACGGGCCGTTTCTTTTTTAGAGTTGTGAGTTTCAGACCGGGTGGAGCGCGCTCAGGCTCCGAACGGCAACTCGTCGACCGAGATACCGGCCGACTGTGCTGCGACGCGGGTCAGATGGCCGATGATGTCGCTTCCTTTCCAACGCACGGTGCGTGGGCCGATTTTCTGCGGCTTCGGGAAGTTTCCGTCCCGCATCCACGAATAAAGCGTGGAGATATGGACGCCCAGCAGGGCTGTCACTTCGCGGGCGTTGTAGAGACGGTCATGACGGAGTTCGGGAATATTATGCACTTCGTGGGGCACAATGAACCTCGTATTTGGAATACGGCGGGGTGCGCAGAGGCACGGGTTCGCGGGGCAGGCGGTCCCCATCTTTGTCGCCCTAAGGGGAGGCGAACCCCTCATTGTTTTGCGCCTATGAATAGAATACTAGCATGCGCGAAGAAATACGCAAGTAATTGTTTTCCTTGTCTGTTTTGTCAACGATCCGAGCGTTGCTTCCCGGCTCAGCCGTCCCTTTGTGGGCTTTGACCATTCATGAAGGCTTCCCATTCCTCCATCAGTTTGCGCCGCCGGTCGAAAGCGTCGCCGCGTCGGTAGGCGGCATCCACCTTGTCCCCAATCGTGTGTGCAAGGGCGGAGCGGATCGTGCCATAGGCCGCGTCGGTGCAATCTTCGGCCCAATCCCGGAAGGTGGATCTGAAACCGTGCACGGTGATGTCGGTTCGCCCCATGCGTTTCAGCACAGCGGCCAGTGTCATGTCCGACATCGGCCGCCCGCTCCGAGCACCCGGAAACACCAGAGCCGTCTCACCTCTCTCGCCCGAGGGGCGGAAGGCCTGCATCTGCCGTAGGATTTCAAGTGCACGGGCCGTCATCGGCACGCGGTGGTCCCTCTTCGCCTTCATCCTCCTGCCGGGGATCGTCCAACGCGCAGCGTCCATGTCGATTTCCGACCATGTCGCGCCCCGAACTTCGCCTGACCTGGACGCGTTCAGGATGGTGAACTCCAGGGCCAGCGCCGCGATCCCATCACGCGTCCGCAGGTCTTCGATGAAGGCGGGAAGGTCTTTCCAAGGCAGGGCGTTGTGGTGGCCGCGATTGGACTTGGGCACTCTGGGCAGCAGGTTGGAAAGATGACCTTTCCATCTCGCGGGATTGTTCCCGGTTCGAAGCCCGGACGCGGATGCCGCGTCCAGCAACCGCTCGATGCGCCCCCGGACGCGGGTTGCTGTCTCGTGCTTGTCCATCCAGATCGGCCTGAGGATGTTCAGCACGTCTTCGGTGGTGATGTCTGAAAGGGCCTTACCCCGGATCGGTGCCGCGTAGGTCGCAATCGTATTGCGCCACTGTTGGCGGTGTTTGGGGTTGCTGTATTGGCTCAGGTTCGCGTCCAGCCAGGTGTCGGCGAAGTCGCCGAACGTTGTGGGCGCGGCCCGCAGCGCCTCGGCCCGTTGGCGCTCGGCTTCCTCGTCACGATGCTGGATCGGGTCGATCCCTTGCCGCACCAGCCGTCGGGCTGCGTCCGCCGCGTCTCGGGCATCGGCCAACGTGACCTTGCCCCGCCCCCCTGCCGGACCAAGGCCCATTTCGCGACGTTTGCCGGTCAGTGGTGACTTGAAACGGAGCAGCCAACGCTTTCCGCCGTTTGTGGAGATGTGAAGGATCAGTCCGCCACCGTCCGTGTAGTAGCCGGTTTCGGTAGCCGTTTCGACCTGACGAGCAGACAGACGATTGATGGAGCGGGAACGTTTCGTCATGGCGTTGATGGCCATTGCTTGGGGGATGTAGGTGCCTCCGGCAGGTCCCCTGCCTGAATCATTTTCTGGGCGGAAACGGAATAGAGTCCAACTTTGAGCGACGTCAGGAGGTCAGGGATGTGCGTGGTCTTGGTCATTTCGCAGGCAAGGGGGCATATCAGGTCGTGCCCCCTTATCTGCCCCCTTAATGGATCCGATTGCAAGAGAATTTGTCCGACGATAGGGTAAGTAATGAGAAAAAATATGACTAATAAACAGATACCTAATAACAACATACTGGACTGTATCAGATCATATCCTAGCCCATAATGGCGGACTTCGTCTCCGCCATCCAACTTTTTCTTATTCAGCCTGATCCTGTGTCCTGTGAAGGGTGTGCACGGTGTCTTTGGGGCCGGTGATAGCATGGCGCGGTGGCGGCCTCGTCTTGCCATATTGGAACCACATTGTTGGTGTCAGGTGCTGCAAACAATAACGAGCAGACCGAACCAGGGGGCTTCCAATGGCCTTTGTTACCGCAGCCGAAACCCCGCGCCACGCCCGCCTTGCGCCGTGGCTTTTCACGTTGACGATCTTTCTCAGCGCCGCGTTGCTGTTTTTCGTGCAGCCGCTTTTCGCGCGGGTCGTCTTGCCCGCGATCGGCGGATCGCCCGCTGTCTGGACGACGGCCATGCTGTTCTTTCAAACGGTGCTTTTGGGCGGCTACCTTTATGCGCATCTCTCGACCCGTTACCTTTCGGCTCCGGTCCAGGTCATCCTGCACCTTGCGATCTGGGGGGCGGCGCTGGCATTCCTGCCGCCTGCCTTGCCAGAGGGTTGGGAGCTTGATGCGGGGCGCCCCGTTGCCCTGCAGACCTTGGGCCTTTTCGCGCTGGGGGTCGGCGTTCCTTTTGCGCTCCTGTCATCCAACGCCCCGCTGATCCAGTCCTGGTACGCGCGCTCGGGCGGCCCCTCGGCGGAGGATCCCTATTTCCTGTATGGGGCCTCGAACCTTGGGTCCATGTTGGCCCTGCTGGCCTTTCCACTGCTGGCAGAGCCGCTCTTCGGTGCATCCGAGATCGCGCGGGGCTTTGCCGCCGGGTTCGTGGCGCTGGGGCTGGGGCTGGCCACCTGTGGCGGGCTGGTCTTTGGCCGAAGCCGCGCGAAGCCGGACGCGCCGCGTGTCGATCGCGCGGGCCCTAACCTGCCTGTCATGCTCTATTGGGCGGTGCTTGCCTTCGTGCCGTCCTCGCTGATGCTGGCTGTCACCTCGAAGATCAGCACCGATATCGGCGCGGTGCCGCTGGTCTGGGTGGTCCCGCTGGCCTTGTTCCTGCTCAGTTTCGTCCTGTCCTTTCGCAATGTCACCCCGGTGGCGGGGCAGGGGTTCACTCGTCTGACCCAGCTGGCCGGCGTCGCCGCGCTCTGCCTGATGACCGGGGCCTTCGGGGACTACCTCTCGCCCATTGCCACGGTGGTTCTGGTGCTGTGTTTCTTCGCCATTGCGATCTGGGCGCATCGGGCGCTCTACGAGGTGCGCCCTGACGCCGGTCACCTGACGACCTTCTATGTCGTGATGTCCATCGGTGGTGCGATGGGCGGTCTGTTCAACTCGATCCTTGGCCCGGTGCTGTTCACCGATCATGTCGAGGGGGTTGTGACATTGCTGGTCCTGCTGCTTCTGGTCTTTGGCAAGACATTGGGGCTGACCGGGGCCCATGCGCGGCGTGGCGTCGCGCTTGGTCTGCCTGCTGGCGTGGCCGCGACCGGCATCGCGCTTGCCGGTGCCGGGGCGCCGCTGGTTCTGGGCGGGGCAATACTGGCGGGAATCGCGGGTCTTGTCCTGATTAGGCCCGCTTTGCCGGCCCTGCTGGTGGCGGCGGGGTGCGTGGCGATCCTGCCTGTCTGGATCGCCGTCCCGGATGACAGGCTGTTTGCCGATCGCAGCTTCTTCGGCCTGCACCGCGTGATCGAGCAGGACGGGATCCGGCTTTATACAAACGGCACCACCGTGCATGGGGCGCAACGCCTTGCAGACATCGGCGCGGAGCGCCCCCTGCCCATCACCTATTATCACCCGGCTGCGCCGATGGGGCAGGTGATGCGATCCGTGGTCGGCCAGAAGGCTGAGCGTGTCGGGATCGTCGGGCAGGGCATCGGGTCGCTGGCCTGTTATGCGCGCGAAGGTCAGGAGTGGCACTTCTACGAGATCGACGCGATGGTCGACCGGGTCGCCCGTGATCCCGCCCTTTTCAGCTTCCTGTCGGCCTGCACCCCGAATGCGCCGACGCATCTGGGCGATGCGCGGGTGATCCTGGCGGGACAGTCCGACGTGGCCTTCGATGTGCTGGTGATCGACGCCTATTCTTCGGACGCGGTGCCGGTGCACCTGACCACGCGCGAGGCGATGGAGCTCTACCTCGACCGGTTGGCGCCCGGTGGCGTGCTGCTGTTCCACATTTCCAACCGGTATTACGATATCGGCCTGCCGTTGGCACGGTCGGCCGAGGCGCTGGGCGTTCATGCCTGGCGGCAGTTGTCCTCTGAGGATGCCTCCGACGATCCTGGTTACCGTCAGAGCGATGTGGCGATGATCGCCCGCGATCCGGCGGATGTGGCCGCGCTGATCGAGACGGGCGCGTGGCAGAGGCTAAGCTCGGACAGCGGCCCGGTCTGGACCGATGACAAGGCCAATCCATTGTCGATCCTCAAGCCGGACGCCTTCGCGCACTGAACGCGCAGGTCACCGGGCGACGATGACCTGCGTGCCCGCCGCATCGCAGGCTTGCGCAAGATCCGGGGTAAGCGATGAATCGGTGACGACCATGTGCATATCTGAAAGCGCGGCGATGCGGGCGGGCGCGCTGCGGGCGAACTTGGCGTGATCGGCCACCAGAATGGTCTTGCGGGCCTGCCGCAGGGCGGTCTGGCTGACGATCACCTCTTGCAGGTCGAAATCCAGCATGTCGCCGCCGGCGTCCAGCGCCGAACAGCCGATCACGGCCATGTCGAACCGGAACCGCCGCAGGGTCTCTGCGGCCAGCGTCCCGACCAAGCCTCCGTCGGCGGGGCGCAGGTGCCCGCCGGTGAGGATGATTTCGCAACCGGTGTTGCTGGCAAGGATATTTGCCACGTTCATGTTGTTCGTCACCACCATGAGGTTCTCGTGGTGCAGCAATTCCTGCGCCACGGCTTCGGTGGTGGTTCCGATATTCAGGAACA
>PR_CR_10_Liq_1_inCRDRAFT_1002008_pt1 | contig 10775 bp, 8 predicted proteins | sample PRCRCaboRojoPR_3_FD_10241 | JGI IMG/M metagenome (IMG submission 10241) | reverse complement strand
CGACGCCTACCCGCTCCTGCGCGGCCCCGCCAGCGAGGCGGCGGCGATCGACGCCCGCAAGGTGCGCGGCCGCCACAAGCTCGCCTCCACGCAGCTGCACAACGCCCTCGAGGGCACCGGCGAACGCCGCCACATCGTGCGGCACGGCACCCTCGCCGACCTGCAGGCGGAGCCGGACGACCCGACGTTCGTGCACCCCGTGAAGCACCACGATTACGACCTGTACGACGACTACGTCTACGAGTCGTACGCGTGGGGCATGGTCGTCGACATGTCGGTGTGCACCGGCTGCAACGCCTGCGTCACCGCCTGCCAGAGCGAGAACAACGTCCCGATCGTCGGCAAGGACCAGGTCCTCGTCGGCCGCGAGATGCACTGGATCCGCGTCGACGGCTACTACGCCGGCGACATCGACGACCCCAGCTTCTACTCGATGCCGATGGCCTGCCAGCACTGCGAGAAGGCGCCCTGCGAACCGGTCTGCCCGGTCGGCGCGACGGTGCACGACCACGAGGGCCTGAACGTCATGGTCTACAACCGCTGCGTCGGGACGCGCTACTGCTCGAACAACTGCCCGTACAAGGTGCGGCGCTTCAACTACCTGCAGTACGCCGAGCTGGACGCGAACGCGACGGAGATGTCGCTCGCGAACAACCCCGACGTCACCGTCCGCAGCCGCGGCGTGATGGAGAAGTGCACGTACTGCACGCAACGCATCAGCCGCGCCCGGATCCAAGCGAACAACGAGGACCGGCGCATCCAGGACGGTGAGGTCGTCACCGCCTGCCAGGCGGCCTGCCCGACCGAAGCGATCCAGTTCGGGGACCTCAACGACCCCGAAAGCCGGGTCGTCGCCACGAAACGTTCGGTGCTGAACTACGCGGTCCTCGAGGAGCTCAACACGGTGCCGCGCACCAGCTACCTCGCGCACGTCCGCAACCCGCACCCGACCCTCGCCGAGGACGGCGGGAGCCACGGATGAGCGTCCGCAGCCCCCGCATCCCCGAAACCCACCGCGTCATCGGGCGCGGCCAAACGTCGGCGGGCATCGACGACGTCGTCAACGCCCCGGTCCTGGGCGGCGTCGGCAGCACCCCCCGCTGGTGGTGGATCGGCATGGGGATCTCCCTCGCGTTGCTCGGGGTGTACCTGGTCTCCATCGTCGTGCTCATCACCGTCGGGACCGGCATCTGGGGGAACAACGTCCCCGTCGCCTGGGGCATGCCGATCATCAACTTCGTGTGGTGGATCGGCATCGGCCACGCCGGGACGTTGATCAGCGCCGCGCTGTTGTTGTTCCGGCAGCCGTGGCGCACCTCGATCAACCGCTTCGCCGAAGCGATGACGATCTTCGCGGTCGTCAACGCCGGCCTCTACCCCATCCTCCACCTGGGCCGCCCGTGGGTCTTCTACTGGCTGCTGCCCTACCCGAACACGTACGGGTTGTTCCCGCAGTTCCGCAGCCCCTTGGATTGGGACCTGTTCGCGATCGGGACGTACGCCAGCGTCTCGGTCCTGTTCTGGTTCATCGGCCTCATCCCCGACCTCGCGACGCTCCGCGACCGCGCCACCACGAAGTTCCAGCGCCTCCTGTACGCCACCCTCGCGCTGGGGTGGAACGGCTCGGCGAAGGCGTGGCAGCGCTACCAGCGCGCCTACCTGCTGCTCGCGGCGCTGTCGTTCCCGCTGGTGTTGTCGGTCCACTCGACGATCGCCATGGACTTCGCCGTCAGTCAGGTGCCCGGCTGGAACAACACGATCATGCCGCCCTACTTCGTCGCCGGCGCGGTGTTCGCCGGCTTCGCGATGGTGTTGATCCTGGCGATCCCGCTGCGCAAGGCGTTCGGCCTCGAGAACCTCATCACCATGCGGCACCTGGACAACTCCGCGAAGTTGATGCTGGCGACCGGCATGATCGTCGTCTACGGCTACGGCGTCGAGCTGTTCGACGCCTGGTACTCCGGCCTCGAGTTCGAGCGCTTCATGGCCCTCAACCGCGTGTTCGGGGCGGACCACGGCTGGGCGTTCTGGCTGCTGATCCTCGCCAACGGCGTCGCCATCCAACCGCTGTGGTTCCGCAGCATCCGCCGCAACCCGCTGGCGTTGTTCGTGATCGCCGTCATCGTCAGCATCGGCATGTGGCTGGAGCGCTTCGTGATCGTCGCGGTGACGCTCACGAAGGACTTCCTGCCGAGCAGCTGGGGGGACTACGTCAGCACCTTCTGGGATTGGTCGTTGTACCTGGGCACCTTCGGGGTGTTCGGCACGCTGTTCCTGTTGTTCATCCGGCTCCTCCCCTCGATCGCCACGACCGAGATGAAGGAGCTCGCGCACCACGACGCGCACCACGGCTCGGACCCGTTCGAGGAGATCCGCGCCGACGCGGTCGCGGAGAAGGGAGGGGCGTCGTGAGCGAAGCCGGACCCGACGCCACCGTCGCGCCCGAGGCGCTGCACGGCCTCGTCGCGGAGTTCGAGGCGGTCGAAGGCCTCGAGGCCGCCGCCGACGCCGCCCGCGACGCGGGCTACGCGAAGATGGACGCCTACACGCCGTACCCCGTCGAAGGCCTCGACGAGAAGCTCGGGATGACCCCCACCCGGCTCGGGTGGATCGTCCTCGCCGCCGGCATCACCGGCGCGCTGTTGGGCTTCTTCATGCAGTACTACGCCAACGTCATCTACTACCCGCTGAACATCGGCGGGAAGCCGCTCAACAGCTGGCCGAACTGGATCGTCATCACGTTCGAGATCACGGTGTTGTTCAGCGCCTTCTCCGCCGGCCTGTTCATGCTGGGCCGCAACGGCCTGCCGCGGCCCTACCACCCGATCTTCAACGCCCCGAACTTCGAGCGCGCCACCCGCGACCGCTTCTTCTTGTGCATCGAGGCGGACGACCCGCAGTTCGACCCGCGCGAGACGCGGTCGTTCCTGGAGACGCAGGGCCCGCTGCAGGTGAGCGAGGTCGCCAAATGAGCCGCCCGTGGCGCCTCCTGGCGTTCGCGCTCGCCGCCGCCCTCGTGCTGTCGGCGTGCGGGCGCAACATGTACGACCAACCCAAGGCGGAAACGTACGAAGCCAGCCCGTTCTTCGCCGACGGGGCGTCCTCGCGGCCGCTGCCGGAGGGCACGATCTCCCGCGAGCGCGGCGCGATCGATCCCGTCTACCTGACCGGCATGGGGGACGGCGGGTTCGTGAGCGAACTGCCGATCGAGGTCAGCGANGGCCTGCTGCGCCGCGGGCAGGAACGCTACGACATCTTCTGNNCCGTCTGCCACAACTACAACGGTGACGGCAACGGCATGATCGTGCAGAAGGGCTTCGTGCAGCCCGCCTCGTTCCACGAACAGCGGCTCCTCGACTCCCCCGCCGGGTACTACTACAACGCCATCACGAACGGCTTCGGCCGCATGTACAGCTACGCGTCGCGCATCCCGGTCGAGGACCGCTGGGCGATCGTGGCGTACGTCCGCGCGTTGCAACTCTCGCAGAACGCGACGTTGGACGACGTGCCGGCGGAGATCCTCGAGGAGCTCGACGCCGCCACCGGGGAGGTGCGCTGACATGGAACACGTCGACGTGAACCGCGCGCCGATCGTTGCGCTCCTGCTCGGCGCGGTCGGGCTGGTCGGCGGGGTGCTGCTCGCCAGCGGCGACCTCGTCTACCAGTCGTGGTTGTTGGCCTTCCTGTTCTGGGTCGGCCTGTCGCTCGGCAGCCTCGTGATGCTCGTCGTGGGGCACATGGCGGGCGGCGGCTGGAGCGCCGTCGTGCAACGCCCCCTCGAGGCGAGCGTGTCGCTGCTGCCGATCATGGCGCTGTTGTTCCTGCCGGTCCTGTTCGGCATGAACGCGTTGTTCCTGTGGACCGACGCCGCCTACGTCGCCGACCACCCGCTGGTCGCGGCGAAGACCGCGTACCTCAACACGCCGTTCTTCGTCGCGCGCGCCGCGATCTACTTCGGCTTGTGGATCCTCGCCGCCTGGCTGTACCTGCGGGGCTCCGCCCGGCAGGACCGCGACCCGGAGGCCAGCGGCCGCATCGGCTACGACCTCAAGCGCCAGTCGGGCTTGTGGTTGGTGCTGTACGTGCTCACCATGACGTTCGCCGGTCGCGATTGGGCGATGTCGCTCACGCCGGAGTGGTGGTCGGGCATCTACGCCGTCATCCTCATGTCCGGCCAAGCGATCAGCGCCGTCGCGCTCGTCATCCTCACGGTCGTCGCGCTCGCCGGCCGCAACGCCGCCGTCGATGCGGCGTTGACCGAGACGCGCCTACAGGACCTCGGGAACTTCCTGATGGCGTTCCTGATGTTCTGGGCGTACGTCTCCTTCTCGCAGTTGATCATCATCTGGAGCGGCAACATCTCCGAGCTCGCCGGCTGGTACACCGTCCGCCTCGGGCCCGGCTGGTTGGCGGTCGGGGGCTTCCTGCTGGCGTTCGGGTTCCTCGCGCCGTTCGTGATCCTGTTCTCCCGCTGGGTGAAACGCAAGCGTGGGGCGCTGTCGATCGTCGCGGTCTGGGCGCTCGCGGTGATGGTCGTCAACCTCGTGTACTTCGTCGTGCCCGCCTTCGAGCGGGGCGGCTTCCCGCTGACCCTCGCGGACGCCGCGATCTTCGTCGGGATCGGGGGGGTGTGGGCGTTCTTCTACCTGCGGCGCCTCGCCGCCCACCCGGTGTTGCCCGTCCACGACCCGCGCCTGAAGGGAGCGGAACCGCATGCCTGACGCCGGGAACGACGACCGCATGCTGGTGACCCGCCGGGGCGTCCGCAACGCCTTCATCGCGACCGGCGTCGGGATGGTCGCGGTGATCGTCGCGATCCTGATCCTCGCGACCGCCCGCCCGCAGGGCCAGTTCGAGGCGCTGGACGACACCCAGTACGAAACGACCCTCGCGACCGCGACGGAGGACCTCGAGGGCTTCGAGCGGGTCGGGGACGACCGCGCCCGCCTCGACATCGAGCACGCCATGGCGCTCGTCGCCGAACGCGGCGTCGACCTGGAGTTGTACGCGCTCGATACGCCCCTGCCCGACGCCGCGGCGGACGCCGCCGCGGACGACGCGACGGCGCAGGCGGCCGCGGTGGACGGCGAAGCGGTGTACGCCAGCGTNTGCGCAAGCTGCCACCAGGCGTCCGGCGCGGGCGTGCCCGGCGCCTTCCCGCCGCTGAACGGCGGGCACGCCGCCGCCCTCGCGAACGCCGAGGGGGGCCGCGCCTACCTGGTGCGGAGCCTCCTGTACGGCCTGCAGGGCCAGATCGTCGTGGACGGCATGACGTACGCCGGGGCGATGCCCGCCTGGTCGACGCTGTCCGACGCGGAGGTCGCCGCGGTCCTGAACTACGTCACCAACGCCTGGGACAACGCGGGCGCGTTGGACGCGACGTTCGAGCCGTTCACGCCCGACGAGGTCGCCGCCGCGCAGGGCGAGGGCCTCGCCGCCACCGACGTGCTCGAGCTCCGCCCCACCCTCGACTGACGTCGCGGCGCACGCGCGCCCGACCGATCGCAACGCGCCGGCCTTCGGGCCGGCGCGTTTCGCGTGGGGGGCAGGTATCGTGCGGCATGCCGACCGTCGTCCTGACCCACGCCCTGCCCGGCCCCGCCGACGCGCGCCTTCGCGACGCCGGCTTCGACGTCGTCACGCTCGATGCGGACGGCCCCCCGACCCGCGAGGCGGTCCTCGACGCGGTGGCCGGCGCGACCGGCCTCGTGACCCTCCTCTCCGACCGCGTCGACGCCGCCCTCCTCGACGCCGCCGGCCCGTCGCTTCGGGTCGTCGCGAACTACGCGGTCGGCCTCGACAACGTCGACCTCGACGCCTGCCGCGCGCGGGGCGTCGCGGTGGCGCACACGCCGGACGTGCTCAGCGACGCGACGGCGGACATGGCGTGGGCGCTGCTGCTCGCCGTCGCGCGGCGGGTGGTGGAGGGCGACGCGCTCGTGCGGTCGGGCCGGTGGGGCGGCTGGGCGCCCGACCAGCTGCTGGGGACGTCGTTGTCGGGACGGCGGTTCGGGGTGGTCGGCTTCGGCCGCATCGGGCAGGCCGCCGCCCGCCGCGCGACCGGGTTCGGGATGGAGGTCGCGTACGCCGCCCGCACCCCGAAGCCGGAGGCGGAGGCGGCGCTCGGGGCGCAGCACCTCCCCCTCGAGACGCTGCTGCGTACCGCGGACGTCGTGAGCCTGCACACGCCGGGCACGCCGGAGACGCACCACCTGATCGACGCGGCGGCGCTCGACGCGATGAAGCCGACGGCGTTGCTGATCAACACGGCGCGGGGGACGGTGATCGACGAAGCGGCGCTCGTCGCGGCGCTCCGGAGCGGCGCGATCGCGGGGGCGGGCCTCGACGTGTTCGAGCGCGAGCCGGCGCTCGCCGCCGGCCTCGCCGAGCAACCGAACGTCGTCCTCGCGCCGCACCTGGGGTCGGCGACGACCGACACCCGCGCGGAGATGGCGGGCATGGTCGCCGACGCCGTGATCGCGGTCGCCGCGGGCGGCACGGTGCCGCACCTGGCGGTCGCCCCGACGCCGTAGGCCCCACGCGACCGCCGCCCGCAGGGGCGGGCGGCGGGACCGTGACGGGCGTGGTGGGGGGCGTCAGACGTCGAGTTCCGCGACGTGCGCGTTGTCCTCGATGAAGGCGCGGCGGGGCGGCACCTCGGACCCCATCAGCATCTCGAACACCTCGGACGCCTCGAGGGCGTCCTCGACCGTCACGCGCTTCAGGACGCGCGTTTCGGGGTTCATGGTCGTCTCCCACAACTGCTCGGGGTTCATCTCCCCGAGGCCCTTGAAGCGCTGCACCTCGTAGGACTTGCCCTTGTGCTCGCGGTGGTACGTCTCGAGCGCCTCGTCGTCGAACAGGTACAACAGGTCCTTCTTGCGGCCCTCGCGAATGCCGTAGAGGGGCGGTTGCGCGATGAACAGGTAGCCCTCGTCGATCAGGGGCCGCATGAAGCGGTAGAAGAACGTCAGCAGCAACGTCCGGATGTGGCTGCCGTCGACGTCGGCGTCGGTCATGATGATGATGCGGTGGTAGCGGACCGCTTCGAGGTCGAACTGCCGTTCACCGCCCGTCCCCTCGATGCCCGCCCCGATCGCGCCGATCATGGCGCGGATCTCCGCGTTCTGCAGGACCTTGTTCATTTGCGCTCGCTCGACGTTCAGGATCTTGCCGCGCAGCGGGAGGATCGCTTGGAAGCGCCGTTCGCGCCCCTGCTTCGCGCTGCCGCCCGCGGAGTCCCCCTCGACGATGTAGATCTCGCTGACCGACGGGTCGCCGCTACTGCAGTCGGCGAGCTTGCCGGGCAGTTCGTCGTTGTCGAGCGGGTTGGCGCGCCGCACGAGCTCGCGCGCCTTCTTCGCCGCCTCCCGCGCCTTCGCGGCCTGCGCCGCCTTCTCGATGATGACCTTGCCGACCTTCGGGTGTTCCTCGAGGTGCTCGCCGAGCTTGTCGCCGACGACGCGCGCGACCGCCGTCTGCGCTTCGGGGTTCAGCAGCTTCACCTTCGCTTGGCTCTCGAACTGCGGGTCGCCCAACTTGACGCTGATGACGCAGTGGATGCCTTCGAGGAAGTCCTCGCCGGTCGGTTGGACGTCGCCCTGCTTCACGAGCTTCTTCGTCTTGGCGTACTGGTTCAACACCCGCGTGTAGGCGGTCTTGAAGCCGGTCTGGTGGGTGCCTCCGTCGCGGTTCGTGATCATGTTGGCGTACGCGACGATCTCCTGGCCGTAGCTGCTGGTGTGCACCAGCCCGACCTCGACCTCGACCTCGTGCTCGACGCCGTCCTGCTCGACGACCGTCGTGGCGGCGAGGTGGACCGGCGCGTCGTACAGCCGCGCGGATCCGCCCGCCAGCGCGTCGGCGTACGCCGCGACGCCGCCGCGCTCGAGGAACGTCTCGCGCTTGGGCTCGTCGTAGCGGAGGTCCTCCAGCTCGATCTTCACGCCGCCCGTCAGGAACGCCAGTTCGCGGAGGCGACGGCGGATGCGGTCGTACTCGAAGCCGTCGACGTCCTTGAAGATCGACGCGTCGGGCTGGAAGGTGACGGTGGAGCCGTGCTCCTTCTTCGGGGCGCTGCCGACCGCTTCGACCGGGTGCGTCACCGCGCCCTCGTCGAACCGCAGTTTGTAGCGGGTGCCGTCCTTGACGACCTCCGCCTCGAGGAAGGTCGACAGGGCGTTCACGACCGAGGAGCCGACGCCGTGCAGGCCGCCGGACACCTTGTAGGCGTTGCTGTCGAACTTCCCGCCGGCGTGCAACTCCGTGAAGATCACTTCGAGGGCGGGCCGGCCCTCGTCCTCCATGACGTCGACGGGGATGCCGCGCCCGTCGTCGCGCACGCGGGCGCTGCCGTCGGGCAGGAGGCTGACCTGCACGGTCGTCGCGAACCCGGCGAGCGCCTCGTCGATGGCGTTGTCGATGATCTCGGTCAGCAGCTGGTGGTACCCATCGACGCCGGTGCCGCCCTGGACGTACATGGCGGGGCGCATGCGCACGCCCTCGAGGCCCTTCAGGACGCGGATGTTGTCTGCGGTGTACTCGCTCAAAGGATGCCCTCCCAGGCGGACGGCGTGCGCCGCCCAACGGGGCAGGATACCCCGCCGACGCCCCTCCGGTCAAACCACGAGTGCCGTCCAGGACGAAACAAATGCCGTCTCGGGAGGGGCCTTCGCCGGGATCTTCGTCGGGATCTTCGTCGGGGTCTCCGTGGGGGCCTTCATCGGGACCTGCGCGAGGGCCGGACGCACGATCGGTCGTGCGGTCGTTCGCAGGGGCGGTCGCGCGGTCGGTGCCCGGTCTCGCGGGGGGACGGCCGCGAGGTCAGTCGCGCGTCTCCCCCGCCCCCTCGATCAGGTACTTCGTCGTCACCAACTGCGCGAGCCCCATCGGACCGCGCGCGTGCAGCTTCTGGGTGCTGATCCCGATCTCCGCACCGAACCCGAACTCGAAACCGTCGGTGAACCGCGTCGAGGCGTTGACGTACACCGCGGCGGCGTCCCCCTCCCGCTGGAAGCGGCGGGCCGCCTCCCGCGACCCCGTCACGATCGCTTCGCTGTGGCCCGTCCCGTACCGCGCGACGTGCGCGAGGGCCGCATCGAGGTCCGGCACCACCCGCACCGCGAGGGTGAGGTCGAGGTACTCCTCCGCCCAATCCGCCTCCGTCGCGGCGTCCATGGGGGCGAGCGCCTGGGCGCGGGCGTCGCCGCGCAACGCCACCCCGCGCTCCGCCAGCGCCGCCGCGACCCGCGGCAGCAGCGCCGGGGCGGCCGCTTCGTCGACGAGCAGCGTCTCGATGGCGTTGCAGACGCCCGGGCGCTGCACCTTCGCGTTCACCGCGATCGCTTCGGCGACGTCGGGGTCGGCGTCCGCATGCAGGTACAGGTGGCACACCCCCACCCCGGTCTCGATCACCGGCACGCGGGCGTGCTCGACGACGTGGCGGATCAACGACGCGCCCCCGCGCGGGATCACCAGGTCGACCTCACCGCGCGCGGCGAGGAGCGCCCCGACGTACGCCCGGTCGGGATCCTCGATCGACTGCACGACCGCTTCGGGCAGCCCGGCGGCCGCCAGCCCCCGCCGCATCGCGGCGACCAACGCAACGTTGCTGGCGTGCGCCGTCGCGCTCCCGCGCAACACCGCGGCGCTGCCCGCCTTCAGCGCGAGGGCGGCGGCGTCGACCGTGACGTTGGGGCGCGACTCGTAGATCATGCCGATCACGCCGAACGGCACCGTCACCTCGCGCACCTCCGGGCCGGCCTCGAGGCGCCACCCCGACCGCACGCGATGCAGCGGGTCGGGAAGGTCGGCGACCGCTTCGCACGCCGCGGCGATCGCCTCGACGCGGGCCTCGTCGAGGCGCAAGCGGTCGACGAGCGCGTCGGGGGTGCCCGCCGCGCGGGCGCGGTCGACGTCGCCGGCGTTCGCGGCGACGATGGCGGCGGTATCGGCGCGCAACGCCTCCGCCATCGCGCGGAGGCCGGCGTCGCGCGGACCGTCGGGCAACGCCCCCTGCGCCGCGCGGGCGTCGGCGAGGAGGGCGGACAACGTCGCCGCGACGTCGTCGGCGGGGCGGGCGTCGGGGGTGGGTGCGGCGTCCATGCCGGCAGGATAGCGCGGCGCACGCCACGCGGCGCGCGCCGGCGGTCGGGTAGCCTCCCCGCGAAGGAGGGACGCATGCCCAGCGACGCACCCCACCCGAACGCCACGCCGCCACGCGGCGCGCCCATCCCGCCCCGCACCGTCGTCCTGAGCGGCGCGACCGGGAACCTCGGTCCCGTCGTCGCCGAACGGTTCGCCGCGGAAGGATGCACCCTCGTGCTGCCGGTCTACGACCGCGCCGACGAGGTGCGGACCGCCTTCCCCGACGCGTACGTGCTGGAGGCGGACCTGCTGGACGCGGACGACGCCGCCCGCGTCGCCGACCGCGCCCGCGCCGAGGTCGGTCCCGTCGACACCGTCCTGAACGTCGCCGGGGGCTTCGCCGCCGGGTCGGCGCTCGAGCTGACGCCGAAGGCGTTGCGCGCGCAGCTCGACATCAACCTCGTGACCGCCGCCACGCTCTCCACCGCGTTCCTGCCCGACCTCGTCGAGGCCGGCCGCGGGCACGTCGTCGGCGTGTCGGCCGGTGCGGCGCGGGGCACCGCGAAGCTGCCCGCGTACGCCGCCTCGAAGGCGGCGCTGGAGGCGTACCTGCGGTCGGTCGCCGCGGAGGTCGGGCCGCGCGGCGTGGACGTCGCGACGCTGGTGGTGGAGGGCACCCTGGATACCCC
>PR_CR_10_Liq_1_inCRDRAFT_1002007_pt1 | contig 10778 bp, 9 predicted proteins | sample PRCRCaboRojoPR_3_FD_10241 | JGI IMG/M metagenome (IMG submission 10241) | reverse complement strand
CGATGCGGCGGTGCCTTGCCAAGATCCAAGCCATGCCAGGGGTGTGGACGCCAGCGGTAAAACGGTTGCGGAAATGCCATTCAAAAGCCCTTAAGTGATTGATATTCGGTTGAACTGTCCATTATAGCGGCCCACAGCAGAGGTCCGGTCGTTTAAAGCCGCACAAACCGATAGACGCACTCGGTTAAATGGGTGAGCCCTTTGGCTTGCATCCCAGGGTGGTGAGCCAACACGTCACGNCGCGTCAAGACCTCACTTGCCCAGNCTGCGNTTTGAGNAATCTCTTGACTTGTGACTGAGAAAGGCGGCCCATCCATCTGATTTTGTTCATATTCAAAGGTCACCACCAGCCCCGAGCCGCCGGGCGCGACCAACCCGTGAAGGTGGGTCAGATAAGCCGGGCGCATCGATGGAGGTAGGGCGATCAAAGCCGCGCGATCATAAAAAACATCAAAAGGCTGTTCGGAGGCGTAGCTGAAAAAATCGCCCGCCACCAGTGTGAGGCCATTGATTCGTGTCCAGCGGTGGCCTCGGCTCAGGGTATCCCAGCGCGCAGCAGGCGTTTCACCGCCAGGCCACTCCGCCAAGAAAGCCGCCAAAGCTGAGGCATCCAACTCCACGCCGGTCACATGTCGATGGCGAGCGGCCAACCAATGTAGATCAACCGATTTGCCACACAAGGGGACAAGGACACGCGCCTCAGGGTCATGACTGACCGCTGACCAGTGCGCATCCAATGCCCAGTGGGGCTCAGGGCGGTGAAAGCCGATTTCCCCCAAGGCCCAGCGCTCATGCCAAAAAGCGGGATCCATGCCTTGCCTACCCAATAGAATTATACATAATATACATTATGCGAACTCATGCCTGATTCTGAATCCATCCATCAGACTGCGCCCGCCCTCAATCCAAGAGGTATCGCTCGAACCAAGCATTGAGCTCACCATAGAAATGTCGGCTGTTGGGCCCACTCATGATCCAATGGTCTTCATCAGGATAGACCAGCAGCCGGCTTTCCACCTGTTGCCGCTGCAGTGCGGTCCAGTACTCCAAGGTGTTGGCCAATGGCACGCGCTGATCTTTCATTCCAATCGTGACCAGGACAGGCGTGGACCAGTTTTCGGCGTAGTTGATTGGGTTCTGATCGGCCCAGACCTCGGGAATGGCCCAGTGCGGCCCACCCATCGTGGCCTCACGGTGATACACCGCATCGCTGGTTCCCCACTGCGTGATCAGATTCACCAAACCGGCATGAGAGACCAAACAGCGGTAGCGGTCGGTTGACGATTGCATCCAGTTGGCCAAATGCCCGCCATAACTGGCCCCCGTCGCGCACTGACGGTCGCCATCAATGAAGTCAAACCGCGCGATGGCTTCATCCATGGCCTCATTTATGTCATTGCCGGGGCCACGCAGAGGATCACCTTGAATAGACTGAGCAAAGGATTCTCCAAAGCCGGTGGACCCTCGATAATTGGTCAACACCAGCACAAAGTCTTCCCGCGCCAACAAGTGATAATTCCAACGGATAAAGAAGTAATCCCGCCACATTGAGTGCGGGCCCCCATGCATCAGCGCGATCACGGGGTACTGCCGGTCGGGATCAAAATTGGCCGGTTTCACCACCATGCTGTGAATGGGCATGCCTTCGCTGTTATCAAACCAAAAATGTTCGACCGGGGGCATATCCAGATCGCTCATCGCTTCAGCAGTGAAGGCCGTCAAGGCCGTGTGCGCGCCGCTTTGATGGTCGATCGAGACCACCTCACCGGGCTGATGCGCAGCCTGCCAGTTGGCGATCAAACGAACCTCACCATCCGCCATGGCGCCTTGGAGTCCCGCATACATCCCACTGGTCATATCGAAACTTAACCGCGCCTGGCGCTCGGCATGCAAATCCGCTTCAAAAAGCTTGAGATGACCCGCGTCTTGCCCCAAGGCATACACCTGCCCATTGCCGGGAAGCACAAACGCGCCGACCCGTCGGTTCTCAGGCATGCCAATGACATTCACGCGCTGGCGATCTGGCCAAGACCACACCACCAACCGAGACCCGTTGAAGACTTGCTCAGTTCTGGGGTGCTCTCTGGCCACCAGATACTGACCGTCGGGCGTGAAAGCCTGCCCCGAGTAGCTGTCATCGCCTGCCAGATCGTCATCCCCAGTCAAACGCATGGGTTCACCCCCACTGGCGCTGACTTGCCACAAATCTTGATTGGTGAAATCAAAAGCGTAGCGGTGACGATTGTCTGAGGCTGAAAAAATCAAAGACTGGCCGTCAGGCGTCCAGATGGGGTTTAACCGAGCGCCTGAGCTGGCCCGCGATCCCGCAAATCCGGGCTGATCAACCAACGAGGTGCCTGCCAACACATCCACGGCCTCACCACCCTGTACTGGCAGCACGTAAAGTCTTGGCTTTTTGCTGTCAAGCCATCGGTTCCAATTGCGAATGGGAAATCCAGTGTACGTGCGGACATTCACGCCCTCCCCTTGCTCATTCTCATCGTTCGTATCGCTCACCTCTGGCTCAACGTAGGACACAAACGCCAGCCGTTCCCCGTCGGGCGAAAAAACAGGTTCAGATGCGCCATGAGGCCGGTCGGTCACTCGGCGCGCCTCGCCTCCGCGAGACAAAGACAACAGGTAGATCTGAGGCGCCTCGTCATCCCCCCGACGCGCCCTGAAAGCCAGCGTGGTGGAATCGGGCGACCAGGCAACCTGGGACTCCGAGCCAGCAGAGAATGTCAACTGTCGTGGCGGCGTATTCGATTGGAGATCCAGCAGGTAAAGATCTGCGCTTTGCTCATCGCTCTCATAGGCCGGACGGCTGACACGAACCACCGCATGCTGCCCGTTTGGACTGATCACCGGCGCCCCAACCCGGGGCATCAACCACACGTCGGCATGCGTGATCGGCCGCGCTTGTGCGGTCGATGCAACCAATACTGTCATTAAAAATAAAACATTTGCCCATAAACTCACTGCGCGTTTCATGTGTCTTGTCTCCGTCGCCCGTTGTCAATTCGTGTCAATCGATGTAGACATCATGTCACATCTTGCATACCCTAGACCAGAGGTTGATTTCTCAACTAAGGGGGTAATACGGCCATGGCCAGCTTCGATATATTCTGTGAGCCGCACATGGGCTGCGTGAAAGCCGCAGTCGATCATGTCATCGGCATCATTCCCAACCGGTACGATTGGCAAGGCACTTCAGCGGCCTATTCGCTGAAGGCCAACTCCATCGAAATGACCGCAAGCTCCTACCTTCAACTCGACCAAATGCTCCAAGAGTTGTGCTGGGCATTGCGTCGTGAGTTGGTCAGCTTGGCATTTATTTCGGTGGGGAAACCAAAAAAAGTCAACGGAGACTACACCGTTCGCCTGGGGATAGAGCGCGGGCTGACCAAGGCGTGGGGTCGATATTTAATCGACCTGATTGACAGCATGCCAATTGAGGCCAAATGCACCTATCAAAATGAGGAGGTGCGGGTTCAAACGGACAATTTAGAGGACGCCCAGCGTCTCATCGGACAGCTCAGGATGCAGCCTTTTGATATCCCGATTCACTACCGAAACCTTCAAGAGTGAGCGGCTGCAGGCCGACGGCCACCCGATCACGCCACTAGCCGCATTTTGAATAGCCGCAGGCCAGGCATGTTTGGCAACCGTCCAACAGCACCATCGCTTTGGTGTTGCACTTATGACACAAGGTGGCGCTTGCGGGGAANGNATCNGCCGATGAACCAGTGGATGGGCTTACGCCCGCGGCTGGATCATGGGCTGTTTTTTTTTCAGCCGCCTCGCTCTCAGCCACCGCGCGTTCTCTGGCCTCCACCTCGGCGCGTTTTTGCTCCAACATCAGAAGCTGCTGCTCACTGAGTTCATCGGGCTCGAGTAATCCAATGCGCCGCAGGTGATGTTCAACCACGGCCCCGATGTCCGCCACAATGGAGGGAACGAACCGGCCGCCGGGCTTAAAATAGCCGCCCTTGGGATCGAACACGGCCTGGAGCTCCTCAGACAAGAAGGTCACATCGCCGCCTTTTCGAAACACCGCCGACATCACACGCGTCAGCGCCACGATCCACTGAAAGTGGTCCATGTTTTTTGAATTGATGAAAATCTCGAAAGGCCGACGCTGTTCGTGTTCCGTGCCCGCGTTCAGCACAATGTCGTTGATCGTCACGTAAAGCGCATGGTCATCTAANGGCGTTCTGATTTTATAGGTGGCCCCTTCCAGGCACTCCATCCCCTCGGGACGCTCCAGCTTCTCATGCATCCGAATGATTTCGGCTTTTTGCGGCGATGCCTCGGTCGAAGCCGGTACCGCCGCCGCATCGGCGCTTTTTTCTTCACCCACCTGGTAATTGATGATTTTTTTATCGATTTTAATGGCCATGCCGCGTTCTCCAGAATCTCTTAAAACTTACCGTAGTACCCTTCTTTCAGGGCATCAAACAGGTTGGCTGCGGTGTGCACCTCGCCGTCATACTCGACCTCCTCATGCCCTTTCAGCTCGACCGTTGACCCATCCTCAAGCTCAAATCGGTAAGTCGTCGACTCCAGGTCTTTATCGGTGACCAGCACCCCTTGAAAAGCCTCTGGATTGAATCTAAACGTTGTGCAGCCTTTTAAGCCCTGTTCCCAGGCAAACATGTAAATGTCTTTGAAATCTTCATATGGATAGTCTGTGGGAACGTTGGCCGTTTTCGAGATGGACGAGTCAATCCACTTTTGAGCCGCCGCCTGCACAGACACGTGCTCTTTTGGGGTGATGCTCTCTGCGGTCATGAAGTAGTCAGGCAGCTGCTCGTCTTCCTCATCCGAATACGGCATGGCCTTGGGATTGACAAGGGTGCGATACGCCAGCAGCTCGTAAGAAAACACGCTGACTTTTTCTTTGGATTTACGGCCCTCACGAATCACATTGCGGTTGTAGTGATGCGCAAAACTTGGCTCAATGCCGTTTGAGGCATTGTTGGCCAGTGACAGGGAAATGGTCCCAGTCGGCGCAATGGAGGTGTGGTGTGAAAAGCGTGCGCCAACCTCTGCCAAACGACTCACCAACTCAGGCGCCACCTCGGCCACTTTTTGCATATACCGACTGTAGCGCGCATGCAACACCTTCCCGCTGACCTGATCGCCGACCTTGTACCCATCGGCTTTCATCTCAGGGCGCTGACGGAGCATCACCGCCGTCACCTCAAACTCGTCATTCATAATGGGGGCTGGTCCCTTCTCTTCAGCCAGCTCCAACGCCGCCTCCCAGCCCGTGACCGCCATTTCTTTTGCCACACGCTCGGTGAACGCTAAAGAATCTGGCTGCCCGTAGCGCATACCCATCATGGTCATGGCAGACCCCAATCCCAAAAAGCCCATGCCGTGGCGGCGTTTATATTCAATTTCATCGCGCTGGCGCCCAAGAGGCAAACCATTAACTTCCACCACGTTATCCAGCATTCGGGTAAAAATCTTGACCGTTTTTTGGTACTCAGGCCAATTGAACGTCGCATTTTCGGTGAACGGATTGTCCACAAACCGTGTCAGGTTCACCGACCCCAACAGGCACGCGCCATACGGCGGCAGTGGCTGCTCGCCACACGGATTTGTCGCGCGGATGTTTTCACACCACCAGTTGTTGTTTTGCTCATTAATGCGGTCAACGAGCACAAAGCCTGGCTCAGCAAAGTCATACGTCGAGGTCATGATCATGTTCCACAGCCGTTTGGCCGGGACTTTAGAATAAATTTTGCACGCGACCAAACCCTCATCATTGCTGACATAGCCCTGTGATGTGGGCCACTCCCGCCAAATCACCTGCTCGGGATCGTTGATGTCAACGTCTTTGGCCTCTTTTTCCAAAACAGGAAAAACCAAAGGCCAGTCGGCGTCGTCTTGAACCGCCTGGACAAAGTCGTCGGTGATCAACAACGAGCAGTTGAATTGGCGAAGCACGCCATCTTCGCGCTTGGCACGAATGAACTCCATGACATCGGGGTGCGACACATCAAAAGTCGCCATCTGTGCGCCCCGGCGACCTCCCGCTGAAGACACTGTGAAACACATCCGGTCATAGATGTCCATAAAAGACAGCGGGCCTGAAGTGTACGCGCCCGCGCCGGAGACATACGCGCCTTTCGGCCTCAGCGTCGAGAACTCATACCCAATGCCACATCCCGCTTTGAGGGTTAAGCCCGCTTCGTGAACCTTGTCCAAAATGTCATTCATGGAATCTTCGATGGTGCCCGAGACGGTGCAGTTGATCGTTGAGGTGGCTGGCTTGTGCGCCTGAGCGCCCGCATTTGAGGTGATCCGCCCAGCGGGTATCGCGCCGCGTCTCAGCGCCCACAAAAATTCGTTATACCAGCGCTCTTTGAGCGCTTCAGTGGCCTCAACATCGGCCAAAGCCCGAGCCACGCGTTGATAAGTCGCATCGATGTCCTCATCAATGACTTCGGCGGTCTTGGACTTCAGACGGTACTTTTTGTCCCAAATGTCCAATGACGCTTCTTGGAAGTCGATCTCTGGGAGCGCTGCTGACAAGGCCTCTGCTGAAACACTCATGCCCTAACCTCTTGATTATGCTGTTGCGACAATGGTTATCCACAGGTTATGCATGCGCTCATCCACAACCTGTTGTGTATATCTTCCTGGGGCAACACAATATCTTGTGCTACGACCTACTCTACTGACAACGATGTGAAGAATCAAGTCGGGCGACTCAATTAGGAATGAAATAGTGTTATTCGGGTTTTTGAGCGCGATCAAGCAGGACCTCAACGCCTTTGGCTGGGCGCCAGCCTCGGTGCACAATCCCGTGGACTTGTTCGGTGATCGGCATGTCGACTCCGCAGCGATCGGCCAGGCGCATGGCCTCTTGGGCGGTGTTCACGCCTTCAACCACCTGCCCGATCTCGGCAAGCGCTTCGTCCACGCCCTGCCCGCCACCCACCATCAGCCCAAAGCGCCGATTCCTGGACAGATCGCCGGTGCAGGTGAGCACCAAATCCCCCACCCCTGCCAGCCCAATTAGGGTCTTGGTCTGCGCGCCCAGCGCTTCACCCAAGCGGATCATTTCAGCCAAACCGCGGGTGATCAATGCCGCTCGGGTGTTCAAACCCAACCCCAACCCATCCGCCAGCCCGCACGCCACGGCGATGACATTTTTGAGCGCGCCACCCAATTCCGCACCAATTAAATCGTCGGTGTAGTACGCCCTGAAAGCCTCGCCATGCAGCCGGCTGGCCCACAGCGCACCAAACGTGGCATCGCTGGCGGCCACCGTCACCGCAGTGGGCAAACCGCGCGCCACTTCATGGGCAAATGACGGCCCACTGATCAACGCCATGGGCCGCTGATCGCCCCCCATGGACTGAGCCACCTCGTGCAAAAACCGCCCCGTTTCAGGTTCAAAGCCTTTACACGCCCACGCCAGGCCCGCCTCGGGCCGAAGCAGGGGCAACAGCTGGGTCAGGGTCGGGCCAAAGGCATGGCTGGGCGTGGCCAGCAGCACATCCGCCGCCGAGTCCACCGCGATGGCCATATCCGCGGTGACCATGATCTGATCAGGCAGCTTGACATCGGGCAAATAGCGGGCGTTGACGCGATCACGCTGAATCGTCTCGGCATGCTCAACAGAGCGCACCCACAGGTGCACCGAGTGACCCAGCCGGGCCAGCTGCAAGGCCAGCGCTGTCCCCCAAGCACCGCCCCCAAGCACCGCCAGCGGCGAATCACTCATCTGCGGCATTACTGGGTGGGGGCGTCGCTTTGTTCTGCCTTCGCTTGCGATTCAGCCAACCGCTGGCGAAAGACCGTCTCAAAATTGATCGGCTGCATGGGCGGCATCATGAACCCGCCGGCATTGACCAAATCGGCGATTTTGGCGCGGTTGTACGGGTAGAGAACGTTCGGACAAAGCACATTGATGGCATAGGGCATCTGCTCATCGGTGAAGCCCTGGAACTGGAATAATCCGCCGTACTGTACTTCAGACACGAAGACCGTTTTTTCGCCATCTTTCGCCGTGACGGTCACGGTCAAGATGACCTCCCAGCGGCCATCGCCCATGTCAGTGGTGCGCTGAGCCAAGTTCAAATTGACATCAGGCTGCCCCGTGGCTTGGTCAAGTTCATGCGGCGATTTGGCTTCAAACGAGGCGTCTTTTAGATAAATGTGCTGCAGCGCCATGTGAGGCGCGGCTTCGGCGCCGTTGGCCGCACCTTGTGCGGCGTTGTCTTTTTCTTCAGTCATTTCTAAGAACTTCCGTCTAGGTGATTGATTTAATTAATTATCGTCTTTCTTTTTGCCGCCCTTTTTATCGGCTTTTTTGGGTTTTGACTTGCCTTGCGACACCGGCTGCTTGTCGCTCTCCCACTGCGCCAGCCCACCGCTGAGCATCTTGACGTCCTCAAAGCCCAGCTTAACGAGCTTGTTGGCCATTTGGGCGGAGACCTGCCCGCTTCGACAATAGACCAGCACCGGGCGATTCAACTCCTTGGTTAACGCTTGGCTGCCGCTGGTCAATTTCGATGGCGGCAGATGAACAGCACCGGCAATGTGACTTTTCTGGAAATCGGTGCTGTTTGAGACATCCACAATCAGTGGATCTTGTTGATTAATAAAACGCACTGCACCCAAGGTATCGACCTCTTGCCACTTCCGCGTCAACCGCGAAACCTCCCAAGCGATCCAGGCCACGAGCACGACCACAAATAAACCGCTCAACAGCAGATTGTCGGCCAGAAATTCAAACCACTGATTCATTGCTTCGGCCTCGATGCCTCCAAGTCAATCCGGCCATTATCGTTCATCTCAAACCCTGATGCCAGCACATCGAACACCTGAGAGTGTCTGTGGGATAATGAGGCGCATGTCGATCAAGGACTGAGTGTATGCCCACCCCGAAACCTGTTGTCCTATTGATTCTCGACGGTTGGGGACAGCGCCAAGCCGCACCCGACAACGCCATCACCTGTGCGCACACGCCCCGCTGGGATGCCCTTGTTGACGACCGGCCGGTTTGTCAGTTGACCACGCATGGATTGGCCGTCGGATTGCCAGAGCATCAGATGGGCAATTCTGAAGTGGGGCATATGAACATTGGCGCGGGTCGGGTGGTCTACCAAGACTTCACGCGCATCAGCCAGGCCATCACCGACGGCACTTTTCAAACCAACGCTGCCCTGCTGTCGGCCATTGAGCATGCCCGATCCACTCACACCACGCTGCACCTGTTTGCTTTGATGTCGCCCGGGGGCGTACACAGCCACGAGGACCATTTGTTTGCGGCCATTGAGCTGGCGTTGAGTCACGATGCCCCACAGATTGCCCTGCACTTATTTACCGACGGGCGCGATGTGGCGCCTCAATCTGCGCTGGCGTCCTTGGAGCGATTGGCGCCGATGTTGACCCCAGATCGAGTCTCAGTGGCCAGCCTGTCGGGGCGTTACTTTGCCATGGACCGCGATCGCCGTTTCGAGCGAACAGAACAAGCATGGCGCGCGATGGCGCTGGCCGACGCCCCCCATCAAGCAAACTCCGCGATTGAGGCCGTTGAGGCCGCTTACGCGCGGGGCGAGACCGATGAGTTCATCACGCCCACCACCATCGGCACAGGCGCCCCGTTTGGCGCTCATGACGCGGGCATCTTCATCAACTTTCGCTCCGACCGCGCCCGTCAGCTTGCGCACGCTTTAATTGAGCAACGCTTCACCGAGTTCAGTCGGGACAACGACACCCGTTTAGAGACGCTGGTCACCATGACCGAGTATGCCCCCACGCTCCACTGCCCAGTGGCGTTTCCACCGCAAACGCTCAAGCATGGGCTGGGCGAGACGGTCTCCCGCGCGGGTCTGACTCAACTTCGGATCGCCGAGACAGAAAAGTATGCTCACGTGACCTACTTTTTCAACGGCGGGGACGAGACCGTATTCGACGGTGAGACGCGCGTTTTGATCCCCTCACCCAAAGTCGCAACGTACGATCTGAAACCAGAAATGAGCGCCCCCGCGCTGGCCAGCGCTTTGGCAGAAGCCATCGCCGGGCAGCAATACGATTTGATTGTGGCAAACGTCGCCAATCCGGACATGGTGGGTCACACGGGTGATCTCAGCGCCGCCATCCAGGCGGTTGAGGCGGTCGATCAGGTCATCGGGCAAGTGGTCGATGCGCTCGCTGAGGTCGGCGGTGAAGTCATCATCACCGCCGATCACGGCAATGCAGAACAAATGCTCGATCCCAGCACACAAGGCGCCCACACCGCGCATACGGTGAACACGGTGCCTTTGATCTATGTGGGGCCGAGAGCCTGGTCGCTGCAAGCCACCGGCACGCTTCGAGACATCGCACCCACCCTGCTGACGCTTCTGAATTTACGGGTGCCTGATGAAATGACCGGCCAGCCACTGCTGGAATCGGTGCACACAGCATAGGCGCGCATGCGAAAGACGCTGGGTGCATGGCTGGTGGTGGGCGCACTCCTCGCGCCGCTGCCATGGCAGGTCGCAACGGCCGATCCCACCGAACAACAGTTGGCGCAACTGCGATCGGAGATGGCGAAGCTGCAGGCTCAGCTGGATCAAGAGCTCGCCGCGCGCGATGAGTTGCTCGCGCAACTGGCGCAAACCCAAAAGGCCCTGGGCCGCACCCAGAATGCCATCGATGCAGCAGCCAATGAACAAACGCAGCTGCAACAGCAGCTGGAGACTTTGCGCAAACGCCAAAGTGAGCTGGATGCACAAGCCCGCCAAGGCCTCGTGACCTTGACTGACCTGCTC
>PR_CR_10_Liq_1_inCRDRAFT_1002006_pt1 | contig 10780 bp, 5 predicted proteins | sample PRCRCaboRojoPR_3_FD_10241 | JGI IMG/M metagenome (IMG submission 10241) | reverse complement strand
CGGATCAGTCGGATCAGTCGGATCAGTCGGATCAGTCGGATCAGTCGGATCAGTCGGATCAGTCGGATCAGTCGGATCAGTCGGATCAGTCGGATCATCGTCGTTAGCGTCGTTTGCATTGTCAACCACTGCAATGGCAGCAAGGCCCGCGGCGCCGATAGCCAGCGCGGTGGCAGCTGAAACACTCGCAATCGTACCCGCGGCACCGGCTGCAGCTGCGCCCGTACCAGCCGCACCTGCGCCCGCACCAGACCCACCGGCAGCGCCGGCACCAGCACTTTGACCAGTTGTACCCGCGCCCTCAGCCGCAGCCCCCCCTTCTGCCACGGGCTGAGCGGCAACCAGTGCCGCATTGCTGCCGACAATACTAGAAATGCAAACGGCGAGTATTTGACGTTTCATAAAGTGGCTGCCCTCCTCGGGCTGGTTCTTGATTGAAGTCAGGGAATCGGCAGCAATAAGCATACCACAAATAACGAACGACGATATTGTGTAGTGTTACACAACCTACCGCATAGTATGAGTATAGAAAATGTCAAAAATATTAAGCGGACGCAAGCGCATTTGACATGCTGAGACGTTTATGAAGCCCCAGCCAAGACAAAACGTAAACGCACCAAAACAGCAAAACAACTATTAACCACGCATCAGATTGGGGCGCCAGCAAATTCAATACGCATAGAAATGCCGTGCCACCGCCAAACACCAACACGATACTCAACCCAGTCAAAGTGTTTGCATATTTAGACGACTTCAAAAGGCCTCTCAAGGCGGCGTACAACAAGTTGTGCAAATGCTCATTATCGGCGGAAAAGGGCGCTGCGCCAGCAGCTAGCCTGCGCGCGATGCTAAATACCAAGTCTGCCACGGGGTAAAAAACCAATGAAACCAAGAACCAAACGGAACTGTGCGTGCTGTTTGATACCGAAATAAGCGCCAAACCCATTAACGCGCCGAGAAAATAAGCCCCTCCGTCACCCAGAAAGAATCGGCCGGTGCTGAGGTTGTATACCAGAAATAACAAGCAGGCCACGGCCACACTGTTCAGAAAGCCCACCAACTCTACAGGTGCAACACGCGCCAGTAAGACAGCCGCAATCAATGACAAGCCAGACACCAAACCATTAGCACCATCGGCAGTATTAAATGCGTTGGGCAAAAACGCCAAACTCACCACGGTGAACACCGCCGCCACCCAATAGTGATTAAACAACAAGATATCAAGCAACCGCTGATCTAGGGGTAGCAAGACAAAACTAGATTCAGATAGCACCACAGCCGCAGCCATTATGCACATGGCCATGAATCGAAATCGGGGGCTGAGTGCAGCCCTTAAATCCTCGTATAAACCCAATGCAAAAAACGGTAGGGCACTTACGAGAATTCGCGAACTGCCGTCATTGAGTGTGTTTAGTGCCAAACCGTAACGCTGAAACAAGAGATTCAGCAATAAATAACCCACAACAAGCACGCCACCAATGCGCACGGCGGGCAAGCTGGAAATACCATGCTTGTCGGCCAACTCAACACCGCCAAAGCTCAGAAAAAAATAACAGAGCAACACTGCCACTAGCCCCGCCAAGCCACCAGTAACTGCACAAGCCACCAATAACATCAGCGCCTGCACGAACGACAGACCTAGGCGGTCATTCACGACTTCATTCCTTTACTCAACCCGGGCAACCTTGTGAGAAATTAAGATGTCAGCTAAGCACACGGGTGGGGACTGCAGACCAATTAAAAACACCCGGGCACGCTACCGCAGGATGTGCACCACCCGCTATTACCGCCTCGTTGTTTACTGTCCGCTTGCTACCTGATTGCCATCAACGGCGACCGCGGCAGTACTTGCAGCAAGAAATGTTCGCCGCAATATTTGTGCCATCACTGCGCCATTTGAACCCGTGCTGGCACTGTTACTGACCCGACACCGCCACCCAGCGACTATCAACCACCACCGACTGTTGAGCGCCCAGCAGCTCAATCAATAATTGTACGCGATCGCTGCCTTTTTTCGCAGTGAAGATTCCATGAACCCCTGCAAAGGGCCCCTGCTCTATAAGCACTTTGTCACCGGTGCTGAACTCCTTGGCGGCGTTGAGGGGTTGCTCGCCCAATGCCAGAAGTGGTGTCATAACCGGCTGGGGCACAGGCACATGGTCGGCGCCAAACCGGACAAGCCCCCGGCAACCCACCGTCGAGCGGATGGGGCTAATATCGTCAGAACCCAATATCAGCGCCACAAACAAGTAACCTGGAAACAGTGCTTCAGTGACCTGCTGCCAGCCATCTCGCCGGCGTTTACGCAAGGTCACCGTCGGAGCCAACACAGTAAACCCCTGACGACGCAGGTGAACCGCAGCCAGTTGTTCAGAGCGAGGTTTAGTTGCTACTGGATACCACTGAGATGTTGCCTGCGCGACTTGAGAAACTTCCATAAAGGCCACTAAATTTACACACCAAGATCAAAGCCAAAGCTCACTACAAGGCCTAGCATGATCGAATACCCAGTTGAAAGATCGCGCTTCCATACAGGCAATCGATGATAGCAGGGCTCTTCGGTCATTTCTAACACTGCTGTCTCAACATTACGCCACAAATATCTCAAATGCCCCATTAGGGTCTATTGCATCCAGCACGCGATTAAGCAATCGTTATCCCAACTCAAACAGGCATCCAAAACCATGCGCATTCTAGTTACCGGCGGCGCCGGCTACATTGGCAGCCATACCCTGCTACAGCTGCTACTTGCGGGCCACGATCCCCTGGTGTTCGACAACTTCAGTAACAGTAGCCCGGAAGCGTTACAACGGGTGGGCTTGTTAGCCAACGCTACTTTCGATGTCATAGAAGGGGACATTCGAGACCCCATGGCACTTGAGAAGGCCTTCAGCCAGTTCCAGCCCGAAGCGGTGGTGCACTTTGCGGGCCTAAAAGCCGTGGGTGAATCAAACGAGCAGCCCCTTGAGTACTACAGCCAAAACGTGACGGGCAGCATTGAGCTGCTGAAGGCCATGGATAAAGCGCGCTGCCAACGCATTGTCTTTTCCTCATCGGCCACCGTCTATGGCGAAGCCGAATACCTACCCTACGATGAGCAGCACCGTTTACTGCCCACCAACCCCTACGGTCGCACCAAGTATTTCATTGAGGGCATTATCCGCGACTGGGTGGCCGCCAATACTGGTGCTAGTGCCGTGCTACTGCGGTATTTCAATCCGGTAGGAGCCGATGCGTCAGGACAAATTGGTGAAGACCCCAATGGCATACCCAATAACCTGGCGCCCTTTATCGCCAAGGTGGCGGTAGGTCGACTGCCCCGGCTAAAAGTATGGGGCAACGATTACGATACCCGCGATGGCACCGGCGAGCGCGACTACATTCACGTGGAAGATTTAGCCAAGGCCCACTTAGCGGCACTGGAATACGCGAGCCAACACCAGGGCTGCGAGGCCATTAATGTAGGCACCGGCCAAGGGGCTACCGTACTCGAGATGATTCACGCATTTCAGGCGGCATCGGGGCAACCCATACCCTATGACATTGCCCCCCGGCGCGAAGGGGACGTGGCGCGCAGTTTGGCCTCGGTGGAGAAGGCCAAGCGGCTACTGAATTGGCAGGCAGAGCTGACCATTGACGATATGTGCGCCAGTACCTGGGCTTGGCAATCGCAAAATCCCGACGGCTACGGTAGCTGACGACGCGCTGGTGGGGCTACCAGGACTCGAACCTGGAATTCAGACTTAGGAGGTCCACGTGATATCCTGTTTCACCATAACCCCGGCGCAGCGCGCAGTTTAACACGACGAACCGCCGCCATGCGGCCTTGACCCATGCGCTTATAGCCAAGGCATCATTAGCCGATAACGGCGCCTAAACTTGCTGCCTGGGCATCACCACCAAACGGTGTAGAACGCCACCAAAATAAGCGCCACAGCAACGCCGCTTAGGTTAAATGCAGCAGTGGTAGAGAAGTCCACGTCCTTGGGTGCAATGAAGCCGGGCTGGGCCTTGGGCATAGCCATAGACCACACCACCGCCAGCGCGGCGCACAGCAAAAATACAATACCCACCCTATCTATAAAGGGCAGTTCGGGTAGGGTCAGCTTAAAGGTGAGCGATAGCACCGCCGATGCCACCGCCGCCACAATGGCCGCCGTGGCGGTGGTGCGCTGCCAGAACATCCCCAACAGGAAGATCACCACAATGCCTGGGGTAAAGAAGCCGGTGAATTCCTGAATGTACTGGAACGCCTGATCAAAATTACCCAGCAGTGGCTTGGCCGCCACCATCGCGATACCCATAGCCGCCAAGGAGACGATGCGACCGGTGCGTACCCGCTGCTCGGGGGTCTGCTCACGCCCAATCAGAGACGGCATCATGTCCATGGTGAAGATGGTGGCAATACTGTTACCCATCGATGCCAGCGACGACACAATGGCGGCGATAAGGGCGGCAAAGACCAAGCCTTTTATACCCGCCGGCAGTAGCGCCATGGCCGTGGGGTAAGCTCGGTCGGGGCTCGTCAAATTGGCATCTAGGGCGTACATGGCAATGCCCGGCAGCACCACAATAACGGGCATCAGCAATTTCAGAAATGCAGCAAAGGCAATGCCCTGCTGGGCTTCAGCGACGCTGCGAGCGCCCAATGCACGCTGAATGATGTACTGATTAAAACCCCAGTAGGACACGTTCATGACCCACATGCCACCGACCAACACCGAGATGCCGGGCAAGTCCGCGTAGAACGGGTTGTCCTTCGATAAAATCATATCGAACTTCTCGGGGGCCGCATCCATCAGCATGACGAAACCTGTGATTACACCACCCCCATCGGCCACTTTGTTCAGCATGATGTAAGCAATAAGCAGGCCACCAAAAATAAGCAGCACCACTTGAATAATATCGGTGAGCGCCACCGCCTTAAGACCACCGTACACGCTGTAAGCAACCGCAAAGCCACCCAGCAGCACCAGACCCGTCGTTAAATCGAGACCCGCTACGGTATTAATGGCCAGAGCACCCAACCACAGCACCGAGGTTAGGTTCACGAAGACATACACACCCAACCAAAACGTGGCCATGACCATGCGTACCCGATGGTCGTAGCGCTGCTCAAGAAACTGGGGCATGGTGAAAATGCCAGTCTTAAGAAACACCGGCAGCAGGAACTTACCCACCAAAATCAGCGTAATAGCCGCCATCCATTCGTAGGAGGCAATGGCCAAGCCAATGGCATAGCCCGAGCCCGACATACCAATGATCTGCTCGGCAGAGATGTTCGCCGCAATGAGCGAAGCACCAATCGCCCACCAGGGCAGCGCCTTACTGGCCAAGAAGTAGTCAGATGCATTCTTATCGTGACCTGCTTTCTCGCGCGATACCCACTGGGCAATACCGAATAAGGCCACCGCGTACACGGCCAGAATAATCAGGTCGATGGTTGCTAGCATGGATACGTTCTCTCTTCATTGGGCCCCCAAGGAGCTTTCAGGCCCCCGTTAAAAGGCCGATTATTCTTATCAATCAAGCGCAGTTGGAATGCCATACCGCCGACCACGCCAGCGCGCATTGGGCTTAAACGGTTCATTTCATGAACACGGTACCAGCGCGTCGGGATCGGGTTGCTCAACAATGGCGGCGTCATACAGCACCAAAGACATTGGCCGATTGGTCACCAGCACGAGCGGTGCATTAATTTTGGTCAGATCAGCGCCAGCTTCTTTGAAACAACTCAAGGGGAACGATAGCCGTACCCACTGTTTCTCTGGCAAGCGCTTGAATAATTTAGTCACCGCCAGCTCGCCACGACAGGGCCATCCGCAATCCATACGGAGCTTGACGTCACCTTTAGGGGCACTGCGCACTTGCAGCGCTAACTGCAAGGCACCACCCTGGTCGGCGAACCGGCTTAAATCGACGCCGCGGTCATTGGGGGTCTTCCAATAATATTGAGAATCGCGGATACCCGAACCCTGCCACGTCACAAAACGAGCATCTTCCTGTACCTGCACATCCACATTGCGCACGGTTAACTCACCCAAAACAGAACTAGCGTCAGCGCCTGCAACGGGCATAACCCAGTTACCCTCATCGCCCAAGTAGTTAACCCACGGACGCCGAGTGCCTTTACGGAAGATCACCAGGTCGCCCTCAGCCTTCTGTGCCACCTGCTTCTCGCTCAGTTCAGGCACGGTTTCCGTGGCGGTGTAATCCAAACCATAACCGAGCGGGAACTGGAACTGATCGACCGGGAGACTGGGGTCCAACTCATTCATGTCTAACGCGGGCCATGGGAAGGGTAATCGCCCCATAAAGTCATAGCTTGGCTGATCGCCGCCACCCGCTACCAAGACCTCGGCAACACCGGCTCCCTCGCTACCTGGCAGCCAAGCCACCACAAAGGCATCAGACGCGTTGATTTCCCGATTCATCCACAGGGGGCGGCCCGTAAGAAATATAGCCACAACCGGCACACCTTTGGCTCTGAGAGTGCGCATGAGTACAAGATCATCATGGTCGTCAGCGATGAATACTAAATCCTCTTTGTCGCCCTTACCCTCGGCGTAGGGCTCTTCCCCAAACACCACGACCGCCACATCTGGCAGAGCATTGGCATCAAACTGCGTTTGAACCACACCACCCATGGTCGACAACCGCTGCTGGAACCCTGCCAAAATACTGGTAGCCCCGGGAAAATCCGACGGTTGGTTCTGGGTACCCTGCCACGTCAAGGTCCACCCACCCGCTTGTTGTGCAACGCTGTCTGCTGCAGAACCCGCCACCAGCACCGTGGCATTGCCAGCTATGGGCAGTACCGAGTTGTTGTTCTTGAGTAGCACCAAAGACTCTCTAACGGCGCGGCGTGCCAGGTCTCTGTGGGCCTTGCCCCCGAAAGCCTCTGTGAGTTCGCTGCCGATACGCGCCTGAGGGGAGGGTTGGTCAAGCAGACCGTAATCGGCCTTCAACTGCAATACACGGCGCACCGCTTCATTTAGACGCTCTTCGGTGATATCGCCGGTGCTTACCTGTTTGAGCATATTCTTGCGCAACTGTCCCCAGTCCTGGGGCGCCATAATCAGGTCAATACCGGCGTTGAAAGCCTGCACGCAGTCGTCATTGCGACAACCCTGAACCTGGCCAATACCGTTCCAGTCGCTCACGACCATTCCGTGGAAACCCATCTTGCCGCGAAGCAGGTCATCGAGGAGCGCTTTTTCACCGTGAACCTTGCGGCCGTTCCAACTATTGAACGATGCCATCACGCTGGGCACTTGGGCTGCCAACGCATCTTGATAGGCGAGACCATGCGGATCCATGAGCGCCTCGAGGTCACCCACAACATTACCCTGATCTCGCCCACCTACCGTGCCGCCATCGCCAATAAAGTGCTTGGCCGTGCTAGGTACTGACTCTGCATTGAAACCTCGCACGGCAGCGCCGCCGAACTTGCTGACCATGGCCGGATCGGCACCGAAACTCTCATAGGTACGGCCCCAACGATAGTCCTGAGCCACTGCCACTGTGGGTGCAAATACCCAATCGATACCTGTGGCCTTTACCTCTATTGCTGTTGCTCGAGCAATCTCCTCAACTAGCGCCGGATTACCGGTGGCACCAAGCCCAATATTGTGTGGGAACAGCGTGGCACCAAACACATTGTTGTGCCCGTGCACCGCATCGGTACCCCAAATGGGCGGTACTCGGGTACCGTCGGGCAGTACCAGCGCCGCTCCCAATAAGCTTGAGCTAAATCAACCCAGTCTTTAAGTTGCGCCTGTTTATCTCCATTCGGGAAAGAACCGCCACCATTTAACACCGATCCAATACCAAAGCGCTTCACTTCGGCAGGCGACAAGTTTTTGATCTCTCCTTGCAGCACCTGACTGACCTTTTGCTCTGCGGTCATTTGACTCAAAATGGCGTCGATTTGCTTTCCGTCAAAGTCATCGGCGGCCACTGTTGTACCAGCCAGCGTCAACGCCGCGGTACAACAGACAGACGACAAGAATTGCATTGCGTGTACTCGCAACATAACGGGGTTTATCCTCAAAAGCCTGTTAAGCCCGGCCACCGGGGCCGGGCATGACATCAGAAAAAGTATTTGATGCGTGCGCCGTAGGTACGGGGGCGCGTGAAGAACCGGGTATTGTCGAACTGGGTGATAATCACCGCGGCCGTTGCCACTTCGTCTTCCACGTTATTGACATACGCTTCAAGGCGCAGCTTGCCGCTATTCGACGTGAAGCCCACACCCGCATCAAAAGTCCAATAGGCCGGTACCGTGTCGTCGAGACGACCACGCGGCTCATCGGGGAAGCGGAAATCTTCACTGTTGAAGATGGTCAGGAACTGCTCATCGCGCCAGCCAACAGAAACCATGTAGTCAAAGCTGCCAATCTCGGTTGGAATGAACTGAGACAATGCCGCATTGAACTGGTACTGAGGTGTGTAAGGCAGACGCTTGCCGTCGATAGAGCGGAATACCGCTTCTTCGGGGGCCACATCCGCTTGGAAACGAAAATCCTGAATCTCTTGCGAATTTTGAATCTGCGCTTCAATCCACAACGCCGACCAGTTCAAGTTGATGTTGTAGGGAAACTGGAAACCACCGTCGAGCTGGATACCGTAAATTTCAGAGTCAGCGGCGTTGTAGCTGAATGACACCACCAAGGCACCGGGGGCTACATCTTCCGGGTCCGCGACCCCGCCGGCGTTGAAGTCGAGAGCTTGCTCAACCGACAAGATCGACGTGAAAACCTGATCGGAGTAGTCGTAATAAAACGCCGAGCCGTTAAGGCGAGTCGGCACAGAACCCAGATCAAACTCCGTCTTCATGCCTAACTCATACATAGTCACCTTTTCGGTGTCGTATTCTGGGGAGATACCGACACCAATCTCTGGGTCTTTGAAAGTGTCGTTAAAGCCACCCGATTTGTGGCCAGTTGCAATCAATCCATAAGCCAAGATGTCGGCGGTCACGTCGTAGCCGTAACGGATGCGCCAATCCACAAAACTCTCTTGCATCGAACCATCTTGCACGGTGATGGAATCGTTGGGACTGATCGGCACCGCAAATGAGTGTGTGCCATCCTGTAGACATATCAACGAGTCTTGGCTATTGGTGTCGGTGCAAGGGGCTCTGGGCTCTTCACCACCCCCAACAGGGCCGTTGGCTAAAATATCGTCGATTGTGTCGCGAGCGCCAAACTGGCTGATACCATCGAGATAAAACGCAATAAACTCGTCATCTGAAACGTCACCACTACCATCGGTATCTGGGTTGTAAATGGTGCGATTGAACGCCGAGAACGCAAAGCCCTCGGTACCTACGCGGGCACCCATACAACACCCGAACGGCGCTGCATCGGTATTGGGGTTAGTGGGGTCAAAACCACCCAGCGCGAAGGCATACCGTGCGTTCACACCTCGACGAGATTTCTCATCGTGGGTGTAGCGCAAGCCACCGGTTAAGCGCGACCGGGGCGTCAGCTCATAGGTGAAGTCACCGTAGAATGAATAGGACTCGGCGTTGGTATCGGGCTGGTTGAATTCAGCACCTTGGAAGAAGCCACCTCGATCGCCAGTGGACGCCAAAAATGCCTGCTGCTCTTCCTTGAAATAGAAGGCCCCAACTGAGTAGTACAACCGCTCCTCTTCGGGCGACACAAAGCGCAGCTCATGTACCGTCGACTCGGACTCGGTAATGAACTGGAAACGTGACCAGTCATCCAGCGCTTCATCCAAAGGACCAAGGGTCGAGAACACACCCGGATAATCGGGCGCCAGCGGTGTGGCTGCCATGTAGTCGAAGGTCAAATCACGGAAACTACCAATGTACTCCAAGGTACCACCGAAGATGTCGTAATCGACCTCAAGCCGAATGCCCGAGTGGGTGGTGTCTTCCTTCGGTTCAAAAGCTCTCGCCACAACATCGCGAGGGTCTTCGATGTCCTCTTGAGGAATGCCGTTCCCTAAAGAGTTGGCGTAGTTGGTACCGGTATAGCCCGTGCCTTTTTCGGCCACATGATCGGCCGCCAACAAAATGCTTAAGCCATCGGTAGGCTGCCACAGAAACTGTGCCCGGTAGCCCTGATTGTCGGCCGCTTCCGCGGTACCTAAATTGAGGGGGCCAACGTCGTTGTAGTAGCTATCATGCTCCATACCATAGGCCGCAAATCGGAACGCAGCGTTGTCACCGATCGGTACATTGATCATACCGGTGGCCATGCGCTGATCGTAATTACCCGCCTCCACTTCGATCATGGCATCCCAAACCCCAAGGCCTGGCTTCCAGCTCACGATATTCACAGAGCCTGCAGTGGCGTTACGCCCGCGCAAGGTACCCTGAGGGCCATAATTGACCTCTACCCGTTCAATGTCGAAAAACACCGAACCGATCCCTGAAGGACGCGGGATATAAACACCGTCTAGGTGGGTTGCAGCCGCAGGATCACCCAGTTCAGTATTGTTCGAAGAGCCAATACCTCGAATCCAGACTTCCACATTACCCTGCTTGTTGCCTATCTCCACGCCTACCGCCTGCTCTGACAGATCGGTAAGGTTTTGTAGGCCCAAAATTTTCATATCGCTGCCCGAGAACGAGATAGCGGTTCCTTCAAGATCCTGCAGTGACTGCTCACGACGCTCTACCGTCACCACAACTTCTTCTAGCCGTGGGTTTTCCGCGCGCTCGGTTTCGTCAGCGTCTTGGGCGTAGACTGACGTTACCGTTGCCGCCATTAGAAGCGGCAGCGCCCGCGCAACGGATCGTGATAGC
>PR_CR_10_Liq_1_inCRDRAFT_1002005_pt1 | contig 10780 bp, 6 predicted proteins | sample PRCRCaboRojoPR_3_FD_10241 | JGI IMG/M metagenome (IMG submission 10241) | reverse complement strand
CAGCCCCCGGCGGGCCTCGATGCAGGCGACGGTCACGTGTGCCTGGCTCTGATGCCGGGTTGGCCTTGCGCCCGGGCGCGATATGGCGACCGTGCTGACGCCGGTTCCCGGGGCGGGGGGAGTGTCCCGAGACCATGCGCGGACCGGCAGCGGGGACGCTTGGCGGCGCTGTCAATCGGCGGGTTTGCGCCGCCGCAGCATATTCTATTTCCGGGGGTAGACCTGTCCTGCGTCTCCGCGTTACTTGATTTCAGCTTAAGCCGTCCGTCACGAGAGGTAGGGTACTGTCATGTTTCTGGTGTTGTCCTACCTGCTGATCTTCGCCGGCTCGGCGCTGATATGTGCGGTGGTGATCCAGAAGGGCAAGCGCCACAGGGTGCTGTCTGGGCGAGCAACGGACATATCGGCGGTGCAGGCCGCGCATACCGCGCCGACGCCGCGCGTCGGGGGGCTGGGCCTGCTGGCGGGGGTGCTCATATCGATCCCACTGGCACCGGCGCCGCTGCGCGAGAACTACACGCTGTTCGCGGTTTCGCTGGGTCCAGTCTTCGCGGCCGGCTTCGCCGAGGACCTGCGCTTCGCGGTCAAGCCCGCCTGGCGGCTGGCCGCGGCGGTGCTCTCGAGCGTCTTGGCGATCGGCTTGCTCGGCATGTGGATCCCGCGTGTCGGGATCCCGGGGCTTGACGTGCTCGTGGCCTGGGCGCCCGTCGGGATCCTCTTCACCCTGTTCGCGGCGGCCGGGGTCTGTAACGCGTTCAACCTGATCGACGGCCTCAACGGGCTTGCCGCCGGGACCGGCGTGGTCACCGCGGTCGGGCTCGCCGTCATCGCCCGCGCCGCCGGAGACCCCATGATGGCGGAACTGACACTGATGCTTGTCGCGGCCCTGATGGGCTTTCTCGTGTTCAATTTCCCGAAGGGCAGGATTTTCCTTGGTGATGCCGGGGCCTATTCGCTCGGGCACATGCTCGCCTGGTTCGCGATTGTGCTGATGGTGCGCGTCGAGACCCTGAGCCCGTGGGCGGTTGTCCTGGTCTTTTTCTGGCCGATCGCGGATACGTTCCTGGCAATCTACAGGCGGCGCCGGGGGCAGCGTCCGGCCGATCAGCCGGACCGGCTCCACTATCACCAGCTGGTCATGCGCGCGCTCGAGATACTCTGGCTTGGGCGTGACAAGCGTCACCTTGCCAACCCCTTGGCCACGGTCGTGATGATGCCGCTCATCATCGCGCCGGTGGCCTCGGGCGTCATCCTCTGGGACAGTCCGCTTGCCGCGTTCCTGGCATTTGTCGGCTATGCGGTTTCCTTCGCGCTCAGCTATGTTCTTGGCCTGCGCCTCGCGCAGTCGCGGCTGTTCCGGCCCGGTGACGGGGCAAATGGCCAAGGCCGCGCTGGCGAGGGGCTGCACGGCAGTTCGGCCTGAGGCGGTCACGACGCCGCCGGGCCGCGGTTGCGCCCCGCATATCCATCCGCCAGAGAGATCGCCGGGATCCCGGCTCACTCGGACCCAGAGTCTCCGATATCCTCGGCTACGGTCTGCAAGCCGCTGGCGGCGGTCGTGAGTCCCAGGGCCATGCGGAGAACCTCGTTGAACTGCGAGATCGGGCGCTTGCGGATGAAGACGATATCCCCCGGCCGCAACTCGAAGCTCTCGGCCAGCGCGGCGCGCAGCACGTCCCGCATGTCGAGATGGTAGGCGGTAAAGACCCGTCCCGCACCCCGCAGGACGTAGATGTGGCCGAAATCCGCCTCGTTCGTGGGACGGGCGGCATTGTCGAAGAGCGCTTCGGACAGGGTGGTGCGCTGCACCGGTTGAACCTCGACCCGCGCCGGACGGCCGACCGTGCCGATGACGAGGGCCGTGTTCCGCGCATAGACGAGATCGTCCACGATCACGTGGTCGCCGGGTTTGAGCCAGTACTGGCGGCCGGGCGCATCCAGCAGCACGTCCTGCGCCGAGAGCCGGTACGCGCGGCCATCGCGGTGGAGCCGCACAAGCATGTCCCGGTTGCGGTCGGCCTCGAGCCCCTGCTGGCTCAGGAGACGCCGCAAGTCGAGGCCCTGATCGGTCAGGGTGACTTCGCCGACGCCGGTGGCGCCCACGCGGGTGAAGGTCACGAATTGCGAGTCGAACCGCTCGACCGTGAGTTGGAACGCCGGTTGGCGGGACAGGCGCTCGACGATGATCCGGTCGCCGTCCAGAACAGGGAAGTTGTCGCGGTTCGCATCCAGCAGCACGCTTCGGGCCCGCATCTGGTAAATCTCGGCGCCACGCTCCAGCCGGACCAGGTAGTCACGGTCGCGGCTCAGGCCCGGGTTGAGCTGTGCCAGCAGCCGGTCCATGGTCAATGGGTCCGTCGTGATCGGCACGAGCCGTGAGCCCAGATCCCCGGTGACCAGTGCGCTCCGCGCCTTGAAGCCGGTCACGTCGACGAGGATCTCGGTGGTAAGCCCGGCGCGCAAGGCCTCTTGCGCGATGCGCGGTTGCAGATCGGTCACGGCCAGTCCTGCCACCTCGACCGCGCCGATGTTGAGCAGGGTAACCGTGCCGTCGGTCTTGACCTCCGCCTTCCGGGTCACGAGGCGCTCGGTGGTCATGCCGTCCTCGCTGACCGGGACCATGCGGCTGATCGCCAGGACGTCGCCGGGCCCGATGCGGTAGTCCGGGGAAGCGATCCTGGGGAAAGGACGTTCCATCACCTCGCTGGCCAGGCGGTCCGATGTGCTGACAAGGGCGGCCTCGATCGCGTTGCGCGCGGCCAGCACCGTGCGGCCCGCGACGGTCACCTGCTGACCTTCGGCCAGTTCCACATACCCGCCTTCCGCGACCGTCAGGCTGCGCGAGATCACCTGTTCGCGTTCGATGCCGTCGGCGTCGATCTCGAAGGTCAGGCGATCGAGCCGCAGAACGTCGCCGATCCCGAGCACGTAGTCGAAACGCCTGTTGGCAGGCGGCGGCGCCGGGCGAATGGCATCATCCTCGTTGACGATCCGGGCCGCGCCGCCGTTTGGGCCGGCGAGAACGACCCGGTTTTCGAAGGGGGTGGCGTTGGCGCGGCGCAGGACCTCCGGGGTTATGGCCAGCGTGGTCACCGCGTAATCGGCCTGAACCGTCTCACCGGTCGGGCTGGGACCCTTGAAGCTGGGCTGACGCAGCACGAGATCGCTGCAGCCCGCCATCAGGACTCCGCTGACCGACAGCACAACAAATATGCGCAACTTCGTCTCCTTCGTCGTCAGGCCAGCACCAGGCCGCCTGGAATTTCGGGGTGGCGGGCGCGAAGCGTGGCGACCGTGGCGGCGTCGTTACGGGTCGTTTGGCCAGTCTGCGCCAGCACCACGAAACCGGCGCACTCCGCCAGCAGGCTCTCGGTGATCGCGGTGCCTTCTGACGGCGGCGGGCAGAACAGGACCAGCCGGCCGTAATGCGATGCCAGCGTGTGCAGCCTTTTGCGAAGACCGTCGGTCTCGCCCGGCCGGGCCGGCGGATCGGGCCATGCCAGGTCTGGCCCGTCGCCGAGACTGCAGACCGTCCAACCGGGGCCGCGCGATTGCAGGTCGCCGGGGGGACTGCCCAGGACGCGTTCCGCGGAGAGGTCGACGAGACAGACGCCGCCTGCATCGGCGTGAAGGGTATCGGCCAGCCCGAGCGCGGCGTTTTTTGCGAGCGGATGAACCCCTGCCGGGATGAGCGCGAGATGTTGTCCCGCCGCCGGGGCGTGCCGGGCCGCCATGTCTGCCAGACCGTGCCGCGGGCAGCCGCGCACCCTGTGGAGCCAGGCGTCGGGGCCGGGGCCGCGAAGCCTTCGGAACCCCGCGTCGAGGTGGGCAACATCCGGCATGCCGGTCGCGTCCGCGACCGCCCGCGCCGAGTGCAGGGTGCCTTGCCGCACCGACAGGAGCAGCGCCGCCCCGGTGCCGCCGACCGTCCCGAGCACGAGGCCAAGGGCCGCGATGAGCGCCGTGCGCGGTGCGGCCGGTTCGATCGGGGGTATGGCAGTCTCGATCATTTCGCCGCTTTCCACGGCAAAGCCCGACGAAAAGGACTCGGTCTCGAACTGCTTGATCATCGCCTCGTAGATCGCCTCGTTGACCTTCAGTTCCCGGCGCAGCTCTTCCAGCTCGGTTGCCGCTTCGGCGTTGTCGCGCGCGTCCTGCTCGAGGCGCGAGATCGAGCGCTCGATCACCTGGTCGCGCGCGGCGAGATCCCGGCGCAGCGCCGCGATGTCAGACTGCGCGGGCAACCGCCAGCCGGCCTCGTCATTGGGCCAGCCGAGACGGCGGCGAAACTCCAGCGAGGCCGCGATGGGATGAAGTTTCACGAATGCGTCCCGCGCCGCCTTGTCGAAGGTCGCGCCGGATTTGGCCATGCCGGCCAGCGCGGTCAGCGCCGCGCCGGTCTGGGCGATGTCCTCCCGCGTCTTGCGCAGCGAGACGAGTTGCGCGGAGGATTGCGCCAGCTCTTCGGTCGAGCGCAAGTTGTTGGCAAGTGAATAATCCTTCAGCGCCTGGGCTGAGCCGTCGAGCGCGACCCGAACCTCGTAGAGTTCCTGTGCAAAGTAGTCGAGCTTCTCACGCGCCTCCTCGCGGCGCATGCGGAAGAGATCCTCGAGCACCTGCCGCACGACGAGATTCGCGATCTCGGCGGCGCGGTCCGGGTCGGGATGGACGACCGTCAGCGCGATCACCCCGTTATCCTTGAGCTCAATCGTGAGGGCGTCGGCAAATCGAGCCGCGACGGCGGCCGTGATCCGGGCCGGGCCGGGTGGCGGCCCCGGGTCGAGCCCGAGCAGGTCCTTGGCCTGCGCTCGCAGCCCGGGAGGCGCAAGTGTGGGGTTGAAGACCGGGTCCTGATAGAGCCCGGCTGGCGCCGCGATCTTGTCGAGGAACGGCCGCGACAGAATCCGGTCTTCCAGCTTATCGGCCTCTGACGTGCCGCCGCGGCCGACATTGATACCGGCGAGCGAGGCCAGTCCGCCAAGATCTCCGAGCCTTGCCGGCTCGGCCTCGTTCAGTTCGAAGCGCGCGCTGGCCTCGAAGACAGGTGTCGCGATCTGCGTCGCGTAGACGATGGCCGCCAGGAAAGAGGCAGAAGCGATCGCTGTGACCTTTCCCTTCCGCGCCCAGATGGCGGCGAAGAGTTCGACCAGATCGATTTCGTCTTCTGCTTGGGCTGGGGAGATTGATGTCACGACCGCGGCCGTCCTGTACCATTTACGCGCATACCGACTACAGGCCTGTTTCTGCCGTCCGGACCCCGTGATTGCAAGGCATAGTTGCCCCGCTGTGCGCGCTGGCGCATGGCGCGATCCGGCAGGGGCCGCTTGCGACGCCGCGGCGCAAAGGGGCGGAACGCTGCGTCACGCGATTCTTGCCATGCGTCATGGCCGGAGGATGCCGGAGCCCGCGAAGCGTGCATCGATGCGGTGCATCACTGCATCATGGGGTGTCAACGCTGCGCTTGCCGGTTTCCATCACCGCGCTGGCACATTACTGTGCCACGGTAAGTGGTCCCGCGACCTGCGGGCGGGATTGGCGGGCAGGGTCCGCCGGGGAAGGAGTGCAAGGATGCGCGCATTCGGCTCGCGTACGAAGAGGGTCTGGCTTGGCAGTTCCCTTGCGGTCGCCATGGCCGTGGGACCCTTCACCGATGCGGCTTCGGCCGACCCGGTGGTCGAGCGTATCGCCCCGCGCCATGCGAATCTCGACACCGGCTACCTTTTGCCCGCGGGCAGTCTGGTGCTGGAATTCGGGTCGCATCAGACGGCGCCGGACACGGGGGCCGGGACCGGAACACAGCTTTACCANGGCGGTATCGACTGGCGTGGCGCGGGACCGTTCCAGTTCGGCGTCGACGCGCAGGTCTTCGACGATCCGCCGATCTCCGCGATCCGGGGATCCACGGAAAACGTCACCCTGCTCGGCTTCGGGGCCAACGTGAAGTACCAAATCCGCGGCGATGCGCGGATGAGCGTCTCGGCGCTCGCCGGGCTGGAATATTTCGCGATCGAGCCGGACGCGACCGCCGGGGATGACTGGGTCCACGGGGCGGCGGCGACGCTGAAACTGCCGGCGAGTTTCCGGCTCAGCCCGGATCTGCATCTTCACCTTGTCCCCGGTGTCACGATTTTCCCGGACAGCCTCGAGGGCTACGAATTCTTCGGCACCAACGCGCATATGGGCGCCGGTCTCACCTGGCAGCCGACCCCGCGGCTCCAGGCTTATGGCGGCGTCACGGGCAGTTTCGGGCCGGGCGGCAATACGGTGACCGCCAACGGCGGCATCGACCGCACGCCCGTCTGGACGGCGGGGCTGCGCTATGCCGTGACGCCGCGTGTCGCGCTCGACGCCTTTGCGACGAACGGGCTCGGGATGTCTCCGGCCACCGATCTCGTGACGCTCTTTCCGGGTGGTGACGAGGCTCTCTTCGGCCTGAAACTCACCTATGCGCCCGGCGCCCAGGGCAGCCAGCGCCAGGCCTACGGGGCCGATCCGCTGGCGCCGGTGACGCCGCGCGACCGCCAGCTGGCGCGTGACGGCTTCACCCTGTCGAGCGCCGATACGCTGAGCCCGGGCGAGGCCCGGGCCGCGCTCGGCGGCGGGACGGATGACAATGCCGCACTCGCCCTGCAATTCAGCCCGGATCACGCGATCCAGCTCGAGGCGCTGGTCGAGGACTACGCCGAGGATGGCAGCGTCGGGCCGGACCGCAACCCGAGCGAGGATGCCCGCTACATGTTCGGCGGGCGACTGCAGCTTCTGGACCAGAATAACGGGGACGCGGTTTCGCTCTCGGCGCGGCTCCTGGCCGGGCGCGATATCGAGCGGCCGACGACCGGCGTGCTGTTCGGCGGCCTCTCCGCCAGCCGCGAGATCGGCGCGGCGACGGCGGTCACGGTCAACCCGCGCTTTGCCGTCTTCGGTGACGAGGAAATCGGCGGCCTCGGGTTGGGCCTGAATCACGTCATTGGCCGAAACTGGCAACTGATTGGCGAGATCACCCCCGTCACGGGCGGGGAAGACGCGGTCTGGGCCGCGGGCGCGCGCTATGCGCTGGACGGCATGCCGGCGAGCCTCGATCTTTTCGCGACCAATGCCATCGGACGCCACGGACTCGGCACGCTCGTCGCGCAGGACAGCACCCGCATCGGCCTCGGCGTAAGCTTCGAGACCCGGCTTTTCAGGAACTGAAGCCTGCGTTTCATGGATCGCGCCCTTGTGCGGGCGTGGTCGGGACGGGATGACCGGGGGGGTCATCTTTGCCCCGATGAAGGACTCGACAGGCTGCCCTGTGACGCGGTCCCGTGGTGCCGGTCCTTTCAATTCGCAAATGCATGGAAATCCAGTCCAATCGTCCTGAAATGGACGCGCGGTCATTCGGAAATCTGACCGATAAGGATTGTTCCGAATAGTTAATGCGGGTAGGACCTTCAGGAAAACCCAGAGGCTCCCGGGCATGAACGAGATCCAGAATACGGACGACGACGAAATCGATCTGGTGGAGCTTTTCGCGGCGCTGGCCGCGCAGAAACTGCTGATCGCCGCGATCGCTTTAGTCGCCGTTCTCCTGTCCGGGGTCTATGCATTCCGGATTGCCGAACCGGAATACACCGCGGAAACGGTCTTCTCGGTCGCACGCGAGAGCGGCCCGGCGCTGCCGTCTTCGGCCCAGGGCCTGGCGGCGCTGGCCGGCCTAGATGTCGGCGGCGGCGAGAACACGCTGGTGTTCGAACGGCTCGAAGGGCGCGATTTCATTCTCGCCTCGGCTGAACCCCTCGGGCTCTACCAGGACCCGGTTTTCAATCCCGCGCTCACGCCGCCCGGCCTGAAATCGCGGATAATCGCGGGTATTCTCGGGAACGAGCTTGAAACCCCTACGGCTGCCAAGATCGACGAGGCTTTGGTCAACCGTTTCCGCGAGCGGGTGGTGGCCAGCGAAACGGAAAACGGCGCCACCGAACTGACCGTCACGCATCCNGATGCAGAACGTGCGGCGCTTATCGCGAACATGACCGCCGAGCGGCTGTTCGCGGCGATCGAGGCCGATGAGCTGGCGCGNGCCCGGCGGCAGCTGGACTATTTTTCCGATCAGCTGCTCGAGGTGCAATCCGATCTCGACGCGGCACTCGCGGCGGCACAGGACTTCGCGGTGCGCTCAAACATCGCCTCTGAAGAGGAACTGGCGCGGAAATCCTCGCAATTGGTGAATCTGCGCGAGAACCGCAGCACCGTGCGCGCGCAACTTGACGCGCTCGACGAGTTCAGCGCGATGTTGGCGGGGGGCGATGCCTTGTCCGAAATGCAGGTGCGCCGCCTGCAGGAACGCCTGCCCGTCGCCGAAAGCGCCGAGTTCCTGCGCACGCTTGGCGACGACGCGATCCGGGGTGATTGGCCGCGCGTCTCGGCCGAGGACGTGGAAGTGGCACGATCCGCGCTGTCGGAGCGTCTGCAGCGGATCGAGCGCAGTATCGGCGCGCTCCGCAAGGAGGCCGAGCAGGCGGCGGAGGAAGCCGCCGAAAGCACCCGGCTCGAGCGGGACGTCAAAATCGAAGAGACGACCTACGAACTGGTGCTGGAGCAGTTTCGCCGCGCCGATTTCGCCAGCGGGTTCGAGGACGCCACGGGCGAGGTCTACAGCCGGGCCGCAGCGCCGCTGGAACCGTCCGAACCGCGCAAGGCCCTGATCCTGGCGCTCGGCATGGTGCTCGGACTTGTCTCGGGGTCGGGGATCGCGCTGGTGCGGATGAGCATGAGCGGCCGGCTCTACACGGGCCGCGCGCTGCGCGACAGCCTGTCCCGCGAGGTCTCGGTCGTGGGGGGGCAATTCCTGTCGCGCCTGAAGGGGCGCGGCTGGGCGCAGCTGGCCCGCCGCGCCGCGCAGCTGGACGACGTCGAGGCGTCGGAGTTCTGTTTCTCTCTCCAGCAGCAGGAGGCGCGACGGATCATCGTCACCGCCCTCGACGGCCCGCGGCAGGGGGGCGGGCTGGCGGCGCTGCTGGCAGACCGGTTGCCCGCCCCGGGCGAGCGCACGCTGATTTTCGACGCCGAGGGGGTGATCCGGGGCGATGACGCTGGGACGGCGACCGACCTGGAAGGCATCCGGCGCTATGGCCTGGCCGCGGACTGTGATCTCTACAGGATAGATGCCGGCGACCGCGACCCCGGCCGGGTGTTCCTCGATCCGGGATTCCGCGCCGCGCTGCCGGCCGCGGTTGCGGATTACGACCGCGTCATATTCCTCCTGCCGCCGCTGCGGCGGGGCAAGTTCTTCGTCGAGGCCCTTGCCGATTACGCCGATGCACTTGTTGCAGTCGCGCGACTGGGTGTGGCCCGTCGGCCCGAACTGGACAAATTGTCTTTGCTCGCGCGAGAGGCTTCGATGCATACCTACCTCGTCACACAACGGAGGTAACCACCTTGTTGCGCGCGCTTTCGATCGGTCTCGTCTGTCTTGGACTTCAGGGATGCGGTGTGCTTTACATACCGCAGGCGCTGGACACGTCCGAGGCCGATACCGCTGATGCAGTCGCCGTTGACGTCGATTTCGTGGCGCTGAGCGAAGACGTCGTGATGCAGGCCAACCAGACGCCCTTTGCACGGCGGATCGTGCAGGGTGGCGACCTGGCCGGGCCCGCCCGCTTCGTGACAGAGAGCCAGGCCATCCGCGAACGCATGCCCGTCGGCGCCGAGCCGGACGTCTACACGATCGGGGTTGGGGATGTGCTTACGTTTTCGCGGCTTGGGGTCGAGCTTTCGTCAAGCGGCGAAATGGTTGAGAAAGTGATCACTAGAGAGTTGCCGGTGCTGCCCGGTGGCTACATCAGTCTGCTGGAAGTGGGCCGCGTCTACGTAGAGGATCTGACGATCCGCGAGGCGCAGGACAGCTTAAGTGAGGCGATCCTGCGCGCTGGCGAGGACCCGCGCTTCGAGCTTTCGATCACGGGGTTCAACTCCAAGAAGGTCCTGGTTGGCGGTTATGTCAGCAAACCGGGATCCTTTGCCATCACGAGCCGGCCACTCCGGCTTTCGGAGTTGCTGCTTGTGGCCGGTGTCAAGAATGGGGACGTCGAGAGTTCCGCTCTCCTGGTACGCCTTCTTCGCGATGATACCGAGTATCGCAGCTCGGTCGAACGGGTGCTGGAGGAACAGGCGTCGCGCCCGGTATACCTGAAGGCTGACGATAAAGTACTCGTTGAGCCGCTCAACTACCGGCCAGAGCATGTTCTGATCTCCGGAGAGGTGAACCGACAACAGGTGTTCCAGATCGACGCTGATACGCGCCCAACGCTCGCGACTGCACTCTATGCCAATAACTCGCTTGATATAGAAAACTCGAACCCGGCGCAGATCTACGTCCTTAGGGGCAAGAACCCGGTTCGCGCCTATCACCTCGACGCTTCGAGCCCGGTGCGCCTTTCTCTTGCGACGGCGTTCGAGTTGAGACCGGACGATATCATTTTCGTCGCCGCGCAGCCATTGACAGCTTATAACAGGGCCCTGCGGCGTTTGCTTGGGACTTATGGTCTAACGGACAGCGTGGTCGACGAGGTGGAAGGCTGAGTGCCGGAATAGTGGAGAACCACGCCTGATCATGCGTCGCGCCAATCGCTTGGAAGCGTTTGTATCCGGCAAACCGAATGAACAGTGAAGCACTGGGTAAAGTCGTGTCACCAGTAAGGAAGGTCTTCATCACCGGAACCGCAGGGTTCATCGGCTTCCATCTCGCGCGCCGCCTGCTGGAGCAGGGGCACCGGGTCTTCGGCTATGATGCGCTGACCGA
>PR_CR_10_Liq_1_inCRDRAFT_1002003_pt1 | contig 10788 bp, 9 predicted proteins | sample PRCRCaboRojoPR_3_FD_10241 | JGI IMG/M metagenome (IMG submission 10241) | reverse complement strand
CGTCAGCTTGCCTTTGTCGGTGTGTAGCGCAGCCTGGTAGCGCACTTCCTTCGGGAGGAAGGGGTCGGAGGTTCAAATCCTCTCACACCGACCAATTTTTCTCTAAAAAACATATAGATGCGTTTTGACAGGCGTCTCGCTCGGGTGTAGCTTACGTGTTCACAGATCATTCACAAACTAGGGGTGTGAATGGGGACGGTATACGAGCTTGATCAGCGAGATCTGCGGGGTGATGGGCGCATAGTTATCTACAAGCGTCCAGACTCTCGTGGCGGTGCGTCGAAAACTTGGCACTGTCGCATCAAGCATCACCTGCTCTCTGGTTACGTACGAAAATCCACCAAACAAACAAGCTACGAGCTCGCTGCGTCCTTCGCTTATCAGTTATACGACGAGGTTGGCGCTCGCTACGTGCGTGGTGATGTTCCTCAGCCTCGAGCATCAAAGTCTCCAAAGTGCTCTGCTGCTTTGAAGGATTACAAACAGGCTTTCGCTCGAAGACAAAGTGTACGTAGAAAAGAGGAGTCTGTGCGATGGGCAATGTCTGTCATCGATGGGCATATACATCGATATCTTGTAGAGCAGCTGAAAGATCCGAAGATCAGTGAGCTAACCGAAAAGCACATCAAAGGGTTCTTTGAATACTGCAGAAGCGTGAACTTAAGTGAAAACAGTATTCGGAGGCTTTACGTTGTCTTGCGGGGGTTTCTTCTTTGGCTGGAGGAGCAAAAACTCGCTCCACGGTCTTTGGCTGTTAGACCGCCAGCGAAAGAGAAAAGGAAGCGAGTATCTTTCAGTCTGAAAGAGCTCCGACTGCTCGCGAGACGTTCACGAATCTGGGTGCACGACGGTATCGCAAAAGGGCATCACCGTTCACGTTTTTATTGTCAAAAATTTTATCTCGTCATGTCTAATTGTGGTTGCAGGAATGGCGAGTTACTGAATCTGAAGTGGCAAGACATAACGCGCGACCCCAATAGAGAAGACGGCTTGGTCCTCGATGTAATGGGTAAGACGCAAAACAGATATGCGCTGCTGCAGACGCACGCTACGCAGCATATCCGAGACTTATATGATTTCAGGCGAGAGGAATTGCAAGCTGCTCCCTCGCCTTCAGAGTTTGTTTTTTGTCATCGAGATGGTAAGCCCATCAAATCCTTCAAAAAGAGCTTTCAATCGCTGCTCAAGCACGCGGAGTTGCTGGAAGATCGAAATGGCGTCAATCGATCCCTCTACAGTTTGCGTCATAGCTACGCAGAGATGCGGATTCTTGAAGGATTATCTGTGTATCAGTTAGCAGCGCAGATGGGCACCAGCGTTGAGATGCTGGAACACCACTACGGTGACATGAATGCTTTGAGGTATTCAGCCGAGATAACAAAAGCAAGTAGACCTGTCACACCAGCAAGCAATGAGTACCCGTTTTGATAGGCACTTTCAGTGAGAACCACTGATTGCAATATTCTAAATCTCCCAGCTGTGACGTTGGCATTCCCTTCGGGCAATCAGCTTGAGCTTCTTGCGTTCTAGTGGACTCATGCGACTTGCTGAATCTTGCTTGATTAGTGTAACTGATTGAATAAAAGACATTTTTCTGCACTCCCTTGTAGATTTCGTGCAGTCTGTTGTCTCCTTTTGGAGAAGTCATTCTTTTCTTGCCAAAGAATTCAGCTGTTTCTGCCAATGTGTAGCTTCTTGCTACTCGCGACAAATCACCCCAATGAGATGACACAGTATCGTGGGTAAGTTATTGAGTTACATGGCATAATCTTTTTGCATATTGAACAGCATATGGACTCGCTGAAACGCATATACACAAGGAATCCCATGTACGAAGCTGCCTTCAAGAACATTGACGACACACTGTGGAAAGACGCTGGCTGTAGCAGTGAGCTTGATTACATTGAGCAAACCAGTTGGGTGCTGTTCCTCAAGTACTTGGATGATTACGAAGCTGACAAAGAGACAGCAGCACTGCTGAATGGCGAAAGCTACACACGCATCATTGATGGTGAGTTTCGTTGGAATCAGTGGGCAGCACCCAAGAAGTCAGATGGCAGCTTGGACTACAACAGCGCACTCACTGGCGATGACTTACGCGACTTCGTGAATCACAAACTGTTTCCACACCTTGGCAGCTTCAAGCAAACCACAGATAACCCCAAAAGCATCAACTACAAGATTGGCGAAATCTTTAGCGAACTGCGGAACAAGCTGCAGAGTGGTTATGCGCTGCGTGACGTCATCAACAAGGTGGATGAACTTAAATTTTTAAGTAATGCAGACAAGCACGAACTCAGCAGCTTGTACGAAGACAAAATCAAAAATATGGGTAATGCTGGCAGAAATGGTGGCGAGTACTACACCCCTCGTCCACTCATCAAAAGCATTGTGTCAGTGGTGAATCCCAAGATTGGGGAGACTGTTTACGATGGTGCTGTGGGTAGTGCTGGATTCTTGTGTGAAGCATACGACTACATGCGCAACAGCAAGGAACTCAGTGCTGCTGAATACGAAAAACTGCAAACCAACACCTTCTTTGGGAAAGAGAAAAAGAGTCTTGCCTACGTAATTGGCATCATGAACATGATTCTACATGGTGTTGAGGCACCCAACATCGTGCACACCAACACGCTTGCTGAGAACCTTGCTGACATCCAACAGAAAGACAGAGTGGATGTGATTCTTGCCAACCCACCTTTTGGTGGCAAAGAACGTGCAGAGATACAGCAGAACTTCCCTATCAAGACTAGCGAGACTGCTTACCTATTCCTCCAGCACTTCATCAAGATTCTGAAAACTGGTGGACGCTGTGGTGTGGTTATCAAGAACACATTCCTCAGCAATACAGACAACGCCAGTGTCGCACTGCGCAAGCAGTTGCTTGAGGAAACCAATCTGTACGCTGTGCTGGATTTGCCAGGTGGCGCGTTCTTGGGCACTGGCGTGAAAACTGTTGTGCTGTTCTTTGAAAAGGGAAAACCCACAGAAAACGTTTGGTACTACCAACTAAACGTTGGCAGAAACATGGGCAAAACCAACCCTCTAAACGAACGAGACTTGGCAGACTTCATTGAACTGTCTAAAACACAAGCAGAAAGCGACAACAGTTGGCTAATGGATATCGCTGACATCAACACTGACACGTGGGATTTGACTGTGAACAATCCCAATCGTGTTGAGGAAGTGGATAACAGAACACCACAAGAAATCATCGCTGAGATTGAGCTGCTGGATGCGCAAGCTGCAGAAGCACTGCAAGCCATCAAGGAGTTGCTGTGATGTGGGAGACAGTGAGGCTTGGTGACGTTGCTAACCTATATCAGCCCAAAACAATCACTAAAAAAGAGATGACTGATGACGGAGAATATCCAGTCTACGGAGCAAATGGGGTAATAGGTAATTTTCATAGCTATAACCACGAGGAACCTCAGCTTGTGATTGGCTGTCGAGGCAGCTGCGGTGAAGTGAACGTCACGCATGGAAAGTGTTGGATAACTGGCAACGCGATGGTTATCCAACCCAATGAAGCGGTGCTAAAAGAATATTTACGCTACTTTCTTCTGCAGAGGCACATAACCAGCGCGGTAATAAGTGGAACTGCGCAACCACAGATTACTCGAAAGTCTTTAGCGCCAATAGAGCTTCCACTCCCCCCACTCGCAGAACAACAACGCATCGTTGCCAAGCTTGATGCAGCGTTTGCTGAGATTGATAGGGCAATTGGCTCAGCAGAGGCGACAAGAACTCAAGTCCAAAGTTTGGAGCTAGGCGCAGTTAAAGCAACCTTTGACAAGTTTTCTGAACATCTAGAGTACGTTCAGCTAGATACGCTTTGCACCAAAATTACTGATGGAGTACATAAAAAGCCAGTGTATCAAAAAAGTGGCATACCGTTCCTAAAGATTAACAACTTGACTGAAGGGAACGGAATTTCATTCGAGAAGACAAGTTTTATATCCGAAATTGATCATCAAGAATTCATAAAGCGAACACATCCAGAAAAGGGTGACATTCTGATAACCAAAGATGGAACGATTGGTATTGTCCGTCAGATTGAAACAGACAGAGAATTTTCAATTTTTGTCTCATTGGCTCTGGTGAAACCCACAGACAAAAAGAATTCCAACTACCTCACGCACGTACTACGTTCTGCATACTGTCAAAACCAGCTGAGCCCCAGTGGTGCGGCGCTCAAGCACATATACCTCAAAGACTTGAGGAGGCTGATAATCCCAATATCCACTGATGCGATTAACGCTGAAATCGTTGGTGAGCTTAATGAAGTTGAAGAGCAGATTCGTAGAATAAAAGAATCGCTGAATTCAAAAACTCAGCAACTGACGGCTGTGAAGTCAGCAATCCTAGCCCAAGAACTCCAACCACCAGAAAGTGAAGCAGCATGAACGAAGCTGATACTCGCGCAGAACTCATAGACAAACAGCTTGAAGCTAGTGGATGGATTACTAGCGCTGAAACTGGCGTACGTGTTCGTCGTGAGTTCAACATCAATGATGGTGAGATTCGCGCAAGTGGTATCAGAACTGGCAGGCTGATTGCTGACTACGTGCTTGAGTACAACAACATCAAGCTTGCTGTGGTTGAAGCCAAGAGCAACGAATTGGATGTCAGCGAGGGTGTTGCACAAGCAAAGCTTTACGCGCAGAAGCTCAGACTACACGCAAGCTACGCTGCCAATGGCAAAGAAATCTACGAGATAGATTTCAAAGGCAACTCAGAAGGCAAAGTTGCTGCGTTTCCATCACCACAAGAACTGTGGGAACGCATCCATGGCAAACCCAATGCATGGCAAGAAGCATTCAATGATGTTCCTTTTGAAGACAACAATGGCACCAAACAACCACGCTACTACCAAGAGTTAGCAGTAAATCGTGCTGTTGAAGCGATTGCCAATGACAAAGACAGAGTGTTGCTAACCCTCGCAACTGGCACTGGCAAAACCTTCATCTCGTTTCAGATTGCTTGGAAGCTGTTCAAAAGCAGGTGGACAAAGCAGAAGGATGGCAAGCGTCAACCACGTATTCTATTTCTCGCTGACAGAAACATACTCGCCAATCAAGCTTACCTAGACTTTGGCGCGTTTGATGCCAACGCACTCGTGCGCATCAATCCAAGCGACATCGCCAAACGTGGTGAAGTGCCCAAGAATGGCAGCGTGTTCTTCACCATCTTCCAAACCTTCATGAGTGGTGAGGATGGCGAACAGCACTTTGGCAAGTACGAACCAGACTTTTTTGACTTGGTAATCATTGATGAGTGCCACAGAGGTGGTGCCAACGATGAGAGCACTTGGCGTGGCATCTTGGACTATTTCAGCAGTGCAGTGCACCTTGGGCTAACAGCAACCCCCAAGCGCACAGACAACGCTGACACCTACAACTACTTTGGCGAACCAGTGTTCACCTACAGTCTCAAAGAAGGCATCCAAGATGGCTTCCTCACTCCTTTCAAAGTTAAACGAATACAGACAACCATTGATGAATATGTGTACACCTCAGAAGACGAAATCATTGAAGGTGAAGTACGCGAGGGGCATGTCTACGAGGAAAAAGACTTCAACAGAAATATCGTGATTGAAGAACGTGAACGCAAGCGTGTTCAAGACATGCTTGCCAACATGAATCAGAACGAGAAAACCATCGTGTTCTGTCATGGACAAGAGCACGCAGCAATGGTGCGTGACTTAATCAATCAAGAAGCTGAAAGCAAAAGTGTCGATTACTGTGTGCGTGTGACTGCGAATGATGGAACTCGTGGTGAATCGCTGCTTAAACAGTTCCAAGACAATGACAAAAGCATTCCCACCATTCTCACCACCAGTACCAAGCTCACCACTGGCGTTGATGCACGTAACGTCAGAAATATTGTGCTACTTCGCCCAGTGAACAGCATGATTGAGTTCAAGCAAATCATTGGCAGAGGTACGCGACTGTTTGAAGGCAAGCACTACTTCACCATTCTGGACTTCGTAAACGCTTACCACCAGTTCAACAATCCAGAGTGGGATGGCGAACCCATAGAACCCATTGATACTCCCAACGGTGAACGAAAACCTCGTAATCACGATGGTGATAAAGGTGAACGTGGTGGTGACGATGACGAACCCAAAGCACCCAAGCTGCGCATCAAGCTGAGTGATGGCAAGGTTCGCGAACTACAAAGCATGAGCAGCACGTATTTTTACGTGGATGGCAAACCCATCAGCGCAGAAGAATTCCTCAAGCGACTGTTTGACACATTGAAACTGCCAGAGTTGTTGGGAAGCGAGGAAGAACTGCGCAAGCTGTGGGCAAATCCCATGACACGCAGAGAATTACTCAAAAAGCTTGAAGGGGCTGGTTGTCACGTTGATGATTTGCGCAAGCTTCAAGAACTCATCAGCGCACAAGACAGTGATTTGTTTGATGTGCTTGAGTACATTGCATACGCCAAACCACCCACCACTCGCGCTGCACGTGTGGAAACCAACAAAGACAACATCTACAACCTTCTCAACGACAAGCAGCGTGAGTTCGTGGGATATGTACTGCGCAACTACATTGACGTGGGTGTGGATGAACTAGATGTAGGCAAACTCAGCACAGTACTCAATGCCAAATATGGAAGCATCCATGCTGCACAAGAACAGCTTGGCAGCGTGACTGACATACAGAAAACTTTCGTCGGCTTCCAAGCTGAATTGTACGCTGATATTGCGTCGTAGCGGTCTGTTTTCATCAGCTGAAGCAGTTCAGATTGCCGATCTTTTCGCTCGCTGAACACTAGACTTCGAGACACCCAGGATTTCAGCAGTCTTTGCAATTGAGTTGCCTTGAGAGACGACCTTCATGATCTCTTCGTTACTGATCGTCTTAGGGCGTCCTTTAAACTTGCCCTTCGCCTTTGCCATAGCTATGCCTTCACGTTGACGCTCTTTCATGATCTCTCGCTCGAACTGATAGACCGCCCCGAGCATTGAGAGAAGTAGCTGACTCATCGGGTCCTTCTTGTCATCTGAGAACGTCAGTCCTTCTTTCTTGAATTGAAGAGTCGCTCCCTTTGCTGTGATCTCTTCGACCAGATAATGAAGATCCTGAATGTTGCGAGCGAGACGAGAGATATCGTGAACGATCACTGAGTCGCCTTCACGGATGTACTCGAGCATTTCGTTGAGTCTGGGACGATCTTTCGTTTTCGCTGATGCTTTTTCTTCGAAGACCTTATCTAGATCGATACCTTCTAACTGACGCTCAGTGTTCTGTCCGACAGTGCTGACTCTGATGTAACCAATCGTTTTGCCAATCATCGCCTTCTCTCATTCATAATTTCCTTAAATAATAATGAATGGACATCAGTCAAAAGGCAACAACAAGTCATATGACTGATATTTGCGAGGAATATTCCTTCAGTCGTATGCCCGTACTCAAAAGAATATACGTTGCTTCAGAATGACTTTGATCCTTGTTTGTCAGATGAATTCGCCTCGCTCAAAGCACCCTGAGTTCAGGATTTTCAAGACAAAAGCACGATGCCGAGCCACTTTGCGTAGTGCTGATGCCTCCCAGTCGCGATACTCCTTCATCGCTGTTGACTCTGACGCACTCGCCCATTTGAGTTTCCCGTTCTTCCGACGAGCTGTTTCCAGACTCAAGTGATCTGGAAGCCATTTCCTAGATACGTGCTTGAGACTGCGAGTCTCTCTGTCGTACTGCTCAACTCGAGTTTCTAGTCTCCTGATGGCACGCCGACGCCTCATCTTTTCAGTTAGAGCGAAGGTTTCTCTAGCCTCTCTGAGCTTAGCTAGCTTGATCTGCTTAGCGTCTGTCTTGATCTGAAATCGAGCAGTGCTCTGATATTCATGATGTTCAGTCAGGTCCCGAAGTATTCGCAGCATCTCAGCTTTCAGAAGATCTGTGTCTGAGTTCACATTGATCTTGAGCAGGACTTCACCCTCTTTGAGCTTCCCTGCCTTATCAACCTGAGTGACAAGCTGCGTCTGCTCTTTTTCGCAGAAAAGCTCAAACCCGTACCGCTCATCACGCCACCAGTCCTCAAATTCAAACTTCTGAAGATTTCCAAAGTCTTTATGAACTTTGATGCCACGAGCCTGCGCCAGCTTTGCGTACTCAAACCACTCCCTATACACACCCTTCTTATGAAGTAGTCCACGAGCTGCTCGATCTTTGAACTGGAAAGTGAAGAGCTTTCGCTTGATCCAGCGACGATTCTTAGCTTTTTTCATGCTAATACCATGACATAACCACATTACTATATTACTCGTAAGTTACGTCACTAGCTAGCTGCCTCAAACTACACGTGTTCTCTGAGAGAACGTCCTTCACAAACAAATAGAGAGATTTTTATGCGTAAACAGAACCCCCAAAAAGCAAAGAAGATTGCTGCAAAGCGAGCCCGAAAAGCAGCTGCTCAAAAGAAGAAGCCTAATCTAAAGCACATCGGAAGAAAGATGATTAGTGACGACGTGATACAGAGGACTCAAAGCTTTGAACGTCAGATCGAACCATCGACTGAGCGAGTACAGCGTTATTTATCTGCTGTCATGAACAACACAGCTCATCTGCTTGAGACTGCTCCCAGCAAGCTTCTAGATCTGCCGATCAAGACGATTACTTTAGAGAAGTTCTTACAAGTGAATGATGCTTCTGTCGCCAAGTCATTCAATCGCACTTTTTATAAGTACGCATTCGTACAAGAAGTAGGTCGTGCGAATAACGTCAGTCAAGAAGAAGCAATGAATCTGACTCTGATTGTTCAACCGTTAATGACCCACAGCTATCGTCAGATGACTGAGTGTGAAACTCACTTTCGCTGTTCAATTCAGTACAGCCCGAGTCATGAAGCAATATTCGATATGACCATCGACGACTACGAAAGAGCATGTTCAGACTTGTCATTTAAGTATCAACATGAAGAGGAGGAAGCAGCGTGAATTGAGCACGATCACGTGACGGACGAGGCTATTACTTTATCGAAGCTACTTCCTGTAGCCCAAATCTAGATATTTTTATTTGTATAAATTGGGGAGAACTGGGTTCCCCCTTCCCAATGACATTCCTTTTCTAGGGGAACTCAAAGGAAAAATGTGAGATGGAAAAATCAATATCAGAAATTAAACCCTTAACAAGCTCTGAGAGAATGAATTTGTTGCTAGAGCTTGACGAATTGGTGACCGCAGAGCTCGCTAAGAGAGGACTCGAAAGTTGTGGCGGTGGCACACTGCTTATGGGTAATCCATTGCGAGAAAGCGAGTTTAGATCCAAAGATCGGCACTTTAATATCGTAATGGAGGTCTTCAATGTATACGACGAAGATGAGGATGAAATCTACACGGGAGGTGAAAAATGAATTTACCGTCTCCGTTTGAGGAGTTCTTGTTCAATCAGAGACTTGCCGATCAGCTGGGCGCTTTTATCAAGCGTCCAGATGCTCTACCTCAAGTCGTCTGTTTCTATGGTGAGCCAGGGATTGGCAAGACGTCATTTGCGTTTGCGTTTGCTCGACGCTTTGGTGAGTACTGCTCATATCATCCGATGAACGAGACTAATATCAATGCTGGCTTCATCAAGCATCTGAACATGTCTACTGCTCACACTCTGGCAGCTTTTATCAGATCAGACGACAAGCCGTTCAGTAACGTGACGATTCTTGATGAATTTCACAATCTAGCGAAAAAGTCTCAAGACTTCTTCAAGACTCAGTTTGATGCTCTTGGCGAGCGTGATCGAGTGATCATTTGCTTGAACACAACTGACAATAAGAGTCTGAAGCAAAGTGTCACCGCTCCGATCTACTCACGAATGACTGCGAAGATTGACTTCACTTTGTCGCCAGACGAGTACGACGAGTTCTCTGAAAAGATCGCTGATCGTTATCGCTATCTCGAGCTTGATGAAATCAGGTCATTGCTTCCAGATATGCGTCAGATCAGCAATCTGAACGAGATGAGAAAAGCACTCGCTGCGTAATCGATCATCGCTGATTTCTCGAAATTTCAATTCTTATAAATAAGTAATACGAGAACTACTCAAGTGACTTCGACTGACATTTGTTAGCCGATCTCAAGTCACTTGAGCTGTGCTCCTACATCAATTTCTTGGTCGTCTGAGTTACGACATTACTCGAGTTATGCCTATGGAAAACGAACTGACAGAAAGACTGCGACAACTTTGGTCCCAAGACTATCGATCAACTTATGAAAGAGGCGAGAGAGCACTCAAAGACTGGACTGAAGCAAGGACTATTCGCAATCACTACAGCATCACTATGACGCCTCATGAGCACCTAATACACGCTCAAGACATCTGGTACGACATCGATCAGCGAGAACGTTACACCAAAGAAAACTGGTTCTATCTCATTCAGAGACTGAATCGAGAGATCGACAACAACTACCAACGCAAACCTCATCTGACGATCCAGCATCAAGTAGTGATCGAGCATTACGACAAAGATACCAACACTCTGATCAAACCTCATCTACATGGCACTCTCGCGGTACCAGACGCCTGTCACGAGCAATTTAAAGCACTCTTGATAGCGACCCGTCAGGGCGTAACTTCGATCAATCTGGACGCTCTGAAGGGGGACTTCTCAACGATCAAGAGCACTCATCTCACACACATACCAGACGAAGACAATCTCAAATACTGGATTGGGTACGTCATGAAACAACAACTACAAGGAGACAAATATGAAGATCAACAAAGCAAGCAGCGAGAGCGATATCCGCAAGACAACTCCCTCAAAGGTTTCTGGAATGCGAATTGC
>PR_CR_10_Liq_1_inCRDRAFT_1002002_pt1 | contig 10794 bp, 8 predicted proteins | sample PRCRCaboRojoPR_3_FD_10241 | JGI IMG/M metagenome (IMG submission 10241) | reverse complement strand
AAAAGCGCAACTTTGAACTGGAAGTACTCAAACACTAAGATTACCTTGAACCTCACCATAGATTCAAGCATAGTTTCAAACGGCAAGTGGTACGGAATTGGGCTTAAAGACCCTAATTCAGGTCAGGGAATGCAGAAGGGAGAGTACTTTGTGTTCAAGAACCTTTCTAACGCATATTTCGAGCACATGAACACCTTCAGTCTCAAAGACAAAGGAGGCCGTCCTTCAAACGACAGCAGCTCTACTCCTAATCCTAATATCAGTGTTGGACCCAAGATTCTAAGCAATGGAGACCTCAACATAGTGTGGTCTAAAGACTTGAATACTACAATTAAGGATCAGACTCTTAATATGACTGTAGGAAACAGTTACACTCTGCTGTGCGCTTACGGAAATGTCACAGAAAACGGTACAATTGGTCCTCACAACAGCAGCACTCACGGCTCTACAACTATTAAGTTAGCCAACGACAGCAGTGCTACAGCTATCTACAGCGTGCTACTTCTATCACTTCTGCAGCTCTTCTTTTAAGTCCAATTAACTTAGTTTTGGATAACTTACACCTTAAAAACATTAAGAAGTTTTAAAAGAAGGCTTTTCAGCCGAACTGGTTTCTGAGTTAGAAAAAGTGAGTGACTCATCAGTCTGGGGGTAGTAGCTGGGGCGATAACTGTCAGAGTACTCGCTAGAGTAACTATACTGGGACTTATGTTGCTTCAGTAGCTGATTAGCTTCGTCTAAAGCACTGGCTTGCTTAGAACTTTCCTTTGAAGACCTTTCGAAGTCTTCAAGTTCTTCCCTGAGTTTGTCTTTGAAACTTTGAGACTGCTGGCTGTAATCCTGTTTTAGCTTGCTTTCAGTTTCACGAAGCACTGTTTCGAATATAGACTTTTCTCTGTACTCGTCTTGTGTGAACTGGAGGTCTTGTTGGGCTTGTCTGCTTGAAGCTCTTTCTTTTTCGAACTCAAGTAAAGTTTGTTGTAGGTCTCTTTGTTCTTGGAGAGCTTTTTCTTGCTGTTCTTTTCTTAGAGTCAGAATCCTTTCTTCCATTTCTCGGTTTGAGTCTTTGACTTGGTCTTTTATAGCTTCTTTCTGGCCTTCGAGGCGTTCTTGTAGTAGGTTCCTTTTTTCTTGGGCTACTAAAGCGTTGTCTTGGATTTTTTGGTTGAGTCTGCGGGTGTGTTCTTGGTCTTTGGCTTCTCTGAGTTTGTTTTGTTCGACTACTTTCATGGACTGTTCTTTTTGGGCAATGAGTTCTAGGTACTCAGTGTGCTTGGCTACTTCTTCTTCGGTTACTTCTCTCATTTTGCGTTGTTTTTGGACTTCCATGACTTTAAGTTCTCTTTCGAGTTCACTGATTTTTCTTTGGTACTCTTCTTTAGCTCTGTTTTCTTCTTCAGAAAACAAGTTGGACTCTGCGTGTTTAAGTTGCATGTAGCTTTTTCGTTTAATGTCTCTTTCGGCGTCTTCTTGCTCGAACTGGAGTCTCAGTATCATGTCTTTGAGTTGGTTGAGTTCTTGGGGATCTTGGAAGCCCATAGCTTCTTGGTTGAGCTTTTTTTGTTGGTGGTCAAGTGTTTGGAATAGTTTTTCGCTAGCTTTGTACTCAAGCATGTTTAAGGCTTCGTTTTCTAGTTGGGAGCTTTTGTAGTAGTTTTGTCTTTCTTCAGCTGCTTTCATTTCTTGGTTGAGTTTGTTCAATTCGTTTTTGCGTATGTTTTCTTGCAAGTCAAACATGTTTTCGCATTCTAAGTTTTTGATTTGGTCAGCTTTTTTCTTTCTGTACTGAGCATCGAAGCTTGATAGGGCTTCTAGTCGGGCTTGTTCTTCGGACCTGATTTGTTTTAGCTTTTCAGAGTCAAACCGCATTATTCTAGCAATTTTTTCTTTGAACTGGTCTTCAGTTTCATCAGAGTGCCTGACTAAGTCTTTGAAAAGGGAGTTGTAGTAAGAAGTTTTTTCAGAGTCTACTTGTTCTTGGTAGAGTTCCCTAGCAATGTCTTCTTTAGTCTGCAAAGTGTACTTGGGGCAGTTTTTAAACACTGGGTACTGGCCTTCTGGAATGGGCAACTTTAAGTCATAGCCTACTACTGGGGCTTTGTTTTCGGTTTTTTCGTGCAACTCAAAAACGCCTTTCATGAACTTGTCTACACTAAGTGCTTTTTTGGTTTTAAAAAACTGCAGTGCTTCTGACTTCTTTTTGAGAGACAGTATTTTGTTTTTGTGGAACAAAAAGTACTCTGCTGTGCAGTAAAGGTGCAGTTGTGGCTTTTCCCACTCTGTAATTATGAAGTCCATAAGTTTGGCCCAGTCTTTGTGCTGGACTACACTGTACAAAAAGGTGTTTAGCATCTCAGCAATGATCTCAGATAACTTAGGTATTCTTTTAAGGTAGAGGTAAAGTTCATTGTCAGAAGCTTCTAGTATGTTTTCTACACTCTGGATGTTCACTACAGCTGGGCTCGGAAAAAAGTCAAACCAGTGCTGCAACCAGTGAGTAACTATGCACATTACAGTTTCAAAACAACTCAAGTCGTCTCCTTTAAACACCATTGCAAATGGCGTTACTAAGTGCGGCAGCCAAGACAACTCTGCAAACAGTGGGCTCCAGTAAGCTAGTGCTGAAACTACTGTGTCTACTTTTGAAAACACTGTTTTGGGCAGTTTCGGCAAAGAACTTATAGCATTTACAAAGCAGGGGTGAGTGCCTTTACCTGCCAAACCAATGAATGCACTGGAGTTTCCGGGCAGCTGTAGTATGAACCTCCAAATTAGTGGACGGTACTTTTCAGGGTACTCAGAAGTATGGTGCAGAGTTAAACGCAGTTGCCAAGTTGAGAGCTTCTGAGTTCCGGCCTTGCTAAGCAAGTTCTTAAATGAGTGAGCTTCAGAGGTGGCTTCAGAACTGGTAGAACTGACGCTAGTTCTAGAAAGCTTTTTAAAAACAACATCTTCTTTTGACTTAAGCTGGCTTTGGTCCAGAGTTTGCAAGTCGAAGTTGTAAGACTCAAAGTCAGTAGACTTGTCTAAGTAGGTGTAAACTAAGTTTTCCTCTAAACCCAAACTAAGCTTTTTAGTTCTAGCTCTGATTTGGGAGTCAAGGAACTTCTTGAAGTGGTGGACTCTTATAACTCCGTTTGAAAACAAAGTGTACAAGTACTCTCCTTTCACTTGGAAAAAGTCCAAGGTGCTAGTGCCTACCTGGAACTCAGCTTCAATGCGGGCATTTTCAATGTTAAGCACATAAAGGCGTCCGTTGTCGGCTGAAAACAAAACGTTGCCTTGGTAGTGTTGGACTCTGGTGAAGGTTCTGATTCCAGGTACTTGGTCAAGAGAGTACTCTATACGAGTTTTATCGCTGCCCCAAACATAAAGCTTCTGGTCCTTTCCGATTCCAAGTACTTTGTCTCCTTCTACTTCCACAAAGTCGTATAAGTTACTTCCTACAAAGTTCCTTTCAAGCTCGTTGTTACTTAAGTTCCATCTGTAAAGCTTTCCGTCATCAAAGCAAGTCAGCACAGAACTCCCATCTACACTGAACCTAGCCATAGTGTACTTAGGGCCTTTAGCCAGCATGTTTCTGACCTTTTTCCAGTTTTGCAGGTCCCATATAGCCACACAGTCCTCTGAAAAAGAAAGCGCGTACTTTTTGAGGTAGTTCAAATCAAACCCTTTAACTCTGTGCTTGTGGGGGTTGAAAGTTGGCAGTTGCTTTCCAGACTTAGAAAAAACACTTAGTTTGCCTGACTTAGAAGCCACAACTAACAAGTTACCAGAACAGAAAACAAGTTCAGGCTCCTCTATGGCCTTTACAAGGCAACTGAACCTGTTGTGCCCTAGTAAAAACTGAGTCAAAGAACCTTTTGAGTCTCCCGCAATCATTTCTTGGCCAGATTCATCCACGTAGAAAGCTGTTCCTTTGATTCCTTTCCAAAATTCTATTTCTAAAAGCAAGCCTTCTTGGTTGGTTAGGGCTTTTCGAGGAAATATTCTGCCTGAAGGACAAGACACGGTAAGTCTGTTTGCCATTTAAAATATTGAAGCAGCGCTTACTGGGACATTAAGAAAACAACTGGGAGTTCTCTTGCTTGAGTTCTTCCAGGTAAGAAAGTATTTTGTCTTGCTGAGCAGTTATGATCAGCTCAAGGTCTTCTAGGTCATGGCCTTCGTCTTCAGGGTCGAAGTCAGGTAGGCTTTGCTTTTCTTTGGCAGCTTGGATTTTTTCGTGTATCTCAGTGATTTCTTCTTCGATCTCGTCAAGTCTTTTATTAGAAGTCTGATGCCAGGTTTCCAGTTGGTCGACTTTTTCTTTTTTAGTTATTTGCTTTTGGAGTTCTTCTGAAGCTTGTTTGTCTAAGTTTTCGATCCAAGTTTCTAAGGTTTTTACTTTGCTTTCTAAGTGTTTGAAAGTTTCATGGTATTTTTTCAAACTTTGTTTGCTCTCGAAACAACCCATTTCTAACACCTTGTGTAATGACTTATAGTAAATGTTTCATTCTGTTGTACTCGCTAGATCTTCTACAAGAAGAGTTTTCAGTGACTTCTTAGGAACAAATAACAATGGCTTCGAAATGCTTGAAGTAATCCAGCCACGACTTAACCTTCAGGATTGCGATTCCTTTGCTAAGCTAACCAATGTTATTCAAAATAACCAACTAGACTTAGAACTAACAGTAGAGTGCTCCAAAGCTGCAAGTGAACTTATTGGAAAAAAAAACAAAGCGACAAGTAAACTTTAAGGCGCATGCTTTCTGGAAATTAGTTAAGCACGCGCTCAATAACATTGAGAAAATGAGTGCTGAAGATTTGGCAACCTTAATTACTTGGACCAGAGTAATTTGGGAGAATGAATTGCCTGCTTACCACGATCCCTATGTTAGAGTTATTGTTAGAAGAGTTAAGTACTTACTTGAGAAGCAAGCCTTAAACACTCGGCTAACTTTCTTCTTCTTCACTCAGTTAAGTTTCCTAAGGATTTTTGATTCAACTATTACTGAAGGATTGATAAAAGAACTCTACATACTTAGGGCTTTTAAAAAATCACCTAGAACAGCTTGGAGACACAAAAATTGAATCAATTATCAGAATTTTAAGACCAAACCTGGACTTTAAAGTTTCAATTTCATATTAGACCATCTAGGAACTCCTACTAACACTGCCTTGATAAATGCTGCTAAAATGCTAAGTACTGAAACTCCAAAGCACGAGATTGAAGAGTTCCTTTGCCATTTAAGCAAAGCTACTCCAGAAATCTGCAGTAAATACTTGTTCAGAGAAGTCCTTAGAAATTTGTGGCAGTTAATAAAACTTCACGGCCTAGTGGACAAATCCTATAAATTTTTGAGAATCTTGAGAACTTACTTGGAAACGAAAAACAAATATTGGTCATTTGAAAAAGGCGTATTGATTGCTAATATACTTGGCGAAACTAAAATGCTCCCCCCTGGACCGTGCTTCATTATGGTCCGACGAGGATTTGAAAACAGTGGAAGTTGGAAGTTGATTAAAACAGCTTCTAGATTTGCTGGAGAAATTACAAAAGAGCTGAGTTTATCGAGCTATGCTCGAGCAACTAGAATTTTACCCGATGTCTGAGAGGTTGCTTATGTACTTCAGCTGCCTTACGTTGAAGACTTTGAGAAAAACTTAATAGACCAAGTTGACCTAGTGCTAAGGTACCTTTCTTGGGAATACGATGAATTAGTGAATTATCTGGAAAGACTTGAAAGAGGAAACCACCCCTACCTCGAGTCTTATGTACTCAGAAGCTCAGACCTTGCTTAAGCCAGTAGAAGACTTAGTAAGGGTTGCTTCTATTTACCGCAGTGTGCCTGGCAGTGAAGGGTTTCTTACTGAGTTAGTTTCTTTTTTAGAGTCAAAATTGACTCAATAAGTAACTCTCGCAAATTAAAGTTACTTCAAAGCTTAGCTGCTGAGGGTATTAGGTCCGAAATACTTTTCAAAACTTGCACTGAGAGCTTGTGCCCTCCTGAGTCTTCTAATATTTCACTCGGCCTGCTCGAAAGCATCTGTGAGCTTTCTTTCCAAAACCAAAACTGGAGCTCTCAAGCTCTTAAGTACAACATTGAGTCAGTCAACTCTAAAAAAGAACTCCTCAAACTTATTTGGAGCCTTGTTTGTTTGGGTTCTTCTGAAGACCTGATTACAGAAGCAGTTTATAAGTACAACAAACTCAATGACTCCTTAGCTTTTGACTTTAAAGAAGCAGTGCTGGCAAAGCACTTTGAACTCAACCCTCTTCCAGTACACTTCAGAACTTCAAAGTCGATCAAAGAGCTCAACAAGTTGGTTAGTATCTATAGAACTTTTGGAATGTCTCAAGCTTACGTGAAGAGAATAACCAAAACTCTGGATAAAATAGGCGATACAAAAATAGGCCTGATTAAAGAAAAAGTATTTTTGCCTTTCTATATTCAAGAAAAGGACTTAGTAGTTTGGCCTACTACCCAACATGTCACTATATATGGTACAGAAATGCTCAAAAGCACTTATCAAATGCACCAAAAAAACATTGAAGCAGTTGCTGAGAAAGTCATAGTTACTAAAGAACTTTTTGAAGAAGATTTAATAAAGCAAATCAATAACTAATAATTCTATGAAACCAAAAGCAATAATAGGACTGGGCAACCCCCCTTCTTATATAAAAACAAAGCACAGTGTAGGGCAGTTGTTTCTGAACTTTTTAACCAAAAGCTTTTCGTACTCAAAGAAACTCCAAGGAGAAATAGCTGAGTTAAATGGGACCTTGCTTTACAAACCTAGTTGCTATATGAACTTAACCGGACACAGCACTAAAAAAGCAATGAAAGAATTGAACCTTTCTCCAGAAGACATCCTAATTGCCCACGACGAACTCGACCTAGAGCCAGGACGCTTCAAAGTGAAGCACGGAGGATCTGCAAACGGCCACAACGGCCTTTTAAGTGTAATTTCGCAAATCGGAACAAACGAGTTCGCTAGACTGCGCATAGGAATAGGCAGACCTGAGTCCAAAGCACTAGTTCCTTCTTATGTGCTGTCTGAGTGGGAACCCTTTGAGTTAGAGTTGCTGCACGAACAAGTGTTTCCTAAAGCTATGGACTTATTACTAGTTAAACAGAATTACTCGTAAGCGTAGTTTTCTAAGAAAATCAAAGTTTGCACTAGCGGCAAGTACTCACTTAGTAACTGGTCTTCTATTTTGCCTTTGAGTTTTTCAATGCACGAATTTAAGTGCTCGTCGTTTATGTCAATGTCTGAGTTCTCCTTCACTGCATTGTAAGCTAAGTAAAGTTCGTCTATTCCGAGTTTTTCTTCCAAGTAGAGTCTCAAAGCTTCCAGTCTGTCAAAGTTAGAAGTTTCTTCGGTAGGAGTGGTTTCCATAGGCAGTATTTCTTGGTTAGCAATTTCGTCTTCTCGGTCTACAAGTTCTTCTTCGATAGCAGGGGACTCAATAGGTTCTTGGGTCTCTTCTTCGCCTTCGTCTTCAGCTAGCACTGCTTCTTGCATTTCTTGGTACATGCGTTCTTGGTCTTCTTGTACAAGTGAGGGGTAGTCGCCTAGCCACTCTACTTCTACTTCTTTTTTCTTTTTTTTCATGTTCTTTTTTTTCTTTTTGATGTCTTTCAGCATTTCTTGGCGTTTAGCTTCCCGGTCTTTAGCTCTTTCTTCGCGTATGCGGTTGGCTTCTTCCTGGCGTTCTTGGCGTTCTTGTTCTTCTTTTTCCCACTGTTGTCTTATGTCTTCTACTTTTTTTCCGGGTTTTTTCTTTTTGCACTTGCTACCTTCACTTTTGTCTTCTGAACGTCTTCTGTTGGGAGGAGCTACTGGCCTGAAGAAGTCTTCAAGTCTCCCTGCAGGGGGATCTGGCATCTTTGGAGGCCGCGCTGCTCTGGGACTTGGGTCTTCAGGTTTGGGTCTTGGGGGTTCGTAGTTAATTCTTTGAGGTTCGTAGTTGGCTCTTTGAGGAAATTCTATGCGTTCCTGGTTCCTTGGAGAGTTCCCTCTGAACGGAGGAATTTCTTTAAGTGGAGGTGCTTTAGGGGGTTCTCTGAGAGGTTCTCTAGGAGGTTCTCTAGGAGGTTCTCTAGGAGGTTCTCTAGGTCTGTCTCTAGAGGCTATTTGTCTCCTTAAGTTTTCCATCTCTTTAGCTTTGATTTCAGCTTCTCTCTGTTTCTGGTCTTCGCGTGCTTTTTGGTTAGCTCTCATTTCTTCCCTAGCTTTGATTTCAGCTTCTCTTTTGAGTCTAGCTTCTTCTCTAGCTTTGAGTTCAGCCTCTTTCCTTTTCCTGTCGTCGACTTGTTTTTTTTTCTTTTCTTCAGCTTCTTTTTTAGCTTTGTTCTGGTTAGCACTGAACAAGTCTTGTCTGTGCAAAATAGTGTGCGAAAACTCTTCTTTGCGGATGCTTTCAGACAAGTAGTTTTGGATGCGTGACTTAATGAAAGGCATTCTCAGAATCTGAGTGACTGTAGGACGTCTGCTAGGGTCGGTAGCAAGCATCTTGGAAACTAGGTCTTTCACTTCCCTTGAAAAATGCGGAGGAAGTGGGCTGTAGTTGCCTCTAACTATTTTAAGTGCAAGGTTGTGCAGTGAAGACCCGTCAAAAGGCGGTTTCAGAGTGCACAGCTCGTAAAGCACCACTCCTATAGACCACACGTCGGACTTGAAGTTGTAAGGCTTGTTTTCAATGATTTCAGGCGATAAGTAGTAAGGAGTTCCCACCATAGTTCGAGCCTTTTCAACAGTATTGCTAAGCACACGAGCAATTCCGAAGTCCCCCAACTTAACCATTCCGTTCCGCATCAAAAAGATGTTTTGGCCCTTGATGTCTCTGTGGAGTACCTTTCTGTCGTGCACATGCTTCATAGCCAAGCAGATCTGCACGAACCATCCCAAAATTTCGTTTTCCGAAAAGAAGCGTCCTCTCTGCGCCTTGATCTTAGCAGACAAGTCTCCTCCATCTGCGTAGTCCATAACAATGTTGAGTTTGGCGTTTGTGGTGGTGTAGATGTCTCTGAAGCGAATGATGTTGGGGTGGTCGAAGGCGGACATTATTTTGGCTTCGTGGTAGGCTTCTTTCTTTTCTTTTTGTGTCATTTTCGAGATGTCGATTTGCTTCACAACCCACCTAGACCCGTCTTGTGGGCTCTCTACTAAGTAGCACTTCCCAAAGGCCCCTTCGCCAAGTAGTTTTATTTGTCTGTAACCTTCTACCATTTTAAATCACGTAATTTAATTAGAAACTCTGGACTGCTTTGTCTTTATGCTTCTAGGTCTGGAACCGTTTAAGGGTGGAAAGAGTAATTTCAAAGTACTTTTAGCATAGTTTTAAGGGCGGTTGTTTAAGTACCAATTTCAACTGGAGCTGGCTTTGCTTTAGAGTTTCTTGAGCTAATTGCTCAGATGAAATCTGAGCTCTTCCAGAAAGGGTATTGGAGAATGTGATGCTTCCATACCTTGTTATTGCTTGTGTGGAGCTGCATTGGGCACTTATTTTCTCTGTAACCAAAAGTGTTCATGTACAATAGGGCTTAGTTCTTAAATATTGGTACAGCAAGGTCCCTGTTGATCATTTAAACAGTTCCAGAGGGTTCTTTTAGTGCGATTCCGTACCAGTCACAAAGCAAGTGTGTTTCCAAGTCAACTGTTAAGTTAAACACTATTGCGTAATCGGAAACTTTTCAACGCAGGGTTGCGTGCTTTAAAATTCTTGACCTCATCCTGCTTCGTAGGTGCTTCCTAGACCAAGCGCACTAAAAAAATAACTAAAAGGAATATCGGAATTAGTAATAGTTACTTAAAAAAGGAGTTGGAGAACTGATAGAATCAGTAAAGTGTAGAGTCTGAACGCACTGTCGTCAGGGATAGTAGCATTTCCATTGAAGTCATTGGAGAGAGTGATGCTTCCATAACCTCTGTTGGTGCCTTCGTGTTTCTGGATCACACCGTTGCTCATTTTTCCGTAGGCAAAGAGTAGAGTGTAAGTGTTTCCCTCTTTCAAAGTAAGAGTTTTATTGTTGAAAGCACTGAATGGTAAAGTCCAATTGACCAGTAAGTTCCCTTTTGAGTCAGTAGAGATGTTCGTGTAAGGGCTGGTGTTGTTTTGAGGACGCCCATTTGCAGTATAGTTTACAGTGTTCATGGCTTGGAGAGTTGGGTTAGAAAGGTTCTTTACCACAGCATACTCTGCGTTGGCCATTGAAACAGTGCTTGAAGGTTCCTTTAGAGCAACTCCGTACCAGTCGTAGTCATTGACCAAACTAGAGTTAATAGTGAGTTGGAATTCTGCCTCATTCTGCGAAACAGCCCATTGCAAGTTTCCATTTTTAAGGTTCTCTTTGCCCATACCTCCAGATGGATTAGGAGGGATAATAGCATTTCCATTGAAGTCATTGGAGAGAGTGATATTTCCATAACCCCTGTTGGTGCCTTCGTGTTTCTGGATCACACCGTTGCTCATTTTCCCGTAGGCAAAGAGTAGAGTGTAAGTGTTTCCCTCTTTCAAAGTAAGAGTTTTATTGTTGAAAGCACTGAATGGTAAAGTCCAANTGACCAGTAAGTTCCCTTTTGAGTCATTAGAGTTTGATATGCTCTTGTAAGGGCTGGTGTTGTTTTGAGGACGCCCATTTGCAGCATAGCCTACAGTGTTCATGGCTTGGAGAGTTGGGTTAGAAAGGTTCTTTACCACAGCATACTCTGCGTTCATCATAGAAACAGTGCTTGAAGGTTCCTTTAGAGCAACTCCGTACCAGTCGTAGTCATTGACCAAACTAGAGTTAATAGTGAGTTGGAATT
>PR_CR_10_Liq_1_inCRDRAFT_1002001_pt1 | contig 10797 bp, 12 predicted proteins | sample PRCRCaboRojoPR_3_FD_10241 | JGI IMG/M metagenome (IMG submission 10241) | reverse complement strand
AGCAATGAGACCAAGAACGAGGGAAGAAGATGAAACGTATTTTGGCGATGGCCTTATTGGCCTTTGGTGCGGCTGGGGCGGCCCAGGCCTGCCCGGATTGGCGACTGGAAGCCGCGGCCAGCTACAACCTGTCCGGCGACCAGCTGCGCAAGGCGCAGGGCGCGGATGTGATCGCGGGCGGCGAGAATTACATCTGGAATTGTCCGGGCATCAATCCGCAGTCGGATCAAGGGGCGGGCTATTTCACCTCGAACCCGGATTTCCGTTTCTTCATTTCGGATCTGGAACGCTATCAGCTTGTCGTGTCGGTCATCAGCCAGTGCGACAGTGCGCTGTTGATCAACACCCAGTCGGCCAGCTGGTATTACGACGATGACGACAACGGCAATCTTGATCCGCGCATCGTGCTGACACGTCCGATCAGTGGCCAGATCGATGTCTGGGTCGGCACGTATGACGGTGAATACTGCGATGCGCGCCTGATGCTGGAGACCTTTCCGCGATAGGGACAAGGCGCAAAAGAAAACCGCCCGCGGCCGGGGCCACGGGCGGTTTGTTCATGCTGGCAGGAAGGATCAGTCCTCGTCGGACTTTTCTTCCTCGTCGCCACCTTCCGGGGTCTCGACCAGGCCGGCCNCTTCTTCGAGGTCTTCCAGCTGCGAGGCNCCGATGTCCTCGAACAGTTCCTGGATCTCGAATTCGGCGGCGGCTTCTTCCTCGGCGGCGAGGTCCTGAATGGACTTGCCGGAGGCCTGAAGCTCGGCCTCTTCGGGAGAACGGGCGATGTTCAGGGTGATCGTCGCCTCGACCTCGGGGTGCAGGTGCACGGTGATGTCGCGCAGGCCCAGCTCCTTGATCGGGTCGCCGATGACGACCTGCTTGCGGCTGATGTTGTAGCCGTTGGCCTCGGCCTCTTTCTCGATGTCGCGGGGCGACACGGAGCCGTAGAGAGAGCCACCGTCGGAGGCGGCGCGAATCACGACGAACTTGGCGCCGTCCAGCTTCGCGGCCAGTGCTTCGGCCTCTTTCTTGGTTTCGAGGTTCCGGGCTTCAAGCTGCGCCTTCTGGTCTTCGAAGGCCTTGAGGTTTACCTCGTTGGCGCGCAGGGCCTTGCCCTGGGGCAGAAGGTAGTTGCGCGCGTAACCTTCCTTGACGGAGACGACTTCGCCCATCTGGCCCAGTTTGGCGACGCGTTCGAGCAGGATGATATCCATTGGGGTCTCTCCTTACTTGACGGCGTAGGGCAGCAGGGCCAGGAACCGGGCGCGCTTGATGGCCTGGGCCAGTTTGCGCTGGTTCTTGGCGCCCACGGCCGTGATGCGGCTGGGGACGATCTTGCCACGCTCGGAAATGTAGCGCTGCAGAAGCTTGGTGTCTTTGTAGTCGATCTTCGGGGCGTTCTCACCCTCGAACGGATCGGTCTTGCGGCGACGGAAAAACGGTTTGGCTGCCATGGGTTATGGTCCTTTCCTGATCCTGTGGATTAGCGACGCTCGCGACGGTCGTCGCGTTTTTGCATCTGAACAGACGGGCCTTCTTCGTGCGCATCGACCTTGATGGTCAACACGCGCATGACGTCGTCATGCAGGCGCATCAGGCGTTCCATTTCCTGAACGGCCGGTGCCGGGGCATCGGTCCGCATCATGGCATAGTGACCCTTGCGGTTCTTGTTGATCTTGTAGGCCATCGTCTTGACGCCCCAGTATTCGGAATCGACGAGTTTGCCGCCATTGTCCGAAAGGACGGTGCCAAAATGTTCGATGAGGCCTTCGGCCTGCGCGTTGGACAGATCCTGACGCGCGATCAGTACATGCTCGTAAAGCGGCATGTGCACTCCATTCATGTTTCGGCGCATTTCAAAGGGCAGGGCAGTTCGCCTTCCGCACCCGGCCCACGAGAGACTGCGCAGTTCATCTAGCTACGCGGAAGGATGCGGCCTTATACAGCTTGGGCGTCCGGGATCAAGCCCGTGAACGGAGCCGGGCATTGATGAATGGGCCCCCAACGCAAGATTTCCCTGCCCCCGCCCGGATTGTGCCACAAATCGCCGCCATCTTCTTCCCGAGAGGCAACCATCGGGGGCAGACCCATGACCATCTATAGCCAACGCGCGCAGACCGTTGCCGAAAACAGGGATGTTCACGGTGAACCACGGCTGGAACGCCCGGTCATAGAGGAGCAGTTCTGGGGCTACGAGATTGGCCCTAGCCCGATCGAGCGCGGCGCGCTTGCCATGTCGCGGGGTGTTCTGACGTTGATCGCATCGGCTTTTGCGGTGGCCGCTATTGCCATTTGGCTGGTCCCGACCGGCGCCTCCGAATTGGAGGTTCCGCTGGCCCGGTTGTTGATTTCGGCGGTTTTGGGCGGGGCCGCGGCCTTTCTGCATGGCCGGGCGCTGGCCCGGCGCGTGATCACGCTGGAAGTGGATACCGCCAATGGCGAATTGCGAGAGGTCATCGGGGTCGGGGCGAGCCGGCGCCAGGTTGTCGGCGAATACGGTTTCGACAGCGTGGACGCGGTTGACCTGCACGAGGCCGGATCGCGCGGGCAGGTGCAAATCCGTTTGCGCGATGGCGGGTTGATCGCGGCGGGCACGGGCATGGCTGCCTATCTTGTGCCGCTCCGGGCGCGGCTGGAAGCGGACCTGTCGCTCGCGGTGCGGGGCGATCAGACGCCGCCGTCCTTTGCCGGCCCCTTGACGCGCTGACCCATCCTGACCCCCGAGCTTGGAACCGACGCGCTTTGGCGCGACGGTCTTCCTATTCTTGTGCCCCCGGTCCCGTTCCGCTAGGTCAGGTCGGGAACAGGTAGGAGGGGACCCTAACGATGCGGGCTTTCGTATTTCCCGGACAGGGCGCACAGGCAATTGGTATGGGAAAGGCGCTGGCCGAGGCCTATCCCGCGGCAAGAGCGGTTTTTGACGAGGTGGACGCGGCCTTGGGCGAGTCCCTGTCGGCCTTGATCTGGGAGGGCGATATCGCCGAACTGACGCTGACTCGAAACGCCCAGCCTGCGCTGATGGCCACGTCCATGGCAGCGATGCGTGCCCTGGAGGCCGAGGGTGTGACGATCGAGGCGGCGGATTTCGTGGCCGGGCACAGCCTTGGTGAATATTCCGCCCTGGCGGCGGCCGGCGCGCTTGGCGTGGGCGACACAGCCCGTTTGTTGCGCATTCGCGGCACCGCAATGCAAGAGGCCGTGCCGGTGGGTGAAGGTGCGATGGCCGCTCTGCTGGGCCTTGATTTCGTCACCGCTGCCGCCGTGGCCGAAGAGGCCGCCCAGGGCGAGGTGTGCCAGGCCGCCAATGACAATGATCCCAGTCAGGTGGTGGTCTCAGGCCACAAGGCTGCCGTGGAGCGCGCCGTCGAGATCGCCAAGGAAAAGGGTGCCAAGCGGGCCATGCTGCTGCCGGTCAGCGCGCCGTTCCATTGTACGTTGATGCAGCCTGCCGCCGACCGCATGGCCGAGGCCCTCGCGGAGGTCGAGATTGCCGCGCCCGCCGTGCCGCTGGTGGCCAATGTGCGCGCCGAAGCGGTCAGTGACCCCAATGAGATCCGCGACCTGCTGGTGGCGCAGGTGACCGGTTCGGTCCGCTGGCGCGAAAGCGTGGCCTGGATGGCCGCCCAGGGCGTAACCGAAGCCTGGGAGATCGGCGCGGGCAAGGCGCTGTCGGGGATGGTCAAGCGCATCGACCGGTCCGTCACCACGCGCACGGTCGGCACGCCAGAGGATGTCCTGGCGGCGGCAGAGGCGCTGAACCGGTAGGGAATGGCTCCGCCGACCGGCGGGGGCGATCAGAAGTCTGGAATTTTGTTGCCCTCGCATACGGGGGCGCAGGAAAGGAAGCACGAGATGTTCGATCTGACAGGAAAATCCGCGCTGATCACCGGCGCATCGGGCGGGATCGGCGGCGCGATCGCCAAGGCCCTGCACGGGGCCGGGGCCAATGTCGGCCTGTCCGGCACCCGCGAAGCCCCCTTGCAGGAGCTTGCCGCGGAGCTGGGCGAGCGGGCCCATGTTCTGCCGTGCAACCTTTCGGATCGGGATGAGGTGGATGGCTTGGTCAAGCGCGCCAGCGACGCGATGGGTGCGGTCGATATCCTGATCAACAACGCTGGCATCACCCGCGACAACATCTTCATGCGCATGAGTGACGAGGAATGGGACAGCGTGCTGGAGGTCAACCTGACCTCGACGATGCGGTTGTGCAAAGCCGCCATCCGGCCGATGATGAAATCCCGCTGGGGCCGGATCGTCAATATCAGCTCGATCGTGGGCGCCACGGGCAATCCCGGGCAGGCAAACTATGCGGCCTCCAAGGCCGGCATGGTGGGCATGTCCAAGTCCATCGCCTATGAGGTCGCCACCCGCGGCATCACGGTGAACTGCGTCGCGCCCGGCTTTATCGCCACGGCGATGACCGAAAAGCTGTCCGACGATCAGAAGGCCACGATCAACGCGCAGATCCCGGCCGCCCGCATGGGCACCTCCGAGGAGATCGCCGCAGCGGCGCTCTATCTGGCCAGCGACGAGGCGGCTTACGTCACGGGAACCACGCTGCATGTGAACGGCGGCATGGCGATGCTATAGGCGCCCCTGGCGGGTCTGAAAGCGTTTGCGTTGTGAGGAATCTCTGATATAGGCCCCACAGATTTCGCGGCGGGGGCATGTCGTCCGCCCATTCGGGTCCTCGAGCAGGGCCGAAAGAGCCGCCCGGCAGCCATCCCCGGCGAGGGCAACCCAAACAGGGGGCACAAGGCCCCGAAGAAGTGAGGAACTATCATGAGCGACGTCGCAGACCGCGTCCGCAAGATCGTTGTGGAACACCTGGGTGTTGAAGAAGGCAAGGTTGTCGAGGGCGCGTCCTTCATCGACGATCTTGGCGCCGACTCCCTGGATACCGTTGAGCTGGTCATGGCTTTCGAAGAAGAGTTCGGCATCGAGATCCCCGATGACGCCGCCGAAACCATCCAGACCTTCGGCGACGCCGTTAAGTTCATCAACGACGCCAGCTGAGCCGAGCGTCGGAAAGAATTCGAAAAGGGCGGTCCGCCATGGGCCGCCCTTTTTTGTTTGTGGCGCTCACGGACGCGCGCATGGTGCTGCCGGTTCGCGTCTACGGCATGTTCGGCCCTTGCCCCTTTCCCCCGCGCCGGGGTATCAGGCTGCGAGGAAACTGGAAGTCGAGGGGCAGAGCATGCGTCGTGTCGTTGTAACCGGATTGGGGCTGGTCACGCCGTTGGCCGACGGTGTGGAACAAAGCTGGACGCGGATTCTGGCCGGGGAAAGCGGGGCGGGCACCATCACCCGTTTCGATCCCGAGGGATTCACCACCACCTATGCCTGCGAAGTGCCTTATGGCGACGGCGAAAACGGCACGTTCGACCCTGACAAATACATGGAGCCGAAAGAGGCCCGGAAGGTCGATACCTTCATCCTGTTCGCCATGGCGGCCGCCCAGCAGGCTGTTGAGGATGCGGGCTGGACACCCGAGAACGAAGAGGCGCTGCTGCGCACGGGCGTTCTGACCGGGTCGGGTATCGGCGGGCTGAACTCCATCGCCAACACCGCCGTGATGATGAAGGAAAAGGGTCCGCGCCGCGTATCGCCCTTCTTCGTGCCCGGGGCGTTGATCAACCTGATCTCCGGTCAGATCGCCATCAAGTATGGCTTCAAGGGGCCGAACCATGCGGTTGTCACCGCCTGTTCCACCGGCGCCCATGCCATCGGCGACGCGGCGCAGCTGATCAAGGCGGGCCGGGCCGACGTGATGATTGCCGGTGGTGCCGAGGCGGCCATCTGCGAGATCGGCATTGCCGGGTTCAATGCCTGCAAGGCGCTCTCGACCAAGCGCGCGGACGATCCGAAATCCGCCAGCCGCCCCTATGACACCGACCGCGATGGCTTCGTCATGGGCGAGGGCGCCGGCATGGTCGTGCTGGAGGATTACGAGCACGCGAAGGCGCGCGGTGCCAAGATCTATGCCGAGGTCATCGGCTATGGCCTGACCGGCGACGCCTATCACATCACCGCCCCCTCCGAGGATGGCGAAGGCGGGTTCCGGTCCATGCAGGCCGCGCTGGAGGATGCCGGTCTGACGCCGTCGGATATCGACTACATCAATGCCCATGGCACGAGCACCATGGCCGATACGATCGAACTGGGTGCAGTCGAACGTTTGCTTGGTGATCACGCGGCCAATGTGACCATGTCCTCGACCAAGTCGATGACCGGGCACCTTCTGGGCGCGGCGGGCGCGATCGAGGCGATCTTTTCGATTCTCGCCATCCGTGACCAGGTGGCACCGCCGACGATCAACCTGGACGATCCGGCCGTGGAAACGCCACTCGATCTTGCCCCCAACAAGAAAGTCGATCGCAAGATCGACGTCGCCCTGTCCAACTCCTTTGGCTTCGGCGGCACCAATGCGAGCGTCCTGTTCGGAAAGGTCGGCTAGATGTGGCGACATATCGCCAGCAATGCGCTGACCTTTCTGATCGTGGCCTTGTTCCTTCTGGCGGGCGTGGTGGCTTGGGGCAACAGGCAATACAGCGCCGAGGGCCCGCTTGAGGCGGCCATCTGCCTGAAGGTCGAAAGCGGCTCGAACATGCGCATCGTCAGCGAGGACCTGGCAGATGCCGGGGCCATTGCCTATCCGGCGATCTTTCGTATCGGTGCGGATTATTCCGAGAAGGCATCGCAGTTGAAGGCCGGGTCTTTCCTCGTGCCCGAGGGTGCGTCGATGGAAGAGATCATCGACATCGTCACCGCCAGCGGGCAGAGCACCTGCGGCACCGAGATCGTCTATCGCATCGGGGTCACGCGGGTTCTGGCGGAGGTGCGTGAACTGAACCCCGAAACCGAGGAATACGAGGAACTGGCACAGTTCAACCCCGCCGAGGACGAGGCCCCCGAGGCCTATCTTCGGAAGCGCGAGGCTGCGGACACCCAGTATCGCGTGGTGGTGTCCGAAGGCGTGACCAGCTGGCAGGTGATGACAGCGCTCAATGGCCTGGAATTCCTCGACGGTGAAATCTCCGAGGTTCCTGCCGAGGGGAGCCTTGCGCCCAACAGCTACCAGGTGTCGCCCGGCGATGACGTCGGCGCGTTGGTCGCCCGGATGCAGAGCGCGCAAGAGCGGATCCTGGCCGAGGCCTGGGCGAACCGCGACGAAGGCCTGCCGCTGGACAGCCCCGAAGAGGCGTTGATCCTGGCCTCGATCGTGGAAAAGGAAACCGGCGGTTATGACGAGGTGCGCACGGTGGCCAGTGTCTTTGAAAACCGGCTGGAGACCGGCATGCGTCTGCAAACGGACCCGACCGTGATCTATGGCATTACCGAGGGGCGCGGCGTGCTGGGACGGGGCTTGCGGCAAAGTGAATTGCGCGCCGAAACGCCCTACAATACCTACGTGATCTCGGGCCTGCCGCCGACGCCTATCGCCAATCCGGGCCGGCTGAGCATCGAGGCGGTGATGAACCCCGAGGAGACCGATTACATCTTCTTCGTGGCCAAGTCGCTGGATCCGCGTGACGGGCACAATTTCGCGGTCACGCTGGAAGAGCACAACCGCAATGTCGCCGCTTACCGTGCGTTGGAGGCCGAACAGGCCGAGTAAACGCAACGCCCGGTCAGTTCGGCGCAAGTTTTGACCGTTCGCACGGTCCGACGTAGTTTTCTCATATGCTGGGCAAGCTGTGACGGCCCCCGGGGAGCAATCCCCCGGGGGCCGTTTTTCATGGCGCGCTCGCTGGGCGGAGCAACCAGCGGGGTGAACCCTTATGAGCAACCAACGCGGCGGCACACCCGCCGATCAGGAAATCGCTGCTGAACGTATCAAGGAGGCTAGGCAGCTCTACCGAAGCATCAACGAGACCCTGACCCGTATCCTGGGCGATCTGCAAACCGGGCAATTGGGCGAGGTCAAGGACCTGGCGGCCAAGCAGAAGCAGTTGGAAACGGCCGTGGTCCATGCGCAGAAACTGGAGGCGGAGTTCAATGAAAAATTCGGAACCGGGCTTGATGAGGGCGAGATCGACTTCGACCGGGCACGATACCAGATCGGGTGCAGATTGGCTCGCCTCCGCAGGTGCTGCCGAGAGAAAGGCGTTTCTTCGGGCGCTGGGGGCGGATGAGCTGCGGGCGCTGCCCTACCTGTTCGAGTTCTGGGCGCTGGGCCACCAATTGCCGCCCGAGGGCGATTGGCGGACCTGGGTAATCCTGGGCGGGCGCGGTGCGGGCAAGACCCGCGCCGGCGCTGAATGGGTCAGGTCCATGGTAGAGGGGTCGCGTCCGCGCGACCCCGGCATTGCCAGGCGCGTGGCGCTGGTGGGCGAAACCATGGACCAGGCGCGCGAGGTGATGGTGTTCGGGGAAAGCGGCATCCTGGCCTGCACGCCCGATGATCGCCGCCCGCAATGGATCGCCGGGCGGCAGATGCTGATCTGGCCCAACGGTGCGACGGCGCGAGTCTTTTCCGCCCATGACCCCGAGGCCTTGCGCGGGCCGCAATTCGATGCGGCCTGGGCCGATGAGTTGGCCAAGTGGAAGAAGGTGGACGAGGTCTGGCCGATGCTGCAATTCGGTCTGCGTCTGGGCAAGCATCCGCGCGCCTGCGTCACCACGACCCCGCGCCGGGTCAAGGCGCTCACCGACCTTCTGGCACGGCCATCGACCGTGCAGACCCATGCCCCGACCCATGCCAACCGGGCCTACCTGGCCGATACGTTTCTCGAAGAGGTGATGACCGAATATGCCGGCACGCGGCTGGGGCGGCAGGAACTGGAGGGGGTGCTTTTGTCGGATGTCGATGGCGCGCTCTGGACCACCGACCGGTTGGAGGCCGCACGGGTCGACTCGGCGCCGGAGCTGGATCGTGTGGTCGTCGCCGTTGATCCGCCCGCCGGGCAGGGGGCACGGGCCGACACCTGTGGCATTGTCGTGGTCGGCGCGCGCACGCAAGGGCCGCCGAAGTATTGGCGCGCCTATGTTCTGGAAGATGCGAGCGTGCAGGGGCTGTCGCCCAATGGCTGGGCCGCTGCCGCCCTTGAGGCGATGGAACGTCACCAAGCGGATCGACTGGTGGCCGAGGTGAACCAGGGTGGGGCCATGGTTGAGGCCATCCTGCGATCCCTTGACGAGACCGTGCCCTACAAGGCCCTCCATGCGGGGCGGTCCAAGTCGGCGCGGGCCGAACCGGTCGCGGCGCTTTACGAGCAGGGACGCGTGGCTCATCTGCGCGGACTGGGCGACCTTGAGGATCAGATGTGCCAGATGACCGCCCAAGGGTATCAGGGGGCCGGGTCGCCGGACCGCATCGATGCGCTGGTCTGGGCGATCACCGAACTGGTTTTGGACCCGGCCCGGCGGCATCGCAGCCCGCAGGTGCGCAGGCTCTGACAGGCCACCGGTCCTTGACACGTCCCGGTGTGTCGGTCTGAGTCCGAGAGAAACGTGCGAAGAGGGCCATGCCGATGCGGCGCAGAACCGAGACGTTGATCGTTGTGGTCGCCGCCATGGCCAGCATCGTGCTCATCTGGGCCGGGTTCGGTAACAGCTGGCATCAGGATCTGAGTGCGCTCTATTTCGCAGCGCGGTCCTATGGTCTTGGCCAGACCGAATTGATCTACCTCGCGCCGGACCGGTTCTTCGGTGCCGTCGCCTCGCCGGAATGGCAGGACATGGCGCTGCAGTTGGGGCATGGCGATGAGCTGGTTCTGCCTTATGTCTATGCGCCGCTCTGGGCGGCCGTGCTTGCCCCGCTTGCGGTACGGCTTGATCCCATCGCGTTCTATAACCTCGTCCTGGTGGTGCATATCGGGTTTTTCCTGTGGTCGATCCTGCTTGCTCGCCGGATCGCCGCGCAGAGCTCCGCGCCTCTTTGGGCTTGGTTCGGCATCGCCGCGCTCATCGCGCTGGTCAGCACGCCGTTTCTGAATGCCTTCTGGCACAACCAACCGCAGATCACCGTGACCTTCCTTGTCCTGCTGGCCTTCGAACGCTATCGCGCGGGCGCCTGGCGCATGGCCGGGATCGCGTTGGGACTGGCGGCGGCCATCAAGATCACGCCTGCGATCCTGGCTGTGATCTTCCTGATGGACCGGCACTGGCGCGCAGCAGGCGTCGCGGCCGCCACGGGCCTGGGTCTGCTGGTGCTCAGCCTGGCTGTCGCCGGGCTGCCTCTGCACATCGCCTTCTGGGAGCAGCTTCAACGTGCCTCGGCATATATGGTGCTCACACCCCTGAACCTCGGGTTGGAAGCGGTGATCGCCCGGTGGGGGGAGGTCATATCCGGCGGACTCGGCTCCGGCATGGAGGACAAAGCTCTGACCGTCGTCGAATCCGGCGGCTGGGGCGGGCTGCTGTCCATGGCTGTTCTGATCCTGGGGCTGGCCTTGATCTGGCGGGTGACGCGCGGGGCGGGCCAGCCGGTCTATCCACGGCTGTTGGCGCTCTGGGCGCTGGTCATCCTTTGCGGTCCGCTGGCCTGGAACCACTACCTGATCGGGCCCCTCTTCCTGCTGCCGGGGGTGCTCTGGCATCTTCCGCGCCGGCTGGCAGCCCCGGCGCTGGTCATGATCGTTCTTGCCGTATCGCTGCCCTTGCAGGTTGTATTGATGGCCGGGCAAACCGACCCGGCCTGGCTCATGAGCCTCGGGGCCGCGAGCCTTTGCGCCATGTTCTGGCTGGCGATTCTGTCTGTCTCGCCAGCTGTCTCGCCAGGGAAATAGCTGCTGATACACGCGTTCAGGCGCGTTGCGCCCGCGGCGCACGGTGCATTTCCCACCTGTTCAAGAC
>PR_CR_10_Liq_1_inCRDRAFT_1002000_pt1 | contig 10800 bp, 8 predicted proteins | sample PRCRCaboRojoPR_3_FD_10241 | JGI IMG/M metagenome (IMG submission 10241) | reverse complement strand
AGTACTTGGGCTACTTGTCCCGTAGCTAAACTCCACACTCGAATGGTAGAGTCAGCACTGCCGGAGACCAGTATTTCTTTCCTCCAAGACACAGCAACTGAGTAAACTGCATCACTATGGCCTTCTAGAATCTTAGTTTTTCTGGAACTGAGTTTTCGTACTTCGGAATGAAAAGAGGCTTCATAGAATTGCTTATTAACTCTTGCAACTCCGATCACTTCATCAGGACTCAGAAACTTGAGAACCTCGAGAACGGGCCTCAAATGACTCACTTTTTCAAAAGCAAATAGTTTTCTGGTTTCTGTCCAGATTCTAATATTATTGTCAGAACTTCCACTCACAATTACTCTGGGTTCCATTTACTAGAAAATCTTAAAGTGGTTTGGCGAAGGTTTTGACTAAGTTACCCGGTTAGGTGAATAGACAGTATAAGTATGGCCTTTTAGTTCTTAGAGTTGCTTGCCTGTTGGAAGGTTCCAAACTCTGACTAAATAGTCATTTCCAAATGGGTCTCTAATGCCACATACTAATTACTTACCCTCATTTGACAAGTTGACTGAAGATGCTCTTCCATCTTGTTTGAAGACTTGAGTTTTATCTCTAGAAGCTAGGCTCCAGATCTTAGCACTGCAATTATCGCTGCCTGAAACCGCATATTCTGCATTGCTGGAAATAGCTACTGACCAAACAATACTTCCATTACCCTTTACAACTCTGATTGTTGTCTGAAAACAAGATTCCATACTATAACAACGCAAGAATAATCTCCAGACAATAGCCACTGAATGAATGCAACTTCTATGACCTTCTAAGGCAGTTTGTTTCTGACTAGTGAGGCTCCGTATTCTCAGTGTTTTGTCCTAACCTCTAGAAGCGACTGTATCTCGGTCACTAGGTTCTGCCATAAATTCCAAGGACTAAGCCTTCTCCGGAACCTAGGTTCTAGGCCTTGGGTGTCTTATCTGAACTCTCAGCCAATAAGAATTCGTCACCTCTGGATACACACAGCACTGCACCTTCATGGTCTTTTAGTATTTGAGTCAATTTACCGGCAGCCAGACTCCGCACTCGAATTGTGTTGTCATTGCTTGCAGATGCAAGGAATTCTTTATTGTGGAATACAGCTACTGATGAAACCTCGTCAAAGTGGCCTTTAAGTATTTTTTCTGCTTGAAAATAGGATTCGTAGAAGCGTTCGTTGACTCTTCAGGCTCTGGTTACTTCTTTACAGGTTAAAAACTTAAACATTTCCAGAATCAGTCTTAAGTTGCCCACTCCTAACCGCTAAGTTAGGCTTTATGTTATAGTTATCTTATTTGGCAAAATAGTCTTATTTATATGGAGTTTATGGAAGAACTTAGAACAAGAATCACTGAGGATAAAAATGAGGTCTACCAACTCGAAACTAGTTTGCTTGAGAAAATAGCTAGGCTTGTTGAGGTAGAAATCAAGCAAAAAGAGCACTTGGAAAGTGAGCTTGAAGGCAGTGGGTTAATTGGGAAGTTGGAGGAGGTTGAAGAATCCCTCAATAAAGGGTCAGAAATTAAAAACTACCTGAGTGAGCTTGAATCTAGTCTTTTGGGTTTTCTGGGAACCCAAAGCAAAAAAAATATTTCTCTGGAACTTGCTAAACTGAACAAAAGTGCAAGACTAGAAATCAGCAACGCTAACTACAGAGCTGCCAAAAACTACATTTCGAAGTGCGAACAACTGTGCCAAAGTTCGTCCGGTAATTGGACTGCTGAAATTGCTTCGATTCACTCAACTATCGGACAGCTATACAAAGAACTGGGGAATTACCAAGAGTCCAAAAACTTTCTGTTGAAAGCTAAAGAAATCCAAGAGCGAATTCTTCCGGAAAACCACCCAGAACTGGGTTTAACTTATGTTTCTTTGAGTGGAACACTTTTGAGAACTGAAGAATTTGAATATGCCCAAAAAATGCTTTTGAAAGCAAAGAAGTTCCAGAGTTACCCAGAACTGGCTTTTACAGAAACATTGATTGGCAAGGTTCACTACTTGGAAGGTCGGCTTAGAGAGTCTGAGGACTTGTTGTTGAAAACAAAAGAAACACTGGAAGGGACCAAGTGCACAGCGTACTTGATAGAGAACTACTACAACTTAGGGAAACTCTACAAAAAGATCGGGAAGTATATTGAGGCTGAAAACTTTGCTTTGAAAGCCAGAGAACTACAAGAACAGCACTTCCACCCCTCACACCCTAAACTTGGGTTTATTTTGAATTTGTTGGGAATGATATACCAGGGACTGGGGAAATTGGACTTGAGCAAGGAAATGTCCTTAAAGTCGAAGCAAGTAAGAAAACTAGGACTTCCAAAGGATCACCCAGACATTGCGTATTCACTAAACAGCCTAGGAGTGATTCATAGGTTGTTTAAAGACGAAAACAAAGCAGAGAAGTTACTGTTGAGGGCTAAAGAAATTAGAGAAAAGCACTTTGAGTGGAACAACTTGGCTTTGGCAGAGAGTTTCCACAGTTTAGGAGCACTTTACAAAGCGAGAACGGAGTACGAACTGTCCTTAGAAATGTTCGAAAGGGCAAAGGAAATCCAGGAGTCGAAACTAACCCCAGAACACCCTGATCTAGGTTTTACCTACAGCACTTTGGGGTCTTTCTACAAAAGAATAGGCAACTTGGATAAAGCTGAGAGTTACCAAATAGAAGCCAAAAGGATCCAAGAAGCCTGTTTTCCGCCGAGCAGTTCTTTTCTTTGCTTTACATACAGGAACTTAGGCATGATCTACAAAGCTAAAAAGAATTTGGAAGAAGCTGAAAAGTTTCTGCTGAAGTCTTTTAGGGTCCAAAAAAAGTTGCCAGAGAACCCCGGAGAACTCTGTATAGCCTACAGGAACTTAGGTTTGCTTTACAAAGACAAAGGCAACTGGGACATGGCTCTGGGAATGCTTTTGAAAGCTGCTAAGTTTGCAGAAGGCCAGGACTTAGCCTTTATTTTGAAGAGCTTGGGTTTGGTGCAGAAAGCACTAAGGCAGTTCAGTGATGCTGAAGAGTCACTTTTGAAGTGCTTGGAACTCTTTAAAGAAACCACTGAATTAAGCAAGAACGAACTGACTTTTATATTCAAAACTCTGGGAATGGTTTGCTGCAGTCTGGAAAAGGACCTAGAACAAGTGCTGACTGAAAAGGGCCTAATTGATATTTACAAGAACTTAGGTAGCCCCCTGAAAATGCAGAGACCTAAAAAGTCCAGAATGATGTTTAATAAATTTAGAAGGTAATTAATAGTTACTCCGTACCAAAATACCGGTCACCAAAGTCTCCGAGTCCAGGGATAATGAACTTGTCTTCGTTTATTAAGGGGTCGATGGCGGCAGTGACTAGTCTTATTCGGGGGTGCTTCTCAAAAATAGAGTCAACTCCAGTTTTGGAACTTATAAGGTTGATGAAGACGATGTTTTCCTCTTTGACTCCGTAACTTTTGAGTTTCTCTATGGCAAGAGCAGAACTACCTCCACTAGCAAGCATGGGGTCGACCAGGAGAATTCTCATTTCTTCAATGTTTTTGGGCAGCTTTGCGTAGTAGAACTTGGGTTCCTTTCCAGGGGACTCTTCGTCTCTTTGGATCAAAACAAACCCAGTGTGTATGTCTGGCATTGTGTAAAGAGTTTCTCCCACCATGCTGAGAGCTGCCCTTAGAATAAGCACAATGCAGTAGTTGCCTGCGTGCTTTAGTTCGCACTCCTGGAACTGGGCTCCTGTAGGGGTTCTGCCTGTTTTTGTTGAAAAGGGTTCAAGTCCAAAAGTGTACTCCAGCAAAAGTCTCAACAGTCGGTGGGAATATCTTACGAAGTTTTCTCTGTTGGTTTGTTCACTTCTGATCTTGGACAGCAAAAGGTCCTTGGCAGGGTGGTCAAGCACTCTTAAGTCACGTTCTTTTTCTCCACAAACAGAGTAGTTCCCCCATCCCAAAAGAGCAGCACTCAAAATTCGGTACATTTTTATTAACCTTAAGTATTATTTGTTACGAGTTTCTCTAAAGAGTCAATTTTCTCAAAAGCACTTGTTAAGTGGGCTTCTAGTTCAACAGTTCTTTTCCTAAGTGCTTTTTCGACTCCCAACACATCACTAAATGCCTTTTTAAGGTCCTTGATGTACTCTAGTTTTTCTTCGCAGGACTTGCAGTAGTGCTTAGTTTCTTTAGTTACTCTTAATTTGCTGTGGAGGTCTAAGTTTTCAAGACTCTTAAAGGGCTTTCTGCAGCTTTTGCTTTTGAGTGAAAGTCTTTTATCCATTATATTATAGTGGGGGCTTAGGCACTCATTAGTCTGAGTACTTCTTCATACTTTTTGATCAAAATTCTGTTTTTTAGTATTTGTTGTTTGAGTTGGGTCTTTTCTTCTTCCAGAACAGAAACTTCGTTGTTCTCGGAGTTGTTTTGGAGACTTCGTTTGTGTTGAGAAATCAGTCCAGTTCTGACCTGTTCCAGAACACTTTCGAACTTACTCCAGGCTGCTTGGACTTCTTCTTCGCTTTCAGAGGCACTTTTCAAGACCTCGAGGCAGCAGTCACCCAGAGAACTGAAGGTTTCTTGCATATTTAATGTTCTGGATACTTTTATTAGTTTCTGTGGCCAGCAAGTCTGTCACCACCACCCTGACTCTGTCGCCAGAATTGAACTGGAAGTATGTGTCAAAGTTTGCAGTAGACATTGGAAAGGGCTCTTGGGAAATGAAAGCTAAGCTTGCTAAGCCACTTGATGCAAACTCTTCAGACAGACTCAAACTAGTGACTTCTGTTTACTTAGATGACTTTTGGGAAGACGCTTTGTACGCTGACTCGTGCATATCTAAGACTGCTGCTTCTAAAAGAGAAAAGTACTTGAAGGTGCCCTTGAACGGAGAGTGGTCAGGCGAAATTTCAGGAATCCTTTCGCAGAGACTGCGTCCTCACGTCTGGTACTTTTCAGTGTCGGACTGCGACCAGGAGTTAACAGAAAAAATAAGACTTAAAGTCGAAATGCACTTTTTGAATGCAGACGAGTCAGAGTTTTCATTAGAAGACAAAGGAATGGTTTACTTGTTTCCAGTTATGATGGTTGCTTACTTAGCAGCCTTATCGGGGAACTTGCTGAAGCTCATCAAAAAATTCCAGAAAACAGAGGACCTAGAGCCTAATTTGTTGATGCTGAACTTGGCAGTTGGATGCCAGTTCTGCGGTATTTGCTGCGAAATACTTCACTTGTGGATTTACGCCTACAATGGAAAAGGTTTGCCTGTGTTTAACTTTTTTTACCAGATTTTGGAGGTGATGTCAGGTTTGATGGTTACGATAATGTTCATCATAATGGCTTCGGGCTGGACACTGGTGTACAGGGACTTTCCTGACGCAGACGTTTACATACCGGTGTCTTTGCTAGTTGTGTTGCTGAACTTGTTAGTAGTGGGCATAGGGAGAGTCACTGACGACGCTTACTACAAGTTCAGTGACTACGAAGGAATTCCGGGACTCTTGCTGATTGTTATGAGACTAGGAATGTGGGGGTGGTTTTTGTACCTTGTCTGGAGTTTGCAGTCTTCTTTGCAGGGCAAAAAGATGAGTTTTGTGCTGAACTTCAGCATTCTAGCTTCAGTTTACTTTTTAGCCCAGCCCTTTTTAGTGGTGTTTTCTTTGGCTTTTGTGAACTACTGGAGAAACACTATTGTAGTCGTAGGGACTACCTGCATACAGACTTCAGTGTTCTTTTTCTTGTCCCACTTGTTTTCTGAAAAGTCCACTTATTACAAAATTTCAACTATGTCAGAGAGTGTTTTGCCTGGGAAAATGCACTAACTATGGATAACTTATTTACAGTTATGGGTGAGGAACGTTAAGTTCCAGTTCTAAGTAGTCTTTCTTAGAACTGATGAGTGTTGCTTCGTTTTGGAGGGTTTCTAGGGTTCTGTGGAACAACAACTCAGCTTCGGTGGAGGAGTTCCCTATAGCAATAAACCCAAACTTCCCGTACACAGAAATAGCTGACAGCAAGTGAAAAACCACTCCTGTGAGACTTTGACTGTTGAACTGGAGTTCAGGTTTCAGTTTCACTATTTCTAAAAAGTCTTCGGGAGAAAGCCCCGTGTAAATTTCGTTTTGGGCGTTGTCAGTAGCAAGGTAAAACTTAAAGTTGCTGTCACTTCCTAAAAGAAGCCCTTCTTCAGTTAGTTGGGAGTTAGTTAAGTATTTTGCAGTAATGAAGGGGTGGGTGGTTCCTCCCCACCTTAAATTTATTTCAATTGCATTAACTACCCANTGGGTGTTTTTTCTAGTGATTACAAAGTCTACCCCAAACCTTTCTTTGCAGCCCTTAGAAGCTAAGACTTGGCCTATTTTTCGAGTTGCTTCCATAAGAAGTGCCCTGTACTTAGAATCACAGGGGAATCTGCAGCCTTGGTAAATCATGCCTCCTTGTAGGACTTGTTCGTGAGTAGACAGCAGTTCAACTTCTCCTTTGGGGTTGATGAGTGCTTGACAAGAAGGAGAGGACTCTATTTGTTCCACCCAAACTTCAGCTATAGCCCCTACGTCTTGGATTTTTTTCTTGAAACTGCTCCAGTTCTCCATTCTGCTGAAGAACTTAAGGGTCCTGAAACTCTTGAGGACTGAAAACTCCAGGTTCTGAGGGTCGAAGTGTTCAGTGTCTAGAATGGCGTTTCCTTCTCCTGAAAACCCAAGGTTGAGTTTCACCACAAACTTGTTTACTCTGAAGTGTTTTTGGGCGTAAAGTTGGGCTATTTTGGTAGAGAGCTCTTTGGAGGTGTAAGCAAGTCGGGTTCCTGGCGGGAACTTGACCCCTGCAATTTTAAACACTTCGCGACTTCCGGACTTAGTTCCCCAGTACGAAAGAGAGGGGTCGTTTGAAAACAGAGGTACTCTCAGTTGAATAGCTAGTTCTCTTTCTAAGTTAGAACTGATGAAACACGTTAGGTGAGCTTTGTTTGGATTGATGAAAGAAGCAACTTTTTGGATGAGTCTGGGGCGCCTCAGTACCTTTGCAGTTAGTGGAGTAAGTGAGTTATCGTTGCAGTTCAGCATAAGGAGTCTTTTGGCAGGGTTTGGGACGGAAGCAGTGTCTTGGAGTATGCTAAGGTAGTAGTCCACGATGGACTTGTCCACAGGCAAACTGGTTAAGAAAACAAGTCTTACTTGTGGGTTTCTGAGGTAAAACAAAGTGCAGAGTTGTCTTTCTTCGTAGAAGTTGACAGCAGGGATCTTGGATAACTCGTGGGAGTCTAGAGACAAAGAAGGAACAATAACTATATCTTCTTCATTTTGGTGGTGGAACCCCCACTTTTCTTTCTTGCTGAAGTCGTGGTCAGAAACTATGCTGCTGAGCAGTTCCCTTGAGTGAGTTCTTGGGATTTGTTTGTTTGCTTCTTTTTTCGAACTGGGGTTTTCTGTTGCTAGAAATCGAGGGGCTTCCTGAGAGAACTTGGTTTGGAGTGCACTGAGTTTGAACAAATCAATAAAGGTCCTTGGAACCAAACTAGAAGTTTTGGAAAATATTCTGGAGATGAGCTGGCCTACTTCCCACAAGTCGTTCATCAGGTCCTTCCAGTCGCTAACTAGTTCTTTGTCCATTATAATTATTCAAGGCAGATTTCTGACTGTCAAGTTTTACTTTTGTGATGCTTGACTGGAATAATAATGGCTGAAAAGCAATTTGGAACAATTTACAAGGTAGCAGGGCCTTTGGTAGTGGCTAACAACATGGGAGGATCCAAGATGTTTGAGCTTGTGCGAGTTGGCTGGGACAAGTTGGTAGGAGAAATCATCAAACTAGAAGCAGACAACGCAAGCATCCAGTGCTACGAAGACACTTCAGGACTTACTGTGGGAGACCCTGTGCTGAGGACTGGGGCTCCGCTAAGTGTTACTCTAGGTCCTGGAATTATGGAAACAATTTACGATGGAATTCAGAGGCCTTTGAAAAGAATTGCCGAAAGCAGCAACATGTCTGTGTTTGTGCCGAGAGGAGTGGACGTGCCTACTCTGGACGAGTCCAAACAGTGGGAGTTCAAGCCTGAGCACGTGCAAGTGGGGTCCTTGATCAGTGGAGGAGACATTTTTGGGGACGTGCGTGAAAACAACCTGTTTGCCAACCATAAAGTCATGCTTCCCCCGAACGCCCAGGGAAGAGTCACCTGGGTTGCTGACGAAGGACACTACACAGTGAACGAAGACGTGATTGAAGTTGAGTTTAACGGAGAGAAAAAAACCTACTCAATGAGTCACGAGTGGCCAGTGCGTATGCCTCGACCTGTTGTTGAAAAGTTACCAGGAAACACTCCTCTGCTTACAGGACAACGCGTTTTGGACTGTTTGTTCCCTTCCTGTTTAGGGGGCACTTGTGCTATCCCAGGGGCTTTTGGGTGCGGGAAAACTGTGATTTCCCAGGCACTTTCTAAGTTTTCTAATTCCAACTGCATAGTTTACGTGGGATGTGGGGAACGAGGAAACGAAATGGCAGAGGTACTGAACGACTTCCCAGAACTGACTACCTTCTTCAACGGAAGGGAAGAAAGCATCATGCAAAGGACTTGCTTAGTGGCTAACACCTCCAACATGCCTGTGGCTGCAAGGGAAGCTTCAATTTACACAGGAATTACTTTGGCTGAGTACTTCAGAGACATGGGCTACAACGTAAGTATGATGGCTGACTCAACTTCTAGGTGGGCCGAAGCACTTAGGGAAATCTCAGGAAGACTTGCAGAGATGCCAGCTGACGCAGGATATCCAGCTTACCTAGGAGCCAAACTGGCCCAATTTTACGAACGCGCAGGACGTGTAACGTGCTTGGGGAGTCCTCAGCGCGAGGGTTCGGTAAGCATTGTAGGGGCAGTTAGTCCGCCTGGTGGTGACTTTACAGATCCTGTGACAACCTCGACTTTGAACATAGTCCAGGTGTTTTGGGGACTTGACAAAAAACTAGCACAGAGAAAGCATTTTCCCAGCGTGAACTGGTCTATTTCCTTCAGCAACTACGAACGCCAACTAGAGTCTTACCTTGACAAGTTCGACTCAGAATTTACTATGCTGCGCACTAAGTTTAAGGAAATTCTGCAGGAAGAAGAAGACCTGCAAGAAATAGTGCAGTTGGTAGGTAAGGACTCCCTTTCTGAAGACCAAAAGACCGTGCTGGAAATTGCAAAGGTCATCAGAGAGGACTTTTTGCAGCAAAACGCTTACTCAGACACTGACTACACATGCCCACTGCTCAAGTCAGCAGGCATGATGCGTGCTATTGTGACTTTCCACGACTTGGCCCAAAAGGTCATTAGGGACTCTCCTCAAGACAACAAGATTTCTTGGGCAGTAATTGCCACTAAACTCCAAGACCAACTCATCCAACTTTCCAGAATGAAGGACGCAGTGAGTCCCAAGTCCTCCGAAGAAGAAATTAGGAACTACTACGACTCGCTTATAGACGAAATCAGTTCAGGATTCCGAGCATTGGAAGATGCCCATGCTTAATTAACTATTCCCGTTAACCATTCTAGAATTCGAAGTAATTTAAGATGTCGGCCTGGTCTCGATACTCTCCTGAAAGACTAACCCAAAAGGAGACAGAGCTAGTTGAACTTTCAGGAACTGAAGTTAAAACTCAAAAGGTAGATGTGGGCTTTGGTAGGTTCTTGTACTGTTTGGAGTGCGGAAGCCAAAACTCAGAAGTTTTGTTGCTGATCCACGGGTACTGTGGAGCAGGGATGATTTTCTTCAAAATTCTAAAGCAACTTTCCCAGGAGTTCCGTGTGGTTTGTGTTGACTTACTGGGAATGGGGAGGTCCTCCAGGCCCGAATTCACTGCAGTTGCTGTGCAGGATTCAGAAGACTTTTTTTTGGAGGCCCTGGAACTCTTCATTCAAACAAAAGAACTCGAGCAGTTCAACCTTGCTGGGCACTCCTTTGGAGGCTACATTGCTGCTTGTTTGGCTCTGAGGAACCCCCAGAAAATACAGCGTCTTTTGTTGCTGTCTCCAGTGGGCATTCCTAAGAAGCCAGTTGAGTACGACTATATTAGAACCCTGAATTCTAAAGACTGGAAGTTCAGATGGGTTATGAAGTTTTTAGTGTTTTTTTGGACCAAAAACATAACACCGCTTGCTCTGCTGCGCAAATCAGGACCTTTTTCCAAAAAGCTTATGAAGCTTTACAGCAAAAGGAAGTTGCTTGGGCTGAGCCCCGAAGAGATGCAAGTGGTTGAGGACTACTTAGAACAAATCAACTTGATGCCAGGGTCAGGGGACCTTGCTTTGCAGTATATTTTCGAAGCTGGAGGGTGGGCAAAGAACCCCCTCTGCAACAGACTAGGTACTTTCAAAGGACCCACTCACCTGTTTTTTGGGGACAAAGACTGGGTGACTCCTCCAAGAGTTGAAGAAACTGTAGCCCAAATTGGGCCACAGGTTAGTTTGCACTTCATTTCTGACTCAGACCACCACCTGTACTGGGACAACCCCCAAGAACTTGCTTTAAAACTTATGCAAGCCCTGGATGTAAATTCTAGTAAGTATTAAAAATGTTTGTGAGGAACTCGCCTTTCGAAGACTACGGAATCAAAGAAGAGGAAGAAACTGACCCTCCGTTAATGGAGGACTTAGGCATAAACGTTGAACACATCAAACAAAAAACCGTTTCTGTCCTGACTTTCCGCCACCTCGACGAACGATCTTTGGAAGACCCCGACATGGGAGGCCCTTTGCTCTTCGTGGTAGTTTTTGGAGCTATGCTTCTGCTTGCAGGCAAAATGCACTTCGGAGCAATATACGGGTTTGGAGTGCTGG
>PR_CR_10_Liq_1_inCRDRAFT_1001999_pt1 | contig 10801 bp, 9 predicted proteins | sample PRCRCaboRojoPR_3_FD_10241 | JGI IMG/M metagenome (IMG submission 10241) | reverse complement strand
CAGGAGCGGATCTTCGCATCGCGCTGGGTCTGCGTGGGTCGCGTCGATACGCTCAGGGAGGCGGGTGACTATCTCGTGACCGCCATTGCCGGCGAGCCGGTTATCGTGGTGCGCAACAGCGAAGACTCCATCCAGGCGTTCTCGAACGTATGCCGGCACCGCATGTCACTACTCCTGGAGGGAAGGGGCAGCGTCAGCAGAATCGTCTGTCCCTATCACGCCTGGACCTATGACCTGGATGGGCGTCTTCGTGGGGCTCCACTCATGGAAGGCAATGAGGGCTTCCGGAGCGACGCGATCTGCCTGCCGAGGGTTCGCTGTGAATCCTGGCAGGGCTGGCTCTTCCTCTCGCTGGACGAGACCATTCCGGCGCCCGGTGAGACCTTTGCCGAGGTCGCTGACCTGGTGAACGACTGGGGTATGGCTCACTATGTTGAATCCTTCCGGGAAGAGATGGAGTGGGATGGCAACTGGAAGCAGGTGGCCGAGAACTTCATGGAGAGCTACCACCTGCCCGTTTGCCACTCCGGGACGGTCGGGCGGGCCGTGAACCTGCGCGAGCTGGCGACGAGCGAACTGCGGGATGACTTCAACTACCACTGTATCGTGAGTGACGGGAGCAACCCGCTGACCATCGCGCACGCGACCAATCAGCGGCTCCGCGGCGAGCAGCGGCGGACCACCTGGGTCCTCGCGCTCTACCCCTCGCTGATGATCACGCTGACCCCCGGCTATTTCTGGTATCTTTGTATCCAGCCGCTGGGCGTGTCCCGTTCCCATGTCGTATTCGGTGGCGGCATGGCACCGGAATATGCCGCAGACAACCGGGCCGAGGCATTGTTCGCCGATACAAAGGCGGTGACGGCGGCAATCATCGAGGAAGACAGGCTGTGCGTGCAAAGGGTGTGTCGCGGTGCCCAGGCAAGGCTCGCTGAGGCCGGCCCGCTCAACCAGCTCGAAAAGGGCAACCAGGGCTTCGCCCGCTGGATACTTGAACGTGTCGGCAGCTAGCCGGCGAAGGTGCGCCACGCTCGCAGCAAAGCCGTTTGCCGGTTGCGGACGGCCCCATTGAAAACAGGATAGTCCATGAAGCTCCAGGACCTCTACGTCGACCCCGGTCATCTCATTCGCCGCGCCTACCAGATCTCCGTGGCAATTTTTCTCGAAGAGTGTCGTTCTTTTGACCTGAGGCTCGTCGACTGTGCAGTGCTTTATGGCATTCATGCAATGCCGGAAACTGACCAGATCGGTCTGTCCCGGGCTGTCGCCATCGACCGGAGCTCGATTGCCCGGGTCGTCGACAAGCTGGTGGAGCGCGGCCTGGTCGCGCGGCGTGTCAGTGAACATGATCGGCGGGTCAATCGCCTTTCCCTGACAGCGGAAGGCTGCCGCATCGTCGATGAGATACAGCCGGTCATCGACGAGGTCAACGAGCGGATTCTCGAGCCGCTCAATGCGCAGGAACGGCAGCAGTTCATTCACTGCCTCGCCAAGATCTGCGAGATCAATAACGAAAAGAGCCGGGCACCGCTGTACGCGGTGGACGAGGCGACCGCCAGCGCCGGCAGGAAGCGCAAGGCGGGCTAGCCTTAGTCCGCCGTCGCCAGGGCCTGCTATGTCATCGGCGCGGCGTCAGCGGGCTCCGGTTTTCCGGTAGGCGATTCCTGATATTTCGATCTTGGCGCCGAGAGGCAGCCTCGCCACCTCCACGGTCGCCCGTGCGGGTGGGCGGGTCGGGAAAAAGGCACGGTAGGCCCCATTCATCGCTGCGTACTCGTCGAGGTCCGTCATGAAAACGGTCACCGAGACGAGATTGGACAGTGACAGGCCTTGGGCCTGCAGGATAGCCTCCATGTTTTGGAGTGTCTGGCGCGTTTCCTCTTCTACGGTACCTGCACGGAACGCACCGGTGGCGGGGTCTATGGCGACCTGGCCGGCGAGGTAGACCGTGTCACCGGCGACCACCCCCTGGCTGTAAGGCGCGACGGGAGCCGGCGCCTCCTCGGTATTGATCACGTCCTCGGCCAGTGTCGTTGCTACCGCGACCGGCGCGAGCAATGCGGTTCCGGCGAACTTTCGTGCACCCATCGGGGCTTCCTCCTCTCGATCCTGCAAGCCGGCGGCGACCCGCCCCGGGGTCAACCGGGCTGCGACTTGCGCTAGCGGCCACCGTGCGCTAACTTCGCACATTAATCAGTATGCTGTCTACCTGCCCGCGCGTCGGTTCGGCCCCTGCCGACGGACGCGTTGTATCGACACCATCGCCACCGGCCCCGCTCGGGTCGCTGGACGCAAGTTACCGCGGTAGCCGCGGAACCGGAGACGACCATGAGCGAGCCAACGCCAGCGATACAGCGACGCCAACTGCTGAAAGGTGCGGCGGCCCTCGGCGGCGCAGCCTTCGTGGGCGCGGGAGCATCCGCCGCTACCGTCGCGCAGGCCACCGCGGGGCGCGAGGTGGACTGGGAGGCAGTGCGGCAGCTCTATCCGGGGCAGAAGCCCTTCGTCAACCTCGATAACGGGTGCATCAGTCCGCCGACGCTGGCGGTGCAGGAAAGGCTCATTGACGCCTACCGCCTTGCCAACGAAAACCCCTGCTACAACCTGTTCGAAGTGCTCGAGGCGACCTTTCCCGCGATCAAGGCCAGGCTGGCTGCAATGGTCGACTGCGCGCCGGAGGAGCTGGCCCTCAACCGTTGTACGACCGTCGGCATGAGTACGGCGATTCTCGGTATGCCGTTAAAGGCCGGCGACGAGGTGCTGCTGAGTCACTGGGACTATCCGAGCATGATAAACGCCTGGCGGCAGCGCGCTGCACGCGATGGCGTCGTGCTCCGTTTCGTGGATTTCGGGTTGATGGACGACGATGCCACCATCGCCGCTGCCTATACGGGCGCGGTCACGTCTCGCACCCGCGCCATACACATGACCCATCTCATTCACTGGTCCGGTCGAGTGCTGCCCGTGGCGGAGATCTGCGCTTTCGCGAGGCGTCGAGGCATCCGCACGGTGATCGATGCCGCCCAGAGCTTTGCCCATGTGCCCCTTAGCATCCGCGAAATCGACTGCGACTACCTGGCAACGAGCTTTCACAAGTGGCTCAGCGGGCCGATCGGTACCGGCATGCTGTTCGTCAAGGCAGAGCGCATCGAGGAAACCTGGCCGCTGTTTCCCATCTGGGAGGAACTCGAGGGCGCCGACAAATTCGGCATGTCCAACCTCGGTACCTTCAACTCCGCGGCACCTTACGCGCTGGCGGATGCTATCGACTTCCACAACCGCATCGGCCTCGCCCGGAAGCAGGCAAGACTGCAGTACCTGAGCCGCTACTGGGTGGACAGGGCGCGGTCGATCCGGGGCTTCCGTATCCACACCCCCATGGAGCACCCCAACCTGGGTGGGCTGACGGCGTTCTCTCTCGACGGCATTCCCGCGGAGGTCGTGGAAAAGCGGCTCAGGGAGGAGTTCGGCATCCAGACCCGGAAGCGCACGCCGGCCGGGTTCAGCGGCATTCGTGTCTCGCCGCAGCTGTATACCACCACCACGGAGCTCGATGCGCTCGTTGATGCGATCGGCCAGCTCTCCCGCGCGGGCTGACCTGGCCATGGCCCCATGCACGAAGGCGGCGAGGTGACGAAGGAATGAATGGTTTGATCAAACCGGCTACCGTGATTCTGGGCCTGCTGCTTATCGCCGGGGCTGCCGCCGCCGGCGAGGATGCAGGGGTGCTGGAGTACTCGTGGCTTACCGACAGACGGGTAAGCGGGCAGCAGACTGTCAGCCGCTCCAGCTCCGACGAAGGCGAAGTGGTGAGCATCCACTTCGAGTATTCCGATCGCGGGCGTGGTCCCGACTTCGATACGAGTATCACCGTGAACGGCGACGGTCTGCCGGTCCGCTTCGCGGCCTCTGGCCTGAACAGTACCCGCGCGACGATCAGCGAGCGCTTCGCCCTGGAAGAGGGTGTGGCCCGGTGGCATTCGTCGGTAGAGCAGGGTGAACGCCCCGTTGCGGGGAAGGCCTTTTATCTGCCCAATAACGAGAGCCCGGAAGTCCTGGCCATGCTTGCGCGTGTCCTGCTCGACCAGGAAGACGGCGCCATTCCCCTGCTGCCGGACGGCGAGGCCACCATCGCACGCGTGGACCAGGCCAGTGTCGCGCAAGTGGGCCGCTCCCGCTCCCTGGTGCTTTACCGGCTAACTGGTATCGATGTCGATCCGTTCTACCTCTGGCTGGATGAGAGCGACGAGCTGTTCGCCTATGCGCGGAAGCATTTCTCGATCATTCGCACGGGCTGGGAGCAGTCCATTGGCGTACTCAACGACCGCGCCGATGCTGCCATGGCTTCCTATTACGAGGAGCTCACGGAACGGCTGACACAGCGGCTGGCGCCGTTGACGGTCATAACCGGTGTACGCATTTTCGACAGTGTGAAGGGCGAGCTTTCGGCGCCCTCCACCGTGTTTCTCTGGGAGGGCACCATCAGCGCCATTTACCCGGGGGAAAGCAGGCTGCCCGAGGACGCCCAGGTTATCCATGGCGAGGGCCGGGTCCTTCTGCCCGGTCTATGGGACATGCACAACCACGTGAAGCCCGGGTTTCTGCTCAATTACCTCGCCTTCGGCGTCACCAACGTCAGGGACATGGGTAATCAGCACGATCGGCTCCAGGTGCTGATGCGACGGGTTCGCGAAGGGGTCCTGGCGGGACCGGACATCGTTCCCATGGGCTTCATCGACCGGCAGGGCGCGTTCGCGGCGCCCGTCGGCAGGCTGGCGGGAAGCCTGGAGGAGGCGCTGGCGCACATCGACTTCTATGCGCGTCGCGGCTATCGCGGAATAAAGATCTACAGTGCTATCGAGCCCGGCTGGATCGAACCCATGGCGGCAGCCGCGCGGGCGCGGGACCTTCCGGTCATGGGACACATACCCGCGTTCTTCGCAGCAAGGGATGCCATCCTGGCGGGTTTCAGCGAGATCACGCACGTCAACCAGCTTCTCCTGGCATTCCTGGGCGGCGAAACGCTGGATACCCGCGGCCCCGAGCGCTTCCTGGTACCGGGGCTGCGCACCCGCGATCTCGACATCGACGGTGAGGATGTCGAAGCGTTCCTGGCGCTTATGAAGGAACACGACGTGGCGCACGATACAACGCTCGCGGTGATTCTCGAGCTGTTCCGCAACCGCCCCGGTGAGCTTTCTCCGATTTTTCGGGAGGTTGCCGATCACCTGCCGGCGGCGGTCCGCCGAAAGCTTGTCATGTCGGAAGGCTACAACCAGGGTAACGAGGAAGTGTTCGACCGCTCGGCGGACGTCGTGCTGGACCTGATGCGCAAATTGCACGAGGAGGGCATCCCCCTCCTGCCCGGTACGGATAACCTGCTGCCCGGCATGACGTTGGTGCGGGAGTTGATCGATTACACCGAGGCAGGCATTCCCGCCGCAGAGGCACTGCAGCTGGCGACCATCGTTCCGGCCCGGCGCCTGGGGCTGGAGCAGCGCATCGGATCTATCGAGGTGGGCAAGGAGGCCCGGCTTTTCATCGTGGACGGGAATCCGCTCGAGGACATCACGGCGCTCTACCGGGTGCAACAGGTGATCAAGGGGCGCCAGCTTTTCCACGCGCCGGAGCTGCTTCGCGCACAGGGTATTACCCCCTTCAGCCCCGATAGTCCTTAATCGAAAGAGGAGTAATCCCGCCCTTGGAAACCCTCGGATCGCTGGAGGAGCTGCCCGCAGACTACAGGGACGCGCTGGCAAACCACTGCCTGGCACCACTATGGCCCAGCCTGCGGTCGCTGTTGCCACCGGACAGTCCGAGACCGATCACGAAATCGGGACTCTGGCGCTACGAGGCACTGCGCCCCCTGCTCATGCGGGCCGGGGAACTGACGCCGGTCGAGAAGGCCGAGCGAAGGGTGTTGGTACTGTCGGATCCGGGGCGTGGCCCCGGCGCGATGCAGGCGACGGCGACGCTTTATCTCGGCATGCAGCTGCTGCTTCCCGGTGAGGTGGCCCCCGCGCATGTGCACACGCCTTCGGCCGTCAGGCTGATGGTCGAGGGCGAGGGGGCCTTTACCGTGGTCCGGGGAGAGAAGCTGCCCATGGCGACCGGGGATATCGTGCTGACGCCAGGCGGTGTCTGGCACGACCATGGCCACGACGGTGACCGGCCCGTGGCCTGGCTGGATATCCTGGACCTGCCGGTCTTCGTTGCCCTGGAGGGGTCCTATGCCATCGGCGGCCCCCTGCAGGAGCCGGCCCTCCGGGTGGACCGGAGCCAGGCTGAATACGCAGCGGCTGGGCTCGTACCCTCCCGGGGCGCGGGACCCGGCCTCGGCCGCTATCCGCTGCTGCGCTACCCCTGGGACCGAACGGAAGCCGCATTGCGCCGCATGGCGGCCGCCGGTCACAACGTGGCTGAGCTGGATTACGTGGATCCGGAAACCGGCACCGATGTCCTTCCGACGATCGGCCTGACCGCGATGTTCCTGCCGGCTGGCACCACACTGCATGCGCCGGTGCGGTCCTCTTCGGCGGCTTTTCACGTGATCGAGGGCAGCGGCGTCAGCACCGTCGGTGGCTGTCGCCATGACTGGCGATCGAAGGATACTTTCACGGCACCGGTGTTTACGGAGATTACGCACGAGGCGACGTCTGATGCCTTCCTCGTGCGGATGGACGATCGCCCGCTGCAGCAGCGGCTTGGCTACTACGAGGAGAAAGCGCGATGAGAGGCTGGATCTACGACCCGCCGCCAGTACCGTCCGTGGCCGTCAGCGATACGGACGACCGCTACCCGGTGCGGAGGATTTTCTGCGTCGGTCGCAACTACGCGTCCCATGCCGAGGAAATGGGTGTCGCGGTCGATCGGGAGGCGCCCTTCTACTTTACCAAGTCGCCGCATGCCGTGGCGGCATCCGGGCAGACACTGCCGTATCCGCCCGGCACGGAAAACTTTCACTACGAGATGGAACTGGTCGTCGCCCTGGGGCAGCCGGTGCACCGGGTCGATGTCTCCGGGGCGGAGGCCGCTATCTTCGGCTACGGCTGTGGCCTCGACATGACCCGCCGCGACCTGCAGCTGGCCGCGCGGGAAAAACAGCGGCCATGGGATCTCGGCAAGGACGTGGAGTGTTCCGCGGTGCTGGCTGCACTCACGCGGGCCGAGAAGTTCGAGACGCCAGCGTCCCAGCGCATCTGCCTCGAGGTGAACGGCGAGCTGAAGCAGGACGCCCGGCTCACGGATCTCGTATGGAGTGTTCCCGAGCTGATCAGCCACCTCTCCGGCTATTACCACCTGGGGCCGGGCGACCTGATCATGACCGGCACGCCCGCGGGGGTCGGCCCCGTGGTCGCCGGGGACCGCATCGAGGGCCTTATCGACGGCCTGGAGTCCGTGACGCTAGTCGTAGGCCCGCTCGAGTGATCCGTTTCTACGGCTATTTCCGTTCCTCGGCGGCCTGGCGCTGCCGTATCGCCCTCAACCTCAAGGGTGTGCAGACGGAGTTCATTCCCGTTCACCTGCGCCGCGGTGGCGGCGAACAGCGACAGCCCGCCTACCGGGAGCGGAATCCCCAGGGTCTCGTTCCGCTGCTGGAGGACGGCGACTTTCGCCTGTCCCAGTCGCTGGCCATCATCGAGTGGCTGGAGGAATGCTACCCGGAACCTCCCCTGCTCCCCGCCGGGCCCCGGGATCGCGCCAGGGTGCGAGCCTTCGCGCAGTCGATCGCCTGTGATATCCACCCGCTGCAGAACCTGCGCGTGCTCGAATATCTCCGCGGCGAGCTGGCCCAGGACGATGACGGGGTAAGTGCCTGGTGCCGGCGCTGGATTGGCGAGGGTCTGCGTGCCTGCGAAACGTTGCTGGCGCAGGACCAGCACGGTGGCGCCTACGCGTTCGGCGCCGCACCGGGCCTCGCTGATATCTGCCTCGTACCCCAGGTGTTTTCGGCCCGTCGGTTCGGTGTCGACCTGGCGTCGATGCCTACCATCGGGCGCATCGTGGCAGCCTGCGAGGAACTGGAGGCCTTCGCCGCGGCTCACCCGTCGCGGCAGCCGGACGCCGAGCAGTGATGGGTTTGCGACAGGGGGATCAAGGTGGCAGCTAAGCACATTCTCATTGCCGGTGGCGGGATCGGCGGACTCGCCGCAGCGCTGGGGTTGGCGCAGAAGGGCTACCGTTGCATCGTGTTGGAAAAGGCAGCCGAACTCGGGGAGATCGGCGCGGGAATTCAGCTGGCTCCCAATGCTTTCCACGCCTTCGATTACCTGGGCGTCGGGGACGCTGCGCGAGGGATGGCCGTCTACATTGACGAGCTCCGCCTTATGGACGCGCTGACGGCGCAACCGATCACCACGATCCCCCTGGGGGAGGCTTTCCGCTCGCGCTTCGGCAACCCTTACGCCGTCGTACATCGTGGCGAACTGCACCGGGTGTTTCTCGACGCGTGCCGCGCCAGCGAGCTGGTAACGCTGCGCACCTCGGCGGAGGTCGTCGACTACGAATACGCCCCTGGTCAAGTGGCAGCTCTGCTGGCGGGTGGGGAGCGGTTGCATGGTGATGCGCTCATCGGCGCGGACGGCCTCTGGTCGCGGATTCGCCGGCGCGTCGTGGGTGACGGTCCGCCGAGAGTCTCGGGGCACACCACGTACCGCTCCGTGATTCCCGTCGAGGACATGCCGGAGGATCTGCGCTGGAATGCGGCGACCCTCTGGGCCGGGCCGCGCTGTCACATCGTTCACTACCCGCTGTCGGGCTGGAAACTGTTCAACCTGGTCGTCACCTACCATAACGACGCGCCGGAGCCCGTGGCGGGCAAGCCGGTGACGCTGGAGGAGGTTCGCCGCGGCTTCGAGCACGTGCACCCGATGATTCGCCGCGTCATCGAGTGCGGCGTCGACTGGAAACTCTGGGTGCTGTGCGATCGCGACCCGGTACTGACCTGGACCGATGGGCCCGTCGCGCTGCTCGGCGATGCCGCCCACCCGATGCTCCAGTACTTCGCCCAGGGTGCCTGTATGGCGATGGAAGACGCCGTCTGCCTGGCCGCGGAGCTCGACGGTGCAGGGGACGACCTGCCCGCCGCGCTCCGGCGCTACGAGCAGCAGCGCCGCCTGCGCACTGCCCGTGTGCAGCTGCAGTCACGCGCCATCGGCGAGCATGTCTACCATCCCGAGGGTGCCCATGCAGCCTTGCGGAACGAGATCATGGGCACGCGGTCTCCCGAAGAGTGGTACGGGATCGTGGCCTGGCTCTACGGTTCCACCGGCCTCCGGGGTGCCGTAGCATGAGGCGAAGCGATCCGCACCATGAGTGCTGAACGCGAGGGCGCGGAGCAGGTCGCGGAACGGTTACTGAATGCTGCCGGTCCGCGGTCAGGACAGTTGCTTGTCGTTGCTCTCTGCCTCTGCCTGAATGCGCTCGATGGCTTCGACATCACCATGATGGCGGTGGTGGCGAGCGATGTGGCCGAGGCATTGTCGCTCTCCCCCCAGCGGCTTGGCCTGGTATTCAGCTTTGCCCTCGCCGGCATGATGCTCGGGGCAACGCTGCTCGCGCCGCTCGCCGATCGCTATGGTCGGCGCCCGGTCATGCTGTGCTGTATCCTGCTGGTGGCCGGGTCGATGTTCATGACCGCCGGCGCCACGACGCTCTGGCAGTTCCTTCTCCTCCGGCTCGCCAGTGGCCTCGGCGCCGGCGCCATCATCGCCTCGCAGGCAGCGCTCACCGCGGAGTACAGTCCCGAGAAGTACCGCGCGCTGGCGGTCGCTGTCGCTACCGCGGGTTATCCGCTTGGCGCGGTCGCGACAGCCGCGCTGGCGGGCGGCATCGTCTCGGCCCACGGCTGGCAGGCCCTGTTCCTGGTCGGCGGCGCGGCGACGCTCGGCTTCGGGCTCGTGTGCTGGCTCTTTCTCCCCGAGTCGATCAAGTACCTGCTGGCGGCGCAGCCCCGTGGAGCGCTCGAGCGTTGCAATCGCATACTCGAGCGCTTCCGGCTGGCCCGGCTCGACACATTGCCCCCGGGCGGCGTGGCAGCGGCAACCAGTCCGATCGGCGGCGTTCCGGCTCTCCGTCTCGGCCGGATTCTTTCCCCGCCGCTGCGTGCCAGGACACTGACCCTCTGGGCCCTGTTTTTTTCCTGTTTTCTGACGCTCTATTTCCTGCAGAGCTGGCTGCCCCGACTGATGGAAACGGCGGGACACAGCCCCGAGGCCGCCCGGCTTGCCTTCCTGCTCTTCAACCTGGGTGGTGTAATCGGGATCGTTGCGCTCGGTGGCCTGTCCGTCGGCCACCACCTGTCGCGCACGATAGGCCTTTTCCTCGCCATGGCCGCCGTCGCGATGGTGCTTTTCGCGCTGCTGCAGTCCCGCGGGCCGATCCTTCAGCTGCTAGCGCTGGCGCTGGCGATCGGCGTGCTGCTGCAGGGTGGTTTCGTGGGCCTGTACGCGGTCAGCGCAAAGGCCTACCCCACGACGGCCCGCAGTACCGGCATCGGCTGGGCTATCGGTGTGGGCCGTGCGGGTGCCGTGGTCGGACCGCTGCTCGTCGGTTATCTCGTGGCTCTCGGGCTCGACCTCGTCGGCATCAGCCTGCTCTTCACGCTGCCGCTGGTGCTGGGAAGCCTGTACGCGTTCAGGCTGGACGTGCGCTGAGCTGCGGCGGTAGCTGCTAGCTTTCCTGGAGTGAGCCGATGTTCCGCAGGGCGGGTGTTCCGAACTGGTTGGCGTAGGCATGCACTGCCGGCGTGCCGCCGAGATGCATGACGAGGATGCGAGCGCCCGCCTCGAAGTAACCGGTC
>PR_CR_10_Liq_1_inCRDRAFT_1001998_pt1 | contig 10810 bp, 10 predicted proteins | sample PRCRCaboRojoPR_3_FD_10241 | JGI IMG/M metagenome (IMG submission 10241) | reverse complement strand
CAAGATCGATCCCGATACACTGCTGGGCCAAGATCGTCACATGCTAGAGCGCGCCATCGGCATCGTTACCCATCGTTTGCTCGAGCTTTTGTCGCACACTACGACACTCCCAAATAGGCCACCGGCNCATTTTCAGGCCGCTGCAGACTTTGGGCTGCGTGCACAAGGGGTCTTTGGTCAGCCCCGTGAACAGGGCATCGAACGGGTGTTGAGCATGATCAAAAAGACCTTGCAGGATCCCGTCGGCCGTTGGATTCTTCATCAACACCCCAAAGCTCGCAGCGAGTGGGNCTTGCTCGTGCCCGATACTGCTCAGGGCGCACGCAAGTTTGTTGTGGATCGCACCTTTGTGGCTGAGCCGTTCGATCCAAGCGCTGAGTCACTGATTGCTGATGGAAGCCGGGCTAACCCAGGAGCGATAGCCGGCAACGCCGCTCGCTGGATCATCGATTACAAAACCCGTTGTCCATCACCCGATGAGAGCCATGACGCGTTTTTAATGGGTGAGGCTGAGCGCTATCGCGAGCAGTTGCTGGGCTATCGCGACGTCTTGGCGAGCGTCGATGATCCGCCATTACCGGTCAGAATTGCGCTTTATTTTCCTGCGCTACCGGCTTGGTATGAGATTAAAATACCCCATGAGTACACAATCTGATCATCGTTTAGGCATTGCCCTGAGTTTAGTCGCCAATGCGGTTTGGGGCGGCGCGGCATTCTACTGGATGCAGACCCGCCCAGTGGCGGCCATTGACGTGTTGGGTCACCGGGGCGTTTGGACCTTGCCCGCCGTGTTTTTAGTACTGCTATGGCTAGGCAAGGTGCGCGCCACCTTCGTACTGCTGCGCGATGTAAAAACCCTTGCCTGGATGGCGTTAGCAGCGGCGCTTATCTCGGTCAATTGGGGAACGTTTCTTTACGCCGTCACATCGGGGCATGCCACGGAAGCCAGCCTCGGCTACTTTTTACTGCCCATTTTGTCGGTACTGCTGGGCATGCTGGTGTTTCGAGAAATACCCACGGGACCCCAGCGAGTTGCTGTGGTCATGGGCGTCATTGCTATCGGTATTCAGTTGGTTGCGGTAGGGGGGTTGCCGGTCATTTCCCTGGGTTTGGCACTGTCCTTCGCCTGCTATGGTGCCATTCGAAAACGGATACGAGCCGACGCTATCCAAGGCTTGTTTGCCGAGTCGCTGTTTTTATTTCCAGTGGGTCTCGCTTGGATTTTAAGTCATGGTGGCGCTGGACTGGGCGAGCACGGCTTGCGTGTTGATCTCTTTCTTGTGGGTGCCGGGGCCTTCACCGCCATCCCTTTGTTAACCCATGTGACGGCTTCACGTCTGTTGCCGCTATCGACGGTGGGCTTGTTGTCCTATATCGGTCCATCGCTACAGCTAATCGTGGCCCAGTTATTCTTGGGTGAGAGCATCTCCGCATTAACCTTGAGCGCTTTTGTGCTGGTCTGGCTGGGGCTAGCCTTTATTGTGGTGGACAACCTGCGTCAGTTTCGCCGCATGCGTCGATCGCTCTAACGCCAAGCCTGGGGTCGTCTGCCCAAGTGACACCTGCGCTCAATGGTGATGGGCGTCCTTGGGTGCCATGGGGTGGTGGTTAGAGTGGTCGGAGCTCATGTCGGGGCTTGAATGCTGCATCGGTGGCTGATGGTGGTTGCCTAACAGGTGACCTAAATGGTTGCTGGTGAGCCATAGTGACCAGACCCCGGCTAGCACGAGTCCAATACCCAGGCCCTTGCGAACCCACGGCTGTTGTAGAAACGACGTCACCCGTTGGCCCAACAGGGTCGCGCCGAGCATAGCGGGCAGCGTGCCGATGCCGAATGCCAGCATAAGTAAACCGCTATCGATAGCACCGGCACCCTCGGCGGCGCTCCAGGTCAAGGCCGAGTAAATAAGTCCGCAGGGCATAAATCCCCACAATCCCCCCAACATGAATGCCTGCGACAGCCGCTTGGGAGGCATTAAACTTTGTGCGGTAGGCGCGATGTATCGCCATACACGACTGCCTATTTGCTCCAGGTGGCGGATACCGAACCACAGACCTAGGGTGTGTAGGCCCATAGCCACCAATAAAAATCCTGCCAAAAAGCGCAGGGTCACGGTCCACGGTGCCAGCTGTATGGCACCAGCGGCAGAGCCGAGTAGCCCCCCCAGCAACGCGTAACTGACAATGCGGCCCAGGTGATAGCTGACGGGCATGAATCGATGACTTCCCTGGGCACTGCGCAGGGCAACAGCAATCCCACCGCACATGCCCAAACAATGTCCTGCGCCAGCCAGCCCCAATAAGAGGGCGGCACCCAGTGCACCTGGCAACTCAGCTGTCATGTTTGCGGTGCTCACTGTAGTGATGAGAAGAAGGTTTTTGTTGGCTGCGGGGCTCATCAAGGTCGTCGTTGAGGGCGCGCCACGCATCCTTATCGAGGTCATCGTATTGCCCCCGATTCACCGCCCAGATCAGCAGTGCGAGAAATAGTGCAACAAAGATCAATGCGATGGGAATGAGTAAGTAGAGACTTTCCACAGGCTTACCCCTTAACTCGACGAAGACGAAGGGCGTTGACCACCACTACCAGTGAGCTTATGGACATACCCAGTGCGGCCGCCCAGGGTGGCACTAAACCCATCGCAGCAAAGGGGATACCGACAATATTGTAACCCGCCGCCCACAAGAGATTTTGACGCATGGTCGTGCGTGCTTTGCGAGCGATACGGACAATATCGAGCAGTCGACCAAAGTCATTATCGGTAACCACAAAGTCCGCTTGCGCGCGAGCCAGAGCAGTGGCGCCTGCGACGGCAACAGAGGCATCGGCGGCGCCCAGGAATGCGGCGTCATTCAAACCGTCACCCACGGCTATGACCGTGCTGCCAGCTGCTTGTTGTTGCTGCAAGTAATCCAGCTTATCGCTCGGTGTCATGGCCGCCCGGAAGGGCAGTGCTAGCTTGTCCGCCAAGGCGGCGACCCGGGCATGGCTGTCCCCTGACACGATGGTGACCGAATAACCCATAGTCTGTAATTGGTTCAGGTAATCGCCGGCCCCCGGACGTAGATGCTCCGCTAGTCCTATCCAAGCTAGCCAGCCGCCAGCATCACTCAGGCCAACCCAGTAGTGATCATCATCGGGGGGTGGTGGCGTATCCAGTGCCAAGTCGGAGATGAAGCCAAGGCTACCTAAGCGCACTTCTTTTTGTGTGCCATCCAAAGCTAGCCAGTAGCCACGCATGCCCGCACCTGCAACCACTTGAACATCGGTGACGCCCGGCAGCGGCGCTATGTTGTGGAAGGCGCGGGCGGCGGGGTGGCTGCTCACCTGCTGGAGTGCAGCACTTAAGGCTAAGGCGCAATCGTGACTAACGCCCTCGGCGCTGATTAATTGACCGACCGCCAGCGTGGTCTCGGTGAGTGTGCCGGTTTTATCGATTAATACCGAGCGTGCATCGGCGGTCGCCAGTAGACCGAACTCGCCTTTGACACTGACACCGCGACGACGCAGCCAAGCGGTGGCGCTAGCAACCGCTGCTGGTGTTGCCAAAGACAGGGCGCAGGGGCAGGCAACAACTAATACTGCTAATGCACTCCACAGGGCGTGGCTGGGATTAATTTGCAACCAGACCAAGCGGTGCCCAGTGCGGCCAACAGCACCAAGGCCACAAAGCGCGCGGCCAAGCGATCTATCAGTTGTAGGTAGCGGGGCTTTTCGTGGCGAGCGCGCTCCACATCCTGTGCCAGAGCGGCCAAGCGCGATTGTCGATAACCGGCACTCACCTCAAGTTCGAGACTGGCTTCCCGATTGACCGTGCCCGCATAGACACTATCCCCTTGGGCTACATTACGTGGCAGAGACTCACCATTGAACACGGATTCGTCTACCGCCGATTGTCCCTTATTAATGGTTGCATCAAATCCAATTGCTTCCCCTGCGGCCACATAGATCAAGTCCCCCGACACCACGTGATCCCTTGGGCACCTTACCCAATCGCCGTTAGACCAACGGGCGACAAACTCGGGTAGTTCATCCTCCAACTGCGCCAGGGCAATGAGATCGGCGTTGCGAAGGCGCTTTTCAAGATAGCGGGCAAGCAACAGAAAGAACACGAACATGGTCACCGAGTCGTAATAGGTGGCGCCACCACCCGAGACGGTGGCCCACAAACTCGCCACGGTTGCCAGTAACAGCGCGATGGAGACTGAACTGTCCATGATGAGTGCACCGTGTTTCAGGTGCTGCCAGGCGTTACTGAAGAAACTGCGACCGCTGTAAATTAAGACCAATAAGGTCAGGGGCGCGCTGGCGAGACGCAGCAGTTGTTGCAATTTCGCGTCCATACCCTGCAAGTCACCGGCGTGGAGTGCGATAGCGAGCATACCCACTTGCATCATGCCCACACCGGCGACGCCGAGTCGGCGCAGATCCCGCTTGTTCTCTCGGCGCATGAGCTCAAGGCGTTCATCGGTTCGCCAAGGGTCGCACCCCATAACCCAGCTTTAACAATTGCTCGATGACACTGCCTGGCTCGGCATCTGGGGCCAGGGTCACGACCACTCTACCAAGTGCCAGGTTCACATCGATCTTGGAAACCCCCCGCACTTGCAGCAGGAATTTCTCTACGATCCAGGTGCAAGCGGCGCAGCTCATTCCCGAGACCATTAAGGGCATTTCAATGCCCTCATCGCTTTCTCGGGTAAATGAGTCGAGCCAGTCTTTGTCTTGAAACCAAGCGACGACCCGGCTGTCGACCTCTGCCGGTTGCGGCGGATAATCGGTACGTTGACGGTAAAAGGCCGAGAGATCTGCCCCGGCAATCATTGCGGCTACTGCCTGACAGCCGACGCAGCACACCGGTTGGCCAATGCCATCGATGGTGACGCTTAAATGGACACCCGGCGGTATGGCTTCACCGCAGTGAAAACAGGGATTAGCACCGGGCCCACTCAAAAATACTGTTCGCCGTCGACACGCCAAGCACTGCCGTCGCCGGCGTCAATAATCCAGATCCAGCGACCGCTGAGCGCTTGGGGCACGGCGCCGCGATAGCTACCTGCACCCATCATCTTCAAAGGCACTTTGAAATCCCGCGCTGACTCCATGGGGTGAGACAGCAGCAATCGCAGTTGTGGCTGATCGATGGGACCTGTTATGCGCACATCAACTTGTCTGCCCTCGGCCGTGAGCGTGGCGTCAATACCGAGGTTTTCGGCGGCACGGGTACGCTCTAGCTGACGGTTAATGGACAGCCCCTCTCTATAGTATTCATCGACGACCAAATCATCGGCGTGGCGCGTAGCAAGCACCAATGTGTAAATTGACGCGATTACCACGGTTCCGGGCAGGACGATAAGAAACCAAGGCCAAAATTGTCGATACCANGGGGTAGAGGAGTTCAGTGTCGCCATAGCANTCGCTGTCTCGGAAGCCCTTGTGGCTACAGGGGTTTCATGAAGCGCGATTCATGATCTGTGGNAATGCTGGCGTCATCGACACGGGTGGCCTTGAACACAATCGGTGTGCTGGGTGCCTGCAGATCAATCGGATTGGCTCGCACCCTTAACGTCAGCTCGGCCAACTCACCGCCACCGACGGTGATCCGTTGATCTCCGATCACTTCTGCCCCATCGATACCCGTCACTTCCAGTAAAAAGCTGCGTGCATCAGCGTCGAGGTTCGATAAGTGGATCTTGTAGACGTTGTCGATAAGGCCGCCGGGGGCTTCCATGTACAGCTGATTACGCTCCCGGAGGATAGTCATGTCCACCATGTCCCGCGTGAGCATGGCATAACTGAACGCCACCATCATGATGCACATGACCGTTACATAGCCAATGAGTCGCGGTCGTAGGATGTGGGTTTGTCCGCCCTCTAGACGATTTTCACTGGTGTAACTGACCAACCCTCGGGCATAAACCATTTTATCCATCACCGAATCACAGGCATCAATGCACAGGGCGCAACCGATGCACTTGTACTGTAAGCCATCGCGGATATCGATGCCGGTGGGGCACACCTGTACACACATCTGACAGTCAACACAGTCCCCAAGCTGGCTAGTTTGCTCGCGTGTGCGTTTGCGCGCACCTCTGGGTTCACCCCGTTGGCTGTCATAGGACACAATGAGCGTGTCACGATCGAACATCACCGACTGAAAGCGTGCGTAGGGACACATATAGGTGCAGACCTGCTCCCGCATCCAGCCTGCATTGAGATAGGTCAGCACGGTAAAAATAAAGATCCACACCAAGGCCCAGCTGTTCGCTTGCAGGGTGAATACATCCCCCAGCAGATCGCGGATCGGGGTGAAGTAGCCGACAAAGGTGAAGCCGGTCATGAACGCCACAAACAGCCAGCCCGAATGCTTCATGAATTTCCGGCGAAACTTCGTGAATGACATGGGCGCTTTATCGAGTTTGATACGTTGATTACGGCTGCCTTCAAAGAACTGTTCGATCCACATGAAGATCGCTGTCCACACGGTTTGTGGGCAGGTGTAACCGCACCAAACTCGACCGGCTAATGCGGTCACAGTAAACAGTCCAAAGGCGGAAATGATCAGTAGCCAGGCCAGCATGAAAAAGTCTTGTGGCCAAAANGTCATGGTTAAAATGTGGAACTTGCGGGCGGGGAGATCAAACAAGACCGANTGTTGNCCGAACAGATTAATCCAGGGCAAACAAAAATAACCCAGTAACAGCGGCCAACCGGTTAGGGTCCGNAGCCGCTGGAAGCGACCTTGAATNGCGCGCGTGTAAATCTTTTCACGCTTCTGATANAGATCNAGNTCCCCGACNTCGGCGGGGGCGGCGTCCACCGCCAACACATTGTCACGTGTATCGCTCACCCCATGANCTCCTTNNTGGCCGTTACTGTGTCNCCGCTAGNTGCGCACTCTCGCCNTGGCTCAGACCATAAACCCACGCTGTTAGGATGTGGATTTTGTCTTCACTGAGAATATCGCCGAAGGCGGGCATATTGCCGTTGCGTCCATTACGCAGGGTCTGAGTAAGTTGCTGCTCAGAGCCGCCATATAGCCAGATACCGTTGGTAAGGTTGGGTGCCCCCATCATTTGGTTACCCATAGCGTTGGCACCGTGACAGGCACTGCAATAGCTCTGGAAGTGCTTTTCACCTGCCGCCACTTTGCTGGCATCGGCTTCGCGCCCGTTTAGGGACATCAGGTAGTGCACCGTCTCATCGATACCGGTATCACCCAAAATGGCCTGCCAAGCGGGCATAGCCGCCCGACGACCGTGGTTCAGCGTGGTTTTAATCGCCTCGGGTGTGCCACCGTAGAGCCAATCGTTATCGCTCAGATTAGGGAAACCGTAGGCACCCCCAGCATCGGAGCCATGGCAGGTTGCGCAGTTGTTGCCAAAGATGCGCTGTCCCATTTTCCGCACTTTCGGATCGTGGGCGATCTCTTCCACAGGCAGAGCCAAGTAGCGATCACGCATGGCGCGGTATTTCTCGTCCGCAACGGCGACCCGCTCTTCGTATTGCCCCACCGATGTCCAGCCAATGACCCCTTTCCAGCTACCCATGCCCGGGTAGATGATGAGGTAGCCAATGGCGAAGATGATGGTCAGAACGAACATTTGAAACCACCACGCGGGCAGCGGATTGTCGAACTCTTCTAAGCCGTCGTATGAGTGGCCAGTCGTTTGAACGTCGCCACTGGTTTTTTTTCGGTTCGCGAACAGCAGCCATGCGGCGAGAATGATCTGCGCCGACGTCAGGATGATAATCCATGCGCTCCAGAAGCTAGTCATTGGGGCGTTCCTCACTGGTTGTACGTTGGTCGATGTTGTCGTCGGCGAACGGTAAGTTAGCCGCCTCATCGAACGCTTGTTTTTGTTTGCGGCTATATGCCCAGATGACGACACCGATGAAGGCCATCATCAGTAGCACTGTGCTTAGCCCGCGCAAGTCATTGATATCCATGATTAGCGACGACTTTTGAGTAGGGTGCCCAGCTGTTGAAGGTAGGCCACCACCGCGTCGATCTCCCGGCAGTGTCCACCCGGCGCCGAGGGGCAGGTCTCAGCAGCAGCCTGAGCACCGGCGATGTCCTCGTCAGTGTAGGGCACACCTAAGATACGCAACGCTCGGAATTTGGCCGGTACAACCGAGCCATCGATCTTATTGTCGAACAGCCAGGGGTATGCGGGCATGATGGATTCAGGCACCACGTCGCGGGGGTTGTACAAGTGCGCACGCTGCCAATCATCACTGTAGCGACCACCAACGCGAGCCAGGTCGGGTCCGGTGCGTTTAGAGCCCCAGAGGAAAGGGTGTTCATACACCGACTCGCCCGCCACTGAGTAGTGTCCATAACGCTCGGTTTCAGCGCGCATTGGACGTACCATTTGGGAGTGACACACCGCACAGCCTTCGCGCATATAAATATCGCGACCCTCTAATTCCAGTGCTGAATAGGGCTCGAGGCCTTCAATGGGGGTGTTAACCGTTTTACTGAACGCCAGAGGTACCAGTTCTACCAGCGCTCCGAAGCTGATCGCCACGATGATCAAGACAATCATGAGTGGCGTGTTTTTTTCGACGATTTCGTGATTCATGACAACGCTCTCCTCAGGCAGCTGCGGCAGCGGTTTGCGGCGCGGGAATACTGTCTTCAACACCACGGCGTGTGGTCATGTAGACGTTGTAGGCCATGAGCAGCATGCCCCCAAGGAAAATGGCGCCACCGAGTACGCGCACGACGTAACCGGGGTGACTGGCCACAACCGATTCCACGAAGGTGTAGGTGAGGGTGCCGTCTTCGTTGTAGGCGCGCCACATAAGTCCCTGCATGATGCCGTTCACCCACATAGACGCGATGTAAAGCACCGTACCAATGGTCGACATCCAGAAGTGCAGATTCACCAAGGGCGTGCTGTACATGCCATTTTTCCCGTACAGATGGGGGATGAGATGGTAGACCGCGCCAATCGAAATCATGGCGACCCAGCCAAGCGCCCCGGAATGCACGTGACCAATGGTCCAGTCGGTGTAGTGGGATAGGGCGTTGACCGTTTTGATGGACATCATCGGGCCTTCAAAGGTGGACATGCCATAGAACGACAGGCTGACGACCAAGAACCGCAAAATGGGGTCGTGACGCAATTTTTCCCACGCACCGGATAGGGTCATGATGCCGTTGATCATGCCGCCCCATGAGGGTGCTAACAGAATCAAGCTCATGACCATGCCCAAACTCTGGGCCCAATCGGGTAGGGCGGTGTAATGGAGGTGATGTGGGCCCGCCCAAATGTAAATGGCAATCAGCGCCCAAAAGTGCACGATGGATAGACGGTACGAGTACACGGGACGCTCGGCCTGTTTGGGCACGAAGTAGTACATCATTCCCAAGAACCCGGCGGTCAGGAAAAAGCCCACGGCGTTATGGCCGTACCACCATTGGATCATGGCATCGACCGTGCCGGCATAGACCGAATAGGATTTCATCATGGTCAAAGAGGGCGGTAGCTCAGCACTATTAACTAGGTGTAACACTGCCACCGTGATGATAAAGGCGCCGAAGAACCAGTTAGCCACATAAATGTGTGACACTTTGCGCTTCATGAGGGTGCCGAAAAACAGTACCGCGTAGGCCACCCATACCAGCGCAATCAGGATATCGATGGGCCATTCGAGTTCCGCGTATTCTTTAGTGGTGGTGTAGCCCATGGGAAGGGTGACAGCCGCCAGAACAATAACCAGTTGCCATCCCCAAAAGACTGCCGCCGCCAATCCATCGGACAGTAACCGGGTTTGAGTGGTGCGCTGCACAATGTAGAGCGATGTGCCCATCAGTGCGCAGCCGCCGAAGGCGAAGATGACCGCATTGGTGTGCAGCGGCCGCAAACGGCCAAAGCTGGTCCAAGGCAGATCAAAGTTTAATGCTGGCCAGGCCAGCTGGGCCGCAATCCAGACACCGACAAACATGCCGACGATGCCCCAAACCACGGTCATGATGGCGAACTGGCGCACTACTTTGTAGTTGTATAGCGGGTGCTCCAGTGCTGAATTGACTTCAGACATGGTGACGCTTTTCCTTGTTGTCCATAGATGATTGCTCGTAGACAACACCAGCGACCATCTTCCCCCAGTTTGACCCGCCCCCTTTGGAGGGTTGCGTGGCCCGCATCCGCCCGGATGCTTATGTTGTTTTAGTCAGTAAATGACGGTGTTGCACCCCATTCCCACAGCATGACGGTAGCCACCAACAGGCATATGAGAATGATGAAGGCAATGCCTACCACGGCCGATGCAAACAAAAAGCCGCGGGTTTCTGGAATACGCATGATGACGGGAATGCCCGTGTACAACAGGTAGGTCGACCAGCTGAGGGCAAACACGCCCAGAATCATGTCGAGCCAGAGAATGGGATAGAAACCCACTGCGCCGGCAATGAATAAGGGCGTGGCGCAAATACTGACGATTAAAATGCCTTTGGTGATCGAAGAATCGGCACCGTAGGTGTCAGACATCCAGTGCACGAAGTAGCCAATGACAGCAACACAGGTCACCATGCCGGCGTAAAACAGAAAACTGATGACCGTTGCGCTGTTATCCGTTAACCGGATGACACCGCCGTCGTTGCCGACGCTCCAGCCGATATGTGTGGTGCCCCAGTACCAGGCGACGGCTGGCAGCACCGCCCAAATCATCGGGTAGAGCAGCATGATGGCTCGCTGGGTCTCGGTGAGATCGGCAAGACGGCGCCACTCGGTGGCGGGCCTGGTCAGAATGCCAAGAGAATGTTGTAGCATAAAACTATTCCCCCAAATAGTTGTTTTG
>PR_CR_10_Liq_1_inCRDRAFT_1001997_pt1 | contig 10811 bp, 8 predicted proteins | sample PRCRCaboRojoPR_3_FD_10241 | JGI IMG/M metagenome (IMG submission 10241) | reverse complement strand
GGCCTTCGCCCGCGGCTTCGGCGAGCTGGCGGCGGCCGAGGACGTGCGCCTGGTGGGCGGCGACCTCACCCGCGGGCCGTTGACGGTCACGGTGCAGGCGCATGGCTTCGTGCCCATGGACCATGCACTGCGCCGGGACGGCGCCCGCCCCGGCGATCTCGTCTGCGTAAGCGGTGCCTTGGGTGACGCGGGCCTGGCGCTGCGGCACCTGTTGGCGGGGGAGCCCGTGGACGACTATCTGCGCCGCCGCCTGGAGCGGCCGACGCCGCGGGTGGCCCTGGGCGAGGTGCTGCGCGGCCTTGCCACCGCCGCCATTGACCTGTCGGACGGGCTGCTCTCGGACCTGGGGCATGTGCTGGCGGCGAGCGGCTGTGCCGCGCGGGTGGAGCTGGACCGATTGCCCCTGACGGATCAGGTGGCGGCGGCCGTCGCCGCAGCGGACGATTGGACGCTGCCGCTCGCCGCCGGCGACGACTACGAGCTCTGCTTCACCCTGCCGCGGGCCGCCGCGGGGCAGCTGCCGGTGCTGGCGGCCGCCGCGGGGTGCCCGCTCACCACCATCGGCGAGATCGAGTCGGGCAGCGGCCTGCGCTGCGTGCATGCCGACGGGACCCCTTGGCAGCCCCGGGGCCGCGGTTACGATCACTTCGCGACGGCCTGATGTGGGCATGTCGGCGGCCGCGGATGCGCGGCTCGGCCCGCCCGGACAGGTGCGGCTGTGCGACAATGCGCGGCGCCATGAACATTTTCTTGATCCTGATCATTGCCGTTGGGTAAGGAGCCCATGATGAACGCATCCGCAGAGACCACAGCACCCAATTTCAACACCTCCGATCCCAAGCACCTGCTCGCCTTCGGCTTCGGTGCCGGCCTTGCCCCCAAGGCGCCGGGCACCGTGGGCACGCTCGTGGGCGTGGCGCTGTACCTGATCCTGTCCATGCTGCCGGTGGCGCTCTACGTGCTTGTCGTCGCCGGCCTGTTCGCCGCCGGTGTCTGGGCGGTGGGGAGCGTGGCGGAGGAGCTCGGCGCAGATGATCCGCCTGCCATCGTCTGGGACGAAGTCGTGGGCTTCCTGATTGCGATGATCGCCGCCCCCGCGGGCATTATGTGGCTCATCGCCGGCTTTGCGCTGTTCCGTGCCTTCGATATCACCAAGCCCTGGCCCATTGCGAGCTTCGAAGGGCGCTTCAAGGGCGGCATCGGCATCATGCTGGACGACCTCGTGGCCGGCCTGTACACCTGGCTCATCCTGCACGTCATGTGGATGATGGTGGAGGCCTCGCTGCGCGGTGCCGGTGCCCACTGACGCGGCACGCGGGCCAGCGCAGGGCGTCCGGCGGCTGTACCCATGAGCGATCTGACCACGCCGAATCCGGAGGGGCTGGAGCGCCTCCCGCTGCACCTGTTCAGCGAGCGGGCGTATCTGGACTATTCCATGTACGTCATTCTCGACCGTGCGCTGCCGCATGTCGGGGACGGGCTGAAGCCGGTGCAGCGGCGCATCCTCTACGCCATGTCGGACCTTGGCCTCTCGGCGACGGCCAAGTTCAAGAAGTCCGCGCGCACCGTCGGCGACGTGCTGGGCAAGTTCCATCCGCACGGGGACTCCGCCTGCTACGAGGCCATGGTGCTGATGGCCCAGTCCTTCAGCTACCGCTATCCGCTCATCGACGGCCAGGGCAACTGGGGCTCCGCGGACGACCCCAAGTCCTTTGCGGCCATGCGCTACACCGAGGCGCGGCTGGCCCGCTACTCGGAAGTGCTGCTGGCGGAGGTGGGGCAGGGCACCGTCGATTGGCAGCCGAACTTCGACGGCACCCTGGAAGAGCCGAAGCTCCTGCCCGCCCGGCTGCCGAACCTGCTGCTGAACGGCGCCGCCGGCATCGCCGTCGGCATGGCCACGGACATCCCGTCGCACAACCTGCGCGAGGTGGCCCGCGCCTGCATTCACCTGCTCCGGCACCCTGACGCCACGGTCGCGGAGCTGATGCGGCACGTGCCGGGGCCGGACCTGCCCACCGCCGGGGAGATCGTCACGCCTGCGGACGAGCTGAGGCGGTTGTACGAGACGGGCCAGGGCGGCATCAAGCAGCGTGCCCGCTGGAGCCTGGAACAGGGAGAGATCGTCATCAGNGCGCTGCCGTATCAGGTCTCCGGCAACCGGATCATGGAGCAGATTGCGGCCCAGATGCAGGCCAAGAAACTGCCCATGATCGAGGACCTGCGGGACGAATCGGATCATGAATGCCCCACCCGCTTCGTTATCGTGCCGCGCTCCAACCGCGTGGACGTGCCGCGGCTCATGTCGCACCTGTTCGCCACCACGGACCTGGAGAAGGGCTACCGGGTGAATCTCAACATGATCGCCATGGACGGGCGCCCGCGGGTCATGAACCTGCGGGAGATCCTGAGCGAGTGGCTGGACTACCGCCGCGCCACAGTGCGCCGACGGCTTCAGCATCGCCTGGACAAGGTGCTGGAGCGCCTGCATCTGTTGGAAGGCCTGCTCATCGCCTTCCTCAACATCGACGAGGTGATCCGCATCATCCGCACCGAGGACGAGCCGAAGCCCGTGCTGATGGCCCGCTTCGAGCTCTCCGACGCCCAGGCGGAGTATGTGCTGAACACCCGGCTGCGGCAGCTGGCGCGCCTGGAGGAGATCAAGATCCGTGGCGAGCAGGACGAGCTGCGGGCCGAGCGCGATCAGCTGCAGGCGACATTGGGCGACGCAGGGAGGCTCCGCGACCTCATTATCGAGGAGATCGAGCAGGATGCGGAGACCTACGGCGACGAGCGCCGCTCGCCACTGGTGGAGCGCGACGGCGCGCAGGCCCTGAACGACACGGAGCTGAGTCCGAGCGAGGCGGTGACTGTGATTCTGTCCACCAAGGGCTGGGTGCGCCAGGCCAAGGGGCACGACATCGACCCCTCCGGGCTTGCCTACAAGGCTGGTGACGCCTTTCTCGGGGTGGCGCGGCTGCGCAGCAATCAGCCTGCCGTCTTCCTGGATTCCACCGGCCGTGCCTACTCGCTGCCCGCGCATACCCTGCCGTCCGCCCGCGGGCAGGGCGAGCCCCTCACCGGTCGGCTGGACCCGCCGCCCGGTGCCGGCTTCGTGGCCGTGCTGGGCGGCGAGCCGCAGGCGACCTGGCTCTTGGCGTCGGATGCGGGCTATGGCTTCATCTGCACCCTTGCGGACCTGTTTGCTAAGCCCAAGAGCGGCAAGGCGGTGCTGACGCTGCCTGCGGGCGCCCGGGTGCTGCCGCCCGTGCCGGTGCCGGGGAGCGCCGCGGACCTGGTGGTGGCCGCCACCAGCAGCGGGCACCTGCTGGCCTTCCCGGCGGCCGATCTGCCGCAGCTCGCGCGCGGCAAGGGCAACAAGATCATCGGCATCCCCTCGGCGCGGGCGAAGGGACGGGAAGAGACTGTTGCAGCCCTGGCCGTGTTGCCGGCGGCCGCGAGCCTCGCAGTGATTGCGGGTAAGCGCACGCTGACGCTGAAGCCCGAGGACGTGCAACGCTATATTGGTGAGCGCGGCCGGCGCGGGGCGCTGCTGCCGCGCGGCTTCCAGCGGGTGGATGCCCTGCGGGCGGCTTGAGGTCTGACGTTGCTCCGGCGTGCTGGCCCTTGCTCGCTGGCCCAGGGTGCTGCACTGTGTGCCCAACACTCGAGACCGGCGCCGCCGGCTCTGAGCCCGCTTTCTCAGCCTTTGGGCGGCGTACTCGGGAAGCGCTGCCCCGCGGCCTCCCCAACGGGTCGGGCGTAAGGGTATCGCAATGTTGGTTGTGGTCTGAGTCGGCCCCAGACCCCACACTCATGATGGTTCAAGACGCCCTTTCGGGCCCGGAGTGAATGACATGCATGCAGTCTTTTCTACGAGCACTGCTTTACGGACGCCGTGCGGGCATGGGCGGGAACCGTCGGCTGCCCTCGCGTCTGCTGCCCTCGCCTGCTCTGCTCTCGCCTCTGCTGATGGCAATCGCCGCAGTGCCGGCGCACGGCAGCGCCGGCGAGCGTTGCTGCTGAGCCCCCTTGCTTTGGTGTTTGGCTTCTTGCTGATGCTGCCGACCGCGACCTATGCCTTCAACTTCCAGCCGACAGAAAAGGATTACTATTTGTACCCAGACTTCTGTAAGGCGAAGATGTCCGATTTCCATCGCAATCGAAAGGGCTGGTGGGACACGAAGTTTCCCATCAACGAAGGCCAGATCGCGTTTTGGAGAAACGCCATTGGCCCCGATTGGCAGCATCTGCATCATTATTGCTCTGGACTCACGAAGCTGTCACAGGCCAAGGATGTGATGTGGCTGCGCAAGGCTCGGTTAAGTGCCAGGGAGCGGTTCCGGCATGCGGCCGCGCAGTTTGACTACATGCTGAAGCGCTCGCGACCGGGTCAGCCGCTTTGGGAGCAGATGTCGCTGAATTATGCGGAATCCGTAGGCGGCGCGGGTGAGTATAAGGAGGCGATGGAGGTGCTTGCCGGGGTGCTGAAGCAGAACCCGAAGAGTACGGATGCATACGTGCTCATGGGCCGGCTGACCAAGCGGCGCGGCGACATCAATGAGGCCATCGCCTATCTGGAGCAGGGGCTCGAGGCGGGCGCGAAGCCGGGGCCGCTGCTGTTCTACCTGGCCGACTATTACTTCGACCTGGGCGATTACAGGCAGGCGCAGGCGTACGTGGAGCGCGCGGAGGCCGCGGGCATGAAAATGGACAGGCTGAAGCGCAAGCTGCCGGACAGCTACGCCGGAACAGGCGCGGACTGACGGCGTCCCCCGGCCGGCGGGGAGCGCCGAGGCTGCATGGGTGAGGCAGCGGGCGGCGGCCTCCGTCAGGCGGCCTGGTGGAGCTACGCCGGCAGCCTCTACCTGACCGCAGGCCAGTTTATCCTGGGCATCGTGCTGGCCCGTATCCTCGGGCCGGCGGACTTCGGCGTCTTCATCGCGGTGACCGCCTACACCTCGCTGCTGTTGCTGGGGGCGCAGCTCGGGTTTCCGCAGGCTCTGCTCCAGGCGCGATCCCTGACGCCTGAGGCCATCGACGCGGTCTTCTGGACCATCACGTCCCTGACCTTCCTGGCGGTGCTCGCTGCTTGGCTGTTGTCGGCGCAGCTGGCGGTCTTCTACGATGCGGCGGCGTTCCGGCCGGTGCTGCTGGCCACGAGCCTCGGCCTGCTGCTCATGCCCTACACGGCGGTGGGCTTCGCGCTGTTGCGCCGCGAGATGCGCTTCGCCGAAGTGGCGCGGATGAACATCCTGGCGTTCAACGCCTCGGCGGTCGTCTCCTTGGCGGCGGCGTTGAGCGGCCTCGGCGTCTACAGCCTTGTGCTTGCCGGGATTGTCAGCATGGCGGTGAACGGCGTCAGCATCTTTCGCGCCTTGGGCTGGCGACCCTGTGGGCCTGCGCTGCGGCCGGTGACGCCGCTCTTGCATTACGCGCGCTACGCCGCCGTCAACAGCCTGATCGGGGCGTCGGCAAGCCGCATCGACAACATGATCATCGGCGCGCTGCTTGGGGCGGCCCATCTGGGCCTCTACAACCGCGCCTACTCCCTCGCGCGGATCCCCACGGATCAGTTCGGTGAGAGCCTGGGCCCGCTGCTGCTCGGGGCCCTCGCCCGCATCCAGGACGATGCTGCCGCCTCCAGAGCGCAATTCTTCAAGGCGCTCACCGCCATCTGCGTGGTGACCTTTCCGATGCTGGCTTTGCTGCTGGTGGCGGGGCCACTGGCCATCGAGCTGCTCTACGGCAGCGCCTGGGCAGGTGCCGGGATGCCGGTGCAGGTGATGGCGCTGGGGGGTATGGCGCTCGCGGTGGCGGTGTCACTGCGGGGGGTGGTGAACGCGCAGGGTCTGGTGCGCGAGCTGGCGGTGGCCAATCTGGTCACGCTCGGGCTGACGGTGATTGCCGTCTTCGCGCTGGCCCCCTGGGGGTTGGTGGCCATCGCCGCCGGCATCTCCCTGCGGGAGGCCGTTATGACGCTGTGGCTGCATCGGCTGGTGGCACGCTCGCAGCTTGCGGTGCGGCCTCGCGAGACCCTGCATGCACTGTTGCCGCCGTTGGCTGCCGCCGCCATCGGCGTACTGGCGGGGTCTGTCGTCGCCTGGGTGGTGCCGGACCTGTCCGGGCCTGGGGCCTTGCTGCGCCTGGCAGGGATCTGTGCCGCGATACTCGTCTGCTTTGCGGCGGCGCTTGGCCTGCTCGCGCGCCTGTGGCGCTCACATGGGCCGCTGCGAGCCGTCGCGGATCTCGCAACCGAGAGCCTGGGTCGGGTCAATTCGCGGGTGGCGCGCCGGCTGCGTCAGCTGCTGGCGTTGTGACGGGCACATCGGATCGACATCGGTCCCGACCCCGCGCAGCCGTTCTCGTCGCAGGCAGTCAGTTCCGGGAGCGGTCCCACCGGGGATGGGACCGTGGATGCCGTGGGCTCAGCCCAGGTCAGGCCTCAAAGCTCGCCGTTGGCCCCGGCCGTCATGATGGACTCGATCTTGTCCCGCACCATTTCCGCCTTCTCCAGCAGCTCCGGCGACAGGTTGGCGCTGGGGATGATCTTGCCGAGGTCGAGGGTCACCAGCCACGGCTTGCCTTCCGCGTCTTCGATCAGGGTGATGCGACAGGGCAGATAGGCGGAGAAGTCCGGATTGAAGATGACCATCTCGTTGGCGATGCGGGCGTCACAGAACTGGAAGATCTCGATGCGCTTGCTCTCGATGCCCATGGATTCCAGCTCCTTGTACAGCGGCAGATGGGCGACGAGCTTGAAGTTCAGGGTATTGGCGCGGAGCTTCATCGAATCCACCGCATCGTCCATGGAAACATCGTCCGCCAGCGGCATCTTCAGCACCGTCTCGGCGATGGAGATCCCCTCCGCCGCGGTGGCGCTGATGGGCGCGCCCAGCAGCATGGACAGCAGGACAAGGATCGGCATGATTGGGTTACGCATCGGAACGAGGTCTCCTCTTACAGCCGTCGGCCGGGGTGGCTCCTGTGCATCCGACGGCGGCTATCGTTGTCACCTGCGCCGGCCCGAGGGGGCGCAGAACCACTCAAGGCGCCCGCGGCAGGCGCCGGCGCGGGAGCCAATTGTGACGCCTTGGCGCGGGCCTGCCAATCGCGGCGGGCGCACGAGCTGACCCGGAGCAGGCGCCACCGTGCCACAAACCGCGTGCAGCCATGCCCACCCTGGAATCCCCTATACTCCCAGGTCGGCCGCGGGCGGGCCGTGCCGGCGCCGCCGCTGAGTCAGGAGACCGGCCGACCGACGGGATGGAAGCAGACAGAACATCATAAGGGGAAGCAGATGGGGAGGATACAGATGGATGCGAAGCTCGATGCCGTCGTGGACGGCCTGCGCGAAGCCCGCGGCGTGGCCGTGGCATTCTCGGGCGGGGTGGACAGCACGCTCATGCTCGCCTGTGCGCGTGAAGCCGTGGGAGCGGAGCGGGTTGTGGCCCTCACCGCCGTCACGCCCTACATGGTGCGCCAGGAGATCGGCGATGCGGTGGCCCTGGCAACCGCCATGGGGCTGCGTCACGAGCTGGTGGAAATGGACATGCCCGAGGGCATGGAGAACAACCCACCAGACCGCTGCTATCGCTGCAAGTATCGCATGTACGAGCTGCTGCGCGAGCGCGCCGGGCGGCTCGGGCTCGACACCCTGGTGGATGCGAGCAACCTGAACGATGCCGAGCAGAGCCGCCCGGGTCTGCACGCGCTGCGCGAGCTCGGCATCGGCACGCCCTTCATCCGCCACGGCATCGATAAGGCGCGGGTGCGCGCCATCTCCGAGACGCTCGATCTGCCCACCTGGCGCAAGCCCAGCAACGCCTGTCTGCTGACCCGTCTGCGCCACAACCACCCCATCTCCATGCGCGAGCTGCAGCGGGTGGAGGAAGCGGAGCGCCTGCTCGCGGGCATGGCGTTCGAGTCCGTGCGGGTGCGCAGTCACGGCAGTCTCGCCCGCATCGAGGTGGCCGCGCCGCAGCGCGAGCGCCTCATCCGGCACGCGGACGAGATCGGTTCGGCACTGCACGGGCTCGGTTTCCGCTATGTCGCGCTGGACTTGTTCGGCTACCAGCACGGCAGCATGGACGATCCGGGGGCATGAGGCTTCAGCCCGGCGGTGTCAAGACTGTGATCTCAGGCGGGCGGAGTCAGGCCTGAGGTGTCAAGCCTGAGGTGTCAGCAGGCGGCCGCCGGGCGTCCGGCCGCCGCTCACTGGAAATCGTAATGCTTCTCCACCGCCTCGGTGATGTCCCAGGTGCAGGCCAGCCCTGCCGGGAAGGTGATCAGATCCCCGCGGCCGAACTGCTGCGGCTCGCCGCCCTCCGGCGTCACCGTGAACTTGCCGCGGACGATGTAGCAGGTCTCGGTCTGATCGTAGGTCCAGGGGAAGGTGGAGGGCTCCTTCTTCCAGATGGGCCATTGCTCCACGCCCAGCACCTCCAGCTTGGCGGGTGAGGGCTTGCGCTCGCAGAGGATTTCCAGGTCTGACATGGGATGGTCTCCTTCATGAACGGATTCAGGCGGGCGGCGACCGCGCCCCGCTGCCAAATCCGGGCGGGCCGTCCGGAATCAAAGGGGTGGCAGGCGGCCCAGCAGCCCGGCAGCCTTTACAGGTCCTCGGTCTTCTCGGCCGCGGTGAGGGTGCCGACGCGGACCGCCGCGAGGTCCGCTTCGTCGATGTCGAGGCGCGTGCCGGTGAGATCCTCCGCCGCCCGCACCAGTGCCGCCGCGTCCAGGCCGTACTCGCGCAGCAGATAGGGCCGGCTCGCGCCATGGGCGTAGGTGTCCCGCAGCCCGAGCCGCAGCAGCCGGCGGCCGATGCCGTGCCCGGCCATGCGCTCCGCCACCGCAGCGCCGAGGCCGCCGATGATGCTGTGGTTCTCCATGGTGACGACACCGGCGCGCACAGCGGACAGGGCCTCCAGCACCGCCGGGTCGTCGAAGGGCTTCAGCGTCGACACGTGCAGGTGCCGCACGCCGAGACCCCGGTCCTGGAGCGCCGCCGTGGCGCGCAGGGCCTCCTCGGTGCAGATGCCGCTGGAGATCACGCACAGGTCGTCGCCGTCCGCCAGCAGCCGGGCACGACCCAGGCGCATGGGCTCATCCGCCGGGAACAGCCGCGGCACCTCACCGCGCAGCTGGCGGATGTAGACGGGGCCGTCCACTGCCTGGGCCACGTCCAGGATGGAGGTCACTTCGGTGGCATCGCCCGCCTCGAGCACCGTCATGTTGGGGATGAGGCGCATCAGGCCGACATCGTCGATGGCCTGGTGCGTGACGCCGCCCGGCGTCGTGAGCCCGGGCAGGAAGCCCACCAGCCGCACCGGCAGGTTGGGGTAGGCGATGGCCATGGCCACCTGATCGAACGGCCGGCGGGTGACGAACACCGCGAAGGTGTGGATGTACGGAAAGAACCCCTCCCGGGCGAGGCCGGCGGCGAAGCCCATCATGTTCTGCTCCGCCATACCGAGGGAGAAGAACCGCTGCGGATACGCATCGCGGAAGGCGTCGGCCTCGCAGGAGGAGGTCAGGTCCGCGGACAGCACCAGCACCTCGGGCTTGTCCGCAGCCCAGCGCACCAGATGATCGCGGTGCGGGCGGGTGACGGTCTCGGTCATGGAGCCGGCTCTCTTATCGTGTTGCGGTTCGGCGCGCGCATGGCATGAACCCGTGAGTACGGCAATGCAGTCGCACCGTGCGATCGTGGCGGTTTTGCCGACGTCACGCGTGGGTGGCGAAGTCCGGTACGTCCAGCGCAGCACTGGCCATCACGGCGAGGGCGACCTCGTTGCGGTCGTCATCTGTCAGATTATCGAGCCGGTCCATGGTGCGGCGCATGGTTTTGGCGGCAGGATGGGCGGAGCCGACCTCGGCTTCGCCGAAGCGAGCCCGCCAGCGTATCAGCTGAGCCTCATCGCGTGTCGCGAGCAGATGGAGAAAGCCGCTCTCCATGGCGGTCTGCGGAAACTCTTGTTCCATCTGCGCCCAAGCATCCGCATGTGCCGCTGTTTGCCAAAGACGGCAGGTACGCCAGGCCCAAGCATAGGGCGGCGGCTCCAAGACCGTATCCGGCTCCAGCCACTGCCGATAGAGGCCTGCCAGTGCATCACCCTGCTCGGCCTGCGCCCTGATCTCTGCAATCCGCTCGAACAGGTCGGGACCATCCCCCTGCGTTGCCAGGCGGGCGTCTGTCAATTCTGCCGACAGCAGTGCGCGTCGCTTGATCTCATCGATCGCACGGGACTGCGTATGCATGGGCACTCCCTGAACAGCGGTGTCGCTGACGGATTTGGGCTCGCGGTGCTCCAGCTGAGCGTCTTCCGCAGGCTCTCCCGCATCCATGTACGGGTCGAAATCCATATTGGCTGCCACTTCGCCTTGCAGCTTCTCCAGAAGCTGTTGCGCTGCTGCGTTCTCTGGATACCGCGAGACGAAGCCCGCCAGCAGCTCGATGGCCAGGTCCCGCTGTCCGCGTCGTTCCAGTAAGGCCGCAAGTACGATTCTTGATGGCGCATTCGTCGGATCACGGTCGGCGACCTGTCGCAGCCAGCGCTCCGCCTCGTCCCAGTGCGGCTCGCCGCGCCGGATGAGCAGGCGGGCGAGCACGACCCGGGAATGCTCGTGGTCTCGGTTACGGTCGGCGACCTGTCGCAGCCAGCGCTCCGCCTCGTCCCAGTGCGGCTCGCCGCGCCGGATGAGCAGCCGGGCGAGCTCGACCCGGGAATGCTCGTGGTCTCGGTTACGGTCGGCGACCTGTCGCAGCCAGCGCTCCGCCTCGTCCCAGTGCGGCTCGCCGCGCCGGATGA
>PR_CR_10_Liq_1_inCRDRAFT_1001996_pt1 | contig 10819 bp, 9 predicted proteins | sample PRCRCaboRojoPR_3_FD_10241 | JGI IMG/M metagenome (IMG submission 10241) | reverse complement strand
GGCGCTGCCGGCCGTGCCCTTCACCTGGATCGACTTCGAGCACGGCGGGGAGGGGGTCTTCACCCTCGACAGCAGCACACTCGATGCCCATCACGACCAATTCGCCAAAGCCGTGGCGGCACTGTGAGCCTGGATGGATGCGAGCGCGACGACCGTGTGCATCGGTGGCGTGGTACGCTGCGTCGCTGAGCTGGCGGCTCATACCCGATAGACACAGAGTAACGAGACCCACCGCAGCGGGCTCGAGCTGGAGGATGACGATGCTTGACCACACCCGACCCACAGCCGGCGACCAGCCTGCCGACACGGGCACGCGTCCCGCGACCTCCGCCGGCGACGATCAGCGCACGGTGTTCGATCTTGACCTGATCAAGCGCTACGACCAAAGCGGTCCGCGCTACACCTCCTATCCCACCGCGGTGGAGTTCGATCCGGCCTTCGATGCCAGCCGCTATGCCGAGGTCTGCCGCGATACCAATGCCAGCGCCCGGCCGCTGTCGCTGTACTTCCATATTCCGTTCTGCGACACGGTCTGTTTTTACTGCGCCTGCAACAAGATCGCCACCAAGGATCGCACCCTGGTGCAGCCCTATCTGGAGCGCGTGTACAAAGAGATGGCGTTGCAGTCGGCGTTGTTCGATGCCGATCGGGTGGTCGAGCAACTGCACTGGGGCGGCGGCACGCCGACTTTCATGAGTCACGGGCAGATGCGCGCGCTGATGGATCAGACCCGCAAGCACTTCAGGCTGGCCGACGACGAGCACGGCGAGTATTCCATCGAGATCGATCCGCGCGAGGCCACCGGCGAGACGGTGAAACTGCTGCGGGAGATCGGCTTCAACCGCATGAGCCTGGGCGTGCAGGACTTCGATCCGAAGGTGCAGCAGGCGGTCAATCGCATCCAGTCGGAAGCGGAAACCATGGCGGTGCTGGAGGCGGCGCGCGCCGAGGGCTTCCGCTCCATCAGCATCGATCTCATCTACGGCCTGCCGCACCAAACCGCCGAGAGCTTCATGGCCACCGTGGAGCGCATCATCGCCGTTGGTCCCGATCGGCTGTCGGTGTTCAACTATGCCCATCTGCCCAAGCGGTTCATGCCGCAGCGCCGGATCAGCGACGACGATCTGCCGCCACCGGAGGTGAAGCTTCAGATCCTGCAGGCCACCACCGAGCGCCTCACCGAGGCCGGCTGGCTGTATATCGGCATGGATCATTTCGCCCGCCCGGACGACGAGCTGGCCCGCGCCCAGCGCGATGGCACGCTGTATCGGAACTTCCAGGGCTATTCCACCCACGCCGATTGCGACCTCATCGGTCTCGGCGTCACCTCCATCGGCAAGGTGGGCAACACCTATGGGCAGAACCGCCGCGAGCTCGATGCCTACTACGAGGACATCGACGCCGGCCGCCTGCCGGTGTTCCGGGGCATCGAGCTGAACCGCGACGACGAGATCCGCCGCGACGTCATCACCCGGCTCATCTGCCACTTCCGGCTCGACTTCGCCGACGTGGAGCGCCGGTGGGGCATCGACTTCCACGACTACTTCGGCCGCAGTCTGAGCAAGCTCCAGGGCATGCAGCAGGACGAGCTGCTCGAGGTGGACGCCGAGGGCATCGGCGTGCTGCCCAAGGGGCGGCTGCTGATTCGCAATATCTGCATGGCCTTCGACGCCTACCTGGAGGCGAAGCAGGGCCCCGTGGGCTTCTCCAAGGTCATTTGACGGGCACGTCCATGGGCCCGGAAGACTTTAGCGGGGTGTCTGGGATTTGCGGATGCGCTCCGCTTCTTCTTCCGAGAGAGGGCGCGCGTCCGACTCGATGAGAGCCGGAATGTCGTCGATGATGGGATAGGCGAGGCGGGCGGCCACGGAGATGAGCTCCTGCGTCTCGCGGTCGTAGACGAGGGGCCCCTTGGTGACGGGGCAGACGAGGATATCCAAGAGCTTTTTGTTCAGCATTGCATGTCTCCGGGTAAGGCTCTGACGCGCCGGCATCCGCTGCGCCCAGGGCCTGGTGGCAATGGCGCCGGCTCGTTGCGATTGGCTCGTTGCGATTGATCCGGTGCGATTGGTCGGGCACGGTTGGTGCGGCGGCTCACCGCGCGGATTGTACGCCGGCGACCCTGCACCTGTCCGTGCCCGATCGCCCGCCGACCCGACGTGGGCGCGCACCGCCGCCTCAACCGAGGTGGGCCCGGCCGATGTAGGCGTCGGTTTGCATCTCCGTCAGCCGGCTGCGGGTGCGCGCGAAGGCGAAGCCCATATCCCGGCCCCGATACAGCTCCGCGGGCGGCACATCGGCACTGCAGATCAGCGTGCAGGCACGGTCGTACAGGGCGTCCACCAGGGTCACGAGGCGGTGGGCGCGATCGCTCTGCTCGTCGTCCAGGGGGCGCAGATTCGCGAGCAGCACCGTGTGGAAGGCGCGCGCCAGCTCGACATAATCGTTTTTCGAGCGCGGAATGTTGCAGACCACATCGGCATCGAGCCAGACCACGCCTCTGGCCCAGGCCACCGTCGGGATGGGTCGATCATTCACCAGGACCGGGTCCGTGCGGGCGTCGGCGCCCGCCGTCAGCGCCGCAAAATGACGACCGAGCGCCGTATCCGCCGCCGCACCGGTGGGCGTGAGATACACCGGCGCCTGTTCCAGCTGGCGCAGGCGGTAATCCGTCGGGCCGTCCAGCGCCAGGATGCGGCAATGGCGGCGCAGCAGATCGATGGCGGGGAGGAAGCGCTCGCGTTGCAAGCCCGCCCGGTACAGCCCCTCGGGCGGCACGTTGGACGTGGTCACCAGGGTCACACCGTGCTGGAACAGGGTATCCAGCAGACCCGCCATGAGCATGGCGTCGGTGATGTCCTCCACCTGCATCTCGTCCAGACACAGCACCGGGTGCTCGGCGGCGAGCTGTGCGCCGATGTGGGTGAGCGGATCGCGTCGGCCGGCCATTCGCCGCAGACGCGCGTGCAGCTCCTGCATGAAGCGATGGAAGTGCACCCGGCGCTTCGCGGTGTGGGGCAGGGCGTCGTAGAAGAGGTCCATGAGCAGCGTTTTCCCACGGCCGACATCGCCCCAGAGGTAGAGTCCGGCGATGGGCGTGCGCAGAGGCGGGCGCCCGAGCAGTCGGCGGCCCCAGCGGCCGATGGGTGTGGGCGCGGCGGCCGCGCCACACAGCGCACCATGGACGGCTTCCAGGGCGGCGATGGCATGCTGCTGCGCCGGGTCCGTTTGCAGGCGGCCGGCGTAGATGGCGGCCCGATAGGCGGCGGCCGGGGTCATGGCGTCGGGCTTGTGCCGCAAGCTTAGTCTCCGGATGGATCCTGCGGGGGACTCGGGGCCGGGCCGGCGGTCGGCCCCGGGGCGGACGCCTTGATTGCATCGGCGCAGTCCTCGCTGAGGCCCAGGCTGACACGCTGTGCTTTGGCCGCATCCAGGAAAAGGCCGATATCGCGCTCGCGCCGGGCGGCGGTGAGGGTGCGCCCTTTGGCCGCCTCCCAGGCCGCGGCGATCCGCGGGTACAGTGCTTCGGCGTCCTGGCGCTCGCCCATGTCGCGCAGGATGGCCGCTTTCAGCGCCCAGGCGCGGTGGACGTTGTGCGCGTTACCGCGGGCGATGGCGTTGTCGGTGAGCTGTAATGCCTGCGTGTGGCGGCACTTGCTGAGTGCGAGCAGGGCCAGGCGGTTATCCGGTCCCATGGGGTCCTCGCCGCAGCCGGCGAGCAGGGCCAGCGCCGCCAGCAGGCAGACCCCCTGGGGCAGACGGGGAAACAGACGCGGGATGCGGGCGTGGGTGTGCATGTTGGGGTCGTCGACGTCAGCGGTGCGCGTGGGCTGGGGCGGCGGCGGGCTGCGCCGCGGTGGCATCGTCAGGTCCGACACGGGCTTGCGCCAGGCGCACCGCGGCGGCGAAATCCGTCTTGCCGCTGCCCAGCGTGGGTACCGTGTCGACATTGACCACGGCGGACGGCAGCAGCAGCGGGCTGACGCCGGCATCGAGCAGCGCGGCGCGCAGCTGATCGGCGCTCAGGTCTGCGGCGAGCAGCAGCACCACCCGTTCGCCTTTTCTCGCGTCGGGCAGGGCGACGGCGCAGAGCGCCAGTTCCGGGCGGCCCAGGGCCCGGCGCACATGCGCCTCCACGGCGCCGAGGCTGACCATTTCACCGCCGAGCTTGGCGAACCGCGCGTAACGGTCGACGATGGTGAGGAAGCCGTCGGCGTCCAGATGCCCTTTGTCGCCGGTTTTGTACCAGCGCTGCCCGTCCAGCTCAACCACCGCGGCCCGGGTACGCTGCGGGTCGTGCAGATAGCCTTTCATGACCTGCACGCCGCCGATGAGGATGAGCCCGTCCTCACCGGTGGGCAGCGGCGCCAGGGTGTCCGGGTGGACGATGCGAAAGCTGGTGCCCGGCAGCGGCATGCCGACGGTGCCGGGCTTGCTGCCGGTCTGGATTTTCCAGTTGTTGAGCTCGATGGCGTCGGGGACGTTCACACTCGCCACCGGTGTGGTCTCCGTGGCGCCGTAGCCCTCGTAAATGCGCTTGCCGAACTTCACGGCGAAGGCATCGCGCACGTCGGGACCGAGGCGCTCGGCGCCGGCGACGACGATGCGCAGGCTATCGAGCATCAGGGGATGCACCCGATGGTGCTTGACATAGAGGCGCAGGAAGGTGGACGTGCTGCACAACACCGTCGCCCGGTAGCGGGCGATGGCCTTGGCGTTGCCCAGGGCATCGGTGGGATCGGGGTGACACACCATGGGGATGCCCTCCAGCAGGGGCAGCGCCGTGGTGGCCGTGAGACCGAAGGCATGGAACAGCGGCAGGTTCGAGAGCATCAGGTCGTCGGTCTCGGTGTTGAGGACATCGGCGATCTGGCGCACGTTGGCGAGGATGTTCCGGTGCGTGAGCTCCACGCCCTTAGGGTGACCTTCGCTGCCGGATGAGAACAGAATGGCTGCGGTGTCCTGCGGATGCAGCCGGCGACAGTAATGCGCCCGCAGCAGCCAGGCGGGCAGGACGATGGCGGCGGCGAGCATGACAGGCCACTCACCTTGCCGACACCGGCACGGATGTCTTCCATCGCGTGCAGTTGCGCGCCGGCGAGCAATGTCCGCGCATCGATGCCGCGCCGCTCGAGCGTGCGCAGGAAGCGCTCGGCGGTGACGACGTGACGGATACCGGCGGTCTGCAGCGCCGCGCGCAGGGCCTGCGGCGTCGCCGTGTAGTTGAGATTGACCACCGTCTTGCCCGCCAGCCAAGCGGCGAGATTGGCGATGACACCGGCGCTGGAGGCCGGCAGTAAAATGCCCAGGTTCTGCTCGGGACAACGCTTGCGGATGGCCCCGGCGAAGACGAGCACCGCGGCGATGAGGCGGCGGTTGGTCAGGGTCGCACCGCTCGCGGCGTCGAGCACCACGGGCGTGCCGAGTCTGCGCTTGGCCGTTGCGAGCCAGGCGGCGGGCAGCGTCGGCAGGGTCTGCACATGCTCGGCCCAGGAGCTCACCGACAGCTCGATCACGGCCTGCTTCACCTGCTGGGCGTCGCTGGTGATGGGCAGGGTCGGGCCGAAGGCGACGATCACATCCCGCGCGCGGCCACCGCGGCGGCTGGCCTTGAGCTTCTCGCTGGCGTTGGAGAAACGGCTGCCCCAGAGGCCGCGCAGGTAGAACGGCAGGATCACACCGTCGGCACCCTGCGCGGCGCGCTCGAACCCGCGCTTGAACGCCGCCAGCTGCGCGTTCTTGCTGAGGGTGCCCTCCGGGAAGATGCACACCACCTCGCCGCGATTGATGAGCCCTGTGACGCGGCGCAGCGCGTGACCGCTGCTGGTGCCGGAGATGGGCACGACGCCGAAGAAGTCGAGAAACCACTTCAGCCACCAGCGCTCGTAGATGACCCGCTCCATGACGAAGCGCACGGGCCTGGGGCTTGCCATCTGCACCATGGCCCAGTCGATCCAGCTGATGTGGTTCCCGAGCATGAGCACGCCGCCCTGGGCCGGCATGTTGTCCAGCCCGATGACCTGGAGGCGGTAGCGCGTCGCCATGAGGCGGGCGATGAAAAAGCGCACCAGCGACTGCGGGAGCTGCCAGACCGTGTAGATTGCACCCCCCAGACCCACCAGTGCCAGCGCCAGCATGATGGCGCGGCTGCCGGTTTCGGCCAGGGCGGAGATGACCGTGACCACGAGCCCGGCCAGCATGATCCAGTGGAGGATGAAGTTCTTCGCCGCCAGCACCCGGCCCAGCTCACGCTCGCCGGCGTTGAACTGGATCAGGGCGTTGAGCGGGACGATGAACATGCCGGCGGCGAGCCCCAGCGCCAGGAAATTGATCCCGTGCAGCCAGGTGACGCCGATGGCGGGCAGCACGAACAGGGTCGCGGCGATGCCGAGCGCGCTGAAGGGAATCAGCCCCGTTTCCACATGATCGCGCGAGATGCGCCCGGCGATGGCGGCACCGACGATGATGCCGATGCCGGCGAAGGCCATGACCCCCTGGATGACCACGGTATTGGCTTCGCCCAGGCTGTCTTCCACAAAGGCCGGGAAGGCCGCCAGCAGCACCTGGGAGATGCCCCAGAAGACGCCGAGACCAATGATGGAGAGCCAGATGACGGCGTTGTCCCAGGCCGCATGCAGGTTATGTCCCAGATACCGTCCGCTGACATACTGCGACCAGTCGAAATGCATGGCGGGCGCGCCCGGGCGCTTGTCCGGCAGCCGGTAGGCCAGCGCCACTTCCACCAGCGAGCCCAGCACCAGGAACCAGCCGACGGGCGCGATGGTGCGGATGATCTCGTCCGGCGGCAGGCCGCTGCCGCCGATATCGCCGTTGGGTGTGGCCAGCAGCAGCTCGAACAGCACCGAAAAGCTCAGGATGCCGGCGAGGATGGCGATGCTGGAGCTGGCCTGCACCCAGGCGTTGGCGGGCGTCAGCGCCTCGATGCCGCAGAGCTCCTTGATGTAGCCGAACTTGGACGGCGAGTAGATGGCGCTTTGCAGCGCCAGCACGAAGGTCATGATGAATGCCGGCCAGAACAGCCCGAGGTAATAGCAGGCGGTGATGGCGAGGGTGATGCCGACGGCCACCCAGGCGGCGATGCGCATGACGCGGTTTTTCGGCCAGCGGTCGGCGAGCCATCCCGAGGGCGTGAACAACAGGATGAACGGGAGCAGAATCAGGGCGTTCACCAGCGCGGTCAGCCAGATCTGCTCCGGACCATCGTAGGCCTTGAACAGCGTGTTCTGGATGATGATCTTGTGGCCCAGATCGACGAAGCTGTTCAGGAACACCACCGCCACGAAGGGCAGGAAGCCTGGGGTACGCGTCAGTGTTGTGGTCACATTGAAGGCCTCTGCTGGCGCCGGCGCGGCGTGGCTGCGGCAGCGTGCATTCTAGCGGCGGATGGCCTATGTGTCGGCGCCCGGGGGGCGGCGCACGGGGGCGGCTGTAACGTGCTGCTGCCCGGGCCACTCGCGCTGACCTGCGCTTTTCCCGTAAGCTGGGCCGCTGTGGCAATGGCGCGGTCGATCGGGAGGCGGTATGTTCACAGCCCTGTGGGGTGAAATCCAGCACGGGCGGCTGCAACGGCTGCCCTTCCTCGTCTGGTATGTGGTTCTGGTGCTGCTGGTGGCGGTGCTGGCCTTCGTGCTGGGTGCGGTCATCGGCGCGGCGGAGCGCATGGCGGGCGGCGAGCCGCTGGAGACCCAGGTGGCGCTGGGCGAGAGCCTGGGTCCGGTGGGCGTGCTGGTGGTCGCCGCCGTGTTCGCGCTGCTGCTCCTGGGGCAGCTCAACATCATGGCCAAGCGGGTGCGGGACATGGGCCTGCCCATGGCGTGGCTGTTCGTGCTGGGATGGCTGTTGTTGTCCGGCGTCCTGTCCTCGGCGGGCGGGCCACTGGTGGGCGGGCTGCTCAGCCTGCTGGTGCTGGCGGCGTTGCTGCTGGTGCCGACGGCGACCTTCGCCCGCGACCAGCGGGGTGGGCGACGCCCCTGAGTCTGCGTGTGGCGTGTCCGCGCGCGCTCAGGGGGGGCCGCGCCCACCCGCTGGCACGGGCCGCGGGCGACGCCGCCGGGCCGGGTGGGGGGCGCGTTAAGGGGCGACGGCCTCGCCGCCGCCCGTGGCGGGCTCAGTCGCTGTCGCGTCGCGCGCCGATGCCGCGCTCGCGCGCGAAGTCCAGCATACGCTGGATGGGCACCACCGCACGCTGGCGGACGGCCTCGTCGATAAGGATTTCCTGGTCATGGGTACGCAGCACCTGCTCCAGGTTCTGCAGCGCATTCATGGCCATCCAGGGGCAGTGGGCGCAGCTCTCGCAGGTGGCCCCTGCGCCGGCGGTGGGGGCGGCGATGAGGCGCTTACCCGGCGCCAGCTGGTGCATCTTCCAGAAAATGCCCTCGTCGGTGGCGACGATGAACGCGTCGTTGGCCATTGTCTGGACGGCCTTGATGAGCTGTGTGGTGGAGCCGACCACGTCCGCCTGGTCGACGACTTCGTCCGGCGATTCGGGGTGCACCAGCACCGCCGCGTCGGGATGCAGGCGTCGCAGGCGATCGAGCGCGAAGCCCTTGAACTCTTCGTGCACCACGCAGGCGCCGTCCCACAGCAGCATGTCGGCGCCGGTCATGCGCTGCACGTAGTGTCCCAGGTGCTTGTCCGGCGCCCAGAGGATCTTCTCGCCCTGGGCATGCAGGTGCTCCACCACGGGCAGCGCGATGCTGGAGGTGACCACCCAGTCGGAGCGGGCCTTCACCTCGGCGCTGGTGTTGGCGTAGACCACGACGGTGCGATCCGGGTGTGCGTCACAAAACGCGGTGAAGGCGTCCGGCGGGCAGCCTTCATCGAGGGAGCAGGTGGCCTCGAGCGTCGGCATCAGCACGCGCTTCTCTGGATTGAGGATTTTCGCCGTCTCGCCCATGAACCGGACGCCACACACCACCAGGGTCCTGGCATCGGATTCGGCGCCGAAGCGGGCCATTTCGAGCGAATCCGCCACATGGCCGCCGGTCTCTTCGGCGAGTGCTTGCAGGTCGCCGTCGACGTAGTAATGGGCCACCAGCACCGCCTGCTGCTCGCGCAGCAAGGCCTTGATGCGTGCCTTCAGGGCGTCCTTCTCGGCGCTGCCCAGCGCGGGCCACTGCGGCTGCTGGGGCACCTGCATACGGTCCCGGGCCAGGGTCCTGAGATCCGGGTTATCGGTGGCGGCGGCGGTGGTCATGGTCGGTCTCCGTCTTGGCGGCGGTGCGGGCGCGGCGGTGCGGGGCTTTACCCAGAATCGCGGACGCGCCCGGACTCGGTGGGGCGGTATCGGTCTCATGGCTCGTTGCCATGTGACAGCGCCATGTCATGACCTTAGTGTATCCGACTGCCGAAGCTCGCGGGCGCGGCTGCGGGGGGTGCGCTGTGCGCGCCGGCGCCGGCGCGCCGCTATAATGCCGGGCCTGTCTCAGCTGCCGGCGCCGTCACGGGCGCCCGGGCTCGTCGCCATGCATGCTCAGCACCTCGCCGGCGGATGCTTCATCCTGGGCTTCGACGGCGTCGCCGTGGACGCGGCCCTCGCCGAAACCATCCGGCGCTGGCGCCCCGCGGGATTCATCCTGTTCCGGCGCAACATCGCCACCCCCGGGCAGGTGGCGCGGCTGTGCGCGGACTTGCACCGGCATTACCCGGCGGATGAGCCGCCGCTGATCAGCGTCGACCAGGAGGGTGGCCGGGTGGCGCGGCTGCGGGCGCCGTTCACCGAGCTGCCCGCGGCGCGGGTGCTGGGACGGGTGTATGCGCTCACGGGCTCCCTGGAGCTGGTGCGGGCGGCCGCCGCCGTCACCGCCGCCGAGCTCACCAGCGTTGGTATCAATGTCAACTATGCGCCGGTGCTGGATGTGGACAGCAATCCGGCGAATCCGATCATCGGCGACCGTGCCTATGGGCCAACGCCGGCGCTGGTCTCGACCGTGGCATCGGCCATCATCGCGGTTTACCAGGCCCACGGCCTCCTGGCCTGTGGCAAGCATTTCCCCGGCCACGGCGATACCGCGGTGGATTCGCACCAGACCCTGCCCATCGTGCCGCGGGAGCATGAATCCCTCGAGGACATCGAGCTGCCCCCCTTCCACGCGGCGGTGGCCGCCGGGGTGGGCGCGATCATGACCGCACATGTGCTTTACCCGGCGCTCGACCCCGACTGGCCGGCGACGCTGTCGCCGCCCATCCTCACGGGGCTGTTGCGCGGGCAGCTGGGGTTCGACGGGCTGATCGTCACCGATAACATGGAAATGCGCGGCGTCTGGGGGCGCTGGTCCGCCGCCGAGCTGACCCGTCGCGCGGTGGGCGCCGGCTGCGATCTGTTCATCGGCGGCGGCGGTGGGCTCGACGGCCGCCGGCCGCAAACCCACATCCAGTTCGCGTTGATGGAAGCACTGGCGGCGCAGATCGCGGCGAAGGAGATACCAGCTGCGGCGGTGGAGACGGCACTGGAGCGTATTCGCCGCGTCAAGGCCGCCATCATTGGCCGGCGCCCGCGGCTGGACGCGGCGGCGGTGGATGCGGCCATTGGCACGGCGGCGCACCAGGCGGTGGCGGCGGCGCTGCGGCGTGCCGCGGGATTGGTCTGATGCATGGCCGCGGGCGCTGGCGGGATGACCGGTCGCGCTGCCGGGGCCGGGGCCTCATCGCCGCGCCTAACCGGCGCCGTCGGCTGCTGCGGGCCAAAGCATGGCCGCGCCACGCACGCCGCTGCTGTCGCCGAAGTGCGGCGGAATGATCCGCGTCGCGAGGCCGTCGGAGAAGACGTAGCGCTCGATCACGGCCGGGAGGTTGTCGT
>PR_CR_10_Liq_1_inCRDRAFT_1001995_pt1 | contig 10819 bp, 12 predicted proteins | sample PRCRCaboRojoPR_3_FD_10241 | JGI IMG/M metagenome (IMG submission 10241) | reverse complement strand
CTCACGGTGCCCTTTTGCGGTGCTGGCCGACGACCTGCGTGCGGGCGTTGAAAACCTATGCCCTCGAATTGTGGGCTGGGCAGGCTTGACGAAATGTGCTGGCCCGATCATTGATCGAGATTCCGATCCCGATTCAACGGGGACTATCAGCGCATTAACTTGCGTCGGCGAATTCACCTCGAAAACGGGTGAATTGAAAACGGGCCCCGCAGGGCCCGGCTTCAAAGTTCCATGCTTTCGGGTGATTTTCCGGCTGCGATGGCATCCTTGTACCATTGCGGCTGGCGCCCCTTGCCCGTCCAGGTCTGCGACGGGTTTTCCGGATTGGCGTATTTCGGTGCTCCGGCAGACTTGGCTTTGCCTCGGCTGGCACGGGGCTTCTTGCCGCCATCACCGATCACCTCGTCCAGCGAGAACCCCAAGGAGGCGGCGGCCTTCTCGGCAGCTTCGCGCGCTTTCTTGAGGTCCTGTTTTTTCAGGCGTTCGATCTGTTTGTCGACGTCGCGACGGAGTTTTTCCAACTCCTTGCGGGTCATGGTCTTGAGGTCAGTTGACATGAGTGGTCCTTGAAAAGGCTGTCAGTTAATAGAAACCTAGTAGGTGCTAATCCTACTTTCGTGAAGAAAGATTACGTCCCTATTGGACTAAAGACCACTCAATTGATGGAATAGGGCGGAAAAGCGCCCTATTCGGCGGCGATCCTTTCGGGATCGGCAAGTTGAATGATGTCGCGCATGATCGTATTGAGTTCGAAATCCTTGGGCGTATAGACCCGTGCAATTCCCATGGCACGCAAACGCTCGGCATCATCTTCCGGAATGATTCCACCCGCGACGACGGGCACGTGCCCGAGGCCGTTTTCGCGCATTTTTTCCATGAAATCGGAAATCAGCGGAATATGCGACCCGCTGAGAATCGACAGGCCGACAACATGGGCATCGTCGCGTTTCACCGCCGCGATGATCTCGTCCGGGGTCAGGCGGATGCCTTCATAGGTGATGTCCATGCCGCAATCGCGGGCCCGTGCGGCGATCTGTTCGGCGCCGTTGGAATGGCCGTCCAGCCCCGGTTTGCCCATGATGAATTTCAGCCGCCGGCCCAGCTTGTCCGAGACCGCGTCGACCATCTCGCGCAGATCGTCCAGCCCCTCGGTGCGGTTCGACGGGTTCGGCGAAACGCCCGTCGGGCCGCGATACTGGCCGAAGGCCGCGCGCACCACGTCGGCCCACTCGCCGGTGGTCACGCCAGCCTTTGCGCAGGCGATCGAGGCCGGCATGACATTGGCGCCGGTGATCGCTGCCTCTTTCAGGTCAGCCAGTGCCTGCTTGACGGTCGCCGCGTCGCGGGTGGCGCGCCACGCGTTGAGGCGCCCGATCTGGTCGGCCTCGACTTCCGGGTCGACGGTCATGATCGAATCCTCGCCACTGGTCAGCGGCGACGGCTCTCCGGCCTCGTATTTGTTGACGCCGACAACGACGGTCTCGCCGCCCTCGATCCCTGCGATGCGTTCGGCATTGGCCTCGACCAGCCGCGATTTCATGTAGTCGATGGCACCGACGGCGCCGCCCATGGAATCGATCTGGGCCAGTTCGGCACGGGCCCCTTCCTTGAGCGCGGCGACCTTCGCCTCGACTGCCGGATTGCCCTCGAACAGGTCTTCATACTCCAGCAGGTCGGTCTCGAAGGCCAGGATCTGCTGCATCCGCAAGGACCATTGCTGGTCCCAGGGGCGGGGCAGACCGAGCGCCTCGTTCCAGGCGGGCAGCTGCACGGCGCGGGCGCGGGCCTTTTTCGACAGGGTCACGGCCAGCATCTCGATCAGGATGCGGTAGACGTTGTTTTCGGGCTGCTGCTCGGTCAGGCCCAGCGAATTGACCTGAACGCCATAGCGGAAACGGCGGAATTTCGGGTCCTCGACGCCATAGCGGTCGCGGCATATCTCGTCCCACAGCTCGACGAAGGCGCGCATCTTGCACATTTCGGTCACGAAGCGGATGCCGGCATTCACGAAGAAGCTGATACGCCCGACCATGGCCGGGAAATCCTCTTCGCTGACCTTGCCCTTGAGGTCGTCCAGAACGGCGGTTGCGGTGGCCAGTGCAAACGACAATTCCTGCTCCGGCGTCGCGCCGGCCTCTTGCAGGTGGTAGGAACAGACGTTCATCGGGTTCCATTTGGGCAGGTGTTCGCGGGTATAGGCCGCGACATCGGTGATCATCCGCAGGCTGGGCTCCGGCGGGCAGATATAGGTGCCGCGCGACAGGTATTCCTTGATCAGGTCGTTCTGAACGGTGCCCTGAAGCTGGCTGACATCGGCACCCTGTTCCTCGGCCACGGCGATATAGAGCGCTAACAGCCAAGGGGCGGTCGCGTTGATCGTCATCGAGGTGTTCATCTGGTCCAGCGGGATCTGGTCGAACAGCATCCGCATGTCGCCCAGATGGCAGATCGGCACACCGACCTTGCCGACCTCGCCGCGGGCCAGCTCGTGGTCGCTGTCATAGCCGGTCTGGGTGGGCAGGTCGAAGGCCACGGAAAGGCCGGTCTGCCCTTTGGCCAGGTTCGACCGATAGAGCGCGTTGGAGGCCGCCGCGGTGGAATGACCGGCATAGGTCCGGAACAGCCAGGGGCGGTCCTTGGGGCGATCGTGCTGCATCTGCGACATGGGGCGGGCCTCGTGAATCGGCTGGAGTAATTTTCTTACGTTGCGACCGGGTTTATCGGACATTTTATGGCGCTGTCAATTCGCTGCATCGCGGCATGTGTGCATTTACCCCCCTTGGGTTTCCTGCCAACGTGGCGTCCATGTTCCAAATGGTCACTCTGCCGCTCTGGCTGTTCATCCTGATCGTTCTGTTCGCGGCGGTGACCTTCGCGTCGCATTTTCTGTTTCCGTCCGTGCGCTGGTTCTTTCGGCGTCGGGCCGAGAGGGTGGTCGCGCGGCTGAACGAGCGGCTGCAGAAGCCGATCGAGCCGTTCAAGCTGGCACGACGCTACGACATGATCCAGCGTCTGGTCTATGACCCGCAGGTGGCTGAGGCGATCAACGATCATGCGCGGCGCAACGGGGTCCCCGAGAACGTCGCCTTCGAACGCGCCCGCCGATATGCCCGAGAGATCGTGCCATCCTTTTCCGCGACGCTCTATTTCACGGTCGGGGCGCGTCTGGCCAAGTGGTTGTCGCGGTCGATGTATCATGTGCGGGTCGGGCGGTTCGACCGTGACCTCTACGAGCAGATCGACCCGGAGGCGACGGTGGTCTTCGTGATGAATCACCGATCCAACATGGATTACGTGCTGGTCACGCATCTGGTCAGCCAGACCTCGGCCCTGTCTTATGCGGTGGGCGAGTGGGCGCGGGTCTGGCCGCTCTCGGCACTGATCCGGATGATGGGGGCCTATTTCATCCGCCGCAAATCGCGCGGCGACCTCTATCGCCGGGTGCTGGCGCGCTACGTGCAGCTGGCTACGCAGGGCGGCGTGACACAGGCGGTGTTCCCAGAGGGCGGGCTGAGCCTGACCGGGGGGCTGGGCCAGCCCCGGCTTGGTATCCTGTCCTACATCGCCTCGACCTACGACCCCGAAGGGACGCGATATCGTCTTCGTCCCGGTCGGGCTGAATTATGACCGGGTGCTTGAAGACCAGATCCTGCTGGATGCGGGCAAGTCCGAGCATCGGCGGTTCCGGCCGCCGATCCTTCCGGCGGCTTTGCGCGTGCTGCGCCATCTGGGCCAGAGGATAACACGCCGGTTCCGCAAGTTCGGCACCGCTACGGTCAGTTTCGGTGAACCATTGTCCCTGCGCGACCTGGACGATCCCAAGGATATCGAGGCGCTGGGCGTCAAGTTGATGGCGCGGATTGCCGAGGTCGTGCCGCTGTTGCCGGTGCCGCTTGTGGCCCATGCGCTGGTCAGCGGTGCGACAAACCCGAGCGATGTGCGTGCACATATCGACACAGTGATCGGCGGCCTGAACGATGCCGGCGCGGTGCTGCCGCGCCGCTCGGTTGAAAAAGTGGTCGAGGACGGACTCTCGATCCTGGTGCGGCGCGGCCTCGTCCGGAAAGGAGCCGGCAGCCTTGCCCTAGTCGAGGGCAGCCGCGACCTGCTTGGCTATTATGCCCGGTCGATTGCCCATCATGTTCAGTCCTCCGATGACGCCGCGACGCGGCGGACATAAAATTACAAAATATACCCCGTATTGGTTGCAATGTTTCGCACTCGCCGCTATTCCTCCGGTGGCGCGCCGATTCTGCGGCGCGGCAAAGCCATTTTTTACTTGCCGACGGAGACACCCATGGCCCTCGATCAGACGCCCCCGGTCAGCTACGACGCCCCGGAGAAGGACCTTTACGAAATCGGTGAAATCCCGCCCATGGGCTACGTGCCCAAGAAAATGTATGCTTGGGCGATCCGTCGTGACCGTCATGGCGAACCCGAACAGTCCTTTCAGCAGGAAGTGGTCGATACCTGGGAAATCGACAGCCATGAGGTGCTGGTCCTGGTGATGGCGGCGGGCGTCAACTACAACGGCGTCTGGGCCGGTCTTGGTCAACCGATCAGCCCCTTTGACGGGCACGGCGCCGACTATCACATTGCCGGTTCCGATGCGTCCGGCATCGTCTGGGCCGTGGGCGACAAGGTGAAGAACTGGAAGGTCGGCGACGAGGTCGTGATCCACTGTAACCAGGATGATGGCGACGACGAATTCTGCAATGGCGGCGATCCGATGTATTCGCCGAGCCAGCGCATCTGGGGCTATGAGACCCCCGATGGGTCATTCTCGCAATTCACCCGCGTGCAGGCCCAGCAGCTGATGCCGCGCCCCCAGCACCTGACCTGGGAAGAAAGCGCCTGCTACACGCTGACGCTGGCCACCGCCTACCGTATGCTCTTCGGTCATGAACCGCATGACCTCAAGCCGGGACAGAACGTTCTGGTCTGGGGCGCGTCGGGTGGCCTTGGGTCCTATGCAATCCAGCTGGCCAACACTGTAGGTGCGAACGCGATCGGCGTCATCTCGGACGAATCCAAGCGCCAGTTCGTCATGGACCAGGGCGCCAAGGGCGTCATCAACCGCAAGGACTTCAACTGCTGGGGGCAACTGCCCACGGTCAACACGCCCGAATACAATGAATGGCTGAAAGAGGCCCGCAAGTTCGGCAAGGCGATCTGGGACATCACCGGCAAGGGCGTGAATGTCGACATGGTCTTCGAACATCCCGGCGAAGCGACCTTCCCGGTCTCGACCCTTGTCGTGAAAAAGGGCGGCATGGTCGTGATCTGCGCCGGGACCTCCGGGTTCAACTGCACCTTCGACGTGCGCTACATGTGGATGCACCAGAAGCGCTTGCAGGGCAGCCACTTTGCCAACCTCAAGCAGGCCGCCGGCGCCAACCGTCTTATGGTTGAACGCCGCCTGGACCCCTGCATGTCCGAGGTCTTCCCCTGGGACGAGATCCCGCAGGCCCACACCAAGATGCTGCGCAACGAACACAAGCCCGGCAACATGGCGGTGCTGGTTCAGGCCCCGCGCACCGGGTTGCGCACCTTCGAGGACGCGCTCGAAGGCTGAAGCGGCTGAGACATCGCCGGGGCGCGGTCCGTTGGCCGCGCCCCTTCTCTATTGACGCACCTGCCGCTGCGATCTGGCCCCGATCCGCCCTTTCCAAATGGCACCGGACTGGCTATCTGGCCCGGTAATGCCCGAAAGGAAGGCCGTCATGACGCAAAGCTTCGAAAAACCCGGACCGGTGGAACAGGATTGGGGCGATGCCATTTCCTCGATCGAGGAGATCATCGACGATGCCCGCAACGGGCGCATGTTCATCCTGGTCGATCACGAGGACCGCGAGAACGANGGCGACCTGGTGATCCCGGCCCAGATGGCCACCCCGGATGCGATCAACTTCATGGCCACCCATGGCCGCGGGCTGATCTGCCTGTCCCTGCCGGGTGAACGGATCGATTCGCTGGGGTTGGAACTGATGTCGACCAACAACAGCAGCCGTCACGAAACCGCCTTCACCATTTCCATCGAGGCGCGCGACGGCGTGACCACGGGCATCTCCGCCGCCGATCGGGCGCGCACCGTGGCCGTGGCGATCGACCCGTCCAAGGGGCCGCAGGATATCGCGACGCCGGGCCATGTCTTCCCGCTGCGCGCGCGCGAGGGGGGCGTTCTGGTCCGTGCCGGCCATACCGANGCCGCCGTCGATATCAGCCGGCTCGCCGGGTTGAACGCCAGCGGCGTCATCTGCGAGATCATGAACGAGGATGGCACCATGGCGCGGCTGCCCGACCTTGTGGCCTTCGCCCAGCGGCACAACCTCAAGATCGGGACGATTTCCGACTTGATCGCCTATCGCCGCCGCAACGATAACCTTGTCCGCGTCCGCACCGAGGAAACCATCGAGAGTGAATTCGGCGGCGAATGGCAGATGAAGATCTACACCGATGAAACCCATGGCGATGAACATATCGTGCTGACCAAGGGCGACATTTCAGGCAATGATCCGGTGCTGGTGCGGATGCATGCCATGGATCCGATGCTCGACGTTGTCGGGACCGGGCCGAAGGGGCGCGCAGACGAATTTGCCGATGCGATGCGTCTTGTCGCGCAAGAGGGGCGCGGCGTGGTCGTGCTCTTGCGGGATACCTCGATGAAGATGGATGTGGGCGACGAGGTCAGCCCGAAAACACTTCGCCAATACGGGCTGGGGGCGCAGATCCTGTCGTCGCTCGGGTTGTCGGATATCGTCCTGCTGACCAATTCGCCCAAGCCGAAGGTTGTCGGGCTTGACGCCTATGGCCTTGAGATCGTCGGGACGCGCAAAATCTCGGAGCTTGGATAATGGCCGGTCAATCACATTACATCATGCCCCTGCCCGAGTTTGACGAGGCGCCAAAGCTGCTGATCGTCATTTCACCCTACTACAAGGACATCGCCGACAATCTTCTGGCGGGGGCACGGGCGGAGATCGAAAAGGCCGGTGGCACCCACGAGACGATCGAAGTCCCCGGCGCGCTGGAGATTCCGACCGCAATCGGCATTGCCGAACGGATGAGCAATTTCGACGGCTACGTCGCCTTGGGCTGTGTCATTCGCGGTGAAACCACCCATTACGAAACGGTGTGCAATGACAGTTCACGGGCCCTGCAATTGTTGGGGCTGCAGGGTCTTTGCATCGGCAACGGCATCCTGACCGTGGAAAACCACGAACAGGCCGCCGTGCGCGCCGACACGGCAGACCAGAACAAGGGCGGCGGGGCGGCCGCTGCGGCCTTGCACCTGATCGCGCTTGCCCGTAAGTGGGGCCGCGCCGAGAAGAAGGTCGGGTTCACCAGCGACATCCTTCTGGCCGGTTCAACCGACGGAAACAGCACGGCCTGACATGACCCTGTCCAACAACCAGAAACGCAAGATGCGGTCCGCCGCGCGGCTTTACGCCGTTCAGGCCCTGTTCCAGATGGAAAGCAGCGGCCAGACGGTCGAGCAGGTGGCCCGCGAATTCGAGGATCACCGTTTCGGCGCGGTCTACGAGGGCGACGAAATGGCCGAGGGCGACCCCGACCTGTTCCGGTCGCTGGTCGATGGGGCGGTGAACAACCAGGCCCGGATCGACCAGGCAACGGACCGGGCGCTGGTGGCCAAGTGGCCCATCGCGCGCATCGATCCGACCCTGCGCGCCCTGTTCCGGTCCGCCGGGGCCGAGTTCGTCGATGACGCCACGCCGCCAAAGGTGATCATCACCGAATATGTGGACGTTGCGCGGGCCTTCTTCCCCGAAGGCGAAGAACCGAAATTCGTCAACGCCGTGCTGGATCACATGGCACGGGAATTCCGGCCCGAGGCCTTCTGAGATTTTGCACAGGTATCTGCGCATTATCTGACTTATGTGCGTCGATCGACATGGTTATCTTCCTCGGCGAAAGGAACATGCCATGACATATACTGCCCCTCCCGAGGCCCGGATCGGCCATATCCACCTGAAAGTCGCGGACCTGGACCGCGCTATCGCCTTCTATTCGGGCGTGCTGGGCTTTGATGTCGTGCAGCGCTATGGGCCCGGTGCGGCCTTTCTTTCGGCTGGCGGCTATCACCACCATATCGGCCTGAATACCTGGGAAAGCAAAGGCGGCACACCGCCGCCGCCAGGATCGACCGGGCTCTATCATACCGCGTTTCTCTATCCAGACCGGGCCAGCCTGGGCGCGGCCGTGCAGGCCGTTCTCGACGCGGGCATCCCACTGGACGGGGCCGCTGACCACGGGGTGAGCGAGGCGGTCTACCTGCGCGATCCGGATGGCAACGGGGTCGAGCTCTATCGCGACCGGCCCGAACCCGACTGGCCCCGCGACGAAGATGGTGGCCTGGCCATGGTCAACGCCCCGCTGGATGTCGCCGCGCTCATCGCCGAGGCCGATGCCGCCGCGTCATAAATCTGAATCCGACTCACCGCATCCTGCGCGCCAGATCACCTATGTCCCGCGGTGATCGCTGGCCTCGCGACACCTGTCCGTCCTCGTTTGGCCGCAGCCGGCACCCACCGGCACCCCTGAGAGCGCCCGGGTCCCCCTGGCCCGGGCGCATTTTCAATGGACCTTCCGGACCGCCGCGCCTAACGTCCCGATCACGACGCAAAGGACAGGACCATGGCGACCGGCACAAATATCCGCACCTATTTCGATGGCACCTGGCACGATGGCGACATCTCGGTCATTCGCGCCGCCGATCACGGCGCCTGGCTTGGGTCCAACGTGTTCGACGGGGCACGGTTCGTGAACGGGCTGGCCCCTGATCTCGACAAGCATTGTGCCCGGGTCAACCGCTCGGCCGAGGCCCTGATGCTGACCCCCCACCTGTCCACACAACAGATCGTCGAGATCGTCCACGAGGGGCTGAAAGCCTATCCGAAGGACGCCGCGGTCTATATCCGGCCCATGTATTGGGGCGTGGCCTGCGGCATGTCGGCCATCGTTCCGGGCGAGGGGCAACCGGGGTTCGCCGTCTGCCTCGAGGAAATCCCCATGCCGCCCGCCGATCAGGCGATCCAGGTCACGACCACCCGGTTCCGCCGCCCGGTGCTGGAAGATGCGGTGGTCAATGCCAAGGCCGCCTGTCTTTACCCCAATAATGCCCGCATGCTGGCCGAGGCGCGCAGCCGCGGCTTTCACAACGCGCTGGTGGCAGATGCCATGGGCAACCTCGCCGAAAGCGCCACCGCCAATGTCTTCCTCGTGAAGGATGGCGAGGTTTTCACCCCGATCCCCAATGGCACTTTCCTGGCCGGGATCACCCGTGCCCGCCATATCGACAACCTGCGCGCCGATGGCGTCACCGTTCATGAAACGGTGCTGAGTTTCGAGGATGCCCGGCAGGCTGACGAACTCTTTCTGTCCGGCAATATGACCAAGGTCATGCCGATCACGGCCTTCGACGATACCCGATACGAGGTCGGCCCCATCACCCGCCGCACCCGCGATCTCTACTGGGACTGGGCCGCGAGCGTGTGACATCTTGCACGGGCCGGCGGCCTCGGTCACACTTGCCCGGCCAAGGGAGGGCACCAATGCGCAAGTTTCTCGTCATTCTGGACGACAGCCGTGAATGCCTCAACGCCATGCGGTTTGCCGCCATGCGTGCGGCCAAGTCGGGCGGCGGGGTCGAAATCCTGTCGATCATCCCGCCGGACGAATTCAACCACTGGATCGGCGTTGGCGAGGTGATGCGCGCCGAGGCCCGTGAACGCATCGAGGTGCATTTCGAGGTCTTCGCCAAGTGGATGCGCGACAAGCAGGGGATCGACCCCGAACTGGTCATCCGCGAGGGCGAGGCGGTCAAGGAAATCCTGGCGCAGGTCAGGGAAGACCCAGAGATCGGCGTGCTCGTGCTGGGTGCGGGGACCGACAAGAAAGGGCCGGGGCCGTTGGTCACGCAGTTGACCAAGAATGCCGGATCGTTGCCGATCCCGATTACCATCGTGCCCGGTGACATGTCCAAAGAGCGGCTTGAAGCGATCACCTGAAGCCGGCCGCGCGTGGTTTCCGCGCTGTCGGATTCAAGGGATATGCTACTGAAGACACATTGAAAAATTCGTGACCGGCCGGCCCCTTTTCGTGGCGCCGGCGGGGCACCACGTCTGTGCCAAGCCGCAGCGGAAGGCTGTGGTTGTATTGTAAATCCAATCCGCCCGAACAGGGCAGAAAGGACACGACATGTTTGACAAGAAATGGATCTATGCCTCTGCCGCCGCCGTGATGACCACCGCTGGCGTTGCAACCGCCGACACCTATTTCGGCCTCACCGGCGTGATGGAGGAAGATTCCTCGCTGATGATCGAGACCGTGACGGCCGACAGCGCGGGTGTTCTGGAGATCTATGACTATCATACCGGAGAACGCGGTGAATTGCTCGCGACCGAGCCGCTGAATGCGGGTGCGAACAACGACGTTCTGGTCGATCTCGGCGCAACACCGCGCGGCGATGTTCTTGCCGTCGTGATGATCGACGGCGAGATGGCCGCGATGGCTGAAATCGAGCTTGAGGACGACGACATGTAACCGATGCAGGCTCATCTGCGACTTGGGGCCGGTCCTTTCGGGGCCGGCCCCTCTTCATTGGCGGGGTGCCGAAATCACGAGATTGGAACCGTTCTAAATCTTGACTTCGGCCCATGGCGCGCGCATATCTGACCTGCGCGATAAGGATTAGACCAGATGTTCATACAGACCGAATCCACACCGAACCCGGCCACCCTGAAATTCCTGCCTGGACAGGCCGTTCTGGACAGCGGCACCGCGGATTTTCCGACCGAGG
>PR_CR_10_Liq_1_inCRDRAFT_1001994_pt1 | contig 10826 bp, 7 predicted proteins | sample PRCRCaboRojoPR_3_FD_10241 | JGI IMG/M metagenome (IMG submission 10241) | reverse complement strand
GAGCCGCTGCTCTGGCTCGGTCTCGGCAGCAATCTGCTCATCGACGACAGCGGCTGGCCCGGCACCGTCATCGAGACCCAGGGCTGCCTCACCGCGATGGAACAGCTCGCTCCCGAACGGCTGCGGCTGGAGGCGGGCGTCTCCTGCGCCAAGGCGGCGCGCTTCGCCGCCCGGGCGGGTCTGGTGGGACTTGAGTTCTTCGCCGGCATCCCGGGCACCGTCGGCGGTGCGCTGGCCATGAACGCCGGTGCCTGGGGCGGCGAGACCTGGCCGCACGTGGCTCTGGTGCGCACCCTGGACCGCGGCGGCCGGGTGCGCGAGCGCGGCCCCGAGGACTTCGACGTCGGTTATCGGCACGTGGCCATGCCGGCGGGGGAGTGGTTTCTGGAGGCCGAGCTGGTGCTGGAGCGCGGCGACACGCAAGCCGCCCAGGCCCGCATCAAGGAGCTGCTGGCCCGGCGCGCGGCCACCCAGCCCACCGGGCTGCCGAGCTGCGGCTCGGTGTTCCGCAATCCGCCGGGGGATCACGCGGCCCGGCTCATCGAGGCCTGCGGGCTCAAGGGCCTGCGTTTCGGCGGCGCCGAGGTCTCGCCCAAGCACGCCAACTTCATCATCAACACCGGCGACGCCAGCGCGCGGGACATCGCGCGGCTCATCGACCACGTGCGCGCGGAGGTGGAGCGCCGCCACGGCGTCCGGCTGATACCCGAGGTGCGTCGGGTGGGGGATTTCCAATCATGACGCTCGATCCGGCCCAATTCGGCAAAGTGGCCCTGCTGCTCGGCGGGCAGGCGGCGGAGCGCGAGATCTCGCTCAAGAGCGGCGCCGCCGTGGGCGCGGCGCTCAGGCGTGCCGGCGTGGATGTGCACGACATCGACCCGGGCCCGGACGTGCTGGAGGTGCTGCGCGCGGGCGGCTTCGACCGGGCGTTCATCATCCTGCACGGCCGCGGCGGTGAAGACGGCCAGATTCAGGGGGCGCTCGAGTGCATCGGCCTGCCCTACACCGGCTCCGGCGTGCTCGGCTCGGCCATCGGCATGGACAAGTACCGCACCAAGCTGCTCTGGGCGGGGGCGGGCGTGCCGACGGCGGACTTCGTGCTGCTGCACGGTGAAGATGACCTCGCCGCCGCGGCGCAGCTCGGCTTCCCGCTCATGATCAAGCCCTCCCAGGAGGGCTCCAGCCTCGGCATGGCCAAGGTCGAGAACGCAACCGCCCTGGCGGTGGCCTGGCGGGCCGCCGCGGAGTACGACCGCACGGTGCTCGCCGAGCGCTGGCTGCCCGGGGCCGAGTACACCTGCGCCATCCTCGGCGGCGAGGCGCTGCCGCTGATCCGCCTGGAGACGCCCAACGCCTTCTACGACTACCAGGCCAAGTACTTCTCCGACACCACCCGCTACCACTGCCCCTGCGGCCTGTCCGTGGCGCAGGAAGCCGAGCTCCAAGCGCTCTGCCTGCGGGCCTTCGACGCCGTGGGCGCCGCGGGCTGGGGCCGGGTGGATTTCATGCTCGACGCCGCCGGCGAGCCCAAGCTCCTGGAGGTCAACACGGTGCCCGGCATGACCGACCACAGCCTGGTGCCCATGGCCGCCAAGGCGGCGGGCATCGACTTCGACGCGCTCTGCCTGCGCATTCTGGCCAGCAGCCTCGTGGAGGGGGCGCAGTGAGCACGGTCCACGCCCATGCTGCAACCTCCGGCGCGGCTGCGCCCACGCCTCCGGCCCCGAGCAGTCTCGCCCTGGTGGCCCGGCTGCTGACGGCGGTGGCGATCATCGGCGCGCTGGCGGGGGCAGGCTTTCTGGCCCTGGAATGGGAGCCGCGGCTGCTGCCCATCCGCGTGGTCACCGTGGACGGCGAGATGCACGGGCTGTCGCGGGAGTCGCTGAAGCAGACCATCGTCGAGCACATCGACGGCGGCATCCTCACCCAGGACCTGGTGTCGCTCCAGCAGCGGGTGCAGGACCTGCCCTGGATTCATCGTGCCAGCGTCCGCCGCGTCTGGCCGGACCGGCTCGTGTTCAGCGTGCGCGAGCACGAGGCCATGGCCCAGTGGGGCGAGAACGGCCTGGTGACCGAGGACGGCATCGTCTTCCGCCCCCGCGACGGGCGCCTGCCGGCGGGGCTGGTGCGCCTCGACGGGGCCGATGATATGGCGCCCGACGTGGTGGCGCGCTACCGGCGCTGGCATCCGAAGCTCGCCGAGCTGGGGCTCATCATCGATTCAGTGGTCCGTAACGCCCGCGGCGACTGGACGCTCACCCTGCTCGGCGGCACCGAGCTGTATCTCGGCACCGACGACATCGAGACACGCTTCGAGCGGCTCCTCGCCGCCTATCCGCAGGTGGAGGCCATCGGCATCCCCACCCGCATCGACCTGCGCTACAGCAACGGCTTCGCGGTGCGCTGGCTGCCGCGGGCCGATGCCCGCCCCGAGCGCGTCGCCGCCAACATTTCACGGGAACGGAGCTGACCGCATGGCCAGACGTAGTGAGAAGAACCTCCTGGTTGGGCTCGACATCGGCACCTCGAAGGTGGCCGCGCTGGTGGGCGAGCTGAAGGCCGACGACACCATCGAGATCATCGGTATCGGCACCCATCCCTCCCATGGCCTGAAGAAAGGCGTGGTGGTGGACATCGAATCCACCGTGCAGTCCATCCAGCGCGCCGTCGAAGAGGCGGAGCTGATGGCCGGCTGCGAGATCCACTCGGTGCATGCCGGCATCGCCGGTAGCCATGTGCGCAGCCTGAACAGCCACGGCATCACCGCCATCAAGGACCACGAGGTGGTGCAGGCGGACGTGGACCGGGTCATCGACGCGGCCCGCGCTGTGGCCATCCCGGCGGATCAGAAGATCCTGCACATCCTGCCCCAGGAATTCATCATCGACGACCAGGAGGGCATCCGCGAGCCCATCGGCATGTCCGGTGTGCGCCTGGAGGCCCGGGTGCACATGGTGACGGGCGCGGTCAGCGCGGCGCAGAACATCGTCAAGTGCATCCGCCGCTGCGGGCTGGAAGTGGACGACCTCGTCCTGGGTCAGCTCAGCTCCAGCTACGCCGTGCTCGGTGAGGACGAGAAGGAGCTCGGCGTCTGTCTCGTGGACATGGGCGGCGGCACCACGGACCTCGCGGTGTTCACCGACGGCGCCATTCGCCACACCGCCTGCATCCCCATCGCAGGGGACCAGGTCACCAACGACATCGCAGTGGCCCTGCGCACACCCACCCAGCACGCCGAGGACATCAAGGTGCGCCACGGCTGCGCCCTGTCCTCCCGCGGCGTCAGCGAGGACATCGAGGTGCCGAGCATCGGCGAGCGCCCGGCCCGCCAGCTCTCCCGCCAGACCCTGGCCGAGGTGGTGGAGCCCCGCTACGAGGAGCTCCTGAACCTGCTTCAGGGGGAGCTGCGCCGCAGCGGCTTCGAAGACCTGGTGGCCGGCGGCGTCGTGCTCACCGGCGGCGCCGCGAAGATGGACGGGCTCATGGAGCTGGCCGAGGACGTCTTCCACATGCCAGTGCGTTTGGGCGTGCCCCAGTACGTCACGGGCCTTGAGGACACCATCGCCGACGCGGTCTATGCCACCGGCGTCGGACTGCTCATCTACGCCCAGCAGCACCGCTTCGCCGCGGGCTCCGAGTACGCGGAGTCGGCGGGGTTCTGGGGGCGGCTGCGGCGTTGGTTTGGAGGTTGAGGCGGCATCGAGAACCGCCGCCGGTCAGGACCCGCCCAGCGCGGGACCGGCCGGCATCGAAAAAGGGGGAACAGCACAAGTGCGGGGTCTCCTGCCCCGCCGGCCGCAGGATGGCAAAGCGTACCCCGTGCGGCGGCCCCGCGCGGAGGCGACAGGAGTCGGGCGTACCCACCCCGCGGCCCGAGGGGACGGTTAGTCAGGCAGGCAACAGTAAGCGATACGAGAGGCAACGCATCATGTTCGAGCTCATGGATACCCAGACCCAGACCGCAGTCATCAAGGTCATCGGCGTCGGCGGCGGCGGCGGCAATGCGGTCAACCACATGGCCGCGGCCAACATCGAGGGCGTGGATTTCATCTGCGCCAACACCGACGCCCAGGCGCTGGAGAACGCCAACGTCAAGACCATCCTTCAGCTCGGCGCCGGCATCACCAAGGGCCTGGGCGCCGGTGCCGACCCGGACATCGGCCGCAAGGCCGCGGAAGAGGATCGCGACCGCATCAAGGACGCCCTGGAGGGCGCCGACATGGTCTTCATCACCGCCGGCATGGGCGGTGGAACGGGTACCGGCGCGGCGCCCGTGGTGGCCGAGGTGGCTCGGGAGCTCGGCATCCTGACCGTCGCGGTGGTCACCAAGCCCTTCCCGTTCGAGGGCGGCAAGCGCGGCAAGACGGCCAACACCGGCATCGAGGAGCTGGGCAAGCATGTCGACTCCCTCATCACCATCCCCAACGAGAAGCTCCTGCAGGTGCTCGGCAAGGAGATGACCCTGCTCAGCGCCTTCAGCGCCGCCAACGACGTGCTGCTGAACGCCACCCAGGGCATCGCTGAGCTCATCACCCGCCCGGGGCTCATCAACGTCGACTTCGCCGATGTCAAGACCGTCATGTCCGAGATGGGCGTGTCCATGATGGGCACGGGCGCCGCCAGCGGCGAGAACCGCGCCCGCGAGGCCGCCGAGGCCGCCATCAACAGTCCCTTGCTGGAGGACATCGACCTGGCCGGTGCCCGCGGCATCCTGGTGAACATCACCGCCGGCCTGAGCCTGTCCATCGGCGAGTTCGACGAGGTGGGCAACACGGTGCGCGACTTCGCCGACGACGAAGCCACGGTGGTGGTGGGAACGGTCATCGACCCTGAGCTGGAGGACGAGCTGCGGGTGACCGTGGTGGCCACGGGTCTCGGTGGCCGCCATGCGGGTGTGTCGGCGGACGAGCCGAAGATGCGCCTGGTGAACAGCCGCGACAGCGACGGCATGACGCCGGACTACCGTGACATGGACCAGCCGGCGTACATCCGCAACAAGCGGGTGGCGGCCGGCGGCGGTGGCGATCAGGGCTCCGACCTGGACTACCTGGACATCCCGGCCTTCCTGCGCCGGCAGGCGGATTGAGGGGGCTTGCGGGGTGACGGCGCCGCCGTCGCCCCGTCAGACAGACTGATCTAGGACAATCCCTAGCCCAATAAACCCAAAATAAACAAACAGTTTCCTTGATGTCGCATTTGGTGCTTGATAATAATCCGGGAAAACCCTAACCTATGCATCAAGCATGGGTGCTGCGGCGCTGACCTTCGGCCCTGACGTTTAGCCCTGGTCTGCGAAGGCGCCGCTGCCCTAGAACAAAGCACCACCCGGATGTTCTCCGGGCGGCTCCACCTGGACGGCCCCGCGCGGGACCTGGGGCCAAGCGGCAAGGGGGAACGACAGTGATCCGTCAACGCACGTTGAAGAACGTGATCCGCGCCACCGGCGTCGGATTGCACACCGGCACCAAGGTGTATCTCACCCTGCGGCCGGCAGCGCCTGACACGGGCATCGTGTTTCGGCGGGTCGATCTGGACCCACCCGTCGATATTACCGCATGTCCGGCGCGGGTGGGTGACACCCGTCTCTCCACCACGCTTGAGGCCGACGGCGCCCGGGTGTCCACCGTCGAGCACCTGCTGTCCGCCTTCGCGGGGCTGGGCATCGACAACGCCTATGTGGACGTGAGCGCACCCGAAGTGCCCATCATGGACGGCAGCGCCGGTCCCTTCGTGTTTCTGCTGCAATCGGCCGGTATCGAAGAGCAGAACCGTCCCAAACGGTTCATCCGCATCAAGCGGCCGGTGACCGTGGAAGACGGCGACAAATATGCCCGCTTCGAGCCCTACAACGGCTTCCGTGTCGGCTTTTCCATCGATTTCGAGCATCCGGCGTTCACCTCCCGCGCCCAGTCCGCGGTGGTGGATTTCTCCAGCACCTCCTTCGTCAAAGAGGTGAGCCGGGCGCGGACCTTCGGCTTCCTGCGCGACATCGAGGCTCTGCGGGAGCAGAACCTGGCCCTCGGCGGCAGCCTCGACAACGCCGTGGTGGTGGACGACTACCGCGTGCTCAACGACGACGGTCTGCGCTACGAGGACGAGTTCGTCAAGCACAAAATCCTCGACGCCATCGGCGATCTCTATCTGTTGGGCCGTCCGCTCATCGGCGCGTTCATCGGCCACAAGTCCGGGCATGCGCTGAACAACCGGCTGCTGCGCGCCCTGCTCGCCGAGCAGGACGCCTGGGACGAGGTCACGTTCGAGGATCCGGCGCAGGTGCCCATCCGCTTCGGCCAGCCGGCCCTCGCGGGCTGACCGGCCGGGTGGGGGCGACTCAGGCGCCGCGGCGCAGGGTTGCAGCGAGTCGATGCAGGCTCCCGGCGAGGGGCGTATCGCCGAGGGCCGCCGCGGTCTGCTCCAGGCTGCGTGCGGCGGCATCGTCGGCCCCGCTGCGGGGCGGGGCGGTCCGGACCGCCGGCGCATGCCCGGACATGGGCGCCGCGGGCTGCGCGCGGACCCGACACTCCGACACCGCCTCGCCCTGCCCGGCGAGGGCAGACAGGAACTGAGGCGAGAGAAACCTCAGTCGATCCACCCAAGCGGGGGAATCGCAGATCAGCGTCAGCCGCCCATCGTCGAGGGTGGCCTGCGTGCAGTGTCCGGCGACGGATGTCGGCAGCAGGGCGCGCACCCGGGCGAGCAGCGCCTCGCGGCGCTCGAGCTCCAGAAGCAATGCCGAGACGGCATCGCTGCCGTGCAGGAAACGACGAATGTGCCGTGCTCGGGGGGGCTTCGCGGGGGCTTGCGGAGGTGACATGGAGCGCTTCCTCGCACGCAGGCGCCGGACGGCACCGAAAGACTGAGCCTTGGGGGGCGGGAGAGGCCGCGACGGCCTGACCCGCGCACGAACAATCTACACGAAGAGCGTGACAGCAGATGCAATACCCAACGATTCATGGCCGGGTGGGGGCCGCCGGCCGCACCTCGGTGCACCTATTGGTGATCATGTCCACAGCCCTCGCGGCCGGGGGCGTCGGCTTCTGGCTCGGTAAATACCGCATCACCGACACGGACCTCGCCGCCGTCGAGCGCACCGCGCCTGCCCCTGTTGTCGCCGACACCGCGGAGCGTGCCGCCGCAGACATCGATGCCGTCGCCGCCCGCGTCGGCGTCCTGCAGGCGGAGATCATGCGCATCAACGCGCTGGGCCAGCGCCTGGTGGAGATGGCCGGCCTCGACGACGAGGAGTTCGACTTCGCCAACCCGGCGCCCGCCGGCGGCCCCGATGATGCCGTGCTGCGCCGCAGCAGCGTGGACGACGTGGCCCAGGACCTGGCCAAGGTGCTCTCCGAGCTGGACGACCGCAAGCGCAAGCTCGGATTGCTGGAGACCCTCATCATGGAGCGGGATCTCAAGCGCCACACCAGCCCCGAGGGCTGGCCGCTGCGGGTCGGCGGCGTGGTCACGTCCAAGTTCGGTTACCGCCGCCATCCCATCACGGGTCGTCGCAGTATGCACAAGGGCATCGATATCGCTGCCAAGCACGGCACCGATATCGTTGCCATGGCCGACGGCATCGTCATTTTCTCCGGCTGGAAGGGCGGCTACGGCAAGATCGTCGAGGTGCGTCACGCCAATGGGCTCGAGACCCGCTACGCCCACAACAGCGCCAACCTCGTGAGCGAGGGCGACATGGTGCGCAAGGGGCAGGTCATTGCCAAGCTCGGCTCCACCGGTCGCTCCACGGGCCCGCACATCCACTTCGAGGTGCGGCGCAACGGCGAGGCGGTCAACCCGATGCAGTATCTGGATCTGAGCAAGAAATCCCGCGTCGCACGGCTCTGATCGTCGGCCCAAACGCTGGCTTCAGCGCTGACCCCAGAGCGAATCCCGGCGCGGGCCGGTTCCGACAGGACCCGCCGCGCCCGGCGTAACGCCGCCCCGCCCTACCCGGCGGGTGCGGCGTTGTTGCTTCTCCGTAACCTGTTGCCGGCAGCGCCGGGTGGCACCTTCCGGTATCCTGTAGAGATTTCTTCACGCCGCTGAGGTCCCGTCGCGGGCAAGTCATGGGTATCAACGTCTTCAAGAAGATCTTCGGCAGCCGCAACGACCGCCTGGTGAAGCGGCTGCTCAAGACAGCCGAGACCATCAACGCGCTGGAGGACGAGGTCGGGCGCCTGAGCGATGCCGAGCTGCGCGGGCGCATCGAGCGCTTCCGCGAGCAGGCGGCGGCCGAGACACCGCTCGACGACCTGCTGGCGGAGACCTTCGCCGTGGTGCGTGAGGCGGGCAAGCGCGTGCTCGGCATGCGCCACTTCGATGTGCAGCTCGTGGGCGGCATGGTCCTGCACGACGGCAAGATCGCCGAGATGCGCACCGGTGAGGGCAAGACGCTGGTGGCCACCCTCGCCGCCTGTCTCAACGCCCTGCCGGCCAAGGGCGTGCACGTGGTCACCGTCAATGACTACCTCGCCCGGCGTGACGCCGCTTGGATGGGGCAGATCTACGACTTCCTGGGCCTCACCGTTGGTGTCATCAACAGCTCCGGCGGCAGCGGCCCGGACACCGCCTCCTACCGCTACGACCCGAGCTTCGAGCCCGCCGCCGGTGAGCACGGCTACCGCCACCTGCGCCCCTGCACCCGTCGCGAGGCCTACGCCGCCGACATCACCTACGGCACCAACAACGAGTTCGGCTTCGACTACCTGCGCGACAACATGGCCTTCACGCCGGAGCAGCGCGTGCAGCGGGATCCCTTCTACGCCATCGTCGACGAGGTGGACTCCATCCTCATCGACGAGGCCCGCACGCCGCTCATCATCTCGGGCCCGTCCGAAGGCAGCACGGATCTGTACAAGCAGATCGACACCATCATCCCGTCGCTGACCCGCCAGGAGCCCATCAAGAACGAAGAGGGTCAGCCGGACTTCGGCCCCGGCGACTTCTCCGTGGACGAGAAATCCCGTCAGGTGTACCTGAGCGAGGAGGGCCACGAGAAGGTCGAGGCCATGCTCACGGACATGGGGCTGCTCGGCGAGGGCGAGAGCCTCTACGACGCCGGCAACATCGTGCTCATGCACCATGTCTATGCGGCGCTGCGCGCCAACGCGCTGTTCCAGAAGAACGTGGACTACATCGTCCGCGACGGCCAGATCATCATCGTCGACGAGTTCACCGGCCGCACCATGCCCGGCCGGCGCTGGTCAGAGGGCCTGCACCAGGCCGTGGAGGCCAAGGAGGGCGTGCCCATCCAGCCCGAGAACCAGACGATGGCCTCCATCACCTTCCAGAACCTGTTCCGGCTCTACCCCAAGCTCGCGGGCATGACCGGCACGGCGGACACCGAGGCCTACGAGTTCCAGAGCATCTACGGGCTGGAGGTGGTGGTCATCCCCACGCACATGCCCATGGTGCGGGAGGACCGCGGCGATCTGGTCTATCTCACCCAGGAGGAGAAGTACCGCGCCATCATCGAGGATGTGAAGGACTGCGTCGAGCGCGGGCAGCCCGTGCTGGTGGGCACGGCGTCCATCGAGACGTCCGAGCTGGTGTCGAAGCTCCTGAATGCGGACAAGATCGCGCACGAGGTGCTGAACGCCAAGCAGCACGAGCGCGAGGCGGGCATCGTCGCCCGCGCCGGCGAGCCGGCTGCCGTCACCATCGCCACCAACATGGCCGGCCGCGGCACCGACATCGTGCTCGGCGGCAACCTCGACGCCGAGCTGGAGGCTGTGGACGACGCCACGGAGCGCGAGCGCATCAAGACGGACTGGCAGGCCCGCCACCAACGCGTCATCGCCGCCGGCGGCCTGCACGTCATCGGCACCGAGCGGCACGAGTCCCGGCGTATCGACAACCAGCTCCGCGGGCGCTCCGGGCGCCAGGGCGACCCGGGCAGCTCCCGCTTCTACCTGTCGCTGAAGGATAACCTGATGCGCATCTTTGCCTCCGACAAGGTCGGCAACATGATGCAACGGCTCGGTATGCAGGAGGGCGAGGCCATCGAGCACCCCTGGGTGACCAAGGCCATCGAGAACGCCCAGCGCAAGGTGGAGGGGCGCAACTTCGACATTCGCAAGCAGCTCCTGGAGTACGACGACGTCGCCAACGACCAGCGCAAGGTCATCTACGAGCAGCGCCGCGAGCTGATGGACGGCGAGGACATCTCCCAGACCGTCGTCGCCATGCGCGAGGATGTGCTGAACAACCTCATCAGCGGCTACATCCCGCCGCAGAGCCTCGAAGAGCAATGGGACGTGCCGGGCCTGTCGCAGGCGCTGACGGACTTCTTCGGCGGTGACTGGCCGATCCAGCAGTGGCTCGACGCCGACCATGACCTGCACGAGGAGACCCTGCGCCGGCGCATCATCGACACCGTCGCCGGGCATTATGCGGAGAAAGAGAAGCTCGTCGGCGCCGACACCATGCGCCAGATCGAGAAGGCCGTGATGCTGCAGACCCTGGACAGCCAGTGGAAGGACCATCTGGCGCAGATGGACTACCTGCGCCAGGGCATCCACCTGCGGGGTTACGCGCAGAAGAACCCCAAGCAGGAGTATAAGCGCGAGGCCTTCGAGATGTTCTCGGCCATGCTCGCGACCATCAAGGAGGAGGTGGTGCGCACGCTCTCGCGCATGCAGATACGCTCGCCCGAGGAGGTGGCTCCGGCGCCGCCCCGGGAGCAGGACTTCCAGTTCAAGCACGAATCCTTCACCGGCCTCGGTGCGCCCGCAGAGCCCGCCGCCGTCGGCGCCGGCGAGCAGCCGTCCGGCGCTGCCCGGCGCCAGCCCGCGCCCGCGGGCGCTCGCCAGGCGGCGGCCGCGGACGAG
>PR_CR_10_Liq_1_inCRDRAFT_1001993_pt1 | contig 10835 bp, 9 predicted proteins | sample PRCRCaboRojoPR_3_FD_10241 | JGI IMG/M metagenome (IMG submission 10241) | reverse complement strand
GTCGAGCTTCTTAGCGACCAGCCGGCCAATCTTGGTCTTCCCCGAGGCGGGAGGACCAATGAGGATAACGCGTGGTGTCGTTGAGTCAGTCAATCGTCTGGTCCGGAGCGGTTTTCAACGCCTCTGGAATGGCCGCGAGATACCCGTCAATATTGCGGCGCACCTCGTCCAGCGAGTCGCCACCAAACTTCTCGAGTACCGCCTGGGCGAGCACGAGGGAGACCATAGCTTCGGCGACAACCCCGGCAGCGGGCACCGCGCAGACGTCGGAGCGCTGGTGGTGAGCCTGCGCGGCTTCTCCGGACGACGTGTCGATGGTTTTCAGGGCCTGGGGAACCGTCGCGATGGGTTTCATACCCGCGCGCACTCGCAGCACCTCACCGGTGCTCATGCCCCCCTCAATGCCCCCAGAGTGGTGCGCCACCCGATGGGCGCCCTCCTCGCCGGGAACGATTTCGTCGTGAGCCTGTGAACCCGGAACCCGGGTGGTGTGGAATCCGTCTCCGACCTCGACTCCCTTAATGGCCTGAATGCCCATGAGCGCGGCGGCGAGGCGGCCATCCAGGCGTCGGTCCCACTGCACGTACGACCCCAGACCTGGAGGCAACCCCCACACCACGACTTCGACCACCCCACCGAGGGTGTCACCTGACTTGTGGGCCCGATCGACGCGCTCCACCATGAGCTCGGAGGTCTCTGCGTGGGCACAGCGCATCGGATCCTCGTCGATCGTGGGTTGTTGCCCCGGTCGGGGCGGTGCCACAGATAGCGGCACTTCGACCGTTTCGATGGCGACGGTGTGGCTGAGCACCTCGACATTCAGAGCGCGCAAAAACGCCTGAGCGACCGCACCGAGCGCGACACGCGCTGCGGTTTCACGAGCACTGGCACGTTCGAGGACCGGCCGAGCGTCGTCGAAGTTGTACTTCTGCATCCCGGTGAGGTCGGCGTGACCGGGACGCGGCCGGGTAAGAGCGGCCGCACGGGCACCGGTCAGCTCTTCGGGGTCCACCGGCCACGGGCTCATGACCTTTTCCCACTTCGGCCACTCGGTGTTGCCGACCCGCAGGGCAACGGGGCCTCCCTGGGTGACGCCGTGGCGTAAACCTCCCGATACCGACAGAGCGTCGGCTTCAAACTTCATCCGCGCCCCGCGGCCATAGCCCAGGCGTCGACGCGCAAGGGCATTCTGAATCTCCGCCTCGGTGATCTCGACCCCCGCGGGGAGACCTTCGATGACGGCGACAAGTTCGGGGCCGTGTGATTCGCCCGCCGTAAGCCATCGGAGCATGAGCTCTAGTCTCTCACGCTCTTCTGAGCTAGTCGTGCAGGCCAACCGCCTTCCGCATCGCCTGAAACACCTCAGTTTCCCCAGCAAGCGGTTGTGTCGAGGAACCACCCACAAACGTTCGGACCTGACCCAAAGCCTGGTAAGCCAACATCGGAAGCCCCGACACCACGTGGTGGTCGCTGCCCGACCACAGCTGAGCGAGGCCGCTCGGCCACGGGTCATAGGCGATGTCGAATAAATGGGCACTGTGGCTGACACGCTCCAGGCCTTCGGCTTCGGGGATGACCCCGCCGGGGAGCGTCGAGAGCACCCAGTGCGGAGCCTCGTCGGGGAGGTCATCAAACAGAGCCACCTCGGTGTGGAGACCGAGTGTTGATCCCAGAACTGCAGTGACCTGGGCTCGCTCAGCGCTGCGGACGACGAGGGTGACTGATTCGGGGGCCCCTTGGGCCAGCGCGTACAGCACAGCTCGCGCAGTCGCGCCCGCACCCAGCAGCCAGACGCGTTGGCCATCGATCCCGCCGAACTGCTCGAGGGTTTTCCAGGCCCCCCACCAGTCGGTGTTGTCCAACCACCAGACGCCATCAGCGTCCCGAACGGCGGTATTCGCCGCGTGGAGAAGGTCAACCGGGCCGCGGTGATCGCTCACCAGTTCCAGAATTCCCTCTTTGAGGGGCATAGTCAGCGACAGACCTCCCACTTCGGGCCCGAGGGTGTGGAAGTGGCGGGCGAGTTCCTCGCTGTCGACGTGGCTGGCGCGATAGTCCCAGTCGAGATTCAACGCAGCGTAGGCGGCCTTGTGTAGCGCAGGAGACTTGCTGTGCCGTATGGGAGCGCCCCACACTTCAAAACGGGGGCTACTCACAGTAGACCGCGTTGTCGGGCACGTCACACCACTCTTCGAGCAGGCTGACCGCCGCGTTGTGTTCACGGAGAGATTCCGAAAACTTCGTTGCCCCGGTCCGGAGGTTCACTGTGACGAAATAGCGCCACGGGCCCTCGGCCGGATTTAACACGGCATCCAGGGCGAGATCACCGGGCAAGCCGATGGGACCGAGGGGCAGGCCCGGGTAGAAGTAGGTGTTGTAGGGGTTATCCGGGTTTTCCCGCGCTTCGTCCGTGGTCCACACCGTGCCGAAGGTGTTCTCGAAATAGGTCACCGTGGAGTCGAATTGGAGGGCCATGTTGTCCTCCAATCGGTTGTCGATGACACGGGCAACCCGGTAAAAGTCCTCCTCTTCGCGGGCTTCGCGTTGAACAAGAGCTGCTTTGGTGAGCACTTCGTGGCGCTCGTCCGCGCTCACCCCGCGTGCGTCGAGCCGACTGGTCATCTCCCCCACCATGCGGGCAATGAGGTCGCTGGCACTGGTTCCCGGCTCGACGTCGTACGTCGCGGGGAACAGGTAGCCCTCCAGGGGTTGGACATACTCACCATCTCCCGGCAGCTCCACGCCGTAGACACTCGGATCGTTGATGGCTTCTTCGAGATCGGCCAGAGGAATGTCGGTGTTTTCCGCGATGGTTTCAATCGCCTGGGTGACGCTGCGCCCCTCCGGAATGGTCACCCGGTAGAGCAGGCGATTGTCGGGGTCTCCGAGCGCGTCGAGGGCGGATTGGGCCGACATTTCGGTCAACAACCGGTAGCTGCCGGGCTGAAAGGTGATACTCGTGTCGGTCAGGAGCAATTGATACACCGATTCGAACGAGGCGGTCACGCCTTGGTCGAAGAGTTTGCGGGCGACGTCCTCGCCGATGTCACCGGGTTCGACCACAACGACCACTTCGGGTTGCTCCCCGGGGCCGTCGTAGTCGGGGATGTCTTCTTGGCCGAGGAAACTGAGGACCCGGTCGCCGTATTGATCCCAAGCCCACCACCCAGCACCACCGAGGCCACCGAGGAGGACCAACACCACGACGATAATGAAGGCGCCGGCTCCTCGCGAGTCGCGCGGTTGCTGGCGCCGACGAATTGGCGGAGGGTCGTCGAGTGACGAGTTTTGCGACTGTCCCGCACCACGCAGAAGCGCTTCAAACTCGTCGTCGCTCATCGGTCATCCTCTGGTCGTGAAACTATCTGCCCGGCAGCAACACCGCTGTGGGCTTCGCTCTCCAGCGAATGTTGCAAAATGATAACAGCCGCGGCCTGGTCAACGATTTTTCGTTGAGCGCGACTCGAATGGCCCTGCTGCCGGAGTGTGGCACTGGCTTGGACCGTGCTGAGCCTCTCGTCAAGGATGCGCACGGGTGCGTGGACAACCGCCGCAAGTTGTTGTGCGAAACTCTCGGCATCGTCGGTCGACGGGGTGTGGTGACCNGACAGGCCCAGAGGCCGACCCACAACGATTTCTAGCGCCTCGTACTCGTCTGCCAGCTGACGAATCGCGTCGATGGCCGCGTCTCGAGGGAGGGTGTCGACGGGGCTGGCCAGCACTCCGTGCGGATCGGTTTTCGCAACCCCCACCCGTTGGCGTCCCACATCAACACCGATACGAACTCCCGGCCGGAGCGTCATCATCACGAGCCGTTCAACTGTGTCCGAATGTCTTCCAAGGCAGCGTCGAGTCCCTCGGCATCGGGGCCGCCCCCCTGGGCCATGGCGGGCTTTCCGCCCCCACCGCCACCGACGAAGCTCACGGCGGATTTCACGAGGTCGCCGGCTTTAACGCCCGACTCGACCGCGGCGGGGTTGGCCGCAACGAAGATGGTTGCGCGGCCGGCAATTGCCGCCCCCAGGGCAACAACAGCTGGCTCAGCACCCCACCGCCCGAGCAGGCTCTGACCGATGTGACGCAGATCGTCTGCTTGGGAGGCCTCGTCGAGTCGAGCGATGACCGCGCGGACAGTCCCCACGGCCTGAGCGGTTGGGACCAACCGGTCAATCGCCGCATTGAGGTTCTGTTGGGAGAGTGTCTCCACGGTCTTCTCCAGCGATCGAATCTGCTCGAGCATGTCGTGGACACGCTGGCCNATATCTTCCTTGGGAGCCTTGAGGGCTTGCTGCAGACGGGAGACCAGCTCTCGCTCTTTAGAGAACTCGGCCAGAGCCTCCATTCCCACCAACGCTTCAATACGGCGGGCGCCGGCGCTAATGGACGCTTCGTGAACCAGGTTGATCACACCGATTTGGGAACTGCGCTCAACATGGGTTCCCGCGCAGAGCTCCCGGGACCACGGGCCTCCGATATCCACCATTCGCACCGTGTCACCGTATTTTTCCCCAAAAAGTGCCATAGCCCCTTGCGATTTGGCCTCATCGATGGGCAGCACCTGTGTGGAAACCTCGAGGTCGTCGTGAATCGCCCGGTTGGCAATCGCCTCAATTTCCAGTTTTTCGTCCTCGGCCAAGGATGTGGTCCACGAGAAATCGAGTCGCATAAAGCCGGAGCGGTTGAGCGAGCCGGCCTGGGTGGCGTGGGGGCCGAGCGTGTCGCGCAGGGCTGCGTGGATGAGGTGCGTGGCCGANTGGGCCTGACGCGCCCGATACCGGTTCGCNTGGTCCACGTTCACGTGCACTGCGGAGCCCACCGCAAGCTCGCCCTGGTCGATGCGTACCGTGTGGGAAATGAGCCCGGGCACGGGTTTTTGAACATCGAGGACCGTGGCGGTCATCCCGCTGGCCTCGAGCACACCCGAGTCGGCGACCTGGCCCCCGGATTCGGGGTAGAGCGCGGTTTCCGCGAGGATCACTTCGACAACGTCGCCGCTGTGCGCCACGCTCACCGACTGACCGTCTCGGAGAACGCCGATTACGGTGGACTCGTTATCCAGCTCGTCGTAGCCGAGAAAAACCGTTTCGCCCATTCCCCGGAATTCTCGGTACACCGACGTGTCAGCGGCCTGGGACTTTTTCTTCTTGGCGTCCTGTTTAGCCCGCTGTCGCTGCTCGTCCATCAGCGCGGCAAACCGCTCCTGGTCGACGCCAAGCCCCGCTTCGTCGGCCATCTCGAGGGTGAGGTCGATCGGGAAGCCGTACGTGTCGTGGAGGACGAAGGCCGTGTCACCATCGAGGGCGCTACTGCCGGCCTCAGTGGCTTTCGCAACAGCGACGTCGAGGATGGTCGTACCCGCTTCCAGGGTGCCGAGAAACGACTCCTCCTCGGCTGTGGCCAGCGCCAGGGTCCGGTCGAATTCGTCGGCCACCTCAGGGTAGGCAGGGGACATGGCATCACGGGAGGCAGAAAACAATTCGGGGAAAGTCGGCTCAGCCACTCCGAGAAGACGCATGGAGCGAATACTGCGACGCAGCAGGCGCCGGAGTACATATCCGCGCTGGTCGTTGCTGGGAGCAACTCCGTCGGTCATCAACATCAAGGCACTGCGCACGTGGTCGGCGACGACCCGCATGCGCACATCGTCCTGCCCGTCCGCGCCGTAGCGTTTGCCCGACAGTTCTGCGGCTCGGTCGAGCACCGGACGCACCTGATCGATTTCGTACATGTTTGCCACGCCTTGTTTGATAAATGCGACGCGTTCCATGCCCATGCCGGTGTCGATGTTTTTCTGCGGAAGCTCGCCAACGATGTCGAAGTCGATTTTGCTGCGCACGTTCTCAATCGCGAACTCCATGAACACGAGGTTCCAGATTTCGAGATAGCGCGAATCGTCGACCGCGGGACCGCCATCGGGGCCAAACTCAGGACCGCGGTCAAAGTAGATCTCCGAGCAGGGACCGGCGGGTCCGGATTGCCCGGTCGACCAGTAGTTGTCTTCCCGACCCATGCGCTGAATCCGCTCGGCAGGGATCCCGGCGACCGACTGCCACAGGTCGAAGGCTTCGTCGTCGTCTTCGTAGACCGTCACCCACAGATCGCGCTCGGCAAATCCCAAACCGCCATCGGATTCAGAGCTGGTGAGCAACTCCCAGGCGTACCCGATGGCGCCTTCTTTGAAGTAGTCGCCGAACGAGAAGTTCCCGTTCATTTGGAAGAAGGTTCCGTGTCGGGTGGTCTTTCCCACCTCCTCGATATCGAGGGTGCGGATACATTTCTGCACGCTCGTCGCACGCGGAAAGGGCGCTGGCACCACTCCGGTCAGGTAGGGAATGAACGGCACCATCCCCGCGACGGTGAACATCAGGCTCGGATCGTCGCTGACTAACGAGGCTGACGGGACAACAGTGTGTCCGCGGTCGCCAAAAAACCCCAACCAGCGGCGTTGAATCTCTGCGGTTTCCACCGAATCCCCCTACTGCTTGCCGGGCTTGCGGAACCCTTCGACGACGCCGTCGATGAAGCCCTGAAGGGTCTGGTCGGACCGAGCGATCACCTCACGGCCCTGAGCCGATCGCCCCGCGAGCAGCACCACGAGCACACCGGCAACGAGACCGAAGATCACACCCCCGAGGGATTTCACCGCGACACCTCCCCTATCGTGCTGTGGGCTCGATGGCGCGCTAACGCGCGGCGTAGTACTCGACGACCAGCTGAACGTCGCAGGTCACTGGAACTTCCTCGCGCTTCGGACGGCGCGCGAGCGTCGCTTGCAGAGTGTCAATCGACACATCCAAGTAGCCCGGAACCGGCGGCAGGACGTCCTGGTGGGCGCCGGCTGCGGCGACCTGGAACGGATCGAGCTCCTCCGAGCGCGGCTTGACGTGAATCATCTGGCCGGGCTTGACCCGGAACGACGGGCGATCGACGATCTGGCCGTTGACCATGATGTGGCGGTGGACAACCAGCTGGCGGGCCTGGGCAGTTGAGCGAGCAAAGCCGGCACGAAGCACCAGCGCGTCGAGACGCATTTCGAGCAGCTCCACGAGCGACTCACCGGTCAGGCCGGGAGCTTTCCTGGCCTCTTCAAATACCCGACGCAGCTGCGCCTCGCGGATACCGTACTGGGCACGCAGACGTTGCTTTTCCCGCAGACGCACGGCGTAGTCACTGTCGGTTTTACGACGGGTGCGGCCGTGCTGGCCGGGTGCATAGGGGCGCTTTTCGAGGTGGCGCTGTGCTTTGGGAGTGAGCGGAACACCCAGGGCGCGCGACAGGCGCACCTTACTCCGGGAACGGGACGTGGTTGACACGAAAGATTTCTCCTTGACTTACCGAATCAGTTACTCGGTAGCGATTCCGAGGGAAGGAACACGCCACGCAATGCCGGGCTACTCAGCATCTGCTGGCCGGACACAACCCAGCCGCTGGTGCGACCGACCGAGCCTTTACTCTAGCACGTTAGAGCGGACCGTTTCGAGGCACGTCACCGTCGATAATTCGTCTCAGGGCCTGGTAGCGGTTCGCCGCATCGGCTTCTGCGCCCCGCCCCGTTGGTTCGTAGTAGCGAACCCCGGCAAGGGTATCGGGAAGGTAGCTCTGAGTGACCACCCCCCGAGGGTCATCGTGGCTGTAGCGATACCCCACGCCGTGGCCGAGCGACGCAGCTCCGGGATAGTGTGCGTCACGAAGGTGGGCAGGAATGTGGCCCGCCTTACCGCTGCGGACATCGCTGATGGCCTGGTTGATCGCCCGGTAGGCCGCGTTGGATTTCGGAGCAAGTGCCAGGTACACGGTGGCCTCCGCCAGCGGGATACGACCTTCGGGCATTCCGATAAACGCCACCGCATCAGCGGCGGCTGAGGCGATCACGAGCGCTTGCGGGTCGGCAAGACCAATGTCTTCACTCGCCAGGATGATGAGCCTCCGGGCGATAAAGCGTGGGTCCTCCCCTGCCTCGACCATCCGCGCGAGGTAGTGCAGTGCCGCGTCAGCGTCGGAGCCCCGGACGGTTTTGATGAACGCGGAGATGACGTCGTAGTGCTGATCTCCGTCGCGGTCGTAGTGAATCAACGCGACGTCGACTGCCTGCGCAATGTCGTCTGGTGTGATGGCAAACGGGGGTTTGCCTCCCCGGTGCTCGGCCACCTGTGCGGCAGCCTCCAGCGTAGTCAATACCCGACGGGCGTCACCGGAGGCCATCCGAATCAGTGCGCTCTGAGCTTCGGAATCGAGGCTGAACTTCCCCGCGAGCCCCCTGGGGCTCTCCAGCGCACGCTGGGCGACCCGTTCGAGGTCCTCGTCGTCGAGGGCTTTCAGGGTGAGCAGGACACTTCGCGACAGCAGGGGCGAGATTACGGAGAACGACGGGTTTTCGGTCGTCGCCGCGATGAGCACGACCACACCGTTTTCCACGGCAGGAAGCAGCGCGTCCTGCTGGGCTTTCGAAAACCGGTGGATCTCGTCGAGAAACAGTACGGGCGTTTTGCCCCCGAGGTCGACGGCCCGTCTCGCGCGGTCGACCACCTCTCGGACATCCTTCACTCCGGCACTAACCGCCGATAGTTCCATGAATTCCCGGTGGGACGAGTGGGCAATGACCTGCGCCAGAGTGGTTTTCCCCACACCCGGTGGGCCCCAGAGAATCACTGAGGTCCCCGGGGCGGTCGACTCAGGGTCAGCCAGGCTCGCGAGCGGACCACCGGGGACCAGCAGGTGGTCCTGTCCGATAACCTCCTCGAGCCGGGTTGGCCGCATCGCTGCGGCGAGCGGTTGTGCCGGAGAGAACAAACCCGCCTCGGCTGACATGGCACCATGCTATTGCTCCGGCAGGAGACCCTGGTGGGCGCCTTAGGATGGTGCGGGTTTCATCACACGCGCATCGAGAGGACGACTGTGGCGACCAATCGCTCCACAAAAGACCAGTCACAGCGGCTGAAGGTTTACCGCGCCCATCAGATTGTCCATCACCGTCAGGTCTCCCGCCGCAACCGCGACCAGTGGACAGCTGGCCTCGGGATGGCCGCCGTGGTGACCCTCGCCGGCTTCGGCTACTGGGGGTGGGCTGAGGTTGGCCCCGGCGCTCCGACCGATGAGGAAGTCGCCGAGACTCTCGACGAGTTTGTCGACGATTTGGAAGGCGAACCGCTGGTCGAAAACGACGACGGAGTCCCCGATATTGGCTTGAGCGAGTTTCGGACACGGGAAGCCGAGATGACCATTGACGGAGTCGAGCTCGAGGTCGAACTGGATGGTTTCCTCGCTCCCCAGGCGGTGGCGAACTTTATTGCGCTGGGCCAAGACGGTTTCTACGAAGGGGTGGCCTGTCACCGGCTGACCACTGAGGGAATTTTTGTCCTCCAGTGCGGCGATCCAGAAGGCACCGGACAGGGAGGCCCTGGCTACACCTTTGGTCCGATCGAAAACGCACCCGCAGACGATGCCTACCCCACAGGCACCCTCGCCATGGCTCGCGTGGGAGGCGACCCCCAGAGCATGGGAAGCCAATTCTTTATCGTCTACGACGACAGCACGATTCCCTCGGATGATGCCGGCGGCTACACCGTGTTCGGTGAAATCACCTCCGGGCTCGAGGCCTTGACCGATACGGTCATCAGCCAGGGCACTGTTGGGGAGGTCTCTGACGGCGAACCAGTGGCACCTGCCGAAATCTCAAACATCACAATCCGATAAGGACCGCGTCTGCGCCCTACAGCAGCGTCGCGGCGGTGTGTAGGCTAATCGGCGCTGGGCGTACCGGCGCGAGAGAGTGCGGAGACAATGGCCGAAGCTGGTAACGACTGGGGTCGGGTGACGGAAGACGGCACCGTTGAAGTTCGCATTGGTGACTCGTGGCACCCGGTTGGTTCCTACCCTGACGGCACTCCCGACGAGGCACTCCAACTGTTTCGTCGCAAGGGAGACGACCTCGAAGCCTCGCTGTCACTCGCCGAGAAGCGTCTGGAGGCTGGTGCCTCCGCCAAAGACATTGCACAGAGCGTCTCGTCCATCCGGACCGCTCTGGAGACCCCGGCTTTCATCGCCGATGTCGAGGGCATGCGCGCGAGGGTGTCCCAGTTGGACAGCCGCCTGGCCGAACTGCGGGAACAACAGTCAGCGCAGCGCGAACAGGCCCTGGAACAGGCGCGGGCCGAACGCGAAGAGATCGTCGCGCAGATCGAACGCATCGCCGCTTCGGACCTCTCCACAGTCCGGTGGAAAGACACCACCGCGAAGGTTGACGAGCTGTTCGCGGCGTGGAAAAACCACCAGCAGACAGGGCCGAAGCTTCCCAAATCCACCGGCGATGAACTGTGGAAGCGTTTCCGAAACGCCCGCCACACCATTGATCGGGCAAAGCGAGCCCATTTCCAGGCCCGCGATAAAGCGACCAAAGAAGCCAAGGCTGCCAAGAGTGAACTGATCGGCAAAGCAGAAGCGCTGGCGGAAAAAGGCGCGGCGGCCATCCCCAGTTACCGCGACCTGCTCGAGCAGTGGAAACAAGCCCCCCGGGGCCCTCGACAGGTCGAAGATCAGCTGTGGGCACGATTTAAGGCTGCCGGTGACGTGCTTTACCAGGCCAAATCGGCCCAGCAAGAGGCTGAAGACGAGGCCAACGCCGAAAACGGGGTCCAAAAGCAGGCACTGGTCGAGGAGTTTTCTGACATCTTGACCACTACCGACCACCGTGCTGCACTGGAGCGGCTGCGCGCTTTCCACGACCGGTTCCGACAGATTGGGCCCGTTCCACGGAACCTCCTCAAATCGCTCGACCAGAAAGTGGCCGCCTTCGATAGGCACGTAAAGAAACTCGAGGCAGAGCACTGGGATAAGAC
>PR_CR_10_Liq_1_inCRDRAFT_1001992_pt1 | contig 10838 bp, 8 predicted proteins | sample PRCRCaboRojoPR_3_FD_10241 | JGI IMG/M metagenome (IMG submission 10241) | reverse complement strand
TTCGAAATCCCGACCGGCGTCAATGTTCAGGTTCACGAGAACACCGAGACCCAACTGTGCATCGTGATCCCCCAACGGCCGACGGAGTTATCGGATGATGCCATAAGCGCTGTCGGCGCCGGGGTGGGGTTACCTTGGTGGGTACCAAAGTGTGCCGACTCCCCCTATCTTTGACGCCTGATCCGTCAAGCCGACGGCGCTGGAGGATGAGGTACCAACATCCGCCGCGGGCGGGCTCAGCTGCTTTGATGACGATCAGTTGACGATGCAATAGAGCGTGCGGTCCCGGCGTTGTCGCTGCACGTATGATGCACCAGGACTGATGGAGTAAACCGCATGACCGACCAACCCAAGCAATACCAGCAACTCGTCGCCAAATGCTGGGCGGATGAGGCCTTCAAACGGCGTCTCATGGCCGAGCCGGCGGAAACACTGAAGCAGGAAGGGATCGAAATTCCGACCAACGTCTGTGTCGAGGTCCACGAGAATACCGACACCCGGCTGTGCATCGTGATCCCCCAACGGCCGACGGAGCTGTCGGATGACGCTCTCGAAGTTATTGCTGCCGGCGCCTACATCTCCTTTCACACTTATTGCGAGCCAATTGAAATATGACGCCAGATCGAGACACCCATCGCCCCATCGCCCTATCGCCATGCGCTCAGCACATCCATCGCGCCACCAAATACGGCACGGATGCGTCCCTCAAATCGCATCTCATCACTGATCCGTCGGGAGCGCATGCGCCTGCCGGTTGACGGATTCGCAATCACTGCCCGGTTCCCGCCGCCCCACCACCAGCAGCGTGATATCATCGGCCTGCTCCTGACCAGCGGCGAATTCCTGAACGGCTGCCAGAATGCTGTCGAGCGCGTCTTGGGCATTGGTGGGACGCGATTTGATCTCGGCCAGGGTACGCTTGAGTCGATCGCGGCTGAACAGGGCCTCGTTGGCGTCCATGGCCTCGGTCACCCCATCCGTGAAGAAGACCAGCACATCGCCAGGCTCGAGCTGCAGGCGCGCCTCGGCGAACTGGAAGCTCGGCCAGACACCGAGCGCCATGCCAGGCAGCTTTTCGACATCCTCGATCAGGCCACCGGCGCGCACGATCAGGGGAGCGTCATGGCCGGCATCGGCGTAGACCAGGACCCCGGTGTCGAGATCCAGCACCCCCGCGATCATGGTCACGAATAGCTGCTGCGGATTGTCCCGTTCCAGCTCGTCATTGACCCGCTCAAGCAAGGCCGCCGGGCTCTCACAGCCGCTATGCTGCGCATGGGCTTTGATGAGCGTCAGCGTTACGGCCATGAAGAGCGCCGCGCCCGGCCCCTTGCCCGCGACGTCACCGATGGCGATGAACAGACGCCGCTCATCGAGCATGAAGTAGTCGTAGAGATCGCCCCCCACCTCGCGTGCTGCGATCATCTCCGCCTCGAGATGGCAACGACGCCGGGCCCGCTCGTCGAGCCCCAGCTGCGGCAGCATGCCCAGCTGGATGGCGCGCGCGACGGCCAGTTCGCCCTCGGTGTGCTCGCGCTTGGCCACCTCGCGCTCGAGCTCGACCAGGAATGCCTGCAGCCGGCTGAGCATTTCCATCTGCGCCTGGGCCAGGGTCCCCACCTCGTCGCGGCGCTCGCTCATCGTGCGAAGCGATTGCCCGTCGATATGATCGATCTGGAAATTGCTCTCGGCCAGACGCGAGGTGAGTCCGGTGAGATCGAGTAATGGACGCACCAGCGGGCGCGAGCCGAGCTCGGAGAGGATGAGGGTCAGCAAGAACACCCCGCCACCGATGGCCAGGGACAGCCAGAGCAACTCACGCAGCTCGGCATGCAAGCTGTCCAGGCTGAGATCGGCGCCGATCAGATAACGACGGCCATCCCCGGTGTCCATGGGCATGAAGATCGACCGGAATGCACCATAGCCGTCGGTGTAGCTCAAAAATCGGGTCTGTCCATCATCGAAGGACAGGTCAACTTCCGGTGGCGCCGTGTCATACAGATTGAAAAAGACATCCTGCGTGCCATCGCGCCATTCCTCGGGCGTGGCCGAGGTCGCCGTGGTCACGACCTGGCCATCGACGCGCATGTAGGTGTAGACGTAGGCAAAGCCCGCCCGATCGGCATAGCGTGACAGCCGACGCATGCCCTCGAGAAAGCGTTCCGGGGAGACCGACGCCGGGCCGCTGATGGCGCGATGGTAGTCATCCGAGAACAATTCATCGACGGCATAGGCGGCGGCACGCAATTGCTCGTCGGCCCCCGCCAGTAGGGCGAAGCGCAGACTCTGATAGGCGCCGATCGTGAACGCGATCGAGATCACCGCCCCGAGGGCCAGGAAAAGCAGCCGCAAGCGTCTTGTAAACTTCACGAAAAACCCCGTCGCAACCGACATATTGAACGCAGCCCGAGTCGCATCGCAACGGCGTCGGTATCCGCTGGCGATGGTACGATCCGCGCTTCAGGCTGAATGGCACGACCAACCATAGAGCGACGCTTGGGCGAAACATCGAAACACAATAGCATCCGCCGGCCACGCCGGGCGGGTCGCGCGCGCCTCTGGCCCGGCGAGGCGCATCTCGTGCTGGTGATCCTGAGCTTCGCGGTGCTGCTGCAGGCGGGCATGACCATGGGGATGGCCGCGGGCGACGCCCTGTTTCTCACCGAGGTGGGCTCGGGCTCGCTGTGGCTTGTCTTCGTGTCGACCCCAATCCTCATGGCGCTGATCACGCCCGGCTACACGCGCTGGTTGGAGCGTCGCGGCATCAACCGGCTGGCCGAGGGCATGCAGTGGGTCCTGCTCGTCCTCGGGCTGCTGATCGCCGGCCTGCTGTGGCTGCACGAGGGCCACGCTCTCTGGCCCGGCTGGCGGGCGCCGACCGCAGTATTCGCGGCGCTCAGCATCCCGGAACACTGGGTCGAGCCCCTGCAGCAGGCGTTCTTCCTCGCCATCAAGCTTTACACGGCGGCCTGCTATATCTTGCTATACACGCTGTTTTGGAATGTCGCCGACAGCTATTTCACCATCCAGGCGGCCAAGCGGCTGTTTCCGGTGTTCAGCGCCGGCTTGGCCTTGGGCAGCGCCCTGGGGGCAGGGCTGGTCGTCTGGCTCGCAATCCGTCTGCCGATGGCGGCATTCTTCCTGGCCTGGGCTGGCTGCGCCCTCGCGGCCTGGCCACTGCTGCGGGTGCTGGGGCGACACGGGGTGCGACTGACCGATACCGGCGTCCGGGAAGCGGATCATCCGGAGCCCAGGGGGTCAGCGCTGAAGGCGTTACTGACCTCACCGTTCAGCCTGACGCTCGCAGCCGTGCTATTCACCACCCTGCTGCTGACCAACCTGGCCGAATATCAGTATCTGACGATCCTTGAGCGCGACTATGCACTCGACGAGCTGGCCGCACTCTTTGGCCGGCTCTTCGTCGCCGCGGCGATCTTCAACCTGGTCATGAATTTATTCGTCTATGGCTGGCTGGTCGCGCGACTCGGGGTGCGCACCCTGACCCTGGTCATGCCGCTGGTCTATCTCGGCACCTTCGCCGTGCTGTTCATCACCGATCAGGTCTGGGCGGCGATTCTGGCCTTCTGGGTCTATCACGGCGTGTTGACCTCAGTGGAGTACAACACCCAGAATCTCCTGTTCAATGCGGTTCCGGGCGCGCATAAACAGTCCATCCGCACCTACCTCGAGGGCCTCGCCGAGCCGAGCGCCAGCCTGTTCTCCGGACTCTTCCTGCTGCTGATCGCGCCCTGGCTGGACCCGCGCAGTATCGCCGGGATCGGGTTGTTGCTGGCGGTCGGACTGCTGGCGCTGGCGTTGCTGCTGCGTCAGTCCTATCGCGGCGCGCTGGCGCTCAATATCCAAACCTTGTCGCGTCTCGCCCCGCGCGCGCGTACCGGCGGTGGCAGCGCTGACGCGGCGGCGGCCGGGGAGCATGCCTGGACGCCCGACATGGCGGCACATTTCCAGGAGCCCCCCCCAGAGGAGGCGCTGGCCGCCGCGCGCGCCGGCCTGGTCTCGGAAGTGCGGGCGCGTGACTGGCTCGCGAGTCCCAAAGCGCATCTGCGCGCCGCGGCCGCGATCGCCTATTGGCGTCTCGGTGGCGTGGCGCAGGTGCGTGCGGCCACTCTGGCGCTCGATCGCCTGACCCAGGGGGGCCTTGACGAGCATTGCCTGGCATTGCGCGGCTACGGCCTCATCGGCGGCCCGATCGGACTGCGCATCCTCACCGAGCACCTTGATCATGACCATTGCCAGGTACGCCGCGCCGCGCTCGGCGGTCTGCGTCAGGCATTGGCGCCCGACCTCAATCCTCCCGGGCTGGTCACGCGCCTGTTCGCGATACTCGAATCGAGCGACGACGAGTCGCGTTGGCTGGCCTTGGAGTGTCTGGGGGTGCTGGCCGACGCGCGCCTGATCGTGCCGGTGCTGGAGCGCGCCGAGCGCCTCGGCCCGGTCGAGCGTGAGTGGCTCGCCGACATCCTGGCCAGTTGGGGCGCGCGCGCACTGTTGCCAGCCATGCGCGTGCTCGCCGAGCCGGGGTTCGGTCACGCCACCCGCCGCTTGGCGGCAAACCTGGCGGCGCGGGTGGATCTGGGGCAGGCCATCGCCCTCTTCGATGAGGTGCTCGACACCGAATTTGCGCGCGGTCGCGAGGCGCTGGAACAGGCCTCGATGCTGGATGCACTGCTGGAGGGCGTCCCCGAGGATGGCGGGCACGACTGGCTCGGTCAGTCGCCGGCGATCGCGCTGTTCGATGCCGTCCTCGACGAAACGCTCCAACTCCGGCTACCGGCCTCGGAGCCGCGGTCATATGACACCGATCCAACCGATGAGGCGCATGCCTCCGAGACCGCCCGCCTGCAAGAACTCCTGCAGGGCTGGGTCGCCGGGACACCCTGCCTGCGGCTGGCGCTTGCGACACTGGCTGCATTGCGCCGTCTCAGCGCCGAGCAGGCGGGGCTGCGCGCGCTGGAGATCGCGGCCCTCGCCGGTCGTGTCCCCGACTACCAGAGTCTCGATCAGGCGCTCTCCTCGACCAATCCCAAGGACCGGGCCAATGCGCTCGAATCGATCGAGCATGGCCTGAGCCGTCGCCACCTGGAGAGCCTCAGGCAGCTGCTCGCCGTCGAGGGGTCGGCGCGGATGGCCCAGCGCCGCAGCGCACCGCGGCCCGACCTGCCCGGGGTGTTGCGCCAACTGCTCGAATCACACGACATCAGCGCCGGCGAGCAGGCACTCGCCCTGCTCGCGGCGGTCGATCTGGAACTGCCCGAGGCGCCGGCGCTGGCCAGGCGCCTGGCGCTCGCGGCGCCGACGCGCCCGCTGCGCAAGGCGGCCCGGCTGGCACTGATCACGCTCAGCGAGAATGGCGCAGCAGCGGCAGCCGGCGACTCCGCGAAGGCCGGCGGCATCGCCGGTACCCTCGAGGCCAGCCGCGCATGAGCCAGAGCCAGCGCCCAACACCCGGCCTGGCGCAGCGGGTCTTGAGCGTGCTGATGCCGGCGGTGGTGAGCGTCACCCTGGGCTTCAGCCTGCTCCTCCACCACGACCTGAACCGGGCCATCAACGATGGCTTCGATCGTCTGCTGATCGCCACCAGCGCGGTGACCGGCGCCCTGATCGAGGCCGAACCGCATCAGTCATTGCTCGACGAGGTGCAAGGGCTCGGACGTGATGCGCTCGAGCTCAAGGTCGACCCGCGCTATGACGATCTGGTGACGCCGATGCGGGCAATCCGCGAGCGTTTGGGGCTGACCTATCTCTACACCCAAGTCCTGGGCAACGGCGAGCGTGAGGTCATCTATGTGATCGACACCAGCCCCGCCGAGGACTTCACGCCGATCGGAACAATCGACCTGCTACCGAGCGACGCGGTCGACGCCATGTACAAGATCCTCGGCGGCGCGCCGCACGCAGTCTCACCAATCGAGGCATGGGAGGAGTGGGGGCTACTGAAATCCGGCTTCGCCCCGATTCGCGATGCCAACGGAAACGCGGTCGCCGCCGCCGGTGCCGACGTCAATGTCACGGTCATCCGTGAGCGCACCCGCATCGCGTTGTTGACCGTCCTGGTGATCGGCCTCTCGGCCCTGAGCGCGGGACTCATCATCGCCTGGGTGATCGCACAGCGGCTGAGCCAGCCGATGCAACAACTGAAGACGCTCGCCGCGCGCGCCACCGCCGGGTCGAGCGCGCAACGCTCCGACGCGACCCGGCTGATCCCCGAGTTGCGCCCGGTCGCCGCGGCGATCGATGCCCTGCGCGCGCGCCTGCAACGCAGCCACGACGCGGCGCGCCATGATATCGGGGCGCTGCGTGCGCGCCGTCTCCACGACGCGACCCGCCACTGGTTGCACACGCGCGTCGCCACCGACACCGGCACCGAAGCGCTCGATGATCCAGAGCGCGAGGCACTGGTGCTCGGCCATCGTTGCGGCTGGCGTCTGCTCTGGGTGATCAGCCCGGCCAGCCGCCCCGACGCGGACGACCTGGTCGGCTGGCGCCAGCGCATCGACCTCATCAACCTGATGCGCCGGCTCTGGGAGCAAAGCCCAGAGCAGCCTGAGCATTGGCCGGCCTGGTTCGGCAAGACAGCATCGCGTCTCCTGTTGCCCGGTGAGGGCCGTCTGCTGGCGGTGGAGACCGATGGCCGTGTCATGCATCTGGCCGGCGATCCCATCGAGCCGGGCGTGGATGCTCTGCCCTTCCGGCCCCGGGGCGCCTGAGATGCGGCTGCGCTTCATCATCAGCGCGCTCACGCTCGCGCTGTTCGTCGGACTCGCGAGCCTGGTATCGCTGCTCAATGGCATGCTCGAACGCAACCATCGCCTCGACAACCTGCGCCGGGAGGCGCAGGCCATCACGACGGTGGCGGGCGAGTTCCTGCGGTATCGGGGCAGCGAATTTCTGGAGTCGCATCGGGCGCCACTGGAGCGCGCGCTGGCGGCAACCAATGCGCGCAGCCTGTTCCTGGTGGATGCCGAAGCGCCATCGCGTCCGCTCGCCGTCTGGCTCGATCAGCCACCGGCGTCACTCCTCGACCCGGACGCAACGACCAGTGCCCGGGGTTGGGGCTGGCTCAACCCGGCGCGCAGGCTACGCACCGACGACGGCGAGCAGATCCAGCTGAGCCTGCTCCCCGAGCATGCCTGGTACGCGCTGATGGCCCCCATGCCGACGCGCCAGGCACCAGAGCAGTTCATTGGCGTGGTGTTGGAGATCGATGACGCGCTCGCAGCGATGCGGCGTCAGTGGCATCAAGCCGTGCTCGCCATCCTCGGTGCGGTTGCGCTCGGCCTGGGGCTCTCGTTTTATCTGAACGCGATCATCCGGGGCGATCTCGACCGTCTCGGTCAGCGACTCCAGGCGCGCATCGCGGATGAAGATCCGCAGCAACGCAAGGCAGCGCCCCGAATGCGGGAATTCGCCGAGCTCGATCGCGCGGTCGCGCTGATGGACCACCTGGAGCGCACCGCAATCGCACGCGCACTCGCCGAGGCGCCGGGTGAGCGTCTGGAACAAGAGGCGCGCGCCCGGCGACGGGTCTTGATGCCACAGACGCTCACCGCCTGTCGCGATTGGGAGGTCCTGACCACACTGGTCGGCGCCGCCGATGGCGCCTTCCAGGTCCAGGTCGATGGCGGCTGCTCATTGCTCGTCGCGCTGGGGCGGGTCACGAGCGATGCCGAGGCCTGCAACGCGGCGACCTGGTGGGCGCGCGCCCTGGCCTGGGGACTGGGTCCGTCGGAGGTCTGGCTACCGGCTGTGCGGGAACGCTTCAGCGCATTGTTCGGCGCGGGGGCCGAGGTCATGGTTGAGCGTTTTCCGCAGCCACTCGCGGCGCGGCGCGTGACGGCGCATCCAGCACCGATCAGGCATCCGAATGGTCTCATTTGTCAGGCCGCGCTCGAGCCCGTCGCGGCCCGACTGGCAATCGACTGGTGCGCCAATGCGGCTGCCGACTGCGAGCTGGAGCAACTCGCCGATGAGCTGGATCGTCTGTTGACGGAGGAGGACGGGCCCGGAGGGGCGCTTCTGATCGCGCGCCTCAAGACGCCGAGCGAGCGGTCAGCAGCCAGTGGCTGAAGGCGCCGCGCCGACAGTGATCCGAGGCCATGGCCGCGCCATAGGCGCCGACATTGAGCAGGGCCACGGACTCGCCGTCGCGGATCTCGGGGAGCGGCTGCTGCGATGCCCACAGGTCCAGGGCCTCGTTGATATTACCCGCCACATCGGTGGTATACAGCGGTTCATCCGGCTCGAGGGCGCGACAGCGCACCGGCTGACAGGGCAGTCCGTAGAAGGCCGGCTCGGGGGCCAGATTGAAACCGCCATCGAGATAGACCACGCGGCGTCCGCCGCGCCAATCGCTGCCGACCGCCTGCAACACCAGCACCCCGGCATCCTGCACCAGGTAGGCGCCCGGCTCGACCTCGAGCCTGAGCCCGCGCCCGGCCAGGCGTTGTGCCAGCACCGCGGCCCAGGCGCTCAGCTCGAGCGGCCGGTCTCCCGGTGTCAGGGGCACGCCCAGCCCGCCGCCGATATTGATCCGCTCCAGCGGCGCCTCCAGCGCCCCGCCAAGGTCGAGCACGGCGGCGACCAACTGATCCAACCGATCGAGCTGATCGTTGAGATAGCCGCAGCCGGCGTGGACATGCAGCGTCGTGATCGCAAGCCGATGACGACGAGCGATCGCGCAGGCGGTCTCGATTTGTTCGGGCAGGACGCCGAACTTGGTGGTGCGCCCGCCGGCGTAGTCGAGCGCTGGATTGTCGCCATAGCCGAGCCCGATCCCGGGATTGACCCGCAAGCCCACCGCCCGCCCCGGGCTCAGCCGGCCGACACGCTCGAGCACACCGAGTCCGTCACAGTTGATCCAGAGCCCGGCATGCGCCAGCAGCGCCCTCAGATCCGCATCGCTGGGTGCGCACAGGGTGACCGAAATCGCCTCCGGCGCGAAACCGCAGGCGCGCGCCAGCGCGACCTCGCCCGGTGAGCAGGCGTCGATGCCACAGCCGTCCTCCAGTGCCAGCGCCGTCAACAGCGGCTCGAGCCGATTGGCCTTCATCGCATACAGAATACGCGCGTCCAGCCCGGCCGCCTCGAGCGACCCGCGCAGGGCAGCGAGCTTGGCGCGCACGCGCGGCCAGGACAGGACATGCAGGGGGCCGCCGGCGGCCCGGTGCAGTTCGGCGAGCACCCGACCCGACAGCTCGAGCTGGCCATGACGAAAGCCCAGGTCCGCGCGCGTCCACCAGGCGCGGCCATCCGGCGACTTGGCAGTCTCTGGCACGGCCATCATCCCGCACGCAGCGCGGCGATCATCGGGTCGACCACGCCTTGCGATCCGCCTTCAGGCGCGCCAGGTAGGCCAAGCCCGCGGCGTTGACCGGCTCGCGGCGCCCGCTGATCCAGCGCCGACACTCGCGCGCGCCGCAGTCACAGGGAAACTGCCTGAACAGCCGATCTTCGGTCTGCGCGTAATCGATGGTGAGCCGTTCCCCCGAGCGAATCGGGCGAATGGCCAATAGCTCGAGCGCGTGCATGTCGAGCACGCAATTGGGCGCACAGCCGTGTGCAAGCAGGCCCACCGAATGGCCGAGCTCGACATGCAGCCCCGGCAGCATCTGCAGCGTGTGCTGTCCGAGCGCGCGCGACACTTTGCCCTGAAAGCCGCCGACCAGCTCGCCGGGCGCGAGATCACGGCTCGCCACCAACGCAGCGCCATGCGCGCAGACCTGCCGGCGCCAAGCTGCTGTGTCCGTCATCGTAGGAGGCTCTTGCATCACGCTTGTGTCGCACCACCAAAGCTTACACAGTGGGACCGTCATCATCGCCGCGTCCAAACACTTGTCGCTCGCTCACCCATGGCCCTCTCATGCCTGAGCATCCGTATTGTTGTCTTCATCTGTGGGACCATCAGGGCAGGTGGACAGCGCGATGATCAAGACCCACCACCGAGGGTGACATGAACGAGCCACTGCTGCTGAACCTGAAAAACGATCTCTCCGAGCTGAGCCATCTCGCCGCGGCCGTCGAGTCCTTTGGCGAACAGCGGGGGCTCTCCACCAAGACCATCATGCACCTCAACCTGGCGCTCGATGAGTTGGTCACGAACGTCATCAACTACGCCTATCCCGATGACGCGGAGCACTGGCTCAGCGTCAGTCTCTGGACCGAGGCCGGCTCACTCCGGGCGCGGGTCGTCGACGACGGTATCCCCTACAACCCGCTGCAGGCGCCGGAGCCGGACCTCGATGCCGATCTCGAGGAGCGCCGGATCGGTGGTCTCGGCGTGCATTTCGTGCGCCAGATGATGGACGACATCCGCTACGTCCGTGCAGGTAACCAGAACCAGCTCACCTTGACGAAACACATGACCCCGTGACCCGTATCGCCAAGGCCTTGTCAACCCTGCTGCCGCAGCGGGCGCAGGCCGGGCGCATGGCGCTTCAGGCCCTCGCTCGAGGCGATTGCGAACCGACACCGCCCCCCAGTTTATACAGAAGCGTGGGCATACCGGCTTGACTGAGCATCCATAACCCTTGTCTGTGCGTCCATGGCGTGGTGACGGTCGAGCCCGCCCAGCGCCGCCTTGGGCATCCGCACGGCCGGCGCCGCGCTGCGCCGCTCCGCCCTCACAACAAGCAGGTTCCCGACTCGCCCGGCGGGCGCCGGTCGCACCGCCATCCCCACAACCACATGGACGCACAGACAAGCCTTGTGGACTCTCGGTAAAGCCGATGTAGTCACCGTGGCGTAGCCTGAGATCCGCAGCCCGTGCTGCCTGCGGGCCATGCATCATCACGCGCCGCTCAGGCAGTGGTCTGTCGGTC